>Ga0194111_10001297_pt1 | contig 30840 bp, 25 predicted proteins | sample TA2KigC300mmetaG_FD_146194 | JGI IMG/M metagenome (GOLD analysis project Ga0194111, IMG submission 146194) | Freshwater microbial communities from Lake Tanganyika, Tanzania - TA2015033 Kigoma Deep Cast 300m | ecosystem: Environmental > Aquatic > Freshwater > Lake | place: Tanzania: Lake... | reverse complement strand
CAGGTAACAAGGAAAAAAATTTTTGTCAAGCCTTATTTCATCCCTTCAGATCATAACGGTACTTCCCGGATTCTACTTCAAAAATATATTTGTCCCCCCGGTGAAAGGCGTGGAGAACCTCCACGGGGATGTTTTTCGAATCGTAAATCACGCTTTCAAGAAAGATCCCCGGCGAGTGAGGAGGAACCCCTAACAATCTGGCATCCTTGTTAGAGAGAAGAGTGGCGCGGAAGGTCTGGATCGACCGATGAAGGACTACACGAAATTTTTTAGTTAAAAGATGGTAGAGAGACCCGGTCAGTCGCATCTTCAAAATGGTTTTATATTCCTTGTGTGGAAGATAACTCCGTTCAATGACCAGGGGAATGCCGTTTCCAAGCCTGAGCCGTTCTGTAAGAATGACCAGCCTCTCCTTCCCCAGCATCATCTTCTCCGCCACATCAGCGGGCGCTTCGATGACGGATTTGCTGAGGAGCCGGGTCTTTGGGGAAATCCCCATGTGGATCATGTCATCGGTAAAACTGGAGATGTGTTGAAGGGTATATTTAACGGGCTGGGCAGCCTGGCCAACGACAAAAGATCCTACGCCATTTCGCTTCTGGATGACTCCCTTGGTCACCAGATCGGAAATGGCCTGCCGGACTGTATTGCGGTTAACCTTGAACAACTCCGCTAATTTCGACTCTGAAGGCAATTTATCATTCACCGCATAGCGACCCTTCTGGACCATCTCCATCAACCAGTGGCTAATCTGTAAATACTTGGGAACTCCCGGATCAAGTTGAAATGTCTCTGGCATGGATATCTCGCCTTTTAATTAGGAAAATAAGTAGTCCGCTCAACGGTAAAGGCAACGGTGTCTGAGCTGTTAAATTACGTTTATCGTTGTCGACGCTCGTATCGAAGCTCGTGAATAGAATCTGGATGCTCGAGCTTTGTCTCCCGAGCTTCTTGCTTCGATACCAGCATCGTCACCGTAAACCCATTTTCTTTTTACCCCTTGCCCACAGACCATTTTCATGGTTCATGAATAACCTAATGCCAATGGGCAATCACTTCCCCGAAACCATTCCGCTCAATGCGGACCTGCCAGTCACCAGACGCATGACCAGGAGCGCTCCGATCACCATGGCGACCACAACCGTACACATCGCATTGGCGCTGGCAGTCCGACCGTCCACATCGAGGAAGATGATTTCGATGGCCGCCAGCTTGATCGTTGCGGAGATGAGGAAGATCACCGCACTGATCGTTGTCATTGCCCTCATGAAGAAGAAAGTGGCAGTAGAAAGGAAAGCCACTCTCGATAGGGGAAAAACAACCCTTGTAAAAGTCGAGATCGGTCCAGCCCCAAGGCTGACGGCCGCCTCCTCTATCGATTTGTCGATCTGTTTCAGATTGGCAATGCTGGTCAGAACGCCCAGGGTAAAATTACAGATGATGATGTTGATGATGATGATCCAGATCGTCCCATAGATGAAGAAGTAAGGCTTGTTAAAAGCCAACACATACCCCAGCCCCATCACCACCCCAGGAATGGCCGCCGGCAAAACACTCAGCGTATAGAGGATCTGCTCTCCTTTTGGTTTTTTCTTCTCAATGATATAACCTGCAAGAAGAGTCAGAGAGGCGCCGGCAATGGCAACGACGATGGAAACCAAAAGGCTGGTCCAGATCGGGGCATATTTATAGGCAATCATCGTTCGGAAAGTACTTTCGGGCAAAACCGAGATCCAGAAGTTTGTCCAAAGAGGGGCATGGGCTCCCAGCGATGGGAAGTCGAAGTGTTTGAGGGTCAGTGAAAAATCGTAAGGCCAAGTTTTCACGAACGATCCTAAAAAGACGGTGGCAAAAACAACGAGAATACAGAGGCAGATGAATCCGCAATAAATCGTAAACCCCCACTTCTTGAGAGGGCGGGAAGGCTGCAGAAAAGGCCTGGCTTGGCCGCTGATTAAGGCATAACTCTTTCTAGTCAAGTAATAGTTGACGACAAATGCGCTGATAGAGGGAATGAGGAGGATGACGCTGATGGTCGCCCCTAAGTCAAAACGCTGGAGTCCGAAGACCTGTGAAACGATCTCAGTGGCTAAGACAGGATAATTTCCTCCAATCACCACAGGGATCCCGAAATCGGTGATGGTGAGGTTGAATGTCAGCGCGGCCGCGCTCGCAATTCCGTATTTCGCTGAAGGAAGCGTCACCTTATAGAAGGTCTTCAGGGCAGAGGCCCCCAAGCTCTGGGCCGCCTCATCCATCCGGGTGTCCACCGCGGAGAGAGTGGTATAGAGGATGAAGAGGGCATTTGGAAAACAGTAGAGACATTCTCCTATGATGATGCCCGTGGCTCCATAGATATTCCAGTCCGTGCCCAGTAGATATCGTGTGATCAAACCATTTCGGCCAAAGAGGAGGATGAGAGCCAGGGCCTGGATGATGGTCGGAGCGATGAGGGGGAGGGTCGAAACGGTGTAGAATATCCCCTTCCCTGGTATCGTTGTCCGGGTCAACCCATAGGCAAAGAAGAAGGCGGTCACGGTCGTAATGATCATCGTCACAATGGAAACATAGATGCTATTGGTGAAGGACCTGAAGATCCTTGGACTGGAAAAATAGGATATATAGTTTTCAAATGTAATCGTTCCCTCTTTTAAGAAACTGAGCCGACAGATATCCACGACAGGGTAGAGAAGAAAAAAGACAAGAATGGCCAGGAAAAAGGCAAAGGCCACTCCTGTGATCACTCTGTCCGGGGTGATGGCCCGCGATAAAAAAGAGGATGAAACCGGGGAGAAGCGGTCGATCTCAGGTCGGTTCATGCCATACCCTCTCCTTCCGGATAGACGAGAAAACTTTCAGGAGGAAAATAGAGGAGAATATCATCGCCTTGCTTGAACCCCCTCTGCTCGAATACTTTCTCGATCACATCGGAAATCACTTCCTCCCCATCCATATTGACGACCAATCGAACAGCCGCCCCCAGGAAGGTGACGACATCGATCTTCCCGGGAATCAGGTTGGAGAGAATGAGATGATGTGTCGGCTCTCCTGGCCGGAAGACTTCGATCTTTTCCGGTCGAATGGCAAGAACCACCTTTTCCCGGTAAGAGGATCCTGCTTGAGCAACCGTTAATTCCCACTGTTCGGTCTTTACACGATTATCCGTCCGCACCCCCTTAAAAAAATTGGATGTCCCCACAAAATCCGCTACAAAATCGCAGCTCGGGCATTTATAAATATCGATGGGTTTTCCCACCTGCCGGAACTGTCCTTTTTCCATCACCACCACTCGATCGGCAATCGAAAGGGCCTCTTCCTGATCATGGGTGACATAGATCATCGTCTTCTTCAATTCCTGTTGAAACCGTTTGATCTCCGCACGGAGGCGAACCCGGATCTTAGCATCGAGTGCGCTCAAAGGTTCGTCCAGAAGGAGAACCTGTGGATCCGGCGCCAGAGCCCGAACCAGAGCGACCCTCTGCTGCTGGCCTCCGCTTAACTGGGCAGGGAGGAGCTTTCTCCAGTCCCTAAGTCCGACAAGATCCAGCATCTGATCTACCCTCTTGGCAATGGCCTGTTGATTCATCTTTCTCATTCTCAGGCCGAAGGCGATATTCTCCTCTACGGTCATATTGGGAAAGAGGGCGTAAGACTGGAAGACGATTCCAAACTCCCTTTTCTGGGGGATAAGGTGGTTGATCACCTTCCCGTTGAAGAGGACATGTCCATCAGTCACGGTCTCAAACCCGGTGATCATTCTGAGGACCGTTGTCTTTCCACAGCCGCTCGGCCCGAGAAAACAGATGAACTCTCCTTCTTCGATCTCCAGATTGACCTGATCCACAGCGGTCAGCGTCCCGTAGCGTTTGGTGAGATTCTCAAGTCTGAGGTTTCTACCCATCTTATTGTCCTACCTTTAGAAAATCCTTATTCTCTTTTCTTTTTAACTCCCCTCTATAAATAACCCCACCCAGCCTCCCCTTACATTAAGGGGAGGTGTGGAAGGGTTAAAAGGAAAACCCATCCACGCAAAAACAAAAATAATTTATTTTTAATAAAACCTGATCACCTGTCTATAAAGGTTTTTAATCAAATTGATAATTTTTGTCAACCTTTCGACATCAAACTGTACATGCTGGGACTTCCCTTCAACCAGATCTCCGGCCGCGGAGTTCAGGGTTGATCCTGAGCATTATCGAATGGATCAAAAAAAAGGGCATCCCGATTTTTCGGGATGCCCTCAAAAAACTACCCTCTCATTTCAAAAATAGGGTCTCCCATTTTTTCAGGATATCATCCCGATTCTTTGTCTGCCAGGCAAAGTCCATGGGATAGAGTTTAATCTCAGACAATTTGGGAAGATCTGGCCGTGTCGGAATGCCTGGAAGGGTCACACCGTATTTAAATTTTGAATATTCTTTCATCGCATTTTCGCTGATGGCCCAGTCCAGGAATTTTTTGGCGGCTGCAACGTTTTTGGCACCTTTGAGAAGACCATTCGCCTCTATTTCATAGCCTGCTCCTTCAATAGGAAATACAAACTCAACAGGGAATCCCTGCTTTTTCTGTTCGGCTACGACAAAATCAAAGGATGCCCCAACCGCAAATTCACCGGCGGCCGTCCTCGTGGCCGGCCTTGAACCACTCTTAATATATTCGCCCATATTCTTATCCAGTTTTTTAAGGAATTCCCAACCATCCTCCTTGCCTTCTTTTGCCCCATACATCTGGAGGATGCTTGAAATTTGTAGAAACCCTGTGCCTGACGCTGCCGGGTTTGGCATGGCGATCAACCCTTTGAACTTCGGATTGAGCAGATCATTCCATCCCTTGGGCATGGGAAGCCCTTTTTCCTTCATGACCTTCGTATTCACACAGAAGGCAGCAATATACATGTCGATACCCACATAATTGAACTGGGGGTTGACGAATCTTTTCTCCAATTTCTCAACGCCCTTTGGCTTATACGGTTCCAGCATTCCTTTCAGGACAAAATCCTCCAGATTCGTTACCGCCCATCCCCAAATCAGGTCTGCCTGAGGGTTCGCTCTCTCGGCTAACATCCTGGCGCCGAGTTCCCCTGTGGAGAGCCGGATGACATGGATTTCAAGATCCGGAAGGTCCTTCAGATAGGCTTCCCGATACTTATCAATTTCATTGGTTTCCAATGAGGTGTAGACGACCACCTTATCTTTGGCTATTGCACTTCCTGAAAGAAAAGCCACTAACAAAAAACTGACCACCAATGCCAACCATTTTCTCTTCATACGATTAAACTCCTCCTTTTTTATTCAAAATATTTTGATCTATTAACGACGTTTAAGTCCTTAAAAATATCACCTCCCCTCTTCTTCTGGCTGTTTTTTGTCTTATGACCAATGCCTAAATGTATATCGAAACCGAATTTTTTTGTCAACCTTTTTTCTTATGAAAAGCGATTGACAAAAACCCATTTTTCAATTAGTCCTGTCAACATAGGTCGCATATGAAGCACCAAATCCCAAGTACCAATAACCAAATAAATTCCAATATTCAATTGCCAATGTTTTAGTATGTAAATTGGAATTTGGTCATTGGTGATTATTTGGAATTTGTGATTTGGTTATTGGGATTTCGACTCCCATAATGGGTGTGAGGTTAGAAAAGTAAGCGTACTAACAATACTCCGGGGGATAAACAAATGAAGGATCAGGCGCAGGTTGTCATCATCGGCGGCGGAATTACGGGTTGCAGTATTGCCTATCATCTCACAAAGATGGGGTGGAGAGATGTGGTCGTAATAGATAAAGGAGAACTGACCAGCGGCGCCACCTTTCATGCTGCAGGCCTGGTCGGTCAACTCCGGGCCTCGGTCAATATCACCAAAATGCTTAAATGCAGTGTCGAACTCTACTCCAAACTCGAAGAAGAGACCGGTCAGCATACGGCATGGAGTCCGGTGGGAGGTCTCCGGATTGCATCCTCAAAGGATCGCATGGAGGAGTTGCGTCGCTCTGCTGCAATGGCAAAAACCTTTGGCCTTCCCATGGAGTTGATCGGTCCGAAAGAGGCTTGCAACCTCTTCCCGGTGATGATCCCAAAAGGTATTGTTGGAGCCGCCATTCTTCCTACGGATGGCCAGATCGACCCAAGCGGCGTGACCTATGCCCTAGCCAAGGGAGCCAGAAACAGAGGGGCCGCCATCTATACCGATACTCGTGTCACAGGGATCAGATTGAAGGATGAAGCTATCGATGAAGTGGTCACCGAGAAAGGGAGCATCAAGGCTGAAATCGTTGTCAATGCGGCAGGAATCTGGGCTCCAGAGATAGGGAAGATGGTGGGTGTCGCTATTCCTCTCATTCCGATGGAGCATCAATATATTATTACGAAGCCCATCAAAGGGGTGAAAAAGGGGATGCCCACCATGCGGGATCCTGATCTTCTCGTCTATTTCCGCGAGGAAGTGGGCGGGCTCATCATGGGAGGATATGAACACAATCCCATTCCATGGGCCTTGGATGGCATTCCGCGAGACTTCACTAAAACACTGCTAAAATCCAACTATGAGCATTTCGAACCCCTTTCACTTCTCGCAATGAAGAGGGTCCCCTCCATTGGCAACGCTGAAATTATCACCCTGCTTAACGGCCCGGAGGCCTTCACATCGGACGGCGATTTTATCATGGGGGAATCTACGGAGGTGAAGAACTTCTTCGTTGCGGCAGGTTTCTGCGCCCATGGCATTGCCGCTGCCGGAGGAGTGGGCAAGATGATGGCCGAATGGATTATCGAAGGGGAGCCGAGTCTTGATCTGTGGCGTCTTGACATCCGACGGCTTGGCCCACATCATAGAAGCAAAACCTATTCGATTCACAGGGCGATTGAGGTCTATGCTCATCACTACTCCATGAGCTGGCCTTATGAAGAGATGGCCTCAGCCAGACCGCTTCGAATAAGTCCTCTTTATCAGCGACTCAAGAAGGCGGGGGCCGTCTTCGGAGAGAAATATGGCTGGGAGAGGCCCAACTGGTTTGCCCCGAAAGGGGTAACGCCGAAGGATAGACTGGGGTGGGGTCTTCCCAACTGGTTTGAGCATGTCGGGAAGGAGCATGAAGCAATCAGAACAAGGGCAGGCATCATCGATCAAACCTCTTTTGGAAAGATCGAGATCAAAGGGCCTGGCTCGCTCCAGTTTCTTCAGAAGATCACTGATAATCAGATGAACAAACCGGTTGGTTTCCTCACTTATACTCAGATGCTGAATCAAAAAGGTGGAATCGAGTGTGACCTCACGGTGTGCAGATTGGGTGAAGATCACTTCTATCTCGTAACAGGAACGGCTTTCATCAACCATGACCTCCACTGGATCCGAAAACACCTGCCAGGAGATGACTCTATCTCGGTCACGGATGTCACCTCATCTAAGGCATGTATCACTCTCTGCGGTCCCCAGGCGAGAAATATCTTGGGGCAATTGACAGGCGATGATCTTTCCAACGAGGGATTCCCCTATATGACTTTCAAAGAGATTTCCATCGGCTACGCTCCGGTTCTTATCCTCCGGATCACTTATGTGGGTGAACTCGGATATGAATTGCATATGCCAATGGAATATGGACCCTATGTTTACGATGCCTTATGGGAGGCGGGAAAACCCTTCGGCCTGATCAATGCGGGTTACCGATGCATTGACTCCCTGCGGCTGGAAAAGGGATATCGATACTGGAGCGGAGATATCTCCCCGGAATATACGCCCTTTGAGGCCGGACTTGATTTCTGTGTCAAGTTGGATAAGGGTGACTTTATCGGCCGGGAAGCCCTCCTGGCTCAGAAAGAAAAAGGGTTAACCAGAAGGCTTTGCTGTCTTACCATTGATTCAGCCCCATTGATGCCTGTTGGTAAAGAGGCGATTCTTGATGGAGAGAAGGTGATTGGTCTCGTCACGAGTGGAGGCTTTGGACATACCATTAAGAAACCCATCGCTTATGGATATCTCCCCATCGACTATTCAAAACCCGGAACCCGATTACAAATTGAAGTGGCAGCAACACGATACGAAGCCACCGTCGAAAAGGAACCGCTCTATGACCCGGAGAATCTGAAACTAAATGGGTAGACTATATTGCTTTAAAATAGGATTTTTACCCCCACCTTTTAGGTTGTTCGATTTTAGGGTCCCTGGATAGAAAGATAAAACCTTTTTTTAACGAGTCGTTTACTTAAGATCAAGGTGAGCTTGTTAAACCATGATTTAGTCTCTTTGTTCCTGTCGCAAACTTGGGCGAGAAGTAAAAATTGTTGACTCGAGAGGCGCGGGATATTAAGATACCTTTGTTCTTGTAAGAAGTGTGCTCTACAAGGGGAAGATAACTTATGTCTCTTTATCAGCCAAGGCCTCATACTTTCTAACCCGAGACAATTAAGAGACGATATCCTCCATCTGAGGAGGGAGAGGTCATGAGAGCAATTGGTATTGTGGGTTCTCCAAGGCGAAACGGGAATACAGAGTACTTAATGAACGTGGCCCTTTCTATACTGGAGCGGGAAGGGATTGATTCGGAGTTAATCCCTCTTGCAGGGAAGGAGATCAAACCCTGCGATGGTTGCCTCCGGTGCAAAAAGGAGATACGGTGTGTGATAGAGGGAGACGATTTTGAAGTGATCTACAGAAAAATGCGTGAGACAGATGGAATCATCCTGGGATCCCCAGTCTATTTTAGTAGCGCCACCCCTCAACTCATAAGCCTTCTTGACCGGGCAGCCTATGTGAGTCGACAGACCAGGGAGTTCTTCTCAGGAAAGATTGGGGGGCCAATTGTCGTGGCCCGCCGGGCAGGACATAATTTCACCTTCGCTCAGCTCCTTCTCTGGTTCTTCATCAACGATATGATCATCGTCGGTTCCTCCTATTGGAACGTGGCCCTGGCAGGGTCTGGGGGATTACGAGATATAGAGAAGGATACAGAGGCGATTGAGACTGTTCGTCACTTCGCTTATTCCATGGCCCGGTTAATGAAGAAGGTCTACTCATGAAGCGAAGGCTCTAAACCTTACTGCCTCTATTCAGTATCCCTCTGATCACCATCCCTTTATCTCCCATCATGCTTGATCAGAATAGAGATTGTCTCTCCCGCCAATGCCGGATCGCAATATGAGATCATAGCCAAGCTTCATTATATAACATAATCGTTCCGGTCGAAAGGTTGGGGAGAGAGAGGCCAATCTTAAAGAGGATCAGATTGTAGTCTTCACCAGGAGCACTGGAAATCCGAAGGGATGATGTCGTAGACGAGTAACTGTTCTGCGGTCTGGTCGGCCATAGTAATAACCAATCCGTTTGGCCCGACGATCAGACTGCCTCCCAGGCTGATCATGCCGGGAACTGTCCCTACTGCATTGGCCTTGAAGACAAAGACCCGGTTCTCACAGGCCCGAGCAATTGGAAGGGCACGGTTCTTATCCACTTTCCAGCGTGCCTCCATGGGCGAATGATAGTGGGCGCAGGAGATAAAAAGAACCTGCGCCCCTAGTTCTTTCATCTGTGATGCCAGGAAGGGAAAATTCTGATCCCGGCAAATCAGCGTCCCAAAAACAGCGCCCTCTCTTTTGAAGACCAGGGGGTGGGTGCCGGAGGTGAAGACACTTTCCTCGAATGAAACTAAATGGTGCTTGTGGTAGACAGAACGAGGTTGATCAGGAAAGAGGACAACGACGCTGTTGAAAAGAGATCTTCCTTCCCAGAAAGGCGTGCCGACAACAGCCGCCACTCCAGTTTCCTCGACTTTCTTCTGCAACCGATCCAGACCGCTCTCAATCTCTCCCTGGTCAATATCTTTGAATGCCTGAAACCGGTAACCCGTAAGGCTTGCTTCGGGGAAGTTGAGAATGGCCACTCCCTGCAAATGAGCCAACCCAAGATATTGAGATATCTTGGAGACGTTTGCGGGAATGTCCCAGGCGAGTCGAATCTGTGCAGAGCCCACCTTCACGGGTCATTTCCCCCAGTGTTTGTTCTGCACGGCTGCGACCTTATCGTAGACTCCCGCCTTCAGCAAGGCTTGGAAGGTACTCTTGAAGACATCGAACATGTCGTCATAGATGGCGTGATGGGCCATGTTGGGCTCGATGGAATCATATGGATAGACCATGTGTTCTACTGCTTCTTCAACAGAGTTGAAGACCTTAGCGCCTACCGCACCCAAGATGGCGGCTCCAAGGGTGGTACATTCAGAGACCCTTAGCCGTTCCACCGGCCTTCCATAAACGTCGGCCTGGATCTGGTTCCAGAGGGGAGACTTGGCCCCGCCCCCTGAAAGACGAATGCCTTCAAAGGGCCGACCTATTACCTCCTCCATCGCCTCTACGATCATCCTATTCTCGTAGGCTCCACCTTCCATGATCGACCTCGCCATCATGGCCCTGTCATGGATGAGGGAGAGGCCTATTGATCCGCCTCTGGCATTATCCGCATAATGAGGAGTCACCTGACCGGTGAAGAAGGGGAAGAAGATGTACCCTTTGCAGCCCACAGGGGCCGTCGCAGCCTGTGCTCCGATCAGGTCATAAGCATCCATGCCCAGGGCAGATGCGGCCTGTTTCTCCACCTGGGCATAGGTATCCCGCCACCATCGCAGGCAGACTCCAGTGGCGAAAGCGAGTCCTTCCATGTCCCATTTATGAGGGATCCCGGATCCCCCGATCAGGACCAGATGCTTTGAGTCCCGCTTTCGCGAATCGATGTGAGCTACCATCACCATTGCCGTCCCGATCGTGATTTCCGCCAAACCCTCCCGGATAACGCCTGCTCCGACTGCTGCGCACTGCTGATCCCCTCCACCGAAACAGATGGGCATCCCTTCTGCAAATCCCGACTCCAGGGACGCCTTCTTCGAGATGACCCCAACCTGTCGGGCCGGGGTCTTCACGGGAGGAAGTTTCTCCATTGGGAGATGGATCAAGTTACAAAGCTCCTTCGACCAGTCAAGATTCGCAATGTCCATCATACCATTCAAAGTAATGGAGGCCGGGTCCGAGGAGATGTCATCAGACCCAAACTTGTGGAGAAAGAACTCCTGACCATTCAGGATTTTGTAACACCTTTCGAAAAGGGCGGGCTCATTGTCGATCACCCACTTGATCTTAGCATAGGACCAGAGACCGGAAAGGGGAACGCCTGTGATGTTATGATACCGGTCAGAACCCAATTTCTCCCGTATCCATTTCAACTCCTCCGAGGCGCGGCCACAGGACCAGACAATGGAATCAGCTAAAGGATTGATCTCTCTGTCCACCAGGACAAAGGTTCCCCTCTGGCTGGAGAAGCCCAAAGAGGCAATATCTTTCTGATTTACCCCGGTCTTGGCGATGGCTTCTTTGCTGGCCTCACAGATCCGTGCCCACATCAACTCCATATCCTGTTCCACCCAGCCCGGATGCGGAAATTTGCAAGGGTATTCCCGGTATCCTGTTCCAATGACATGGCCGTGGGTATCGACAATCATGACTGTGACACCGGTAGTTCCTGCATCGATCCCAGCAAGGTATCTCCTTTTTTCCACCATCTTCTTGCCCTCCACTCAGATTTACCCCTGCTTTTGTAAAAACATCTTCGCCTGGAGTCCGCAATCTGTCGTTAGATAAAATGCTATCAGAATCAACCCCCTTCCCATTGAGCAACATCATCTTCACTTTTTCAAGAGGAATTCCCAAATTCCTTACGACCTCCTGAACAGTCGCCCCTTCTCCAAGTTCTAAGCTGGATATTAACAGGAGACAAGAACCATCGCAATAAAAAGCTGATAAATTCATTAAGAAACCCTCATGCTTTTCAGATTTCTCCAATGGAAGAAAAGGGGGCCACGACCTCATTTTCCTCTGGAGCAAGGATTCTCCTTTTCATTGCACCACCCATTGTACGGGCTACATCCACCACGATGGGGCCATCCTTTCTGAGACAAATTGCAGCGCGTTGTCCTTTGCGGACTTCCACTTCCCGCTCACCGTCCAGAGCCAGAATAGAAGGTGCAAAGCGGATTTCCACTTCTTCACCTACTTTCATGACGTCTTTGGTCTTTATGAATACCTTCTTGATCATTCCCGGAGCCACCGGCGCCATAACAGGTCGACCATTACCCCCCAGTTCCAGACATACACCTTGAGGTTCCTCCGCTGCAATGGGATGAATCAGGCCTCCGATAGAAGAAAGCCCAATACTATCTGGTGCAGCCCGGTTCAAAAATATTTTTCGGACCTTGCCCATGTCCCAAACAGCCCGTGATGCCACAAAAAGATCATCATAGACCACTGCATCCACCAGGGCCAGATCCACAACCTTTCCATCCAGGACCACCTCCAGTTTCGTAGAAGAAAACGTACTCTCCTCTAAAGGCACCAGCTTCCTGGCCACCAGGCCAGCGGCCAGTCCGGCTACAGTTCCTTCGACCATGGAAGGAAATACATTATTCGTGCCTGTGGAAATGGGAAGAACGGGAACCGAGGCGTTTCCCTTGGCCACGGCTCGATTGGTTCCGTCTCCCCCGACAGTTACGATACAGGTGGCGCCTCTCTCCTCCATGATCCTGGCTGCCTGGACAGTATCTTCTTGATTGCCTCTTATTCGGAAACCTGTGTGAAAAATTTGGGCGGAGATATTGATCTGGGTCAAGGCCCGTTCTACGATTCCAAAGTAGTCGGGCATATAACAAATCTGGTCCACGCCTACAGCCAACAGACCAAGGAGAACCCGTCGCACAATTCGGACCTTTTCCTGATTATCGAATACACTTCCATAGGCCACCAGTCGCCGAATGTCCTTCCCAGAGGCTGGATTGGCAATGATCCCCACAAGCGACAAGTCAAACCTCCCCGTCCGCCTCCATCCCTTCCGGGTATCTCCCCCTGGATCCAGGATGGAACCGAATCGTTGAGCTTTCCGAATCTAAGCTCCATGGGATCGAGGAAAACATCCAGGTTTTCTCAGCCTGGTTTTGTCCCCTGTTACTTCCCCATCACAGTTTTCACCGCCTGGATGATCTTCTCTTCGCTTGGGATGAATTCCCTCTCTAATGAAGGAGAGAAGGGAACCGGAGTAAAAGGCGCGGCCACGCGAAGGATCGGAGCATCCAGGTAATCGAAGCCCTTTTCAGCGACCATGGCCGCAATCTCCGCCCCAGAACCCGCAAACTTTACTTCTTCGTGCACGATCACCAGACGGTGCGTCTTTCGTACGGATTCCAAGATAGTCCCTTCATCCAGGGGAGAAAGGGTGCGGGGATCCACCACTTCCACGCTGACCCCCTCGGCGGAAAGCTTTTCAGCCGCACTCAATGCCCGATTCACCATCTGGGCTGTTGCCACGACCGTAACGTTTCGTCCCTCCCGCTTTATGTGGGCCTCCCCGAGGGGGATGGTGTATGTCCGTTCCGGTACCTCCCCTTCCAGTCCGTAGAGCATCTTATGCTCCAGAAAGACCACAGGATTGTCGTCCCGAATGGATGAGATCAAGAGTCCCTTGGCATCATAAGGCGTGCTGGGCATCACCACCTTCAAGCCGGGCACATGCATGAACCAGGCCTCCAGACATTGGGAATGCTGTGCCGCAGCACTCATTCCTCCCCCGCATGTACCTCTAAGTACCATTGGAATTTTTGCTTTGCCCCCAAACATATACTTCATCTTGGCCGCTTGATTATAAAGCTGGTCCATGGCCACTCCGATAAAATCTATCATCATAAATTCGATAATCGGTCGGAGACCCGCGAGGGCCGCACCTACAGCGGTTCCGACGATGGCGCTCTCTGTAATCGGCGTGTCCCGGACCCGTTTGGAACCGAACTGATCGAGCAGACCAGTCGTGACGCCAAAAATACCTCCATAAATGCCCACATCCTCTCCGGCGACATAGATATTCGGGTCTCGCTTCATCTCGAGTTTGAGGGCATCGTTTAGGGCCTGTGCAAAATTCAGGATAGGCATAGAACAATCCTCCTTTCCTTGAGAGAAACGCCCTATCTACAAGACCATGATGAAAAGGGGTTCTCTCTTTCAAAGTGTGTAGACATCCTGAGTAACTTCGCTTGGCTCCGGCCATGGACTTTCTTCCGCGAAACGCACAGCTTCATCTAATTCCTTCTCTATGGAACTCCTAATCTCTCCCACCTTTTTCTGGGTTAATATTTGCATATCCAGAAGCTTCTTTTCAAATCGTGTGATCGGATCTTTAGCTATCCATTCCTGGATCTCTTCTTTTGGCCGGTAGATGTCAGGATCTCCCTCGAAATGTCCCCTATGCCGGTACGTTTTGCATTCAACCAATGTAGGACCTTTCCCTTGCCGGGCCCGTTTAACTCCCTCAAAGACCGCTTCATAGACGGCCATCACATCGTTTCCGTCTATTACCACACCAGGCATATCGTACGCCGCAGCTCTGTCCGCAATATCAGGCACACACATAGAGTTGACGGTACAAGATGATATGCCGTACAGGTTATTCTCATTGATAAAAATTACTGGAAGTTTCCAGCAGGTTGATAGATTCATGGCCTCATGTGTAGTACCCTGGTTGGCTGCTCCATCCCCAAAAAAACAGGCAGCAACAAAGTCTTTTTCTAAATATTGGGCGGCTAGTGCAGCACCTGTGGCAATTGGGGGGCCTCCTCCTACAATGCCGTTAGCCCCCAATATTCCTAAATCGATGTCAGCAATATGCATGGAGCCGCCTTTTCCTTTGCAGTACCCGGTCTTTTTCCCAAAGAGCTCGGCCATCATCAACTTTACGTCTCCCCCTTTGGCGATCAGATGCCCGTGTCCGCGATGTGTACTGGTAATGTAATCTGTATCACGGAGCGTTGCACATGTCCCGGTAGCAACTGCTTCCTCTCCAACATAAAGGTGGACAAATCCCGGAATTTTGCCCGCTGCGAACAGGGCAGCTACCCTCTCCTCAAATACTCGGATTTTGGTCATGGTCGCATACATTTGAATCATTTTTTCATTGTTGAGGCTCATTTTTTGATCCTCCTTCATTAAGGTTATTTAACCAAAAAGTTGGCCCAATTTAAAACGCTGCAAGCTTTCGGAATATCACCCCCTTCTGTAGCCATTGCCACTTCAATGATCGATGAACATGGTTATGACGGCATTGGCCACCACAATTTGATCGGACTCTAGTGCAAATTGGGTAACACAAAATCCCTGTATTATCATCCCTCCTGCAACGGAGCGGGCCGTCTTTTGCCCGATTGGCACATTGACCATTAATTCATCCATATTAACCTTATGTGGTTTAGGCGAAGCAACGAGGATATCCATGTAAACCTCTTTTACGTCCTGAAGCCCGATATTTCCACGAGTCTGCATAAACAACTTTTGGAGATCGCATCTTTGACGGCTCGGCATGCGGCTTGGGTTGCGTCTTCCCTATGCAGATCAATTCCCATTCCGATCTCTACAATAAAGCCCTTTTTGGCCATGGATTCGCTCCATTTTCAAGCATTGAAGGTCTCAAACATTTCATCGGCTCGATAAGAACTTCGCACAAGGGGTCCTGCGGCCACCCCCTTAAATCCCATAGAACGTGCAGTTTCAGCCCATCTTTCAAACTCCTCCGGGGATACAAATCGAGCCACTGGAACATGGTCTTTGGAGGCCGATAAATATTGGCCTATCGTCAAGTAATGGCACCCGGTCCGTTTCAGGTCAGCGAACGTCTCCATCACCTCGCGCTCCGTTTCTCCGAGTCCCAGCATGAGACCGGATTTGACGCGAAGTCCCTGCCTAGCGGCATATTCCAGGACGCCCAGAGAGCGCCGGTAATGTGCTTGAGGTCGAACACGGGGATACAAACGTGCCACGGTCTCTATATTATGATTGAATATATCAAGACGGGCTTCGCACACCCTTTGCAGGGCGGCTAAGGAGCCCTTAAAATCGGGGACTAACACTTCAACTCGTGAATCCGGGCACAGTCTTCGGAGATGATGAATGGTCCGTATGAATTGATCTGCGCCACCATCCGAAAGATCATCGCGGGTCACGGAAGTGACGACCACATACCTCAGCCCAAGCGTTTGTGCCACTTGCGCCACACGCTCCGGTTCCTCAGGGTCCACTTGCTGGGGGACGCCCTTATCCACGGCGCAAAAACGGCACCACCGGGTGCACCGAGTGCCCAATATCATGAAGGTAGCCGTGCCCCGCGCAAAACATTCACCGAGATTGGGACAGTGGGCGATTTGGCACACCGTAGCCAATCGCCACTGGCTAAGCCTTTCCTCCATTCGATTGATGGTGGCGGTGCAGGGAGCGTTACGGATCAGCCAAACAGGGTGTTTGGAGGGTTCTTGCTGAACGCTGGGCCCCTTGGTATATCCGAATCCCGTGCCGAACGCCTCTATGAAATGCTTCTTCACCTCGGCCAAATCAGGCGAGAAACCCAACTCGTGTTCCATGGAGGTGGTCTTTGCATCTGAATCTCCGCAGGGGACAATCCAGTTGAAACATTTCAGGTCGGTGTTCACGTTCAATGCAACACCATGGTATGTCACCCATTTTCGCATAGCGATGCCGATACTGGCCACCTTGGCGGAACCCAGCCACACGCCGGGCTTCCCTTCCCTGAAGGCTGGACTCAGGCCATAGGTTCGAAGTACAGCCGCTACGGTGTCCTGCAGGGTTTGGAGATAGAGATGCAAATCCCTGTTGTTGAGCTTCACAATTGGATAAGCCACCATCTGACCCGGGCCGTGGAACGTGACCATGCCACCGCGATCTACGTAGTGCAGGGCTACGCCTCTCTGACGGAGCGCTTCTGCCGGAATACGCAGATCCTCAAAAGTCCCGCTTCGACCAATCGTCACCACAGGGGGATGCTCCACCAGCACGACACGGTCCGAAGAGGACCCTGCAATACGTTCTTCAACCAATGCTTTCTGCCGCAAAAGGGCTTCTCCATATTCCAACAGGCTCCAGTCCAGTACTTCCAAACCTTCGAGGCGAGACCCCTTCATTCATTCGTCCATGACTCAGCGCTTCGGCAGATACAAAGCCCAGTTTTCAGCAACACGGGCCGAATCGACCATCGCTTCTGAAAAGGTGGGGTGGACCCGGATACTTGAAGCCAGTTCACGGACCGTGGCCTCAAGCTGCATGGCCAGAACGGCCTCGCCCACCAATTCTGTCGCATTGCTCCCCACGATATGGACGCCCAGAATTTCTCCGTACCGGGCGTCTGAGATAATTTTCACTGCACCACTCATCTCGTTTCGGGCCATGGCCAACCCGTTAATGGAATAAGGAAAATTCCCAACTTCGATCTCCATCCCTCGTTTTTCGGCCTCCTCTTCGGAGAGACCCACAGCGCCTACCTCGGGAAATGTCCATATACCCCGTGGAATCAGGTGAAAGGAGAATGTGTTCGTTTTCCCCATGGCATTTTCTGCAGCAGTCACCGCCATGGACGAGGCGGCATGGCTGAGCATCCATCCTCCCGTAGCATCCCCGATGGCGTAGATCCCTTCCACAGAGGTTTCCAGCCTGTTGTTTACCTTGATGCTGCCGTCTTCATTTAACCGAACGCCGACCTGTTCCAGCCCCAGAGGGGCCGTTTTAGGCCTCCGGGAAGAAACCAGAACTCTCTCCACCACCACGGCATGTTCTTCGGGACCGGATAATACACCTTCGTAACCTTCCTTCGACTTTCGAACCGATTGGAGATTGAAGCGTGGAAGCAGTTTCACCCCTTGCTCCCTCAGACTTTGAGCAATCCTTAGGCTTGTACCATGGTCTTCGCGAGGAAGGATCCTCGGGTGGTGCGTGGCCAGATATACTTTAGAACCAAATGCGTTAAGTAAAGTTGCCATTTCCACTTCAATGGACCCGGCGAACCCCCATATCAGCACCGAAGAAGGGACTTCTGTCATTTCAAACACCTGATCAGTGGTCAAGGCAGCTTCTTCCAGACCAGGTATATCCGGGACGTCCAGACAACTTCCTGTTGATAGGATGATTTTTTTAGCCTCCAAGACACCACCGTTGACATTGACTTCCCGAGGACTTTTCAAGAGAGCCCGCCCCTTGATGAACTCTACACCGTTGTTTCTCAGGAGACTTTCCATTCCCACTCGGATATCACCCGCTACCCCGTTTTTCCTAGCTATGAGAGCTTTTAAGTCCAATTGTTCGACGGACGCATTGATCCCGAATTCCTTTCCCGTGCGGATCCAGTGGAGTAGGGATACCGCCCTCATCAAAACCTTGCTGGGGATACATCCCCGGTTGACACAGGTACCACCTACTTCGGCAGCTTCGACCAACACCACCTTCCCTCCGAGTTGGGAGGTGCGAATGGCTGCAGCATATCCCCCAGGCCCAGCACCAATCACAATCACATCGTGCATAATATTACCTCATTGAGAACTGATGGTTTGTCGATCAATTATGTCACGATCAAACTTGGATGCTGAAGATAACGAGCTACTGTTTCTAAGAAAGCATTTGCAGGAGCGCCGTCTACCACTCGGTGATCCCAGGTCAGGCTCAGAAACATCATGGACCGAATTGCGATTTCTCCGTTATATATGGCCGGTTTTTCCTTGACCCGACCGACGCCCAGGATTCCCGTCTCGGGTGGCCTCAGTATCGGCGTGAACCCATCCACTTCAAACATGCTCACATTGGTAATGGTAAACGTGCCTCCAGTCACCTCGTCCACAGTTAAGGTCCCTTCACGTGCTTTCCTAGCTAATTCTCTTGACTCCCGGGCGATCTCTAAAAGCCCTTTCTTGTCCGCATCACGCAGCACCGGCACGATAAGCCCTTCGGGTATAGCAACAGCTATGCCCATATGCACAGCGTCATGAAGTAGGATCTCATCGCCCACCAGTGTGGAGTTCATAATAGGAAAATGCTTTAAAGCGCGGGCGGTCCCCATCATAACTATATCATTATAGGATACCCTCACCGTCTCATCTTTTTTATATTCTTCCCGAACCAAGTCCCGGAATCGCACCATTTCAGTCACATCTACTTCTGTAAAAACTGTCAGTTGGGCTGAGTTATGAAGGCTATCATACATATTATTTGCAATCGCCTTCCGTATGCCGGTCAAAGGAATTGACCGTACAGGTTTTGCTTCCTCCTTCTCCAGGGTTTTCATTTCCAGCACACGTTTCACATCTTCTTTGGTAATCTTGCCCTCTTCTCCAGTCCCGGCAATTGTGGATATATCCAAGCCTGCCTGTTTCGCCATCTCTTTTGCAAGGGGCGAGATCTTGGGTGGAGGTGGTCCTTCCTCATGATATTTGGTCACGTCTGCCTCTTTAACCTGTTTCCCGGGCCCGGTGCCCGGGACCTTCGCCAGATCGATGCCCAGTTCTTTTACCAGACGCCTTGCCGCCGGCGTAGCGAGGACGAACTTCTCTGCTCTGGGCTCTTTGGAGGGGACCAGGCCACTGGGCAATGTCGCCGCAGCCCCAACCACTTCACCCATCTGCACGCCTTCAATGCGCTTGGGTTGTTCCCCCGGCTCCGCGATGATGGCAACGATGGTTCCCACTGGTACAGTCGTCCCCACAGTGACAACAATCTGAAAGAGTATCCCGCTGGCAACGGCTTCCACTTTGTTCGTGATCTTCTCCGTTTCCACTTCGAATAATTCCTCGCCCTTTTTTACGGGATCACCCTCTTGTTTAAACCACTTGGTGATCTTCCCCTCTTTCATCGTCAGGCCCCATTTGGGCATGGTGATGTTGATCGCCACTTCGATGATCCTCCTTGTGATGTGCGTGATATCCTTCCCACCAGATCAGGATAATCCCCGCTGATCTTCTCTTCAGAAACCTCAAGGTTGCTGATGTTTATCCCAAAATGTATAAAAAGGATTTTTTGAAAAAATTTAAGCCCAAATTATTTCAATTATAACCATCGGTCGCTTGTTAATGGAGTTTAACTTTTTCCCTACACAAAAAGGAGGTAGGGGGATTCGATCAACTCCTTTATCCGGCCCAGAAACCTCGCTGCCATTACTCCGTCAACCACCCGATGGTCAACGGAGAGGGAGAGATTCATGAGAGGCCTTGATTCAATCTTTCCGTCCACCACCACGGGACTTTGTTTAATGGAACTCACGGCCAATATCGCACTTTCAGGCTGGTTGATGATCGCATGGAAGTTCTCCACACCGAACATTCCAAGGTTGGTGACCGTGAAGGTACCCCCGGAATACTCGTGGGGCAGGAGTCTTTTATTCCGGGCCTTATTGACCAGATCCTTCACCTCCTGACAGATATGAGAAACCGTCTTCTGATCTACGTTTCTGACGACAGGCACTACAAGTCCCTCTTCAATACCCACTGCCACCCCAATATTGATTTCCTGAAACATCCGGATACGGTCTTCTAATAAGCTGGCATTTAGCATTGGGAATTCTTTTAAAACCTGCGAAACCAGTTTGAGGAGGATATCCGTAAGGGTCAGCTTTAAACTGATGGCTTGTTCGACCTTTTTCTCCAAATCTTCTTTGAGGCGAATGATATTTGTGACATCTGCCGTCATATCGACATAAAAATGGGGTGCGACCCGTTTACTCTCTGAAAGGCGCTGGGCAATCACTCTTCTCATTTTTGTTAGTTCGATATCCTTGTAAGGGGCTGGAGAAAATACCGAAGGAGCAACGTGAGGGGGAGCTATAGGCGTAGGTATTTTCGATTGCTGAGCAAAGGCCTGCTCCACATCTTCTTTGACAATCCTCCCTCCGGGGCCTGTTCCCTGCAGGAGGGTTGGGTCGATTCCATGTTCCTTTGCAAGTTTCTGGGCAATGGGCGATATCTTCACCCGCCCTGCGGACGGAGCCGAAAAAGGTTTCGCCTGTGCTGGAAGAGGCGTTTCTTTTTCTTCAGAGACTACTTCGGCTCCCCTCTGCCTTGCGGCCAAGGCTCCCTCAACATCCTCCTTCATTGAATCTGCTATGATTGCAATAGGCGTGTTGACACCGACAAGAACATTGGCTTTGACGAGGATCTTTCTGAGATAACCTCCTCTCGGAGATTCTATCTCCACATTTGCCTTATCTGTCTCCACCTCAAAGAGGATCTCCCCTTTCTCTAACGCATCCCCCTCCTCCTTTGCCCAATTGACCACCTTCCCTTGCTCCATGGTAGGACTCAATTTGGGCATCTCAATAACGGTTACCATACCTTCTCCTTCTCTCAGCGTTCCAAGCTATGAAGCGATTGGACTCTATCGAAGCATTCGAGCAAGGGTCCGTTCAGAATCTCCTCCCTGACCTTGGCCACACGCTCATAGAGAGCTGTCGCTTTGGGATTGGGTCTATAGACCTCCTGGAACGTCACCCACTCTTTGATCGTCTTCTTCATGTCCTTTATGTCTCCCACGCCATAAGCAGCCAGCAGAGCGTTACCGAGAACAGCCCCTTCGGACCGTGCCGGAATCATGTATTCCAGATCCAACATATCGGCCTTGATCTGGTTCCACAGAGGGCTATTGCTTCCACCTCCGGTCCCGATCATCCGGTTTACCTCGATTCCCTCATCTCGGAGAATGTTCGTCCAGAAAAGGTATTCAAAGGCGATCGATTCCAGCATCGATCTCCAGAGGTGGGCCGCCTGGTTGGATCCCCTTAACCCCAGCCAGGTCCCGCTCGCTGTCGACCAGAAGGGGGAACTCCTCCCCTGTAGGAATGGGAAAAAGAGGGAGAAGTCTGATCCCGGAGGCACCTGGGCTGCGAGTTGATCCAGCTCCCGGTAGACCTTGCTGTCTCCCCGCCTCATGTAGATCTCATCCCGAAACCAGCGAAGGCTCAGTCCGCCTGCCGGGATGAAGCCCCAGAGCAGGTACTGGTCATCGAAGGTATTCATGGCATTCACCAACACCTTTTTCCGTGTGATAACCGGATCGATCTCTTTCACCGCAAAGGCGAGGATGGAAGCTGTCCCGGCTACATCAAAGGACATCCCGACCTCGGTCAAACCGGATCCCAGACAGGACTGCATGATGTCTCCGCCGCCGGCCACTAAGGGCACGCCCGGTTTTAAGCCCAGGACCTCGGCCTCCTTCGCACAGAGCTCTCCTACCACCTCCCACGGCTTGACCACCCGTGGCAGGATCTCACGAGGAAGATCTAGTATCTTGATCTGACGCTCCGACCAATCACGTTTTCTGGCGTCAAATCCGATGATCCAACCAGACTGATGGGCCCAGTCGATGAATGCCTCGTCTGCCTTCATCCCTCCAAACTTCCCCATTACGTAGTGGGCTGCTCCCACCACCTTCCTGGCAGTCTTTCGTACCTCTGGCATATTCGCCAAAACCCATTTGAGGATAACAGGAGGCATGTAGGCTCCCACATCGGCGTTTCCGCTCTCTTCAGCCCATAGGGGTTCGGCATTCTGAAGATCAATGACCTCCTGCTGGGCTCTTCCATCCAGATACGGAATGTAAGGGGCCAAAGGTTTCCAGTTTGAATCGATGGGAACGAAGCCGCAGATAATGCCGCTGCAGCTGATTCCCTTTACAGCTCCTGGTTCTACCCTTCCTTTCCTCAAACATTCCTGGATACCCTCCGATACAACCTTGTAGAATTGTTCTGCTTCCATCTCTGCCCAACCGGGCTTTGGATAAAGGATAACATGTTCCCTGTAAGCTTCCGAAATGAGTTCTCCTTCACCCGTATAGATTGCCACTTTTGTTCCCATCGTTCCGCAATCGTAACCGATGTAATAATGGGCGCCCATGCTCCCTCCATAATATGAATTAATTTACAGGAGATTAGTTTCGTGTCTCTGATGCAAGGACTCAACGAAGTCGGGTGAAAACTCGTTCTACACGACCTCTTTTACGGCCTTGATGATCCAATCCGGATTCGGGATAACCGCCGCCTCTAAATGAAAAGCATAGGGGATAGGTGTGTCAAGACCCGTGACTCTCTTGATCGGTGCATCAAGAAGATCGAAGGCCTGTTCCATGATGGTCATTGCTATTTCCCCTGCGAACCCCCCTGTTTTACAGGCTTCGCTGACAATGACGACTTTATGGGTCCGCCCTACCGATTCAACAATCGCTTCCACATCCAGCGGAACAAGGGTGCGAAGATCGAGTACCTCCGCTGAGATCCCTTCTTTCTCCAGTTGCTCGGCCGCTTTCAATGAATCCATCACCATCTTTGAGTATGTAATGATCGTAACATCATCCCCTTCTTTCTTTATATCCGCCTTCCCCAGGGGAATAATATATTCCTCTTCAGGAACGGGCCCTGTAGAAAGGTAAAGAAGCTTATGTTCGATGAAGAAGACAGGGTTATCATCCCGGATCGACGCTTTTAAAAGCCCTTTCACATCATATGGAGTGGAAGGCATAACGACCTTCAATCCCGGAATATGGGAGTACCATGCCTCAAGGCTCTGGGAGTGATGGGCCGCAATTCCCCTCCCTGCTCCTCCTTGCGTGCGGATAACAAGAGGGACAATAGCCGATCCCCCTGTCATAAAGTGAAATTTCGCACACTGGTTAAAGATCTGATCCATAGCCAGACCAGAAAAATCGATATACATGATTTCCGCAACGGGCCTTGCACCAGCAAGGGCTGCTCCCAGAGCAGCACCAACAATCGCCGCTTCTGAAATGGGGGCGTTCAAAATCCTCTCCTCCCCAAACTGATCCTGCAATGTGTCTGTCGCCTTGTATGATCCGCCTCTTGTCCCGATATCTTCTCCGATTAAAAAGACGGACTGATCCCGGATCATCTCCTCCCGAAGAGCCTCCTGGATCCCTTCACGATATTTGATCACCCTCGTCGTCATATCCTTTTCTCTCCCATGGATAAATTCCCGATAGAATAGAATACGTCCTCTAGAATTCTCTCCGGGTTTGCAGGGGGGCTATCGTATGCAAACTTGACCGCAGTCTCGATTTCCTTCTCCACTTCCCCATGGATCTCTTTCAATCCTTTCTCGGTGGCGATCTTCTCTTTCAAAAGACGGTGAGAAAAGGTCTTTATGGGATCCCGGTCCTTCCAGTACTGAACCTCTTCCGGACTTCGATACTTCCCATCATCCCCCAGATGGTGTCCCAGCCACCGGTAAGTCTTGCATTCGATTAGAGTCGGGCCGTCCCCCTTCCGAGCCCTCTCAACGGCCTTCAAAGCCGCCTCCCGAACGGCAAGAACATCATTCCCATCCACCATCACACCCGGCATCCCATAGCCATTCGCCCTGTCTGCAACATCTCTGAGGGCGCATGACTTGGAGATGGGGGTCGTGATCGCATAGAGGTTGTTCTCGCAGATGAAGATCACGGGGAGTCTCCAGGCTGCCCCCAGGTTAACGCCTTCATGGAATGCTCCCGTGCTCGTAGCGCCATCCCCGAAAAAGCATAGAACAACCTGGTTTCCTTTTCGATACTTGATTGCGAGGGCTGCGCCCACAGCAATCGGGATCCCGGCCCCGACGATCCCATTGGCCCCGAGCATCCCAAGCTTCACATCTGCGATGTGCATGGACCCTCCTCTCCCTTTGCAATAGCCTGTCTCCTTCCCCAGCAGCTCTGCAAACATCCGGCCCATATCAGCCTCCTTGGCAATGCAGTGGCCGTGCCCCCTGTGGGTACTGGCGATATAGTCATCCGCATTTAAAACATCAATGGAGCCTGCTGCAATCGCTTCTTCACCGATATAGAGATGGAGAGATCCTCCGATCAGTCCTTTGTGAGAAAGCTGAATGCATTGTTCCTCAAATGCCCGTATCCGCACCATCATCCTGTACAAATCGATCGACTTCTTCTTATCGAATGACATTATCAAATCCTCCGCAAAATGAACGTGTGCAAATCAAAAATAGGCTTTCGTCGTCTCATGGTCGAAAAGATGCATCTTCCGCTTGTTGATATCGAGCCAGATCTTATCACCCATCTTCGGCTCAAATTCGATTCTTGTCTTAAGCTTCAATTTGTTTTCCTGCAAGAGCACATCAACGATCATGTCTTCTCCCAGGGGTTCTGTGACGTAGACCTCCACCTGGAAAGAATCTTCTGTCGACTTCTTCGCTGAAATGGTAAAGTTCTCAGGCCGGACCCCCAGCCGCACATCCAGGGATCGATCGAAGGCGTGGCCATTCTTCTCCAGAGACTTCCTCATCTCAGGGGAAAGACCGATCTTAAAGGCTGAATTTCCAAGATACCACTGATCCCCCATCACCTCCAAGCGGCAATTGATAAAATTCATCGGAGGATCTCCCACGAACCCAGCCACGAACTCGTTGACAGGATGGTTGAAGATTTCATCCGGTGTCCCAACCTGTTGGAGGACGCCGAGGTTCATGATGGCGATCCGATCCGCCATGGACATCGCTTCCAACTGGTCATGGGTTACGTAGAGCATCGTCGCATTGAGCTCTTTATGAAGGTGCTTCAGCTCTCCTCGCATGTGGGTTCGAAGTTTGGCGTCCAGGTGCGAAATGGGCTCATCCATTAGAAATACCTGGGGATCCCTCACGATGGCCCGGCCGATGGCTACCCTTTGGCGCTGGCCTCCTGAGAGCTGCCGTGGCATGCGGTCCAATAGGTCGGATATTTCGAGAATCTCTGCCGCATGCTTCACACGCTCTTTGATTTGGGCTGAAGAATACTGATGGCTCCGCAACCGGAGCGGATAGGCCATGTTTTCGAAAACGGTCTTGTGGGGATAGAGGGCGTAGCTTTCAAAGACCATGGCAACATCCCGATCCTTAGGCTCTAATTCATTGACGACCCGGTCGCCAATCGAAATTGTCCCCTCACTGATCTGTTCCAGCCCTGCGACCATCCGAAGGGTTGACGATTTCCCACAACCTGACGGCCCCAGAAGGCAAAGAAACTCCTTATCCTTGCACTCCAGAGAAAGGTTTTTGACTGCCTCAATCTTCCCGTATCTCTTCCATGCCTTGTTAATGGTTACGCTGGCCAAAGAGGTTCCTCCTTACTAAATGTTATTTATGGTTTTCGTTTTCCATATTACTGCCGTACCGCTCCCATGGTAAGGCCCTGGACCAGGTATTTTTTGATCAACAATCCCAGGGTTAACATGGGCACACAGAGCATCGTTCCTGAAGCCAGGATTCGGCCCCACTTGATATCCACCGTGGAATGGAGTTCCGAGGTGGCTACCGGAAGAGTTTTGGCCCCCTGCTGGCCGAGGACACTGGCGAAGATGAAGTCGTTCCATGACAGAATCATGCACAGAATGAAGCCCGCAACGATCCCTGGCTTTGCCAGCGGAAGGATGATGTCCCAGAAGGCCCTGAAATTGGAGCACCCATCGACCTTCGCCGCTTCCTCAATCTCCGTGGGGATATCTTCGAAAAAACTCCGCAGGAACCAGACGGCGAATGGCAAACTGAAGGTAGTATACGCCAGCATCAGGCAGAGCAGATTCCGCCAGCGGTATGCTTCCAGCAGGCCCAGGCCGCTGAAAATGGAATAGAGGGGCACCATGACCGCCACCACAGGAGCCATTCGACACGAGATGATCCAGAAGGAGATGTGTTCCTCCCCGGGTATTCTTCCACGGGCCAACCCGTAAGCGGCAAGGCTTCCCAATATCACGGCAATGATCGATGCGCTGATTGAGGCAATCAGGCTGTTAATTATGAAAGGCCTGAAATCCTCCATAGTGAAGAGTTCGACGTAATGCCGCGTAGTAGGGGTAAATTGAAAGAATTTTATGACACCCTTCCAATCACCCACCTGCGGGATCTGAAAAGCCTCTCGGAGGTCCTTGAAAGAGGACACCACCATGACGAAAAGGGGAGTGATGGTCCATATCAGAAAGACAATCACGGCTATGTATGTCAACGTCCCCAAGATTTTCTTCTTCCGCTTCTGGGACCGTGAGACGAGTTCTGTTTTATCCAACGGGAGCCACCTCCTTTTTCTTGAATACCTTCACGAAGAACATTGCCATAAATATGATGAACAATAAAAGGATAAAGCCGACCGCCGCCCCGCGGCCGAACTCAAAGTAGCGGAATGAGATGTTGTACAGGTGGAAGGGGAGTATTTTCGTGCTATCGGCCGGTCCTCCCTTGGTGAGCACATAGATGGTATCGATATAGCGGACGTTATCCATGAAACGCAAAATACCGGCAATGAGCAACACCGAGCGGATATTCGGCAAGGTGACATCCCATAAGGTCCGCCACGACCCTGCTCCATCCATACGGGCCGCTTCTAGTTGATCCTGGGGAACATTCTTGAGCCCCGCCAGGACAATGAGAATGATCAGAGGCGTCCAGTTCCAGACATCCGCCGCCACCACTCCGAAGAAAGCGACAGATGGGAGAAAACCGAGGACAGGTTTGGCGCTGGCCAGGATTGTGTCGGTCTGGAGGAAGCCGATGGATTTTAAGAACCAGAAATACCAGCCAAAGGAGACATTGTACAGGTAGCTATAAAGATAGCCCACCACGATGGGGGCCACCATCATCGGCATCAGGAAAAGGATGACAAAGAGGTTTTCATACTTCATCCCATTGATGAGTAAGGCAATGCTAACCCCCAGAAACATCTCTACTGAAAGGCAGATGACAAAATACCAGATCAGAAGCTTCACTCCGTTTAGGAAGACCTCGTCATCGAGCAGGTTGGCGTAGTTTGCTAAGCCGACGAAGATGTCCTGTTCTCCCGGGTTCATAGCCGTCTCGTGGAGGCTCAGCCAGATCATCCAGAAAAACGGATAGAGAGTGATGATAGCCAAGACAATAATGGCTGGAAGCATTAACCGGAAGTGGAAAGGGAAGGCCCCCTGAATTCTTTCAAAGAACGTCTTCTTTCTGGGGACCTGCCATTCTCCCGTCATAACTGTGTTTGGAATTTTCCCCATGATATTCCTCAAAGTCGCAGATTTAGAAAACTGAGTCGGGGCCTGGAGTTTATCCCCGACTCAGGCAAAGGGAGAGTTATTTCACTCCATGGAGTTTGTCCGTCTTCTCTTTGATGGCCAGGCAGGCTTCCTTTGCCGTCTTCGCCCCACTGACGCATTTTTGGACTTCCGAGGTCAGAATCTGGATGTACTCGTTGAACTTTGGAATCTTCGGTCCCACGACAACGTTCGGAGGCAGAATCCCTTTGAGGGAAGGGCCATAAGTCAAACCATTGGGCATCAAAGGGACCTTGGTCACCCTGGAAGCGGGATTTCCCTTTTCCATCTCCACAGGTTCAATATTCTTCATGGGTGCGGTTTCACGAACGAAGGCCTTCTTCACCTCCGGGTCCTCGAATACCCGCTTCCGGTCTGGGGTGCCCCCCACGTCCTTCAGGACCATCATCATCGTCTCGTAAGATGTGGCCCAGAGGACAAAAAGATAAGCGGCTTTCTTTAGTTCTGGTTTTGAATAACTGTTGATGGCAATACCACCGATACCGTAATTGGTGGCATTGACGGCTTTCCCGCGGTTGACGATCCAGGAGGGATCTCCCTTGGGACACAGCTCGTAGGCAGTCCGTCCACCAGCGGCAACCGACTGCTTGGGATCTTCCACCACGGCCGCAAACTCGCCATAGTTGGGAACCATGGCAGCAAGCCCGGTGATGTAGGCCGTGTTGGCGCCCGACCAGTCATTGGTGAGAGAATCCGGATGGCTGTACTGCATGAGTTCCTTGTATTTTTCGAGGCACACAATTGACTGCTCATCCCCCCACTTACAGGGCCCAGGCTTTCGGCTGCCGGTCCAGTCATCAAAGTCCCACTCTCTCCACTGGCCGTGGGCGTAACAGACCCTCTGAAAATCGAGCTGACCACCCCACCCTTCCCGGCCCTGGAGGGCTAGACCATACTTGACATCGGGGAAATTGGCTTTTTTGAAGAACTTGGAAATATCGAGCACGTCCTTCCATGTCGTGTTTTCCGTATACCGAAGGGGCTTTTTATATTCCGATTCGAACTGTTTTGAATACTTCTCGAAGAGGTCCTTGCGATACATCATGACACAGATCGCGTTATCGTACGGATAGGCTGCAATCTTGGGTTCCCCATAGAAACGGCCGGTCACGTCCAGAAAGCGATAAAGCCAGACATCGGATCCCACCCCGTCTGTGACCTTCGGGAATGTCGGGTCGGCTTCATATTTTCGAAGATCCTCGGCGTGCGCGTGGAATGGGGCGCCAATTGGCTTATCCTGGCTGTAATAGACAGGATAGGCGCCCTTCTTGCCCCTGACATCGATACCCACCTTCTCAGAGACGATATCCAGATGCTCTTGAATGATCTCTATGTCCATCCCGGTAAGATCCTTGAAGGATTTAATCTTTGATTTGATCGCGGAAGTCGGCGGGGTATCCTCGGACATGAAGACCAGTTTGGAACCCTTGAACTGCTTCCATTTTACATCATCCGATGCATAGGCAAGCTGGGTGGGGCTTAGCGGTGACTTCACAATATGACCACCAACCAGTGCCAAACTTCCAATACCAAGACCCTTAAGTAATTCGCGGCGGCTGATTTTACCCATAAAACCCTCCTTTCATGAATTAAAAAATCTTCAATTGGCCAACGTAACACTCCCCCCGTCCTTTATTCCTATTTTCTCACCACCTCCTTTACGCCCGACTCTTGTCCCACCGTTATCAATAATACTCCTTCACGGCTCTTGCGGTATTCTCAAGATTCTTTCTTGCCAGGTCGCCTTGTGTGAATACAACACCAATGTATAGCAGGTCCACGATAAAAAGCTGCCCGATCCGAGCCCTCATGAACTCCCCGTACAGGGGAATCTCCTGAGAGGTCGTCTGAAGGACAACATCCGACTGTTCCGCGAGGGGCGATTCGGGGTTGCTGGTGACAGCGATGGTTGTGGCGCCACTCATCTTGGCAACCTTGAACGCATTGACCACATCCAGCGTGGTTCCGGAATGGGAGATCCCAATGGCTACATCTCCTTCCTTTAAGGTAGCAGCAGAAACAATCTGCATATACCCATCATCATATACAAAACTGGAAATTCCTGTTTTTAAAAAAAAATGGTGAGCTGTGCGTGCAATCGCTCCAGACCCTCCAATTCCATAAATCTGCAACTTATTTGCTCTGATGATGGCACTGATCGCTTTGAGGAGATGCTCATGATCGAGCATCTTAGGCATTTCTTGGAGAACGTTAATAAAAAACTTGGAAGTCTTATGGACAATTGTGGATATGGTGTCGGTTTTTTCGATTTCGGTTGGGATATTACTGATCGTTCCCAAGAAGGTATCCCTTGCCAAGGCCATTTTAAAATCGCTATACCCTTTATATCCAATTGAACAGCAGAATCGACTGACGGAGGCTTCACTTAGATGGAGATTCTTAGCTAGTTGTGTGATTGAAAGGTGTACTACACTCTGTGGAGACTGAAGAACATAATCTGCTATTTTCTTTTCAGATTTTCGTAAAGAAGTATAAACGCCAATAATCTTATTATTACTCTCTCCCTGGAGGGTTATCTCTTTTCTTGACTTTATCATTCTTCGTTGGGGAGAAAAATTGTATGAAATTTTTTCTTTTTATATTTAAAAAAATCCTTATTGTCAAGTGTTTTTTTACAACGGGGTCTCTGAAAAGGTTTTCTACCCAGGCAATTTCGTTTATTAACCTGCCGGTTTTGTTGAATTTATTAATATTTCCGAGATTATAGACGGCATGTTTCACTTTTTTATTGACACCTGTCGAATTTTATACTATAGGTTGGAAATGTGTGAAATTTTTTTCAAATTCAAACCTAAATTGAGCGATTTTTATTAAGTCGGCAATAGTTTTGTTTATAAGGCATTGAAAAAGCCATTTATCGAAAACATTGTCAGCTATGATATAGGCTTAAAGTGATCTGATACGGCGCTGCCAGG
>Ga0194111_10001271_pt1 | contig 31071 bp, 28 predicted proteins | sample TA2KigC300mmetaG_FD_146194 | JGI IMG/M metagenome (GOLD analysis project Ga0194111, IMG submission 146194) | Freshwater microbial communities from Lake Tanganyika, Tanzania - TA2015033 Kigoma Deep Cast 300m | ecosystem: Environmental > Aquatic > Freshwater > Lake | place: Tanzania: Lake... | reverse complement strand
GCCTCTATCTGAGGCAGACCACCGATCCCGAACCTTTTCATCTGGAGGTCTATCGGGCCTTGGGCCTGGCTCCCAAGCCCCTGAAAACCAAACGCCTCAAAGCTTAATCAAGATGTAGTGACCATAAATTTTTTACAGGTTTCCATATAGAAAATATATTATCAACTATTAAAGGGTCACAACCTGATTATCTTTTATCAGAAATATTTCAGATAACCTCTTGTAAAGAGTTTGCCCGGAGGTGCGCCTGTCACTTCGCAGGCCAGGCAAACAGTTCAGGAGAGCGGCGTCCGCCGGAAAGGAAGAGTGCGCCATGCCGGAACTTTTAGTGGAAGTCACCCGGGGCGACCGGGTGGAGAGTATGCATTACGGCTGCCTTGCGGTGGCCGACCCCCAAGGGCGGCTGCAGGCTTTCCTGGGAGATCCTGAGACTTATGTGTGTTTGCGCTCCATGGCCAAACCCATCCAGACCCTGCCGGTGCTCACCACCGGAGCGGCTGAGGCCTTCGGGTTCGGCCCGGAGGAGCTGGCCCTCTTTTCCGGCTCTCTGAACGGGCAGGATTTTCAGGTGGCCCTGGTGCAAAAGGTTCTGAGCCGGCTGGGTCTGACGGCCGATAACATGTTATGTGGCATCCATGCCCCCTCGCACCGGCCCACGGCCCAAGCCCTGGCCCAGGCCGGTCTCGCCCCCGGCGTTATCCACAATAATTGCGCCGGGAAACATGCGGCCATGTTGGCCCTCTGCGTTCACCAGGGCTGGCCCACGGCCGATTATCTGGATACCCGGCACCCGGTGCAGCAGCTCATCCTCCGGACTATAGCCGAGGTTACCGAGGTCCCGGCGGGCCAGATCACGGTGGCCATCGACGGCTGCGGCGCGCCGGTTTTTTTTGTGCCCCTGAGCCGCATCGCCCTGGCCTACGCCAGATTCGCTGCGGCTGCTCAGGGTAATCTCCCGGACGGGCCCTTGACCTCGGCCATGGCCACTCTGGCCCGGGCCTGCCTGGCCCATCCCCGGCTCATCGCCGGAGACGGCCGCCTGTGCACCGACATCATGCAGGCTTTACCCGGCCAGGTCATCGCCAAGACCGGGGCGGAGGGCGGTTATGCCCTGGCCCTCATGGAGGCCGGATGGGGCGTAGCCATAAAAGTTTCGGATGGGCATGTCCGGGGACTCAACCCCACTGCCATAGAAACCCTGCAGCAATTGGAGGTCCTGACACCCGAAGCCGCGGCTGCCCTGGCGAAATATCACCTACCGGCTATTAAAAACCACCGCCAAGAGACCGTGGGGCAGGTGCGGCCGGTTTTTCGTCTGGCGAAAACAGGTTGAAATTCAGCCAAAAATTGCTATAATAGTGGAGCTTCTGAGAAACAGCTCGGCCCATTACGGTCTTTTTGAGCGAAGGGAAGAACCTGAGGGTCAACGATAAGAAATTTTCTGTCAGAGCCACCCCATAACGGCTTTGAGGTTGCCGGTCCGATCTCAACCGGCCGGCATCCGGGGTTGTGATTGTCAATCGGGTAACATACGGGAATATATTATGAAACAATTATGGGCGCCCTGGCGCATGGAGTATATCTTAGGAGAAGACAAACCCCCGGGATGCATCTTTTGCCCCTGGGAACCGGAGGACCTGAAGGCCCGGCTTATTCTGTTCAGCGGCCGTCTCACCCGTGTCATGATGAACAAGTATCCTTACATCAACGGACACCTGTTGGTTTCCCCCCTGCGGCATGTTCCCGGCTTAATTGATTTGGAGCACGACGAGCTCCTGGACCTGATGCTTAAAGTTCGCCAGTCCCTGGAAGTCTTAAAGCAGGCGATGCGCCCCGACGGTTTTAATGTCGGGTTAAATCTCGGGATCGTGGCCGGGGCGGGGGTGGAGTCGCACGTGCATTTCCATATCGTGCCGCGTTGGCATGGCGATACTAATTTCGTGCCGGTCTTTGCCGACGTCCGGGTCATCCCGGAGCATTTTCAGGCCACGTACCTTAAATTACTACCCTATTTTCAAGCCCTACCTGACGGAGAAGCATAATGCGCTATTTCAAGCTCATCCTGGCGGCGCTGGCGGCGCTCCTGGGATTCCTCTTAATCCGGCAGAATATGGATGTCTTAACCCAGGAGCTGCAGTTCAGATTAAACCTTTATTTTTGGACTTTTGAGAGCTCCGGCCATCAGCTCTGGATACTGCTGGTGTTTTTCCTGTTTGTGGGGTTCTTTGTCACCGGCCTCTACAGCCTGATGGGGCTCTTAAGGATGCGGCGCACCAATCATCAGTTGCATCATGATCTTGAGGTCTTAAGAAAGGAGCTGCAGGTTATGCAGGCCCAGGCGGCCAGAACCGGCCCTGAAGCTGAAGAGTCAGCCGCGCCCCAGAGTCCCGTTTAAATCGCCGGTGCGCCCCGGATGCCGTGAGGGGCCGGGGCGCCTGGATGATGGTCAGGGCCGGGGATACTTCATTACTGCTGGTTAGGCGTTTTTCTATTCTTGATTCACCCCCTCCGCCAATTTTTCCGGCTTCTTCTCCCTTGAGACTGCTATGCCCAACTAAACCCATCCTAAGGAGGGATGATGAGCTGGTATCGACGTGATATTGACAACATATTTGCTGAACTCACTACCTCGAAGCTGGGCCTGACACAAGCCGAGGCTACACAGCGCCTGCAGCAGTACGGACCGAACCGGCTGGTGGAAGCGGATAAAATCAGCCGCTGGAAAATTCTGCTGCACCAATTCACCAGCCCCCTGATCTATATCCTGCTCATTGCCGGGGTGGTGACTTTCTTCCTGGAAGAATATAAGGACACCGGCGTTATCATCGCCGTGGTGCTGCTCAACGCCCTCGTGGGCTATATCCAGGAGTCCAAGGCCGAAAAACAGGTCCAGGCCCTGAAAAAGATGGTGGTGGCCAAGGCCAGGGTGCTTCGGGATGGCCGAGAGATAGAGATTGACGGAGAAGGGGTGGTTCCCGGAGATATCGTCCTGTTGGCCTCGGGCGGCCGGGTGCCGGCCGATATCAGGCTGTTTCGAGCCATTGAGCTCAAGACCGACGAATCCATGCTCACCGGGGAATCGCTCCCGGCGGAAAAAACGGACGGCCTCCTCGACGAGGATAATCTCACCCCCGGCGATCAGCTTAACATGGCCTTCATGGGCACCACGGTGGTCAACGGCCGGGCCCGGGGCGTGGTGGTGGGCACCGGCACCCAGACCGTCATAGGGCAGATTGCCAAGGATGTCAAGGAGATCGGGGTCACCAAGTCCCCTCTGCAGGAGAAAATCGACCGATTGGCCAAGGCCATCGGCGTCATCGTTCTGGTGGCGGCCTCCCTCCTGTTTCTGGTGGGCATCCTGTTGGGCGAAAAGGCCAAGGATATGTTCATGACCGCGGTGGCAGCCACCGTGGCCACCATCCCCGAGGGTCTGCCCATCGTCGTCACCATCGCTCTGGCCATTGGGGTGGCCCGCATGGCCCAGCGCAAGGCCATCATCCGCAAACTGCCGGCCGTGGAGACCCTGGGCAGCACCACGGTCATCTGCTCGGACAAGACCGGCACCCTCACCAAGAACGAAATGACCGTCAAACTGGTGTATGACGGCCAAAAAGCCTATGAGATAGAGGGCAGCGGTTATGACCCCAGCGGCGAGATAACTGAGGCAGGCCGTCCCATCGTAGCCGCCGAGGACCCGAGTCTGGCCCTGCTCTTCCGCATCGGCCTGCTGTGCAACGAGTCCATGGTTTATAAAGAAGAGGGGGTTTACCGGGTGGATGGCGACCCCACCGAGGGGGCGCTCATCGTCTCCGCCCTGAAAGCCGGTCTCAACCTCAAGGAAGAAAGTCGGCATTACCCTCAGATATTCATTATCCCGTTTGAATCGGAACGGGGCTGGATGGCCACCCTGCACCGCCAGGACGATCATAATATTGTCTTTGTCAAAGGCAGCCCGGAAAAACTCTTGGGACTGTGCACCGAGTGCCGGTTTGACGCCTGGGAGGGCGTGCCGAAAATGACCCGGCATTTTGCCGAGCAAGGGCTGCGAGTTCTGGGTCTGGCCTATAAAAAGGTCCCGGCCGGCCAGTTGGAAATCAGTTTTGCAGATCTGGAGTCCGGTCTCATCTTCGCCGGCCTGCAGGGTATGATCGACCCGCCCCGTCCTGAGGCCATCGAAGCCGTGGCCGGCTGCAAGGAGGCCGGCATTCGGGTGGTGATGATCACCGGGGACCATGCCATCACCGCCCTGGCTGTTGCCAGAAAGCTGGGCATTGCTCCGGAAGAAGAGTTCGGGGGGGACCTGGCCGCCCGGCCGGTGGACACTCTCACCGATGAAGAGATCTTTTCCCTTACCCAAATCGCGGTCCGTCAGCTGGCCCTGCGTTCCGGTCTGAGCACCCGGGAGCCCGAGAGTATCACCGGCAGACATGTCCAGTCCATGGAAGATATGGAATTTCTTGGGTTCGTGAAGGAACTGCTGGCCTCCCTGGTGAAGCGGGCCGGCCCGGAGGGGGCGATACGCCATGTTCTGGCCGGTAAAGAAATTGAAACCATGAGCGACGAGGCCTTGTATAACCTGGTGCAGAAAGTTTCCGTTTATGCCCGGGTAGCCCCCCAGCACAAGCTGCGCATCACCCAGCAGTTGATCAAGCATGGTGAGATTGTGGCCATGACCGGGGACGGGGTCAACGACGCCCCGGCCCTGAAAGCAGCCCATATCGGTGTGGCCATGGGCAAGACCGGCACCGATGTGGCCAAAGAAGCCTCGGATATGGTCATTGCGGACGATAACTTCGCCAGCATCTACCGGGCCGTGGAACTGGGCCGGGTAGTGTTTGACAATATCCGCAAAGTTACCTTCTTCCTCATCCCCACCGGCATTGCCGCTATTATCACGATTCTGGCCACCATGATGTTGGGGCTGCCGCTGCCGTATCTGCCGGCCCAGCTCCTGTGGATCAATATTGTCACCAACGGCCTGCAGGATGTGGCCCTGGCCTTTGAACCCGGGGAAAAGGACATCACGAAACGCCCACCGCGGCACCCCAAGGCCGGCATCTTCAACCGACTGCTCATCGAACGCACCGTGGTCGTGGCCCTGGTGATTTCCGCCGGCATTGTCTATGAGTTCATCCATGCCTTAAATGCAGGGATGAGTCTGGAAAAGGCCAGAACCATCGCCGTAACTACCATGGTGTTTTTCCAGTTCTTCCAGGCCTTCAACAGCCGCTCGGAGATCCAGTCGCTCTTCCGGATGAATCCTTTGGGCAATCCCTTCCTCTTTTTCGGCACCCTGGCCGCCTTCGGGGCGCATCTGGCGGCCATCTATGTCCCCGCCATGCAATGGATTTTCCGCATGGAGCCTTTAACGGGGATAGATTGGCTGCGCATCGGGCTGATCTCCCTGACGGTGGTTATTGTGGTGGAAATCGATAAACTGCTCCGGCGGGCCGTCGCCGCCATGCGGTGATAATTCATAACTCGATGGCGCCTTGAGTGTACCGGGGCGCTCAGAGAGAGGACCGTTACCCCCGACCCGGGAGGAAAAATGCCCCTGCGTCTTTTGGAAGTGGTGCTGCCAGAGGAAAACCTCCGGGAAGTGGAGGAACTCCTCCGGGAAGAACCGTTGGTGGGAATCTGGTATGACCGGCTTTCGGAGCAGCAGACTTTGCTCAAAATCCTGGCCACGGCCCAGGAGACCGAGCACCTGATGGATCTGCTGAGTAAAAAGTTTTCCGGCCAGCCCTGGTTCCGCCTCATCCTCCTGCCGGTGTCGGCCTCGCTGCCCCGGGTAGAAGAACCCCCGAAGGAGGAGGAAAAACCCAAAACCGCTGAACCAGCGGCCAGCGAGCAGAAGAAAAAGGAACGCATCAGCCGGGCGGAGATGTATGAGGTTGTCCAGAATATGGCCCAGCTCACCCGGGTTTATAAAGGCATGGTGGTGCTGTCCACGGTGGTGGCAGCCGTAGGCCTCCTGAATGACAACGTGGCGGTTATTATCGGGGCCATGGTGATCGCCCCGCTCCTGGGTCCCATTATCGCCCAGGCCATGGGTACCACCTTGGGAGACTCGGATCTGACCCAGTTGGCCCTGCGTACCAATATCTCCGGCCTGGGCATTGCTTTGGGGCTCTCCCTCCTTATGGGCATGTTCCTGGAGGTTCATCCCACGGGGCCGGAACTGGCCGCCCGCACCGGCATCGGCCTGGGAGACCTAGCCGTGGCCCTGGCCTCGGGGGGCGCCGGAGCCCTGGCCTTCACCGCCGGGGTCCCCACCGTCCTGGTGGGCGTCATGGTGGCCGTGGCCCTGCTCCCTCCCCTGGCGACCCTGGGGCTGCTCCTGGGCTCGGGTCACCTTATCCCCGCCTTGGGCGCTGGTCTGCTCCTGATAAGCAACATCATCTGCGTCAACCTGGCTGCGGTGGTGGTCTTCTGGCTCCAGGGGGTGCGCCCCACTACCTGGTGGGAGGAAAAACGGGCCCAGCAGGCCACCAAGATGTCCATTGTTATCTGCGCCGGGCTGCTGCTCCTCCTGGCCGTGGCCATCATCCTCGCCGGGAGGATTAAATACACTCAGTTACTCTATTTTTATTAAAGAGTATTCCTCCGGAAACTGCGATTGTTCTGTGCAATTCCAAGTGGAAAGCAGGAGCATTATTGATACTATAATTTATCCCCGCAAGCGAGGAGAGGGAATAAAGGACTTTCCGGACGGAGACTAAGTAGATTTGTCAGCCCCCTATCTTTTGCCCTTTGGACAACCCTTTGATATTCTCTGCCGGTTATTCTCCTGGATATTTCAGGATAATCATACGCTCTATAAGCCGGGCTGTATTGTGACATGATATTGACATAAGTATCTTTGGGCAGATTTTCTGCCAGCCAATCCATGATTTTTTCCGAACCGCTGGTATTATTGGGCATAACCAGATGCCGAAGGAGCAGTCCTCTTTGCATAATGCCCTGTCTGGTAAATTCTGCCGCGCCAACCTGACGGTTCATCTCAAGAATTGCCTCTCTGGTAATCTCTGGATAACTCTCTGCCCCGGCCGAAAACTTTGCCGACATGGCACTATCCCAGTATTTGAAATCGGGGAGATAAATATCAACGATACCATCAAGCAGCGTGAGTATTTCCAGGCGCTCCCAGCCACTCGTGTTGTAGACCACGGGAAGCCGCAGCCCCTGGGCGGCAGCCGCATCAAGAGCTTTTAAGATATGAGGGGAATAATGCGTTGGGGTAACAAAGTTAATATTGTGACAACCTTGTTCTTGCAGCCGCAGCATCATACCGGCAAGTTCATTAATAGTTTTTTCAGAGCCGGCGCCGAGATGACTGATTTCCCAGTTCTGACAGAAGACGCAGCGCAGATTGCAATGGGAAAAAAAGATGGTCCCTGAACCACCTCTGCCAACCAGCGGTTTTTCTTCGCCAAAGTGCGGGTGATACGACGAGATAACAAGCTCGGTGCCGAGGGCGCGACAGACTCCGCTCCTTCCCTTCAGACGATTTTCCCCACATTTTCTCGGACAGAGCTGGCAACTTGCCATCATGGCCCAGAGTTTTTCCCACCGCTTTTTCATTTCCCCCGTTTTGTGAAGTTTCAGATACACCGGTTCAAACTCAGGGCCGGTTTTACCGAGTTTTTCAACTTCAGTCTTTGGTTCATTATTCGAGGATGTCGCCTCAGTGCAAGGGAGGAAGACTGAAGACATCCCTATCAGGCAACAGAGTTTGGCAGTGTTTCCCAGGAAATCTCTTCGGGTGAATTTTTTGAGGAAAAAATCGTCCATTTGGTTTACCTCCTCCTGGACCCAAAGGGGCGGTAAATTCATACACCCGCATACCCCGAATGCAGGGTTTCCCGCCCATGACTTGGGGGTCAAAAGTTTACGAAAGGGAGCCAAGAAAACCAGAGACCGGTCCTTTGGCCGGGCTTACTTATTTCTGCCTCTTCCAGGCTCGGGCCAGCGCCATCGCTCTCCCAGCCTCGATCCTCCTATTTGCGATAGAACTCCGGCACCAGGAGAATGATCACGGCGAAAATCTCCAGGCGGCCCAGGAGCATGCATAGCATCAGGACGCCTTTGGCCAGGGGGGGGATCAGGGCGTAGTTGTCCGTGGGCCCGACGCCGCCCAGACCGGGCCCGATGTTGCCGATACAGGCCAGGACCGAAGAAAAGCTGGTAAGCACATCCACGCCGGTGGCCGCCACCACAAAGACCGAGATGAAAAAAAGACCCAGCCACAGCAGGAAAAACCCCCAGATACTGCTCATGACCTCCGGGGAGACAACCTGCTCCCCCAGTTTGAGCCTGATCACCGCCCGGGGATGGATAAGGCGGAAAAGCTCCTGGTAGGCCTGTTTGATGAGCAGCAAAAGGCGCATGCACTTGATGCCGCCGCCGGTGGAGCCGGCGCAGCCGCCGATGAACATGCACAGGACCAGGATGCACTGGGCCAGAGGCGGCCACAATTCATAATCCGCGGTGGCATAGCCGGTGGTGGTGAGGATGGAGGCCACCTGGAAGGCGGCGTACTGCAGGGAGCCTCCCAATGAATCATAGGCGGTGCGGTAGACGCTCAGGCTGATGATAAGGGAAAACCCGAGAAACAGGCCCAGATAAAACCGGAATTCCGGATCCCGCCACATGATGAGGGGTCTGCCCCGGAGCAGTTGAAAGTGGAGGGTGAAATTGATGCCGGCGATAACCATAAAAAGAGTGATGACACCATCAATATAGGCGCTGGCGTAATAGGCGATGGAGGCGTTTTTGGTGGAAAAGCCCCCGGTGGCCATGGTGCCGAAGGTGTGGCAGAGGGCCTCGAACAGGTCCATGCCCCCCAGCATTAACAGGGCTGTTTCCGCAGCGGAAAAGAGGATATACACCTGCCACAGGATTATGGCGGTGTCTTTGATGCGGGGCCGGAGCTTGTCCACCACCGGCCCGGGGACCTCGGCCTTGTAGAGCTGCATGCCGCCGATACCTAAAAAAGGCAGGATGGCCAGGGACAGGACGATGATTCCCATGCCTCCCAGCCAGTGGGTCAGGCTGCGCCAGAACAGCAGCCCTTTGGGAACGATCTCGACATCTGTGAAGACCGAGGCGCCGGTGGTGGTGAAACCGGAGAAGGACTCGAAAAGGCAGTCAATGGGGCTAGGGAATACGCCCCCGAAGTAGAAAGGCAGGGCGCCGAAAATGCAGGTGGCCAGCCACCCGAGGGCGGTGATGGCCATGCCTTCCCGGTGGCTGATGGCTCCGGAATAGTCCTGGTTCCGGGTGAGGCCGTACATCAGTCCGCCGGCAGCCACCGTGGCGGCCAGTGAGACAATCAGGGGCAGGCGGGACTCATCCTGATAATAGAGGGCCCAGCCCAGGGGCAGGAGCATGGTTAAGCCGATGCACACCAGCAGCAGGCCGACGATGTTCAGGAGAAAGCCCCAACGCACTTATGATCTTTCCCACGTGACCTTAGGCAGGCCCGGCAAGGAGAGGGAATTCTTCCGGTTTATTTTCACCCTTAGGGACTCCTCCACCTGCAGGATGGTGGCGCGGGTGGCCATGATGACCAGGTGGTCCCGGGGTTGAATGATGGACTCGCCGGTGGGGATAATAACCTCTTCACCCCGGATAATGCAGAGAATAATGGCGGCCTTGGGAAATTTCAGTTTCTTCAGGGGCGCCCCGACAATGGCCGAGTTGTCCTGGGCCACGGCTTCCAGGACCTCCGCCTCTTCCCCGGCAATGGCCACCGTGGAAATTATCTTCCCCTGGCGGATGAAGCGCAGAATGGAATTGACCGCGGCCATCCGGGTGCTGACAATATAGTCGATGCCGATGGTTTTCACCAGGGACATATAAGCGAACTTGTTGATGCGGACCACGGTCTTGGGGGCTCCCAGGCGTTTGGCCAGGAGGCAGGAAAGGATATTTAACTCCTCATCCCCGGTCATGGCGATGACCATGTCCATGCTGCGGATATTCTCCTGCTCCAGGAGTTCCACATCGGTGCCGTCCCCCTGCAGGACAATAGTGCGATGCAGTCGGGTGGAGAGATAGCCGCTGCGAACCGGGTCTTTCTCCACCACCTTGGTATGGTAATGAAGCCGGTCCAGGGTCTGGGCCAGGCGATAACCTATCTTACCCCCGCCCACGATGAGGATATTTTTTACCGGGTGGATCTTTTCCCCGAAAAGTCCGATGATTTTTCGCAGGTCGTTTTTTTCACAGACAAAATAGAGATTATCCCCGCCTTGCAGCCTGTCGTCGCCCTTGGGAATGATGAGCTGCTCGTTTCTGATGATGGCGCCGATGACAATGCGGGTATCCTGGAAAATCCGGGGCAGGTTGAGCAGTTGCAAGCCGTTCAGGGGGCTGGCATCGGCGAGTTTCTTGCGGACCAGCCTGATCTGTCCCCCGGCAAAGTCGCTGATTTCCTCCACGTCCGGGGTTTCGATGAGGCGCAGCAGGGTCTGGATAACCTCGTAGTCCGGGTTGGCCACCAGGCTGACGTCGAGGATGTCTTTGGCCAGGGCGTCTTGGTACTCGTGGTAGTCTTCATTGCGCAGGCGGACGATTTTTTGCAGTTTGGGGGCCAATAAATTAGCAAAGATACAGGCTATCAGGTTGGCCTCGTCATTGTCTGTGACCGCCAGTAAAATCTGGGCTTCCCGGATACCGGCAGCCAGGAGGATTTTGGGACTGGCGCCCGACCCTTGCATGGTCTGCACATCCAGCCGCTCCATGAGACGGGCAATGGCGGTTTCATCCTTATCGATGACCACCACCTCTTTTTTTTCCAGGACCAGCCTCTGGGCGATGTGAAATCCCACCTCCCCGGCCCCGACAATGACTATTCTCATAACACCCTCTCGTGGACCTCAGAGTGCAATCGAGTTATAAGAATATCATTTTTCGATAGGATGAAACAGTCAGGCTATTTGATCAGGTGAAGAAAAATCATTCAATCGTAGTCATCCCCGTCAACCCGGGAGGAGCTTTCCCGGTTTTTACGTGGAGACCGAGTTAATGCCGTTGACTTAAAAAGGGTGTTGGAAAAACTCGCTTTGAAAAGAAAGTGCAGTAGGTTAACTTGGGTTAGTATTCATCAGGAAACCTTAATTGTAAGTAGCAATCCAAAATTCCCCTAGCGTGACAACCGAAAATTCCCCTAGCCGAAATAAAGTTTAGAACGACTCAGCAATGTCCGGTTAAGTTTTTGCATATATGTTTTTTAACCGCTCATGTTCACGGATAAAATTATTTTCAAATTTAAGCTCACGAGTCTCATTTATGATTTTAATGCGTAATTCCCTTACTCTTTTAGTGGAAACCCTTTCCTGATAATGCTTGTGGCAATAGATGGCTAGCAAGAGATAGGTAATAAGACCGGCGACCATTTGAACCATAAAACCGTAGGCGCTTCTGGCAATGAGATGGTATCAATCTCCAAGAATTGCAGGAGATGCCTGGCGGAATCGTGTTCTTGCAGATGAAAGCAGACGAGAGATTTGAGTTGATGTTCGAAGGTCAATTTCAAGGGTCGATTGCCTCGCGCCTCTAAAGGAGGAATGGTATCATCGAAACGTTCAATTGGCTGCCAGAGCTTTTCTAGGGAAGGGGGCTGTTTTTTGCTACCCGAAGCATTGATAGTGTGCGGCAATTTCATAACTCATTGTAATTAAAGGTTATTACGAAACCGATCACATGTTCGCAAGTGCTTTTGTCAAGCAAAAAATGCAATTCCCCGAAAATTTTTCATGAGGTTTTTATACCCTATTGCAAGTTTCTAACCGGACATTGCTGACTTTTAATCCTTCCTCGGCCCTGAAAAAAAACTTATCGGCACGCCATATCAGCACATTAAAATTTTGGCGGTGGATTATGGCCAAGAAAAAGTCTTGAATAAAATGTGCAATAGTGTTATGTACTAGCCGCGCAAAAAAGCAAGGATCCGATGGTGCAATGTAAAAATGATCTGGCGAATGATCAGGATAATTTACTCATAAAACCTCCTTTGGCCACAAAGGAGGTTTTTTTTCTGCTGAGGGGGAGGGGTGCAAACCACCGGAGCAAAAGCCACTTCATTCCGCCGCAAAGATCTCCTGGGCCTGGCTGAGCTCAGCCGGGAGGAAATTCAGGCTATCTTGGACACGGCGGTCTCGTTCAAGGAGATCTCCACCCGGAGTATCAAGAAGGTGCCCACGTTAAGGGGTAAAACAGTCATAACGCTGTTTTACGAACCCAGCACGCGGACGCGCACCTCCTTTGAGATTGCCGCCAAACGTTTGAGCGCCGACACGGTGAATTTGGCCATTGCGGCCAGCAGCGCCGTGAAAGGGGAGACGCTCATCGACACGGCCAAAAATCTGGAGGCCATGCGGCCGGACATCATTATCATCCGGCATTCCTTTAGCGGCGCGCCGCACCTGCTGGCCCAGCGGCTGCACTGCAGCGTGGTCAACGCCGGGGACGGCCTGCATGAGCATCCCACCCAGGGGTTGCTGGATCTGCTCACGGTCTGGGAAGCCAAAGGCCGACTCCATGACCTTAAGGTGGCCATTGTGGGGGATATTGCCCACTCCCGGGTGGCCCGTTCCAACATCCACGGGTTTCGCACCATGGGCTCCCAGGTAATAGTGGCGGGGCCGCAAACCATGCTACCGCCCTATTTACCTGACCTGGGAGTGGAAGTAAGCTACTCCCTGCCCGAGGCCGTCCGGGGGGCGGACGTCATCATGATGCTGCGCCTGCAGTTGGAGCGCCAGGGGCAGATGTTTTTTCCCACGCTCCGGGAGTATTCCAGGTTCTTCGGATTAAACCAGGGGCATCTGGCCCTGGCCCGCCCCGAGGCCCTGGTCATGCACCCTGGGCCTCTGAACCGGGGAGTGGAGATTGCCCCGGAGGTGGCCGATGGCCTGCAATCCGTCATCCTCCAGCAGGTCACCAACGGGGTGGCGGTGCGTATGGCCGTCCTTTATCTTTTGAGCGGAGGTGAGCAAAGTGGAGCTGCTGCTTAAAGGCGGACTGGTGCTGGACCCGTCGCAGGACCTGGAAGAGAGAAGAGATCTCCTCATCATCGACGGGCGCCTGGCCGCGTTGGTGGCTCCGGGAACACTTCCCCCAGAAGGGCGCCAGGTCGTGGATCTAACCGGCCTGCTGGTCTGTCCCGGTCTCATCGATATGCATACCCATCTGAGGGAGCCGGGGCAGGAATATAAGGAGACCATCGCCACCGGTTCCCAGGCCGCCGCGGCGGGAGGGTTTACGGCGGTGGCCTGCATGCCCAACACCCTGCCGGTGAACGATTCGGCCACGGTGACCCGCTATATCCTGGAAAAAGCGGCCCAGGCCCAGGGCGTCCGGGTCTATCCGGTGGCTGCCATCTCCCAGGGTTCCGAAGGAGCCATTCTGGCGGAATACGGCGATCAGAAAGAAGCAGGGGCAGTGGCCCTGTCAGATGACGGCAAGCCGGTGGCTAATTCCCAGCTCATGCGCCGGGCCCTGGAATACGCCCGCACCTTTGACCTGCCGGTCATTTCCCACTCCGAGGACCTGTCCCTCACCAGTAATGGGGTCATGCACGAAGGTCTGGTGTCCCTGCAGCTGGGCCTCAAAGGCATTCCCGCGGCCGCGGAAGAAGTGGCAGTCTTCCGGGACATCGAACTGGCCCGCCTCACCGGGGCCCGCCTCCACATTGCCCATGTGAGCACGGCTGGCTCGGTTCAAATCATCCGTCGGGCCAAATCCCAGGGAATTAAGGTCACGGCAGAGACAGCCCCCCACTATTTCAGCCTCACCCACGAGGCGGTACGGGGCTTCAATACCAATGCCAAGATGAGCCCGCCCCTGAGGACCGAGGCAGACGTGGCAGCCATCAAGGCCGGGCTGGCCGATGGCACCCTGGATTGCATCGCCACCGACCACGCCCCCCACAGCGTTCTGGAAAAAGAGGTGGAATTTGACCGGGCGGCCAACGGCGTCATCGGCCTGGAAACGGCCCTGGGGCTCAGCCTGGCCCTGGTGCAGGAAGGCATCCTGACCCTGGCCCAACTCATCACCAAGCTCAGCGCCAACCCGGCCCGCATACTCGGAGTGCCGGGAGGAACCCTGCAGGTGGGAGCCCCGGCGGATATTACCGTCATCGACCTCCAGCGACCCTGGATCGTGGACGTGCAGCAGTTTAAATCCAAGAGCCGCAACTCTCCCTTCCACGGCCGCAATCTGACCGGCCGAGCGGCGATGACCTTGGTGGACGGGAAAATTCTTTACAGAGATAATGAGAATTTTTCTAGATAGAATGTGGCAAGAAAGTTTTCCCGCTGCAAGATACAAGCGATATCCTTTGTTGAAAAACAATGGCATAGCAGAAAATCTGTAGGGGCAGGCCCCCGTGCCTGCCCAGAACCCTCTATTTTATAAGATTAATGAATAATTATTATATAAGGTATTGGGACAACCCTTGGGATAAGGAGATAGGTCGGAGGGAGAAATCTTGAAAAAAGGGGGAGGGGTCGCAGGTATTCCCGGCCAGCAGCATGGTGATCTGATCGGGGGTGACGGGGAACCAGGCGAATCCTTGCAGGAGGCCGGCCAGCAGGCGTAGCGGCCACACTGGCAGATGCACCTTCACCACCTTTTTGCCCAGAACCGCAGCCAGGGTATCGATGAGGTCGTTAAAGCTTATCGGATCCGGCCCGCCCACGTCATAGCAGCGGTTGGCCGAAAGGTGATTATTCAGGGCCAGGGCAAAACCCTGGGCCACCTGCCACACCGGCACGGGCTGAAGCAGGTAGCGGCCATGGCCGATGACCGGGACTATCCGGAGTTTGTCGATCTGGGCCCGGAACATATTGGTAAAGGCGTCCTCGGGGCCGTAAATGATGGAGGGCCTAAAGATGGTATAGGTTAAACCCGAGGCCATGACCAGTTCCTCGGCCTGCTGTTTGGTCCGGTGATACTCCGCCACCGGCGCCGGCCTGGCCTCCAGGGCGCTCATGTGGAGATAGCGTTGCACCTCGGCCGCCCGGGCCGCGGCCACCACGTTGGCGGTGGCCTCCAGGTGCAATTTTTGCAGGGTGATCCCCCGGCGGGGAAATTCCCGGATAATGCCCACCAGATGCACCACCGCATGGCACCCTTCCAGGGCCGGGGGCAGGGTGTCGGGTTGCGTGACATCTCCGGGCGCAATCTCTAGCAGCTCCCTGGACGGTAGTTTATCCTCGGCGCCGGGCCGCACGAGACAACGCACCTCATGCCCCTGCCGGAGCAGTTCCGCCACCACCTGGCGGCCCACAAAACCGGTCCCGCCGGTTACCAGAACCCGCATCAACTCCTCCCTTGCCACGGCCTGTGACTGCTAAACGGTCCCGAAGTCAGGTTTTCCCCTGAGATAAAGTGGCCAGTGGTCAGTGATCAGTGGTTAGTGGTTAGTTGCTTATATTTACTGACCCCTGACCCCTGACCACTGACCCCTGACCACTGGCTCCTGACCCCTGACCACTTTCCTATCTTTCCAGGACCACCACGGCAATGCCGAATTCCCCCTCATCGGTGAGGGTGACGAACATGCCCCGGATGCCGTGCTGTTGGCAGAGCAGCGCGGCCCGGCCGCTCACCCTCAGGTCCGGGCGGCCATTGGGGGCCGAAACCACTTCCACCTCCCGCCAGCGGATGCCGCCTTGGCGCAAGCCCACTCCCAGGGCTTTGGAGAAGGCCTCTTTGGCGGCGAACCGCAGGGCGTAGTTATTAGCCGACTGCCCCCGGGCCTCGCAGTAGGCGATTTCCTGGGGGGTGTAAATCCGGTTCTTAAAACGATCCCCGAAGCGCGCGCACGCGGCCGCGATGCGGGGAATTTTTATCAGGTCAACGCCGATGCCGAAGATCATGGCGGCAATCAGCGGGCCGGCGCGGCTGCCTGTTTTTGAGGTGCCACGGCCGCGTGGGCAAAGGCAATGTCCAGTACTTCGTCCATGCGCTCCACAAAATCAATCTGGAGCTCGTCTTTCACGTTGGGGGGAATATCCTCCAGGTCCTTGGCATTCTGGGACGGCAGGATGACTTCTTTGATGCCGGCCCGGTGGGCTGCCAGGACCTTGTCCTTGATGCCCCCCACGGGCAGGACGTGGCCCCGCAGGGTGATTTCCCCGGTCATGGCCAGCCCTTTTTTCACCGCCCGGTCCGAGAACAGGGACACCAGGGCGGTGAGCATGGCCACCCCGGCCGAGGGCCCATCCTTGGGAATAGCCCCGGAGGGGACGTGCACGTGGACGTCCGTATCCTTGAAGAAATCCTCCTCCACCCCGATGTAGGGGGCCCGGGCCCGGATAAAGCTGAGGGCCGCGTCCACGGATTCCCTCATTACCTCACCGATCTGGCCGGTGAGTTTCAGGTTGCTCTTGCCGGGCATCTTGAGGGCCTCAATGAAGAGGATCTCGCCTCCCACCGGGGTCCAGGCTAATCCCGTGGCAATACCCGGCTCCGGGTGATCCAGAGCGGTTTCCCGGAAAAACTTGGCTGGCCCCAGGTAGAGGGGCACATCTTCCGCGGTGATAGTCCTGGCGGTGAGGAGGTCTTCCGCCACTTCCCGGGCCACCCCCCGGCACAACGAAGCCACCTCCCGTTCCAGGTTGCGCAGTCCGGCCTCTCTGGTGTAGTCCGCCACCACCCGGCGCATGGCCTCGGGGGTGATGGTTATCTGCTCCGGATGCAATCCGTGGGCCTCCACCTGTCTGGGGAGCAGGTAATCATAGGCGATCTGGATTTTTTCCTCTTCCGTGTAGCCTGGCAGCTGCAAGACCTCCATGCGGTCCCGGAGGGCCGGGGGAATGGTGTCCAGCATGTTGGCCGTGGTGATGAACATCACCTTGGACAGGTCAAACCCCACTTCCAGGTAGTGGTCCGAGAAGGCCACATTCTGTTCCGGGTCCAGCACCTCCAGCAGGGCAGAGGCGGGGTCTCCCCGGAAGTCAGTCCCGATTTTATCGATTTCATCCAGGATAAAAACGGGATTATTGCTGCCGGCCCGGCGGATGCTCTGAATGATGCGGCCGGGCATGGCCCCCACGTAGGTCCGCCGATGTCCCCGGATTTCCGCCTCATCCCGGACGCCGCCCAGGGAGAGGCGGATGAATTTCCGTCCCAGGGCCCGGGCAATGGATTTCCCCAAAGACGTCTTACCGGTCCCCGGCGGCCCGACGAAACAGAGAATGGAGCCTTTCATGTCGGGTTTGAGCTTGCGCACCGCCAGGAATTCCAGGATGCGTTTCTTCACTTTCTCCAGATTGTAATGGTCTTCATCCAGAATCTTCCGGGCCTCCACCAGGTCCAGACGGTCTTCCGTGGCGATATTCCAGGGCAGTTCGATCATCCATTCCAGATAAGTACGAATTACCTGGTGATCCGGCGAGGTGGGGGGAATCCGGCTCAGGCGGTTAAGCTCCCGTTCCGCCTCTTTAAAGGCGGCCTCGGGCAGTTCCGCCTCCAGCAGGCGGTGCTGGAGATCGCCTATCTCCTGGGAGCGTTCGTCGCCTTCCCCCAGTTCCTTCTGCAGGGCCTTGATCTGTTCCCGGATATAGTAATCCTTCTGGGCCTTGTCCATCTCGGTCTTGACATTGGCCTGAATCTGCTTACCCAGTTCCAGGATTTCAATTTCCCGGTTGATCAGGCGGAGCACTTTCCGGAGACGTTCTTTGACCTCGATGGTTTCCAGCAGGTCCTGCTTTTCGGCCTTGGCTATATTAAGACTGCCGCCGGTAACGTCTGCCAGGACCCGGGGGTCGTCCAACTCCTGCACCATGGCCCCGAGTTCTGTGGGCAGGTAGGGAGACAGTTCCGACATTTTCTTAAACATGCTCTTGAGGCCGGAAACCATGGCATCGATTTCGAGATCTGTCTCGTAGGTCTCGGTGATGGGGGTCACCCGGGCCTGGAGGTATGGTTCGGTGTCAACCATTTCCTCCAGCTTGAAGCGGTAGAGGCCCTGGATGAGCAGCCGCACCGCGCCTTCCTGGGTTTTCCCCATCTTGAGGATCACTGCCGCGGTGCCCATGGAGTAAAGATTTTCCGGGGTGTAAACCTCGGTGGCCGGGGTTTGGCTGGTGAGAATACCGATTATTTTATCCTTTAACAAGGTGTCGTCAATCAACCTTTGGGCCCCGTCCTCCCATAAAGCCAAAGGGATGATCAGGCGGGGGAAAAGCACCAGCTCGCTCATGGGAAGTATGGGCAGCAGTCGGGAATCGCCCTTGTCAGGACCAGGACTAGTTGTCTCCGTGGGGAGATCGTTTAGGGTGTTGAATTTTTCTTCCATGGTTATGTCCATATATGTCTTCGGGGTAGTAAAAACCCCACTGTTGAATTTATTGCGCCTGTCCGGAGCCCGGTTAATTTTTACCGTTTCCTTCGATGAGTCAAAGGGACGTGTCTCGGCTAGGGCTTCGGTCTGGATTGTCTCAGGTTAATCTTCCTCTCTGATGGTTATCTGCTGCGGCGGACTGGCCTGACGCCACGGCACCCGAATAATTAAAATGCCATTGGTGTATTCAGCCTCGGTTCTGGCCTCGTCCACGGCCCGGGGAAAGTGAAACCGCCGCTCAAAACTGCCGTACTCGATTTCCAGGCGGTGAAATCTTTGCACGGGTTCCGTAGGGGGAAAGCGGCGTCTGCCGTTCACCACCAATTCCTGCCGGTGCAGAGTCAGGGCAATGTCCGCTTTGGTCAAACCTGCCAATTCCATGCGGATAATCAGGGCCTGGGGAGTTTCATAAATATCGGCGGCGGGATGAAATGTGGCAGCCGCAGAAGTTGACGGTCCACTCCAGGGGCCGAACATATTTTCCATCAACCGCCGCATTCTCGTTTCCATCATTTCAAAGTCCTTGGCCAATTTGATTTTTATAGGAGCCATAGAGGCATTCCTCATGCGCAAATGTCTGATTTACGAAGATAGAGCCAAACCATCCGGGAAAATCCGGATAAACTGCCTCTACCAGATTTATATTAAGGCCGTCCGGCGGAATTGTAAAGATACGGTTTCCGGAAACTTTTACAAGCCGAAACAGTAGGGCAGACCTCCAGGTCTGCCCGTTGATGGCAGAGTTCTGGAGGCCTAGGTCTGCCGTTTTATGTCTGATCCGCCGGGAAAGATCACCTTAAGCCCTAAAGCCGCAGGGCTGCCAGAATCTGTTCGTGCAACAGACCGTTGCTGGCCGCCACGTCGGCCGCGGTCAGAAAGAAGGGCGAACCGTCAAAGGTGGACACCCGCCCCCCGGCCTCTTCTACGATGAGAACCGCTGCGGCAGTGTCCCAGGGCTTCAAGCCCTCTTCCCAGAAGCCGTCGCAACGTCCTGCGGCCAGGTAGCACAGGTCGATGGCCGCGGCGCCGGGCCGGCGCACCCCCTGGGCCTGGACCACCAAGCGTTTAAAGCGCAGCATGGAGGTTTCCAGATGGTCCGCGACATTATAGGGAAACCCGGTGGCCAACAGCGCCCGGTCCAGGTCGCCGATTTGGGAAACCCGCAGGGTTTGCCCATTGAGCCAAGCCCCCTGTTCCCGGATGGCCTCAAAAACCTCATCCCGCATGGGATCGTAAACCACCCCGTAGACCACCTCCCCCTGCCACTGGAAGGCTATGGAGACCGCGAACATGGGGAAACCGTGGGCAAAATTGACCGTACCGTCCAGGGGATCGATTATCCAGCAGCCGTCGCCTGAGGCGGCGGTGGGGGCTCCCTTCTCCTCGGCCAGGAAGCCGTAGGCCGGAAAGACCCGGATCAGATGGTCAATGATGAGTTGCTGGCTCTGAAAATCACTTTGGGTGACCGGATCGTGGCGGCCCTTGAGGGTGATGGCCTGGGGTTGCGTAAAATTGCGCCGCAAGAGGGCCCCGGCATTGAGGGCGGCCTGCCGGGCGGCCTGTTGGATTTCAGTTATCAAGCTGAAACTCCCTTCGGGGATGACTTGTGTTTCTATTATAAGCTCATGCAACGTGCGGCGCTATCGGCGGCGGTTTTTTTTTCCCCGGGACCGGGGCTTTTTGCTTTTAGGGACTGCGGGGGCGGGCAGAAAGAGAAATACTCCCAACAGGCCGGTGAAAAACCCGCCCAGGTGGGCCATCCAGGCCACCGGACCGCCCTGGCGCAGGCCGTAAAATTGCAGCAGCAGCCAGAAACCCAGCCAGACAAAGGCAGGGACAACGACAACTTTAAACCGCACCAGGAGATAGACCAGGGTTTGCACCGGCGCCTGGGGAAAGCGGATGAGATGCGCCCCCAAAACCCCGGCAATGGCCCCACTGGCCCCGATGATGGGAACCGACAACCGGCTGGCGGCCACCGAGTGGATCAACAAAGAAAAAAATCCACAGAAAAGATAGAAACCCAGGAAGCGCCAGGGGCCCAGTTCATCTTCCAAAGCCTCTCCGAATACCCACAGGAAGAGCAGGTTGCCCAGAAGATGGACCCACCCTGCGTGCAGAAAAAGGGAAGTGAACATGGTGGCCGCCAGCTTCATTGACTGCCAGGAGCTGAACAGCTTTACTTCCGAGAGGTGGGCCGGAATCGCCCCTCCCTGCCAGAACAGTTCCAGGGCGGCGTCTTGGCCCATGGACAGCGTGAAGAAAAAAACCAGGCAGTTGAGGCAGATGAGGCCGATGGTGACATAAGGCCAGGACCCCTGGGAGGCCTGGCCGCGGATGGGTATGGCCATATTATTATTTCAGGGATGCCCCAGCCCGGGGAAACAATTCAGGTGGCAGAGGCTTAGCAGCCTGTTAAGAGTGTATTTTCTGACTACTATGCCACAAAGCGCGGCAAATTTCCACCCTATAACGCCCCGGCGGCCCTCAGGACAAAAGACCCCTGGGGCAGGCCCAGGGCCGCGGCCACGGGCTGACATTTTGCCTGCAGCAGGAAGAATAGCCGTGAGTCGGCAAAGTGCGCCAGGGTCTCGAAGTGGCCCATGCCCTTGGCCAGGATCAGGTCGGCCCCAGCAAACAGGCCTTGAAAGTCCGGGCTGGTCTGGGCCAGTTCCAGGCCCACGGTGAGGGCCCCGGTATCCGCCACCGGCTCCAGGGCCGCCCCCAGGCCGGATTCATGCAAATCCTGCCAGGTAAGATCATTCTGGATGGGCCCGCCCTTGACCACATAGATAACCTGCCAGCCCTGCTCCCGGAGGGATTGCACCAGGGGCAGATCAAAGAACTGTTCCCCGGCATTGTCGGCCAGATAGAGGAGGAGACCGGGCCGCTCCGAGAGACGCCGCTGCCAGAGCTGCACCTGGGAACCGCTGAACCGCACCGGGGAGGTCATATCCCTGACAATGTCGTCCTCGGGGCGGAAAAAATCCAGGGCGTTCCCCGCTACGGCCAAGGCCAGGGTCAGGTCGGGGCCAGATTTGCTGCGGCCGGCGATTTGTGCGGCCATCCGGCGGGCCATTTCGGTTTCCTGCTGTTTGCGCGCCTTGAAGGGGTCGGGATTGCCGGTGACGGCTTTGATGGCCCGGTGAAAGCGGTTGGCGATAATCGCGGGGATGGCCCCGGGCGAGAACTCGGCAGTCAGAATCGCCTGGGCCTGCCGCCTGGCCTCGGCCCCGAGATCTGGGTCTGAAGTGGCTAGACCCACGGTCAGGTCGATGAGTCTTTCCAGGCAGGGGCGGCATTCGGTTCTGATGCGCATCGCTGGCATAGGGGAGGTCTCCTGGTCCAGTTTTTTTGGCCTCAGTATTTAGTATAACCCCTACCCAACCGGTGCTTCATTGATTTTAGTTTTACAGGGCTGTCAAAGATGGCTTGTGGCGGCTCGGGCTGAAAGGTCTTTGTAGACGTTCAGCTATCAGCTTTCAGCTAAAACAATAAGTTAGGCAAACTAAGCGAAAAACCAGTGATCCGCCACCTTGGAATAACTATTTAAATTTAAAACATTAGCTGACCGCTGAACGCTTACAGGTCTTTCAACTTTTCCTGAAACCTAATATGGCCATAACCTGTTAAATTTTCTATATAATATTAACCGCAAGCCGGACTTCACACCTCCGCCCACACATTTTTGTTGGATCATCATCGGCTTATAAGTTATACAGAAGTATTGCAGGTGTTAATCTGCAAAAATCTTGCATCGCCCCTTTTTTAATATGTCAGAAAACCGGCAACTTTTTTTCCGCCTTTTCCAGCTGATAAAACCTTTCTGGCGGCGGATCCTCATTGCCATGGTGGCCATGATTGGCGTTTCCGGGATCACCGCCCTCATCGCCTTTCTGGTGAAACCGGCCCTGGACGACATCTTTTTCGGCAAGCGCCTGGATATGCTTTACTTCCTCCCTTTCCTGGTCATCCTTCTCTACTTCTTCAAAGGTCTCTTTTTTTTTACTCACGAATACTTGATGAATTACGTGGGGGGAATGATCATCACCCAGATGCGGGATGCCCTGTACCGGCAGTATATGGCCCTGCCCCAGATTTTCTTTGACCGCACCGCCACCGGGCTGTTGATTTCCCGGGTGACCTATGATGTGAATATCCTTCAGAGTTCGGTGTCCACCGTGGTCACCAACCTGCTCAAGGACATCTTCACCATCATCGGCCTGGTGGGGGTTATTTTTTACCGGGAATGGCGCCTGGCCCTCATCGCCATAGTAGTCTTTCCCGTGGCGGTCGTCCCCATCATCAAATTCGGCAAGCGTCTGCGACGCATCTCCACCTCCAGTCAGGTTTCCATGAGTCGCCTGAACACCCAGTTGCAGGAGACCCTGGTGGGTAACAAGATAGTTAAGGCCTTCTGCCGGGAAGACCATGAGCAAGCGCGTTTTCATCAGGAAAATGAAAATTTTTTCCGGCTGCGCATGAAAAATGTGGCCACTCGGGCCATATCCCCGCCCGTGATGGAGCTTTTGGGAGGCTTCGGTATTGCCGCCATCATGTTTTACGGTGGTTATCAGGTAATTCAAGGCACCTCCACCCCAGGAACGTTTTTCTCCTTTCTCGCCGCCTTGTTAATGTTGTACCAACCCATTAAAAGCCTCAGTAATATTAATAATTCCGTGCAGGAGGGGCTGGCCGCGGCCAAGCGGGTATATGAGATTTTGGACCTACCCACGGAGATTGCCGATGAACCCCAGGCCGTCTCTTTGCCCCCCATCCGCCGGGAAGTCCGCTTCGAGGAAGTGAATTTTGCCTACGACAACCGGACGGTTTTGCAGAATATTAACCTGACCGTGCCCAGGGGCCAGGTGGTGGCTCTGGTGGGCCCCAGCGGGGCCGGCAAGACCACCCTGGTGAACCTGGTGCCCCGTTTTTATGAGGTCACCGGTGGGGCCATCTCCATTGACGGCCATGACCTGCGCCAGGTGACCCTGGCCTCGCTGCGGGGCCAGATCGGCGTGGTAACCCAGCAGACCTTCTTATTCAACGACACGGTGCGCCAGAACATCGCCTACGGTCGGCCCGAGGCCGAGGAAGCGGCCATCATCCAGGCGGCCCAGGCCGCCTTTGCATGGGACTTCATAAAAAGTCTGCCCCAGGGGCTGGACACCGTCATCGGTGAGCAGGGTGTAATGCTCTCCGGCGGCGAACGGCAAAGGGTGGCCATTGCCCGGGCCCTGCTGAAGGACCCGCCCATCCTCATCCTGGACGAAGCCACCTCCGCCCTGGACTCGGAAGCCGAACGGGAAGTGCAGAAAGCTCTGGATAACCTGATCCAGGGCCGCACCACCCTGGTCATCGCCCACCGGCTGTCCACCATCCGCCATGCCCACCGCATCGTAGTCCTGGACGAGGGCAGGATTGTGGAAGAAGGACAGCATGAAGACCTTTTGGCCCGAGGCGGGGTCTATGCCAAATTATACTTTCTGCAGTTCCGCCCGGAAGATGAGAAGACACTGCCGGACGCCCCGGAACCGGCGGTGGGCGGCCTGGCCTCGGTTAGATGAAGTCCTGGTGGCACCAAACCTTTCGCCGTCTGCAAGGGGAACCGGACTCGCCGCCTCCGGGCATGGCCCTGCGCACTGGTGCCGCGGCCCTGGCCTGGCTCTACGGCCTGGGGGCCTGGGGGCGGCGGCGGCTTTATGACCGGGGCTGGCTGTCCACCAGCCGCCTCCCCTGCCCGGTGCTGAGCATCGGCAATCTGGCCGTGGGCGGGGTGGGCAAGACGCCTATTACCGGGATGTTAGCCCAACGCTGGCAGACCGCGGGTTGTCGGGTGGCCATTGTCAGCCGGGGCTACGGCGGTAAACACTCCGCCCCCCGGATCATCAGCAACGGCAGCCGGATTTTTCGGAAACCGCCCCAGGCCGGGGATGAGGCCTACCTCCTGGCCCTGCAATTGCCCGGTATTCCCATCATAACCGGGGCTGACCGCCACCGGGCCGGCCTGCTGGCCTGGAAATCTTTCCACCCAGACCTTATCTTACTTGATGACGGGTTCCAACACTTTCAACTGCATCGGGATGTGGATGTGGTGCTGTTGGATGCTGACCGCCCCTTGGGCAACGGCTGCCTGCTTCCCCGGGGGCCGTTGCGGGAGCCGATAGGCACCCTCGCCAGGCCCCTGGTCCTGATCCTCACCCGGTATGAGGCTCACCGGCACCAGAATAGCTGGGAGGAAGTGCGGGCCACCTTCCCCCAGGCCATCGTCCTGCGGGCGGTTTTCCGGCTGTCCCATGCGGTCAGATACCCCGGGGCTTATAGAGTCAGCCTGGCCGACTTATCCGGTCTCCGTCTGGTGGCCGTGGCGGGTCTGGCCCGGCCCCAGCTGTTCGCCGCCAGCCTGCAGGAAGCTGGCATTATTTCCAAGGAGTTTTTTCCCTTCCCGGACCATCATCTCTTTACTGGCGCCGACCTGGCCGAACTCGGGGCCGCGGCCTGCCGCCTGGGGGCTGAGGGACTGGTAACAACGGCCAAGGACTGGGCCAGGCTGGGCGGCATGAGAACAGGACCGCTGCCCTGGTATGTGGTTCACCTGCAAGTAAATCTTCTGGACGACTGGCCGGAGCATCTCCTGCCGGAGTGCGGTCGGATATTGAGTGACTGATGCCCCCAAAAGCCCCCCGACATCCTATTTCCATCGGCAACCACCATTCTCCCCTGCCCCTGGCCGTGCAACAGGCTTTTAATCAGCTCACCGTGCAACACCGCCGGAAATTTTTTCCCCATCAGATAAAAAATATACTGGTGCGGGCGGTCAATTGGGTGGGGGATGCCATCATGACTCTCCCGGCCATCGGTGATCTGAAAAAACTTTATCCCTGGGCCCGTCTATCCGTCCTGGCACATGAACGCGTCGCCCCGGTTTTCCAGCAGCAACCGGCGGTGGATGAAATTATCCCCTATCTTCCCAAACCTCCGGCCACCCCTATGAAAACCTGGCTGGTATCCCTAGCCGCTCTGCGTCAGAAAAAGTTCGACCTGGCGGTGATTTTCCCCAACTCCTTCGAGGCCGCCTTGGTGACCTGGCTGGCAGGCGCACCCCACCGGGTGGGCTACGGCACCGACGGGCGGGCTTTCCTTTTCACCCAGGTGGTGTGGGGAGTGGATAACATGGCCGGGTTGCACCAGGTGTATCGCCACAAAGGGGTGTTGCGTCCCTTCGGCCGGATAAGCGCCGACGGTTTCCCGGAGCTCATCCTGACCAGGGCCGAGCAAGAGGCGGGAAAGGAGCTTTTGGTGGCTAACGGTTGGCGCCCCTCCCAGAAGATTGTCGGTCTGAGCCCCGGCGCGGCCTACGGTCCGGCCAAACAATGGCCCCCGGAGCGCTTTGCCGCCGTGGCCGACCTGCTACATCGGGAATGCGATGCCCTCATCGTCTTTTTGGGAGCCGCCAGCGACCAGGAAACCACCCGGCGCATTGCTGGCGCCATGCAATCTCCTTCCCTTAACCTGGCGGGCCGCACCGACCTGCGCACCGCCTTTGCAATGATATATCATCTGGATATTTTAATTACCAATGATTCCGGTCTGATGCATGCTGCTGCGGCCTTATGGACACCCCCGGTGGCCCTGTTCGGCTCTACCGACCCCTGTGCCACCGGCCCCTTCACCCCCCTGGCTTCGGTGGTGCGGCATCCCGTCCCCTGCAGCCCCTGCCTCAAACGGCAATGCCCGGAAGATAACATGTGTTGGGAGCTCATTACCGTTACAGAAGTGGCCGAACAGGCCCGCTACTGGCTCAGGAGACAATAAATGGCGCAGGCGGTCTTTTTGGATCGGGACGGCACCATCAACGAAGAGATGGGCTATATCAACCATCTGAGCCGGTTCCGGCTTCTGCCTGGCAGCGCTGAAGGCATCGCCCTGCTCAACCAGGCCGGCTTGACAGTGGTGGTGGCCACGAATCAATCCGGGGTGGCCCGGAAGTACTTTCCCGCCTCCCTCATCGACCAGGTGCATGGGCTAATGCGGGACTTGCTGGCCCAACACGGGGCCCGCCTGGATGCCATCTATGTCTGCCAGCATGGCCCAGAAGCCGGCTGCCCCTGCCGCAAACCCAGGCCAGGGCTGGTGCAGCAGGCCGCTGCGGACCTATCCCTTGATCTGGCCCACTCCTACGTAGTGGGGGACCGCTTCAACGACATCCACCTGGCCGCCGACGTGGGGGCCAAGGGGATTCTGGTGCTCACCGGCTACGGCCGGGGGGAACTGGAAAATTACCAGGGTGAGCGTCTGGCCCAGCCGGCTTACATCGCCACCGATCTGCTGGACGCGGCAGCCTGGATAGTGCACGATGTGGCAGACTTCAAGATCAGATAACGGAAGTTCCCGGTTTCCGGCAAAAATATTTACTCAAGTTTCACACCCCGGATGTGCAGATAAATGTAGGACGGGAAAGCGAAGCGCCTCCCGCCTTTCAACAAGCTGATTTCGGCGCGCCCGGCACGCCCTACAATTCCACGGCTTGGAACCTTGAACTTTGAACTCTCCATGGCTGAACGTATCCTGCTGATAAAATTAAGCGCTTTGGGGGATGTGATCCAAACTCTGCCCACCCTCGAGGCCATCCGGGCGGCCCATCCCCAGGCTGAGATTACCTGGCTGGTGGAAGAAGCTGCGGCCCCTGTCCTGGAGGATCATCCGGCTTTGGATGAGCTTTTGATCTCCCGGCGTCAAACCTGGCTGGCGGCCTGCCGCCGGGGGGCGGCCTTAAGAACGGCCCGGCTGGAAATCCGGCAGCTGGTGCAGGCCCTCCGTCGCTGCCCCTTCGACCTGGTCATCGATCTCCAGGGACTGTTGAAAAGCTCCTTGTGGACCTTTCTAGCCCGCAGCCCCCGAAAAATCGGTTTTGATCAGACCCGGGAATTGAGTTACCTGGCCCTCAGCGAACGCCTGCCGCCCTACGACCCCGATGAGCCCGCGGTCCGGCGCTACCTACGGGTGGCGCAGCACCTGGGCGCGTCCGGGGAAACGGTGCGTTTCCGGCTGGCCCTGCCGGCCGGGAGCGGCAATGGCCTTGAGCCATTGTGGGCCGATAAAACCGGCCCCCTGATCATCCTTCACCCCGGCACCCGGTGGGAGACCAAGCACTGGCCACCCACATCGTTTGCCGCCCTGGCAGACGCTCTGGCCGGGGAAATGCACGCCCGCATCGTCTTTACGGGCAGCCCCGGGGACCGCTCTTTGATCGGCCGCATCCTATCCGCGATGAGAAAGCCGGGTATTGATCTGAGCGGCCGTACCGATCTGAAAACCCTGGCCGGTTTATTTTATCAGGCCGATGCCGCGGTCACCACCGACACCGGTCCCATGCACCTTGCCGCAGCCGTGGGCGCGCCGGTGGTGGCCCTCTTCGGCCCCACGGCCCCCTGGCGCACCGGCCCCGTGGGCTGTGGCCATCGGGTCCTGCGCCTGGACCTGGCCTGCAGCCCCTGTTTCCGGCGGCACTGCTCTACCCCGGAGTGTATGTCTCATCTGGAGGTTGACGACGTCTTGACCGCGGTGCGAGGTATTCTCCGCCAGGGGCGCCTCCATGGCCGCCCGACCCTGAAGCGCCATGCCGGAGCTGTGGATATCATCGATCATCTGGCCTAGACGCAAAGACAGGTGTTCCGGGAGATTATTGAATTAGTTAAAATACTATGGTATTATAAAAAGTTATATTGTTAATATTCCACCAGATAGGTCCGGAGTGCCGCCATGGCTTTAAAAAAAGAACTTTTGGATATCCTGGCCTGCCCCCAGTGTAAGGGCGAGGTCAAGCTCAATGATCAGGGGGACGGATTGATCTGCCACTCCTGCCGCCTCATGTATGAAATAAAGGATGATATTCCCGTCATGCTCATTGACAAGGCTAAAAAGCTCTAATTCATTATCATGTCAACCCTCTCGGTGACCATCATCACCCACAACGAAGAAAAGAATATCATCCCGTGCCTGGAATCGGCCCAATGGGCGGATGAAATCGTGGTGTTGGATTCCAACAGCACCGACCGCACCGTGGAACTGGCCCGGCAGTATACCGATCGGGTTTTTTCCGTACCCTGGCAGGGATTTGGGAAAAACAAAAATCAGGCCATCGACGAGGCCCGGATGCAGTGGATTTTTGTCCTGGACGCGGATGAGCGCCTCAGTCCGGCCTTGAGACAGGAGATTACCGCCATTGTTCAGGCCGACGGACCCGCCGACGGTTACCGGGTCCCCCGGCGCAATCATTTCTGCGGCCGTTTCATCAAACGCCTGGGCTGGTACCCGGACTATTCCATCCGCCTGTTCCGCAAGGCCAACGGTCGCTTTGTGGAACGAGAAGTGCATGAAAGCGTGGTAATAAACGGTCGGATCGGAACCCTGCAGCATCCCATGCTGCATTACACTTACACCTCCGTCAGTGATTTTGTCCTGCGCCTGGACCGCTACTCCGGCCTCGCGGCCCAGGAACTGCTGAAGCAGGGTAAAAAGCCGGTTTTCGGGGAATTGCTCTGGCGGCCTTTTCTCACTTTCCTGAAGCTTTATTTCCTGCAACTCGGCTTCCTGGAAGGCCGGGATGGCTATACCCTGGCCTTTCTTTACAGCACCTATACCTTTTTGAAATATTACAAGTTTCGCGAATTACGGTGCCAGCCGGCGGCAAATGGAGGTCAGCCCGCGTGAAAATAGATGCCACGGCCAGAATCGGCCCGGACGTAGAATTGGGGCCGGAAGTTGAAATCGGCCCTGGGGTGATTATCCAGGGGCCCAGTCGCATCGGCGCCGGCACCCGGATCCAGGCCCACGCCTATATCGGACCTTACACCACCATGGGTGAAAATAATCTCGTCTCCTTCGGGGCCATTATCGGCCATGACCCCCAGGATTACGCCTTCCAGGGCCAGGAGAGCTACACCATTATCGGCAACCACAACATCATCCGGGAATACGCCACTATTCACCGGGGCACCCTCCCCGGCAGCGCCACCACCGTGGGGGACCATAATTTTATCATGGCCCTGTCCCACATGGCCCATAACTCCTCCCTGGGAAACCACGTCATCCTGGTGAATGGGGCCCTGATCGGCGGTTACGTGGAGGTTCAGGACCAGGCCTTTATCTCCGGAAATTGCGTGGTGCATCAGTTCTGCCGGGTGGGCCGTCTGGCCATGATGCGGGGAGGCTCCCGGGCCTCCCGGGATGTACCCCCTTTCTGCATAGTGGACGGCGGTCATATTGTGCGGACCTTGAACCTGGTGGGCCTGAAACGGGCCGGCCTGAACCGCGAACAGATCAGGGCCTTGACGACCGCCTTTAAAATCCTCTTTCGCCAGCGGGTGAACCTGACCCAGGCCCTGGCCCAGGTGGAGGCCAAGGCTCCGTTAACCGCGGAGGTGAAGTATCTTCTGGAATTCATCCGCCAGTCCAAGCGCGGCGTGGCCATGGGCCCCAAATCTTCCCCCGGCGATGACTTTTAACCGCATCCTGATCATCCAGCTTAAGCATTTGGGGGATATCCTCCTGACCACCCCAGTGCTCCCGGCCCTGAAGGAAGCCTGGCCCCAGGCCGCCATCAGCGCCCTGACCCCCAGGGGTATGGAGCCCATGCTCACCGAGCATCCCCTGCTCACCGAGGTGCTCAGCATGGACCGGGCCGACCGTTCCCCATTTCATTTCCTCAAGTTTGCCGCACAGTTGCGGCAGCGGCGGTTCGACCTGGTGCTGGAGTTTTCCGGCGGCGACCGGGGCGCCTTCTATACCCGGCTCACTGGCGCCGGGACCCGGGTGGGCTTCCAGGATCCCCGCCGCCCGGCCTGGCACCGGTTTTGTGCTTTTACCCTCCTGGCCCCCCAGCCCCCCCTGCGCTGGCACACGGTGGAAAAACATCTGGCCCTGGTGCGTTCCCTGGGGGTGGAACCGAAAAACCACGGACCCGCATTCTTCTGGAACCGCCAGACAGACCAGGAAGTCCGGGATTTAATGGAGCGTCTGGGTTTGGCCCCGAGAAAATTTATTCTTCTCCACCCCCCGGCCCGCTGGCTGTTTAAATGCTGGACCCCCGAAGGCTATGCCCAGGTCATCGAAACCTTGCAGGGGGATTACAAAGTGCCGGTGGTAATAACTGCCGCGCCCCAATCCCAAGAAATAGATTTTGTCGATAATATCATGAGGTTAGTTAGGACCCTCCCGGTGAACCTGGCCGGCCGCCTCTCCTTGAAAACCCTGGGGGCCCTTATCGCCCAAGCCAGGCTTTTCCTGGGGGTGGACAGCGCCCCCATGCACCTGGCCGCGGCCGTGGGCACCCCCGCGGTGGTCCTCTTCGGTCCTTCGGGACCCTTCAACTGGCGGCCCTGGGGTGAGGGCCACATAGTCTTGACCAAAGATTTCGACTGCCAGCCCTGCGGCCGGGACGGCTGTGAGGGCAGCAAAATCAGCCGCTGCCTCACCGCCATCACTCCGGCCGAGGTGCTGGCCGCGGTGGACCGGCAACTCCAGGTATGCATCTAGCCCTTATCCGACAGCGCCTGAGCACCCTGGGGGGCGCCGAAAACACCCTGCTGGCCTTGACCCATGAGCTTTTGCAGCAGGGGCATGCAGTCACCCTGGTGACCGCGGAGCCGCAACCTCCCCCGTCCCTGGCCGGGCGGCCCAACCTGCACTGGCGGCCGGCCCCGGTCTGGCCG
>Ga0194111_10001260_pt1 | contig 31221 bp, 28 predicted proteins | sample TA2KigC300mmetaG_FD_146194 | JGI IMG/M metagenome (GOLD analysis project Ga0194111, IMG submission 146194) | Freshwater microbial communities from Lake Tanganyika, Tanzania - TA2015033 Kigoma Deep Cast 300m | ecosystem: Environmental > Aquatic > Freshwater > Lake | place: Tanzania: Lake... | reverse complement strand
CCTGGTGCTCTCCTCCACCATCGGCATGGTGGCCTATGACATCAAACAGGTGTGGGCTTATTCCACCGTCAGCCAGTTGGGTTTCATGATTATGGGGCTGGCGGCGGGGAGTTTTTTTGCCGGTTACTATCACCTCACCACCCATGCGGCTTTCAAGGCCCTGCTGTTCCTCTGTTCCGGGGTTTTCATTCATCATTATGGAACTAATAACTTTTTCATCATGGCGGCTCAGGGTTCTAAATCTCTCAAGATCCCCATGATCACCATAACCATTGCGGCCCTGGCCCTGGCGGGCATTTTCCCCCTGGCGGGTTTTTTCAGCAAGGAAGGCATCCTGGGGGCGCTGGCCCACCTGGACAATAAAATCTGGCTTTTTGCCGGATTGTTCGGCGCTTTCCTGACGGCTTATTATTCCTTCCGGGTCATTTTTGTCATGCTCTTCCCCCGGGAGCCCGTAATGAAGATAGCCGCAGCCTACAGCCATGAAGAAGAGGCTCATGGGCACGGCCACGGACATGGTCATGGCCACGATGAGCACCACGACCACGGGGTGCCCTGGGTCATGAACGGCCCCCTGCTGATCCTGGCCTTTTTCACCCTGACTTTGGGATTTATGCAGGGTCCCCTGGAAAAGTTCCTCACCGGCCACGCCGGGCACCATGACATCAGCCTTCCCCTGCTCATTACGGCGGTGGGCGCGGCCCTGGCGGGCATCGGCCTGGCCTGGCTGGATTGGGGCGCCAAGAACGCCAAGTGCGTGGGTTTCATCAGCCGGGTGCCGGTATTGGAAAACTTTTTTATCCAGAAATGGTACATGGACCATTTCTGGCGCTGGTTCTTGAATGCCTTCATTTACGGCATCTTCTCAAAGTGGTTTACCTATAATGATCGCCGGGTGGTGGATGGCGGCGTGGACGCAGTGGCATTTTCCACCGTGGGCAGCGGCCGTTATCTGTCCAAGTTTCAGACCGCGCTGCTCCAACTCAATCTCCTCTTCATGGTGTTGGTGGTGGCGGGCGTGGGCCTTTATCTGGTTATGGGCCGATAAACCGCCGGTGGTTTTCATTCGGGCATTAGACAATACGTTTTAGGATGGCCTTCTATGGTGGAGCATCTTACTAATTTTCCCTATCTGACCTGTATGTTGGTGTCGCCGGTGATCGGGATCCTGATCATCCTGTTCCTGAAGGAGGAGCAGCACTTTCTCATCCGCACCGTGGCCCTGGTTTCTGCCGCAGTCTCCCTGGGTTTTGCCATCTATACCTTCGCCGCCTATGATAAGGCGCTGGGGGGCCTGCAGTTCGTGGAAAAATACGAATGGGTGAAAGGCTTCGGCATCTCCTATTTCGTCGGGGTGGACGGCCTCAATGCCCCCATGCTGCTGCTCACGGGCATAGTTATCTTTACCGGCGTCCTCACCATGTGGGAGTTGGAAAACCGGGTCAAGGAATACTTCGCCTTCATGCTGTTCCTGGTTACCGGCGTTTTCGGCGTTTTCATGTCCATGGACATGTTCTTTTTCTTCCTGTTCTATGAAATCGCCGTGGTGCCCATGTATATCCTCATCCTGATCTGGGGGTCCACCCGGAAGGAATATGCCGCCATGAAGCTGACGCTCTATCTGATGGCGGGCAGCGGGCTTATTATACCGGGGCTGTTGTTACTCTATTCTACTTCCGGGCTGTTCACCTTTGATCTCATCAAGCTCCACGGGGTGCAGTTTACCCCCTGGGTGCAAAAACTGGTTTTTGTCCTGCTGCTGTTCGGGTTCGGGGTCCTGGCGGCGATGTGGCCGTTCCATACCTGGTCCCCGGTGGGCCACGTGGCGGCTCCCACCGCCGTGAGCATGCTCCACGCCGGGGTTTTAATGAAACTGGGGTCCTACGGCATCCTGCGCATCCCCATGTATCTCTGCCCGGAGGGCTTTCAGTTCTGGGCCCAGCTCATGGGTCTCCTGGCTATTTGCGGCATTGTGTACGGGGTTTTTGTGGGGTTGGCCCAGACCGACTTGAAATACGTCATCGGTTATTCCTCGGTTTCTCACATGGGCATCGTGGCCCTGGGGCTGGCCACCGGGACCACGGACGGCCTCAACGGTTCGGTGTTCCAGATGTTCGCCCACGGCATCATGACGGCACTCTTCTTCTCCGCGGTGGGCTATATCTATGACCGCACCCATACCCGAGATATTCACGAATTGGGAGGCTTCTGTAAGATCATGCCAGTGGCCTCAGCCTTTTTCATCACCGCGGCCTTATGCGGGGCCGGTGTGCCCGGGTTCGCCAGCTTCTGGGCCGAATTGCTGGTGTTCATTGCGGCGGTAAAGGTCTTTGGCATCGGCGGACTCATCGCCCTGGCTTCCATCGTTGTGGGCGCTCTGTTTGCCTTGCGGGTGGTGCAGAATTCCTTCTATAATGAGCCCAATCCCAAGTTTGTGCATTTCGAGGACGTCAGTCCTTTCCTGGGATTGCCCCGTATGATTCTCATTGCCACGTTGCTTCTTTTCGGGATTTTCCCGAGCCTGATGCTGGACGTCATCAAAACGGCGGTGGAGCCGTTCGTAAGTGGGTTGTAAACTATGAAAGCTGCTGCGCTGTTCGCTCCTGAAATTTATTACCTGTTAATGGGCCTGGCACTGTTTCTGGGGTCCCTGCGGAAGCAGGAAAAGCCCCAAAACGATTTTCAGGTGTTCTTGAGTCTGTCCGGGGTGGGCATTCTGGTCTGCGTTCTGAGTCTCTTCCAGCAGGGAGAGCTCTTTTTCGCCGCCTACAAGGTGGATCTGTTCAGCCAGATCTTCAAGCTGGCCCTGGCCCTGGGCCTTTTTCTCACGGCCCTCATCTGCCATAACCTGCACGGCATCGAAGAGCGTTATCATGCGGAGTTTTATTTCTTCCTGACCACGTGCACCGTGGGGATGATGATGCTGGTCAGCGCCGTGGAACTCTTGACGATCTACCTGGCCCTGGAACTGGCCTCATACTCCCTGTATATCCTTATCCCCATGCGCCGGGGGGATGGCATCGACGTGGAAGCCGGGATCAAGTATCTCTTTATCGGCGCGGTGTCTTCCTGCTTCATGCTCTTCGGCCTCAGCTATATCTTCGGGGCAGCGCACAGCACTTATCTGGCCGATATCATGGCCAAGATGCCCACCCTGCTGCAGAGCCCCGCCGGCTTGCTGGGCATAGTCCTGGCCCTGGCCGGGTTTTTCTTCAAATTATCGGTCTTCCCCATCCACTTCTGGGCCCCGGACGTTTACCAGGGCGGCGCCAACCAACTGGTGGCCTACATTGCCACGGCCTCCAAAGCCGCCGCGGTGGCGATTATCCTCCGTTTTGCAGTGCTGGGAACTCCTTATGGCTATTCCTTTGCCCAGATACTGGTGTTCCTGTCCATCGTCTCCATGACCCTGGGTAATCTCGTGGCCATCATCCAGAAAGATTTCAAACGGATGCTGGCCTATTCCTCCATTGCCCATGCCGGGTATATTCTCATGGGGGTGCTGACCTTTAGCGAACCGGGCTACACCAGTGTGATCTACTATGCCGTAGCCTATCTGATCATGAATTTCACCTGCTTTATGGTGCTGTCGGAAGTGGCCTCGGATGGCCGGGACCTGCAGATCACGGAATTTGCCGGCTTATACTACCGTTCCCCGCTGTTGGCCCTGGCGCTCATGCTGGGTCTGTTCTCCCTGGCCGGGGTGCCGCCCTCCATCGGCTTCACCGGCAAGCTCCTGATCTTCACTTCCGCCATGAACCAGGGGTATTTCTGGCTGGTCCTCATCGGCGCGGTGAACGGCACCATATCCCTCTATTACTATCTGCGGGTGGTGTACGCCGCCTATTTCATGGAACCGGGGGATTTGCCCAAGGTGCAGCCCTCGTACGCCATCCGTTGCACCACCTACGCCCTCATCCTGATCATCATCGGGTTCGGCGTCTTCCCCATGCACGTGGTGGATCTGGCCCGCACCGCAGTGAAATTCGTCCTCTATACTTAATATATGCTTTAATAAAAAATCTGGCAGGATATCTGAGGAAAGGAGGCGATGGAGGCCTCCTTTCTTTTTGGAACTACTCCCCCCATGAGGTGAGTCGAGTAAGGGGATGGTAAAGCTGATCTTTGTCACCACGCCGGGCTGAGAACATATTTCACCGCCCCCGGCAAGCAGCCGCATCGTTCCTCCATATTAACTCCTTAGCTGACTGCTCTCCGTTTACCTTATTGTGTTACCACCAGTGGAAAATTATTTCTCCTCCTGCTATTGCTTAAGGTAGTTAGTGGTATTATTTTTAAAAAGAGAGGATGATAAGCCCCTCGAGGGGCTTAATTTTTTTTTGGGTGATGAGAGATATGAGGTCTATCTGGAAGGCCATCGCTATATTCTCGGTGAGCATGGTTATCTTGACCGGCGCCGGTTTTCTGGCCGGTTCATATGTGTTTGGGCCTTGGGAACGTACCTTGAGTTCCTCCGAAACCTACCCAGCAACCACTTCCGATAAAATAAAGAGTGGTTTCGATGAGAAAGAGTATAAAAAAATCAAGTTAGCCTTTAGTTCCTTCGATCTGGCGGCAGGTCTGACCCGAAACGATTTTGAGGCTATTCCTCACTATAACACCTATTTTTTCTCTTTTTTATGGGTCTGCATCGGGGCGATTTTTATCTTGAAGAAACCTCGAAAACGCCCGAGGGAATAAAACCGCCGACACCTGAGCTTATCAGTTATTATCGGCGGTAAGGCCCGCCGTTGCGCCTCATATCGGAAAGGCTCCCTGGCGCAGCAGAATTGCTTGGTAATTCATCGGAATTGCTGGCCGAGGGCAGGATTGTCAAGGGTCATCATCGTGCTAAAGCACAACGATCTGTGAAAGCAGCACTGGCTGCCTACGTGGGAGGGCACGGAGTCCCGTCCCACCGGTAAATGTACTTTTCAATTAAGTGAGCCGCAAAAAGCCCGGTCTGAGCTTGACCGGGCTTTTTTTATGATATACAAGGACCATTACGGCGTTTATCATTTTCAGAACGGAAAAAAAATTAAAAGGATCAGCTCACCGCCTTGAAAACACTTTTCCTGATAGACATCAGTTCCTATATTTACCGGGCCTATTATGCCATCCGGGAGCTGTCCACCTCCCAGGGGTTTCCCACCAATGCCATTTTTGGGGTCACCACCATGCTGCTGAAGGTCTTGCGGGAGAGGCAGCCTTCCCACCTGGCCCTGGTTTTCGACTCCAAGGGCCCGACCTTCCGGCACCGGCGATTTCCGGCCTATAAAGCCCATCGTCCGGGTATGCCGGATGATTTAGTCAAGCAGTTGGATTACCTGCGCCGGATCATTGCGGCTTTGAACCTGCCGGGTCTGGAGTTGGAGGGATATGAAGCGGATGACCTCATCGCCACCCTGACCCGGCAGGCATTGACGGCGGGGATGGAGGTGGAAATTATTTCCGGGGACAAGGACCTGCTGCCCCTGGCCGGTGCCGGCGTCACCATTTGGGACCCTATGCAGGAGGTCTCATTTACGCCCGAGGTGATCGAGGCCAAATACGGTCTGCCGCCCTCGGTGCTGGTGGATATGCGGGCCCTGGTGGGCGACCCCAGCGACAACATCCCCGGGGTTCCGGGCATCGGGGTCAAAACGGCGCAGAAACTCATGGCCCGTTTTCATAGTTTGGAAGAATTACTGGCTCACCTGGACGAGGTAAAGGAAAAAAAGCTCCGGGAGCGTCTGCGCCAGTATCAGGAACAGGCCCGGTTGAGCCGGGAGTTGCTGCTTTTGGATGACCAGGCGCCGCTGCCGGCCGATGTCGCGGCCTTGCAACCGGGTCCCTGGGACGTCGCCGCCCTGGGGCAGTTGTTTGCCGAGCTGGAGTTCAGCAAACTGGCCAAAGAGATCAGTGGCGGGGATATTGTCGGCGACTTCCGACTGGTGAACAGCCTGCCGGCGGTGCAGGAGGTCGTAGCTGCGATCCGGGCCGCGGGGAGACTGGCCGTCTATTGCCACAGTGGCCCCCAGCATCCCATGCTGGCCGAACTGGTGGGTTTGGGATTGTCCTGGGAAGATGGGCGGGGAGTTTACCTGCCCTTTCAGGCTGATATGAAAACTGAGCAGATATGGGAGTTGGTGGGCCCGCTCTGGAACGATCCAAAGATTGAGAAAATCAGCCCTGATCTCAAAATTGCCTGTCTCTGGGGGAAACGCCGGGGCCTCAAACTGGCCGGGGCCGCGGGCGATATTCTGCTGGCTTCGTATGTTTTCAATCCGGTCCGTTTCGGCCAGGACATCGAGAAAGTGGCCCTGCATTACCTGGGCGCGAACCTCCCACAGCCTCGGGAATTAGCCGGGCGCCCCATGGAGGCGGCGGAACTCCCCTTGGAGCTGGCCGTAACCTACGCCGCCAGCCGGGCCGAGGCGGCTTGGCGTCTGTGGCCCCGTATCCAGGCAGAGCTTCGGGAAAACGATCTGTGGGAGTTATATGAAAAATTGGAGTTGCCCCTCCTAAGCGTCCTGGCCGCCATGGAATTTCGGGGCATCGGGATTGACCTGGATTTTTTGGATCATTTCGGTCAGTACGTGGAACAGGAACTGGCCAGGTTAGAGGGGGAGATTTTCCAATTGGCGGGGGAACCCTTCCTGATCAACTCGCCCCAGCAGTTAGCCGCGATTCTGTTTGAGCGATTGAGGCTGCCTACCCAAAAAAAGACCCGGGGGCGGACGGCCTATTCCACCGATAACGAGGTGTTGACCGCTCTGGCCGCCGAACACCCCATCGCGGCAAAACTCATCACCTATCGCACCCTGGGGAAACTCAAGGCCACTTATGTAGACGGCCTGCGTAAGCAAGTCAATCCGAGTACAGGGAGGATACACACCACTTTCGTGCAGTCGGCGGCGGCCACCGGCAGACTTTCCAGCCGGGAGCCCAATCTGCAGAATATCCCGGTCAGGGGGGAATTAGGTTCGCAAATCCGGCAAGCTTTTATCCCCCGACCAGATTATGCATTTATCAGCGGGGATTATTCCCAGATAGAACTCAGACTCTTGGCCCATTTCTCCCAGGATCCTCTCCTGCTGCAAGCTTTTCGGGAAGGGGAGGACATCCATAGGCAGACTGCTGCCGAGGTTTTCGGATTGCATCCGGAGTTGGTGAGTCCGGAAATGAGACGCCAGGCCAAAGTGATCAACTTCGGCATAATCTACGGCATGAGCGCCTTCGGGCTGGCCAAACAGCTGGGGGTGAGCCAACGTCTGGCCCAGGATTTTATTGATCGTTATTTTGCCCGCTTTGCCGGCGTCGAACGGTATTTAGCGGAAGTTATTGAGCAGGCCAGACAACGAGGGTGGGTTAGCACCATCCGGGGGCGCCGCCGTCCCATCCCGCACCTGCACAGCAGTAATCGCAATCTGCGGCAGGAGTCGGAACGCAGCGCGGTCAATACTCCCCTGCAAGGATCGGCGGCCGACTTAATCAAAGAGGCCATGCTGGCGGTGGAGGCGGCATTGCCCCGGCAAGGTTTGTCGGGCAAACTCCTCTTGCAGATTCATGACGAACTTTTGCTGGAGACGCCGACTTCTGAAATAGCCGACACGGTTCAATGCCTGCGGCAGGCCATGGAAGGGGTGTTTCATCTTAACGTACCGTTATTAATAGATATTCGAACAGGCAAGAATTGGGGCGGGCTGCAGCCTTGGCGGGACTGATACGGGTCGGGAAGGGGAAAAGGCTGATCGCCAAATATTTTTTTAAAAAAAAAGCATCTTAGAGATAATTTTTTCTTGATCTTTTATTTGTCTTGTTGTTTAATACGTATAAATGTGTTCTCGAAACACAATTACTTTGAAAAGGGGGGATAGAGATGAGGAAAGCTTTGGTACGTAAAGGTTTTGCCTTTGCTATTCTCATGGCGTTTGTCCTCGTCATGGGAGCGGGGTGTTGCGACCAGTGCAAGAAGTATGTGGACGAAGGCAAGATGTACGCCGACCAAGCTAAAGCTTCGGCCTCCAAGGCTGAGGCAGCTGCTCGCAACGCTGAAGCCGCCGCTGCTGACTCCAAAGCAGCATCAGACAGAGCTGAAGCCGCTGCTGACCGCGCTGAAGCCGCCGCTGCAAAAGCAGAAGCTTGTTTGATGAAGAGGATGCGGAAGTAAGTCTGTGCACAAAAACAAAGTTTACTGGGGGGGAAAACTCAGCAAAGCTGGTTCCTCTCCGAGAAGGGGGTAATCGATGAGGAAGGCGTTTAACAAAAAAGGCTATGCCTTGGCGCTCCTCGCGGTCTTTGCCCTGGTGGTCGGAGCTTCTGGTTGCTGCCAAAAGGAAATTGATGATTGCAAGATGTACATGGAGCAAGCCAAATCAGCTGCCGACCGAGCCGCAGTTGCTGCTACCAGCGCTGACAATGCTGCACAGGCTGCAAAACAACCGATAGCAAGAGCTCAAGCTGCTGCTAATCGTGCCGACACGGCTGCAATGCGTGCAGAAAAAGCAGCCGATGAAGTCTGTGCCGCTATGGCTTCGGTAAGACCCGCGCCGAAAAAAAGAAAAAGAAAATAACTTAACTACTAAAGCCTAATTTTTAATCCGTCAAGGGGATGTGGAAAGGCCGAAAGCCTGATCACATCCCTTTTTTTCGCCGGTATGAAGAAAGCTGTAGGTGGGCCGGGCACGGTGCCCATCGATAGAAGACATTATCACACTGACTTTAGTTTGATATCATGAAGTTATCATGACTGAGACATACCTTCTCAAACCCATCGGCTGGGTCAGGAAGCAGGACGGCCGCCAGGGCATTATCGAGGTGGAGGCGGCTTACCTGCCCGCCCTTCTGGGATTGGCCCAGTACTCACACGTCTGGGTGATTTTCTGGTTCCACGAGAACGACAATCCCCGGGACCGGGGCATCCTCCAGGTGCACCCCTGCCGCAATCCGGCCAATCCCCTCACCGGGGTCTTTGCGACCCGGGCCCCGGTGCGGCCCAACCTCATCGGACTGAGCGCCGCCCGTTTACTGGGGATGGAGGGCCACCGGGTAATCCTGGCAGGCCTGGACGCCCGGGAGGGGACGCCGGTGCTGGATATGAAGCCCTACTTAGCGGAGAGCGATGCTATCCACGAGGCCACGGGCCCGTCGCTTCTACCCCATGTAGAGGATGGAGTGAAACCCAGGGACGGATAAGCGGTGGCGTTGATTTGTTAATGAGCTTTCAGCCATGGGCCTCGGAATAAAATTTATTAATCAAGTTTCGCACCCGTAACATTTCAGTACTGGAAAAGAACTTCTGCACCTACTGACAACGCATCTTCTGCTGGCAGATTTAAAGACCAGGGGCCTTGATCTGGCGCCCGGCACAGTGACGGGCGGTTTGTTGTCGAAACCCACCGTTTTTTTGGGAACCTGTTATAAAGTTGCCGACCGGATCCATGCCGGCCAAACCAAAGGCCGCGGCAAACTCGAGGTTCACCAGACCTTCTCTCTACCCGTCAAGGATATCTGGCTCTCCCCCCTGGAACACTCTTTCAAACAAGCTTTGTGTACTACTTGATTCTTTGGCTATTATCGAGTTGGCCGAATATTTACCCTGACTGATAATCTCCGGTTACCCGGTTCCTTTGGGTTTATCCGAAAGAATCTTATTCATTGCACACCTGGGGCAAGATATTTTATTCACAAGGGTGTTGACAAGAGGCGATCTGACAAATAAAATTACAATTTACTTTTTAAAATCGGAGACGTTTGCCCTTCCCCCGTATCGGGGCAAAAAATACTATCTTAAAGGAAACGAAGGATTATGAAGAAGCATTATCTGTTGGCTCCCGGGCCCACCCCGGTGTCCCCGGAAACTTTGTTAGCCATGGCTACGCCCATCATTCATCACCGTTCGCCGCAGTTTGCCGAAGTGGTGGCCGAGTGCCGGGAGGGTCTTAAGTACTTATTTCAGACCAAGCAGGAAGTTTTGATTCTGGCCTCCACCGGCACCGGGGCCATGGAAGGGTCGATTACGAACACCATGAGCCCCGGGGACACGGCCCTGGTAGTGCGGGGCGGTAAGTTTGGCGAGCGTTGGGGCGAAATCTGCGAGGCCTATGGGGTCAACTTCGAGGCCATTGATGTGGAATGGGGCAAAGCCGTTAAAGTGGATGAGATTGCCGCCCGGCTGAAGGCCAATCCGGCGATTAAAGCCGTGTGCGTCCAGGCCCACGAGACCTCCACCGGCGTCAATCATCCTGTGCAGGAGATTGCCGCGCTGACCCGGACTATGCCCGGCACCCTGCTCATCGTGGACGCCATCAGCGCCCTGGGCGCCTTTGAACTGCCCATGGATGCCTGGGGCATCGACATACTGGTTTCGGGCTCCCAGAAGGCCATGATGCTGCCGCCGGGATTAGCCTTTGTGTGCCTGAGCGACAAGGCCTGGGAATTCACCAAGACCGCCAAATGCAACAAGTATTACTTCAATTTCTCCAAGGAACTGAAGAACATCCAGAAGAACACCGGGGCCTACACCTCGGCGGTGTCCCTGGTCATGGGCCTCAGAGACGTGCTGCGGTATTTCAAGGAAACCGGCCTGGAGAATATTTTTGCGGAGCACAAGCTCATGTCCAAGGCCACCAAGGCCGCGGTGAAGGCCCTGGGGCTGGAGCTCTTCAGCAAAGAAGGGGCCACCGACGCCCTCACCGCAATCATGGCCCCGGCCGGTGTCAACGGCCAGGACGTGGTGAAACTCCTCCGGGAAAAATACGGCATCATGATCGCCGGCGGCCAGGCTGAGGCCAAAGGCAAAATCTTCCGCATCGCTCACATGGGCTACATCGGCAACTTCGACATCATCATGATCATCGCCGCGTTGGAGGTGGTCCTGAACGAACTGGGTTACAAAGCCCCTTACGGCGCCGGCGTCAAGGCCGCGGAAGAAGTACTGTTCGGGGGGGCCTAAGCCATGAAAGTTCTTATCAGCGACAATCTGCACGCCAAAGGGGTGGCCATCTTCGAGCAGGCACCCAACATCGAAGTCATTAACCGCCCCGGCATGCCGCCGGAAGAGTTTAGGGAAGTGGTTCAGGATGTGGACGGGCTGGTCATCCGCAGCGCCACCAAAGTGACCACCGAGGTGATGGAAGTGGCCCGGCGGCTCAAGGTAGTGGGCCGGGCCGGGACGGGCCTGGACAATGTTAACATTCCCGAGGCCACCAAACGGGGCATCGTGGTCATGAACACCCCGGGGGGCAATACCATCACCACCGGAGAACATGCCGTTTCCATGATGCTGGCCCTGGCCCGGAACATCCCCCAGGCGGCCCATTCCATGCGGGAAGGCCGGTGGGAGAAGAAGCGTTTCCAGGGCAGGGAGGTCTATAACAAGACCTTGGGGATCATCGGTTTGGGACGCATCGGCACGGTGGTGGCCAGCCGGGCCCAGGGCCTGAAAATGCGCATCCTGGGTTATGATCCCTTTGTCAAAAAAGAGGTGGTTACCTCCTGCGGCGTTGAGGTGGTTACCCTGGATGAATTGTTCGCCAAGTCTGATTTCATCACCCTGCATCTCCCCAGGACCAAGGAAAGCGCCCACATCATCAACCGGGACGCCTTTAAAAAGATGAAGCGGGGGGTGATGATCATCAACTGCGCCCGGGGCGGCCTGATTGATGAGGAGGCCCTGAAGGAGGCCCTGGAAGAAGGCATCGTGGCCGGCGCGGCCCTGGACGTTTTTGAACAGGAGCCGCCGGTGGGGTCGCCTCTGCTGCTCATGGGCAATGTCATCTGCACCCCGCACCTGGGGGCCTCCACGGAAGAGGCCCAGGAAAATGTGGCCGTGGCCGTGGCGGAGCAGATGGTGGATTACCTGCTCAACGGCACGGTGAAAAATGCGGTGAACGCCCCGTCGGTGAGCGGTGAGGTTCTGAATCAACTGCGGCCCTTCCTGACCCTGGCCGAGGCCCTGGGTTCCTTCCAGACCCAGATCGCCGAAGGCCCCATCGACAGCGTCAATATTGAATATATCGGCGAGATCTCCAAACTGGACACCACGCCGCTGTTCCATTCCATTATGAAAGGCCTGCTCTATCCCATCATGCGGGATGAAGTGAATTACGTTAATGCGCCGGCCATCGCCAAAGGCCGGGGCATTCATATCACCGAGACCAAAGTGGAATCGGCCGAGGATTTTACCACCCAACTGCGGCTGACCGTGCGGGCCGGGAAAGAGGAAAACCTGTTGGCGGGGACCGTTTTCGGACGCTACGAGCCCCGGATAGTCCGCATAAACGCCTTCCGGTTGGAGGCAGTGCCCCAGGGCCACATGCTGTTCATCTATAACACCGACCGGCCTGGGGTGATCGGGGCCATCGGCACCACCATCGGCAAACATGATATCAACATTGCCCGGATGACAGTGGGCCAGGAAAAGGACCGGGGTCAGAATATTATTCTCTTGACCACCGATACCCCCGTGACCCCCGAATGCCTGGCCGATGTCCGGGCCCTGCCGCACGTGGCCTCGGCGCAACCCTTGGAACTGTAATTGCGGCTGAGGAGCGGTCTTGGGGCCGCTCCTCACTTCTTTCCTGATTATAAGAGGTTGGCATGACCGATACCGAGGATAAAGGCTTCACCGTCAAAGACCGCCGTTTTTTTCAGCAACCAGAGGAAGAAAAAGAACGGTTGCGGGAAGAGTCCCGGCAGCAGGAGGCGGCCCGGGAGGCGTACGAGGCGGAGTCCCATAAGGCCACCAATAACGTCGCTGCTCGCCCCGAAGGCCCTTTGCCGGAAATTTCCTTCTCGTCGTTCATCATGTCCCTGGGCACTTCGGTGTTTTTCTATTTCGGCGACCTGCCCCATCCTGAAACCGGCGCTTCCGAAAAAAATCTGCCCCTGGCCAAACAGACCATTGATCTTTTGGGTGTCCTGAGGGAAAAAACCCGAAATAATCTCACCCCGGACGAAGAAAATCTCTTTGACCACTTGCTCTATGACCTGCGCCTGCGCTATGTTAAAGAAGTATCCAAGTAAGGCGGCGGTTTCATGAACTCCTTGACCTGGTGGTGTCCGGCCAAGGTCAATCTCTATCTTAAGGTGGTGGGGCGGCGGCCGGACGGTTATCACGAACTGGTAACCGTCATGCAGCCCCTTTCCCTGGCCGATGAGCTTAACCTGACAGTGGTGGGGGAAAGCCTGGCGCTGGAGTGCAACCATCCGGATCTCCCCTGGGACGAGGGGAACCTGGCCCTGCGGGCGGCCCTGGCTTTCCAGGAGTCCGCGTCCCAGAAATTCGGTCTGCGCATCAGACTCACCAAAAACATTCCCCTAGCCGCAGGTCTGGGAGGCGGGAGCAGCGACGCGGCCGGGGTCCTCAAGGGGCTTAACCGGTTGCGGGGCCAGCCCCTGGATGAATCCCGGCTGCATTACCTGGCCAGGCAATTGGGGGCGGATGTGCCGTTTTTTCTCATGGCCGGGCCGGCCCTGGGAAGGGGTATCGGTGACGTTTTAACCCCGGTGACCCTGCCGCCCTGCTGGCTGGTATTGGTAAATCCGGGGTTTGCGGTGTCCACGGCCTGGGTCTACTCCCAGGTGCAGCCGCCCTATCAGCCCCCGGATCCTGACTTTTTCACCAGACTGAGCCGGGAGCCCCCCAGCTCCTGGCTGCACAATGATCTGGAAACCGTCACCCTGCAGCGCTACCCGGTGTTGGCAGACCTGAAGCTGGCCCTCCTCCAGGAGGGGGCCCAGGGAGCCCTCATGTCCGGCAGCGGGCCCACCGTGTTCGGTATTTTTGCCGACGAAGGGACTGCCCGGCAGGCCGGAGCCCGTCTCCAGGCCACCACCGGCCACTGGGCCGCAGTGACCCAGGGCCTTGTTTAATGACTCGGCGGCCTCTGTCACGCGGTTGACCTTCATGACCGCGGCTCATTGAGACGACTGCAAGAGAAGGCCGCCGGCAAAAAACGTTTCACTCTCCCGTCCAACAAGCCCCACCGGAGGTGGGCCGATGAACGATCTCAAAATCTTTTCGGGCAACGCCAACCGCCCCCTGGCGGAAAAAATCTGCTCCTTCCTGGACATACCTCTGGGGGAGGCCGAGGTGGGTCGTTTCTCTGACGGCGAAATAATCGTGGAAATCAAGGAGAACGTCCGGGGCAAAGATGTTTTCGTCATCCAGCCCACCTGCACCCCGGTGAACGAGCATGTGATGGAGCTGCTGGTGCTGATGGACGCTCTGAAACGGGCTTCGGCAGGGTGTATCACTGCGGTGGTGCCCTATTACGCTTACGCCCGGCAGGATCGCAAGACCGCACCGCGTATGCCCATTACGGCCAAACTGGTGGCCGACTTGATATCCACGGCTGGGGCCCAGCGGCTGCTCACCATGGATTTGCATACCGGGCAGCTCCAGGGTTTTTTTAACATACCGGTGGACCATCTCTATGCCACCCCGGTCCTCCTGGATTATATGCACACGAATTTCACCCCCGATGTGGCTATTGTGTCGCCGGACACCGGCGGGGTGGAGCGGGCCCGGGCCTTTGCCCGCCGCCTGCCAGGCAGCCTGGCCATCATCGACAAACGTCGGGAGGGGGCGACAATATCGGCAATGACCCTCATCGGCAATGTCTGGGGCAAAGAAGCGGTTATTATTGATGACATGGTCAACACCGGCGGCACCCTGACCATGGCCGCGGAAATCCTGGTGCGGCATGGAGCCCGGGCCGTTCATGCCTGCGTTACCCATCCGGTGCTGTCCCGGAGTTCCGTCGCCGCCATCAAAAACTCGTTACTGCGCAGTCTCATCGTCACCGATACCATACCCCTGACCCCGGAAGCGGAAGCCTTGGATAAAATTAAAGTTCTTTCCGTCGCACCCATCTTGGCGGAAGCCATCCGGCGGATTCATAATCAGGATTCGGTCAGCTCTTTATTTGTTTAAAATTTTGCAAGAGGCTCCATTAAAAAAATATTCCTGCATCTCTCTGTCTTTGATAACTTTTACCATCAAACCAAGATGGGCTGCTTTTGCCCTGGCCGGCGGGAAAGATACCACCAGAAGGAAGGCTTGTCTTTAGCGGCCGGTCCAGGCACCGACTCACGGGCGGGCGGGCAGTCTGCCGTCCGGGGCGCCGGCTGCTGGAAAAGCTGGCGAAGTGCGCCTGAACACCCTCAGTTCCGAAAGGTTGTTATCTCGATCCCACTTCGTATCTGGAAACGCATTATTACTCAAGGCTTTGTTTTGACGCCTCTATTAGTACTTCGCCATCAGGAAGGTTTACCGTGCAACTCATCATCGGCCTGGGAAATCCAGGGCTTCGCTATATGCACATGAGGCATAATATCGGTTTTCAAATCGTGGACCTCCTCTCCAGGCGCTGGGGTGTGTCCCTGAATCGCCAGAGCTGTTCCTCCCGGTGGGGGCAAGGGTTTTTTCATGGCCAGGAGGTGGTTTTGGCTCAACCCGAGACCTTCATGAATCTGAGCGGACGGGCCGTGTTTCGCTTGATGTCCTTTTTTCAGGTGACCGCAGCCGACTTATTTATCATTCATGATGACCTGGATCTGCCCCTCGGGCGCTTAAAGTTCGTGATTAAAGGCGGTGCTGGCGGACACCGGGGCATTGCCTCCATCATCAACACCATACACTCAGCTGAATTCCTGCGTTTGAAAGTCGGCATCGGCCGGCCCCAGTTCGGGGAGCCGGTGGAAAGTTATGTCCTGAGCCGGTGCTATCCGGCAGAAGCGGAATTATACGCCGCCATGGTGGCGCAGGCCGCGGCCGCCGTGGAAACGTTTCTGCTAAGCGGTCTGAGCCAGGCCATGAGCCTGTATCATGGTCCGGGGCCTGTTCAGGAGCATAATCGGGCCTCTCCGGGAGCCGGCAAGGGGCGGAGGCAACTGGAGGCGGGATAATGTTCGGCTCAGTGAGCTGCGGGATAATTTAACATCGAGGAGAAGAACCCTGTGACGGCGGCACGAAACGACGAAAAAGAGCGGGAGCGTCCCAGTTGGCGGGAAATCGACCGGCAGAGGGATCAGTCCCGACACGGCCGGGCGGAAAAGAAATTCCCGGGAGGGCGGCGGCAAGAAGAAAAAATCCGGCAAGAAGCCCTCAAACAGGCCGAGGCGCTTTTTGCCGCGCCCCAGCAACGGCCGGAATATAAAAAGGCCGTGGCCGCTCTGGAAGACCAGCGGGCCACGCCGAAATTTCCCGCCGCGGCGGAAAAATTCCTGCAAATTTACGGCATCCCCGAGGATTGGCCGGCCTTAATGCTGCTGCTGGATTATTCGGATCCGGCAGTGGTGCGGGAGGCCTTGATTCGCCTGGATAAACTGGCCCCCTCCCGGAGTATGACGGAACTTCAGGGCTTGAAAGGCAAACTGCGCACCTTGTCTTTGACCTCCCGTTTCCTCGAGGTTAAAGAACAGGCTGCTGCCGTGCTCAGGGAACTGTAACACAGTTTCCGGTTTCCAGTTTCGGTTATAAGTTTAACTGTGAACCCCCCCCGGCTGTAGGGGCGGACCCCCGTGCCCGCCCGAAAAAAAGTTTTTCATTTCCGGGGGGATGGGCCAAACCGGCTATGATCGTTTTCATTAATTCCTCTAGGAAGTATCATACCATGCTAAAGTGGCTCGTCTATCTCGTCTGTATGACTGCCCTTCTGCCAGCCTGCGAGAGGGTGCTTTATCCCCGGCTTGAACCCACTATGTGGTCAAGCTATTTTCAGCTCCAGGAGCTCAAGCCCGGCATGACCAGAGCTGAAGTAATCGCCCGCATGGGGCCGCCCCGGGTAACGGAAGAGGGCTCCAGAAATGGTGAGCAGTATACCTTTCTCATGTACCAGACTCATTCCATGGATTATAGCGGCAGCGAAACCATCCGTGGTGGCTTCACTCCTCTCGTGTTCAAGGGAGACAGCCTGGTGGGTATCGGTGAGAGGGCCTACAACCGGGCCATGGCCTTCCCCGGCAAAGAGGCCAGAGAGGGTTTGCCGTACGAGTTGCCCCGCTGATATATCCCTGAGGGGATTGCCCGACCTTAAATTGACCGCCCAGGCCTGTTGCAGCGGATTCCCTCCTGGCGGCGGGTGGCCTCCCCCGCCAACTGCCCGCAGGCGGCGAAAATATCCGTGCCCCGGCTTTCCCGGATCAAAGTGGTGTAGTGGGCCTGCACCAGGATGTCCTGGAAGGCCAGAACCGTTTCCGGGTCCGGTCGTTGAAAAGGCAGGTCGGGGTGGGGATTAAAGGCGATGAGGTTTATTTTGGCCCGCAGACCCCGGAGCCGGCGCGCCAGTTCCCTGGCCTGGGCCGGCTGGTCGTTAATTCCCCGGAGGAGAACGTAAGAAAAAGTAATGCGCCGGTGCGGCGGTAGCGGGAAGGCCCGGCAGGCGGTGAGAACCTGCTCCAGGGGGTATTTTTCATTGATGGGCATGAGGTGGCGGCGCAGCTCATCGTTGGAAGCGTTCAGGGAAACCGCCAGGTTCACCCGGACGGCCTTTCCCAGGGCGGGAATCAGGGGTGCCAGCCCCACGGTGGAAACCGTCACCCGGCGGGAGGAAAAGTTCAGCCCCCAGGGGGCCAGTATTATGGTGAGGGCTTTAACCAGGTGGGCAAAATTAGCCAGGGGCTCCCCCATCCCCATGAACACTAAATTGGTGATGGCCTGCTTATCCGGGAGGCAAGCCCGCACCGCCAGAATCTGATTGATGATTTCCGCCGGGGTCAGGTTGCGGCGGAAGCCTTGACGGGCGGTGAGGCAGAACCGGCAGCCCTGGGCGCAACCGGCCTGGGAAGACAGGCACAGGGTGTAATGATCCGTTTCCGGGATCAGCACGCTTTCAATGACCTCGCCGTCGGCTAAACGGAAAGCGAATTTTTCGCAGCCATCCAGGGACTTCTGCCGATCCAGCAGGGGCAGATGACTGATAAAGGTTTTTTCCGTCAGGAGTCGGCGCACGTCCTTGCCGATATCGGTCATGGCCTCGAAATCGGAGACACCTTTAAAAAGCCATTTTTGGACCTGGCGGGCGCGAAAGGGGGCCTGCCCCCAAGAGGCCATGAGCTCTTCGAATTCTGGCTGAGTGAGATTTTTTAAGTCCGTCTGAGTTGACATACTGGTGGGGGTGACGCAAGCCACCGATGGGAGGCAGGCCCGTCCGAGGACGATGCCGCTGGCCGTCAGGAGCCCCTGACCCGTTCCTGCTTTTCCTGCCGTGACTTACACTCGATGCACAAGGTAGTCACCGGTCGGGCTTGCAGGCGTTTTTCCCCGATGGGTTCGCCACAGGCCTCGCAATACCCGTAGGTGCCGTCCTCGATGCGCTCCAGGGCCTCTTTGATCTTGGAAATAAGTTTCCGTTCCCGGTCCCTGATGCGCAGCATGAAATTCCGATCTGTCTCCAGGCTGGCCCGATCGGTGGGGTCGGGAAAGGTATCGAGGGTGTCAGACATGCCGCTGACGGTTTTATCGGCTTCTCCCAGGAGCTCTCTGAGTCGCTCTTCCAAAGACTCTTTAAATTGAGATAGCTGTTCCGGTTCCATTTCCCTGAATGCCTCCCTTGCCAATTAATGGTTATCACCCGGCGCCGTGGTGATAATCGCCGCTTTTGCCGCCACTTTTTTCAGCCAGATAGATTTTTTCAATGATCATGCCCCGATCCAGCGCCTTACACATATCATAAATGGTGAGGGCGGCCGCGGCGGCTCCGGTGAGAGCTTCCATTTCCACCCCCGTCTGGGCCCGGGCCCTGACTTTGACCTGGATTTTCAGGGTTAGGTTTTTGGGATCCGGAAAAAATTCTACTTCCACTCCGGTGATGGGAATGATGTGGCACAAAGGAATCAGGTGCGGGGTGTTTTTTACGGCCATGATGCCGGCCAGCCGGGCTGCGGCCAGGGCGTCGCCCTTGGGCAGGCGGCCCTCCAGGAGCCGCGGGAAAACTCTGTCCCCCAAATAAATGGAGCAGACTGCCGTGGCCTGGCGCGGAGTTTCCTTTTTGTGGCCGACGTCCACCATGCGGGCCTGGCCCTGGGCGTCCAGATGCGTGAAGCCGTCGTGGTGTTCAGGGTTCAAGGGTTTTCCTGCTCAATTACTTTCCGTTATAGATTCTCGGTGCTCGCTGTACAACGCTGACTCGGCAAACCGGGGTTTATTGGTTATATGAATAGTAATGATCAAATTGCCGGGATGGCAGTCTCCCGCGACTGGCACCCCCAAACCGGGAAAAAGAAAGCTCTGTCCAGATTGGGCGCCTCGAGGCAGTTTCAGAATCCTGACGCCCACAAGGGTTGGTATTTCGATTCTGGCCCCCAAAACCGCCTGGGCAAAACTCACCTCCAGGGTGGCATGCAGGTCGTTTCCCTGTCTTGTAAAGAATCGATGCGGTTCCACGTGCACTACCACCACCAAATGCCCCGGAGGTCCCTGGCGGAACCCCTCCCCGCCCTCGCCGTTGATCCGGATACGGGCGCCGTCCTCCACTCCTGGGGGAATGGTAATACGATATTTTTTCAGTTGGGAAAGATAACCCTGGCCCCGGCAATGAGTACAGGGATGCGTTATGATCTTTCCCTGACCCTGGCAGGTGTCGCAGACAGGGCCGATTTTGAGCTGTCCCGGACTGGCCCAAAGTCGCCCTCGGCCGTTGCAGGCGGGGCATTCCTGATAATGACTACCGGGCTGCAAACCGGTGGCCTGGCAGAAACCGCAACGTACCAGGCGGCGAAATTCAATTTCCTGCTCCAGCCCCCACATGGCCGCCAGGAAAGGAATCTGGAGATCGTAACGAAAATCCGGTCCCCCAAAACTGGAAAAAGGTATGGAACTTTCGGCAAAACCGAATAAGTCCGCCAAGTCTTGCGGGGAGACGACCCGTCTACCGTTGCCATTGGTTTTGCGGGGCTTCTGGCCCGGGGGAGGGGACTGCTCCTGGCGGCGGCGCTGGCAGATGGCGCCATACGCCTCGGCCACCTCCCGGAAACGGGCGGCGGCCTTGGGATCCTGAGGATTGCGGTCAGGATGAAACTCCAGGGCCAGCAGGCGGAACCGCCGCTTAACTTCGTCGAGCCCGGCTTTGGGGGAAACGCCCAGGATGCGATAACACTCAGGAATTTTCGGCAAGATCGTCACCCGCCAGCCACAGGGAGTTCTGCCCTGAATCCCCTGCGGCAGCTTTTGGCCGGATCTCCGTTCCGGCTCTTTCTGCAGCCCATTGCGCCAAAGAAACTTTCTCCAGGGCCAGAGCCCTGGCTGCCACCTTTTCCCACAATTCGGGCTCCTGCCGGCCCCGGGCCTGGAGCAGACGCTCCAGTAAAAAGGCGTCCCCGGTTTCCAGGGCTATCTCCTGGAGGGCAGCCAACTCCTCGGCGGCATTGCCTTTAAGAAAAAAATCCAGGGCGTCGGCCAGCCACCCCGCTTCCAGGAACATCAGGCCATATTTCCGACATTCCCCGGGGGGGAGGTCGGCATCGTCTAACAATTTCTTTTTTTTAAGAAAGTTTGGAAGGTTAGCCACTGTCATATCTTATTGTCATCCTACCCCGTGAGCTTAGCACCGATTCAGATTGTCATTACTCTAAAATAGATATTCTAACCGAGTCATATCACCTTGTAAACTACATTTGTGAACCATAATCCACCGCCAAAATTTTAACGTGCTAATATATCGTGCCGAAAAGTTGTTTTTCAGGACCGATGAAGGATTAAGAGTAAATATTCGGTCAACTCGGTAATAGCCAAAGAATCAAGTATTACACAGGGCTTGTTTGAAAGAGTGTTCGAGGGGGGTAGAGCCAGATATCCTTGACAGGTAGAGAGAAGGTCTGGTGAACCTCGAACTTGCCACGGCCTTTGGTTTGGCCGACATGGATCCAGTCGGCAGCTTTATAACAGGTTCCCGAAAAACGCTGGGTTTCGACAAAGGTTTCCAAGTGCACCGGTGGGTAGCCATATCGCCGGGACCAGCCAACAGCTAATCTCCGGGCTGCCAGGGCCAAGACTTTGGAAGCCAGGTTAAGGGAATAGTTACGATATCTTCTTAAAGCCCGAGGTTATCATGTTGAACTAACAGAAAGGATTTTTTCCACTGATTAAAAATAGCCCCAAAAGAAGCAATTACTATGCGGCATGTCAGTCATGCCACCAGGTTGAAACTTATTCCCTAAACCAGGCTGATTTTCAGGACATCCTCCTGTGGTATGGCCCGGTCCAGGCGGATGAGAATAGTTTCGCCCGGATTGAACTGACGTCCTGAAGGGGCGGGCATTTCCGTTTCCAGGAGGATGTCCGGCAGAAGCAGACGATAGCGGTTGGGGTGGTGTTCCAGGACCAGGGCTGGCAGTTTCTGGCCTAAGCGCTGGCTCAGATATTTAAGCAGCCAATAACGCAACCGCCGGGTTTTCAGAATGGCGGCCCGGCGCAGGGCCGGCTCCAGGGTAGAGAGCACCACCTCCAAATCCTTCGTGCTGTACGGTGGGGGTTGTTCACTCAGGGCAGCCAGGATTTGCCGGTGGATGATGACATCCAGATAGCGCCGGATAGGTGAACTGAGGGTGGTATAGACCGGCAGCCCCAGGCCCCAGTGCGGCTGGGGCTCCAGCTCCAGGAGCACCCGGCTCAGGCGGCGGCGGTTCTGCCAGAGCTGGAAGAGAGATTTTCCCTCCACGGGGGCCAGTTCCTCCCGGGGCGGCGCCTGGCTGCGATACAGGGCCGGCAGCCCCGCTTCGGAGAGATAATGGGCCCCTAAGTAATTCGCCAGGATCATGGCCTCGGAAACCATCTCATGACTGGGGGTTTCCGTATCCTCGATTTCGACGCGCACATCCCCCTGGGCATCTGTATAAATGAGCACGTCGGGGAACTGCAGCTGGACGCCGCCGTGGCGCAGCCGCCGTTCTCTCAGCCTGATGGTGAGCCGATGCAAGGCGGCCAGATTTTCTTCCTGACCCATCCGGAAGTCCACCTCGTGGTAGGTGAGACGCTGGTGGACGCGAATTAGACTCGGGAAGAGGGTGTAGTCCAGAATTTCGCCAGCTTCGGAGACGTTCACCAGAAAACTCAAGGCCCGGCGGGTCTCCTGGGCCAGCAGGCTGAAGGTATTTTCCGACAGGGTCTCAGGGAGCATGGGAATGCGCCGCTCAGGTAGATACAGGGAAGTTCCCCGTTCCAGGGCGGACAGGTCCAGAAGGTCCCCCGGGGGATAATATGACGTGACATCGGTGATATGCACCCCCAGCCGCCAGCCTTGGGGGGTTCTTTCCAGACTCAGGGCGTCGTCGAAGTCCCGGGTGCGTTCGCCATCGATGGTGAAAGTTTTCAGATCGGTGAGATCTACGCGTCGCGAGGCATAGGGGTCAGGGTGATCCGGTCGGGTGCTGAGACGCAGTGCGGCATCTTGAACCTCCGGGGAGAATTCCTGGGGGGCTTCGTACCGGTAAAGGTCGAGATTCTCGTCTGGAACAAAAACCCCCAGTTTGAGCAGCAGCTTGAAGGGAGTGTCAGGCTTGCCAAGCTTGGCTTCTTCCAGATATGCTTTCCCCAGTTCGTAGAGTTCCCCGGCCGAGCCGTACACGGCCATATCCCGCAGCACCTCCACCAATCGTTGTTTCCAGGCCGGGTCGGTGATGTCCTGACCTTCCCAGGCGGACTTGAGCCAGACCGCCGCGGTTTCCATTTCCTGACGCCGCTCCAGCTCCCGACGATAGTGTTCCTTGAGATTCGCCACTACCTCCGGTGGATGTGGTTGCCAGAGCCCGCCTTTGTATCTGAAGAAGAAACGATCCTCATACAGAGCCCGGCCCAGGGCGGCGATCTGGTCCGAGGTCACCCCGTCCCCATACCAGAGCCGGGCCAGATCCGCGATAATGTAATCTTCAGCTTCATCCACCAGCAATTCCCACAGTTCTTCCAGGTTGATTTCCTGCTTCAGGGCCTCCCGGCGTCGACCGATGGCCTTGAGGTGCTCCACTAGTTCGTGGCGCGACAACTCAGCCCCGGCAGACCAGGGGGTGGTGTGGATGAGACGTTTGCGAGGAAGATTCACTTCCCGATTCTGTTCGGTGATGACATGCAAACGATCGCCGCGATCGTCCCCCACAAAAGCGCAGTAAATTTTGCGGCCCTCAAAGAATTCGACAACTTGATAATTATCCATAGTGGCAGGCTATCAGCTTTCAGAAATAACGATGAGTTAAGTCAATTTTGGGAAAACGCCAGGGTAAGCGTTCAGCGGTCAGCTTACAGCCATCAGCTAATGCTTTAAATTCAAATAGTTATTCCAAGGTGGCGGATCACTGGTTGTTCGCTTAGTTTCCCTAACCAATTGTTTTTGCTGAAAGCTGATTGCTGATAGCTGAACGCCTACACGCCAGGAATCAGTCATTTTTTGCTAACTATTGAAAGTTACCCTTTTAGCTGACGGCTGAAAGCTGACCACTGAACGCTTGCTAATGTCATTTATTTACCTGGCAGCTGCAGGCTGACCGCTGGCATATTTAATAATCATGTTACTTTATCAAGAGTTAGAGAAATGTCAAGGGAAGGTGGCGAAGTCATGGCTTTATCGTTGCAATCCCTCCCCCCCCTGTTATAATGAGGCCATATGTGGTGAGAAAGTTTAGGTTTGCCGGAGGAGGTGTACACGCCGGCGGTATGAAACTAGCCCTTATTTCAGACGTACATGCCAATTTGGAAGCCCTGGAAGCGGTGTTCCAGTCCATTTTGCATGAAGAAGTCGACCTCATCCTCCACCTGGGGGACCTGGTGGGCTATAATGCCAATCCCAGGGAATGTATTGATCTCATCTGCCAACACGAAGTTCTCTGCGTGGCCGGCAACCATGACCGGGCGGTCATTGACCCCGCCCTGGCCCAGGATTTTAACATCATTGCCTATCAGGCGGTTCTCTGGTCCCAGGACCAGTTGACCGAGGTTCACAAGACCTTCCTGCAGCAGTTACCCATTAACCGGGTCATTGAAAACCGTTTTCTGGCCTGCCACGGCGCTCCATATAATCCGGACGCCTATATTTCGCATCACTTTCAGGGCAAACGAGTTCTCAACCTGTTGCGCCGGGAATTAACCCCTGCTACGGTATGCTTCTTTGGCCATACCCATCGCCGGGCCGTCTGGTACCGGGACGTCCGCGGCAAGGTGGCCCAGTTGCCCATTTCCCAGGATAAATTCCGCCTGGAGCAAGCTAATCTTTACTTGATCAATCCGGGCAGCGTCGGCCAGCCCCGCAACCGTATTCCCCTGGCTTCATACGCCGTTTTCGATACCGTTGCCTTCGAATTGCAATTCAAACTGGTTCCCTATGACATCGGTTTTGCCCAAAGTAAGATCCTGGCGGCCAAACTGCCCTCCTACCTGGCCGAACGTTTGGCCGAAGGGGTGTGAACCGCTGCCGGGTCGGGAGAGGGGGAGGATGACCATGATGCAGGAGTTTCGCAAAGAGGGGGTGCTCAAAGACGGCACCAAAGTTCTGCTGCGTCCCATGGTGCGGGAGGACCGGGATAAACTGATGGATTTTTTTTCCCGGGTTTCAGACCTGGACCGCCAGTTCTTGCGCAGTGACGTGCACGATCCCAAGGTAATCGATACCTGGGTAAATAACATCGACTACAAGAAAGTTTTTCCCCTCCTGGCCGAGGTGAACGGGAGAATCGTGGGCGATGCCACCCTGCATATGCGCCGCGCCGGTTGGAAACGCCATCTCGGTAATGTGCGTGTGGTAGTGGCCAGTGACTTCCAGGGGCGAGGTCTCGGGACCTTGCTCATCAACGAAATCGCCGAACTGGCCGGGGAGTTCGGCCTGGAAAAACTCGTCTCGGAAATCTATTTCAACTCCCCCGCTGCCATCAACGCCTTTAAACGGGCCGGCTTCGGGGTCAAAGCGGTCTTCGAGGATTTGGTGAAGGACCTCTACGGGAACAACATCGACATGATTGTCATGGTCTGCGATGTGGAGGCCCGGCGGGACCGCCTCCGGGGCAAGGGATTGGCCTGATGATCCCGGCTGAACCGAGGCGGACCGGGAAAGAAACCAGACGTTGGCCATTTCACCGGAGAGTGTTACTATCCGGTAAACGGATATATTCCCTGATCTTGTAAATATTGCCCTTACCTATGGCTTTTTCTGCGAAAATTGTTACAATAAATCACCTCCTGTGGAAAAACTGAGCCGGGATAGTTATTATGATCAATCTTAGCCTTGAAACCATCCGCGACCTTTCACCCGAACGCCGCCAAGCCATTGTAAAACGATCCAGTGTGGACGTGACCGCGGTCCTGGACGATATCAGGATAATTGTCAATGATGTCCGTCAACACGGGGACCGCGTCTCCATGGATTTTCATCGGCAGTTTAAGGCTGATATAAGTCCGGAGGACCTGGTAGCCGGCCCAGAGGAAATTGCCGCGGCCTATGATTCCCTGGACCCCAAGCTCATCGATGCCCTCAAACAGGCTGCGGCCAACATCGAAAAATTTCACCGGGCCCAACTGGATCGGGAGATGTGGGCCATCGAGGTGCAGCCGGGTATCCTGGCCGGTCGTCTGTGTCGCCCCCTGGACCGGGTCGGGTGTTATATTCCCGGGGGACTGGCCAAATATCCCTCCACCGTGCTGATGACCATTATTCCTGCCCGGGTGGCCGGGGTGGCGGAAATCGTTGCCTGTACACCCCCGGACCAGGGCATGACCGCCAACGCCACCACCCTGGCGGCCGCTCACCTGGCTGGAGCCCAGAAGATTTATAAAATCGGCGGTCCCTGGGCCGTGGCCTCCATGGCCTACGGCACCGAGACCGTCCCCAGGGTGGATAAGATCGTCGGCCCGGGGAATAAATACGTCACTGCGGCCAAACTGCTCGTGTTCGGGGAAGTGGGTATTGACTCCCCCGCCGGCCCCAGTGAAGCCCTCATTCTCGCCGATGAAATCGCCGAGGCCAGGATGGTGGCCATCGACTTCCTGTCCCAGGTGGAACACGATCCCGATGCGGCTGCCGTTCTGGTTACCACCTGGGAACCCCTGGCCCACCTCGTCATTGAATTTATTCAGAATGAAATCAAGGTGCTGCCCCGCCAGGACATCCTTGCCCAGGCCATCAACCATCATTCCGCGGTCCTGTTGGCCCAGGACATGTCTGAAGCCGTCGATTTTGTTAATCTATACGCCCCGGAGCATCTTCAGATTATCACCCGGGAGCCATTTGCCATCTTGCCTCGCATCCGGCATGCCGGCTCCATCTTTCTCGGCCCCTATGCCCCCGTCCCGGTGGGTGATTATGCCTCGGGCACGAACCATGTCCTCCCCACCGGTCAGACCGCCCGTATGTTCTCCGGGCTGTCAGTGGATGATTTCTTAAAAAAACCGACTTTTCAGCATCTGACCAGAGAGGGGTTGCGGTCCCTGAAAGACGCGATCATTTTATTGGCGGAAGCCGAGGGTCTTCCCTTACACGCCCGGGCTGTGGCAGAGCGGTTCCGATACGTTTAAGGGTAAGCATGCAGCGGTTAGCTTACAGCTGTCAGCTCATAGTGTAAATTTAACTATTTCGCATGATATGACTGATTCCAGGCGGCCTCGGCAGATTAACTTAACTCATTAATATTGCTGAATGCTGATAGCTGATCGCCTATAGAAGGAGACGTTACCTTGCTTAAAGGGGAGGCCAACACCGCCGCAGCCCTGGCCGATATTGCCGATGTGCAAAGTATGCCCGATCATCGCAATATCGACATCGACAAGGTCGGGGTGAAAAATATTTCTTATCCCATTGTGGTGCTGGACAAGTTTAACGGTACCCAAAATACCGTGGCCTGTATAAACGTCTATGTCAATCTGCCCTACCGTCACAAGGGCACTCACATGAGCCGTTTCATCGAGATCCTGAGTGAATTTCGGCGCCACATCAGCATTAAAAATATCCCCCAGATACTGGAGGAAACCCGCCGCCGGCTGCACGCCCAGTCCGCCCATATAGAAATGACCTTCCCCTACTTTGTCGAAAAACAGGCGCCGGTCTCCAGGGCCAGCGCCCTCATGGAATATATCTGCACCATCAAGGGATCATTGCATGAAAAGGGGAACATCGACCTCATTGCCTGCGTCAAGGTGCCCATTACCACCCTATGCCCCTGTTCCAAGGAGATCAGCCAGGTGGGGGCCCATAATCAGCGGGGAGAGGTGCGCGTGCAGGTGAGGTTTAAAAAGTTCTTCTGGATTGAGGACTTGATCAGGATAATCGAGGAGTCGGCCTCATGCGAGGTTTATGCCCTGCTAAAACGGCAGGATGAAAAGTTCGTCACCGAGCGGGCCTATTCCAATCCCATGTTTGTGGAAGATATTGTCCGGGAAATCGCCGTGAAATTGGACAGAGATGACAATTTCACCTGGTATTCCATAGATTCCGAGAACTTCGAGTCAATTCACAATCATTCCGCCTACGCCTACATAGAAACCGATAAACGCCAGTCGGAAAAAAAATAAGCGAGAACGCTCCCCGTTATCTTGCCCTGCCACGTCCCTGGCCGCCATAGGCCACGGAAAGGCGGTAACCGGCCTGCCCGGCTTCTCGTGGTGTCCGAGTGTTCCTTCCAAACCACCTTTAACGGGATTGAGTATCCTTGACATCCGGCTTTTCCGAGCGCGGCACGGCGCAGGAATCCCGGCTCATTCAGGTTCTAATGCCCAATTTAGGTAGAACCCAGGCATTCAGGACCACCCAGACCCCCACGAAAATTAATACGTAAACGATCGTGCTCATTATTTGTTACCTCCTGTGGTGTGAAAGCTCGATAAGATGTTAAAAAAATTCTGTGTAGTCACGGTGGAACAGGCCGGGAGCTTCTGCCCATGATTATCTTTTTCGGCCCCACTTCCTAAGAATAACGATTTAATAAGGGTTATCTTTCATGTTTTCTTCAGTTTGTTGAGCTGGCCCACATCTGGCCTGTCCCTGATATTGCGGGGGCGTGACTTCGTGCCCGGTTTGGGGCAGGGGTGCCCTTACCTGAGGTTTCTCATCGGCCGAAGGCAGTTGCCTGCTCCAGTGCCGCAGCCAGAGGTAGAGGCTTTCTTTATAAATATATACCAGAATGCCGGCAACCAGGAAAATTCCCAGCAGGATATAAAAAGAAATATAGTTTCCTTTATAAATGTTGGCTCCTTGCAAGGTAAGCATTAAGGTACCGGGCATGCGCCCGATAATATTAATGACGATAAAGACCCGGAAGGGCATTTTGCTCAGGCCCAGGATAAAACACAAATAATCCTTGGGAAAGCCGGGGATGAGAAAGAGCAGAAAGGCGATGAGCGCACCCTGCTTTTTGATGATGAAGTCAAACTTCTCCAGGTTCTGTCTGCTCACCACCTTTTCCACAAAATGAATTTCCAGCCACCGTCCTAAAAGAAAAGCCAGCGTTGAGCCAATCGTTAATCCCAGTGTGGAGTAAAGAAACCCCGGGGCAATGCCGAACAAAAAGCCGCCCAAAAAACCCGTGGCTTCTCCGGGGATGGGGGCGAACACCACCTGCATGGCCTGGATGCCGATGAAAACCAGGGGAGCTGCGGCGCCGAAGGACATGATCCAATCCCGCACCTGTTCCTTGGACTTAAAAAACCGGAAGGCATCCACCAGCCAGTCGCTGACCACGTCCCGGAACAGATAAAGCAGGATACAACCTGCAGAAATAAGGAGTAAGGCGACCAGCGCGGCCAGCAGCCAGGTACCATTTTTCTGAATTGAGTTATCCGAGGGATTCGACACAATCACGTTCTCTTTCTTAAAGGGAAAATCAAGCCGGTAACTCCGGCTGCCAGAGGCGGCCCTGGAACGTCCGGCGCCGGCCAAAAGTTTCTTTGATCTGTTGCAATACCCCGGTTTTATCCAGGCACCAGCGGGGTTCTACGAGTTCATGGGGATGCGGATCGCCGGTAAGGCGATGAATTACCATTTGCGGCGGCAGCAGCTCAATAAAATCAACTAACAGCTCAATATACGCTTCTCTGCGCAAGGGCGTATAGGCTCCTTGGGCAAACATCCGGGCCAGGGGCGTCTGGCGGATGACATAGAGCAGATGAATCTTGACGCCGTCCAGCGGCAGACTGCTTAAAAATCTCGCCGTGGCCAGCATTTCGGCCTTCCCTTCCTGGGGCAGACCGAGTATCACATGTGCCAGCACGTGCAATCCCTGGCCGGCCGTCAGGTGCGCGGCCCTGGCAAAGCACGGGGCATCATGACCCCGGTTGATTAGCGCCAAGGTCCGGTCCTGGGCGGATTGCAGGCCCAGTTCCAGCCATACCAAGTGAGTGCGGCTATAAGAACTCAGGAGTTTTATGAGTTCAGGGGACAGGCAGTCCGGACGGGTGCCGATGCTCAATCCCACTACCTGGGGGTGGGCCAGGGCCTCCTCGTACAGGCGGCACAGTTTTTCCAGGGGTGCATACGTATTGGAGAAACTCTGAAAATAGGCCATGAATTTCCTGGCCCCGTAACGCTTGCCGACGTGAGCCATGCCGTCTGCCAGTTGCCTGGTGATGCTGTGCCCCTGGGCATGGGCGCCGGTGCCGGAACCCCTCGGGTTGCAATAAATACAACCTCCCCAGCCCACCCGGCCGTCCCGGTTGGGGCAGGTCAAACCGGCATCCAGGGTGATTTTCTGCACCCGTTCGCCCACCCGGTCCTTAAGATAGGCATTTAAGCTATAATAGGGTGTTTTGGGGGAAAGCTGTACCGTCATGCGCCCAGGTCACCCCAGAGATACTGCAGCACCGTCACCGCGGCCAGGGCTGCAGTCTCCACCCTGAGCCTCCTCGGTCCCAGGCCCATGATGAGGAATCCGGCCTTTTGGGCCGCGGCGGCCTCGGCCGCGCTAAAGCCCCCCTCCGGACCGATGAGCGCCCGGAGCCGCTCCGGCCGGGGCAAGGAGGCTAAATCCACCCCCGCGGTGTCATCCCGCTGCTCTTCCCAAAATATTATTTTAACATCTTCCTCGCCTTGGAGCACCTGGGCAAACTCCACCGGCTCCTCAATCTGCGGCAGCACCTGCCTTTGACTGGATTTCAGGGCCTCCTGGGCCAGCCGCCGCCAACGGGCCAGGCGTGATTTTTTCAAGCTGTCCGGTCTGATGAGCGATCTGGCCGAACGAAAGGGTATAAGCCGGTGGATGCCCATCTCCGTGACCTGCCGGACCATGAGATCAAAAACCTCACCTCGCACCAGGGCCAGCCCCAGGGTGATCTCCAGGTTCGATTCCCGCTCCGTTCTCACCTCGGTCAAGAGGCGCAGGCGGACCTTAGAGGGCTCCAGGGCGGCAATTTCTGCTAGATAGATTCTGCCGCAGCCGTCCGCCACCTCCACCCGGGCCCCCACCGGGAGGCGCAGGACCCTGAGCGCATGATGGGTTTCCCCGGGAGGCAGAACGACTTCATCTCCCTGGAAGTACTCCGGTCCGGCAAAGAAACGCCGGAGCTGACGATCAGAAGCTGCCTGGCGAACAAATGGATTTTCAGGGGCCACGGAACTAGGAACGCTTGAGCACCAGGGCGGCCCAATCATCTTTGTGCAGGACCTTGTCAAAGAGCAACCCCTGGTCCAGGAACCGTTTCTGTATCTCGGAGACATCGGAGAGTAAAAAACCCGAGATGATGAGCTGTCCGAAAAGGCGCAGGCGCCCTGCCAGGGATTCGGCCAAGGAGCGTAAGTCCGCCGCAGTAAGGTTGGCGAAAATCAGATCAAACTGCTCTCGGATGGCCGCCAAGGGCACATCATCGGCACGCACCCGATCTTGCAGTTTATTCAACCTGATGTTTTCCCGGGCCGCAGCCAGGGCCTCGGGATCAACATCAATGGCCAGCACCTTGGCCCCCAGATGCCCTGCCGCCAGCCCCAGGATACCGGTGCCCGTGCCCACATCCAGGACTTGCCGGGGAGGGGAAGGGGGCCAGGCCTGGGCCACATCCTCCAGGGCATGTAAACAGAGCCAGGTGCTGGGATGCCGACCGGTGCCGAAAGCCATGCCCGGGAAGATGGTCAGGACCACCTCAAGGCCCGAGGGAGCATATTCTTCCCAGGGCGGGCGCACTATAAACCGCCCGGTGAGCCGACGGGGTCTGAAATGTTTCTGCCAGGAGCGCTCCCAATCCTCTTCCTCGATGAGTCGTTGCTGCAGTTCCCCGATACGATACCCCAGAGAGACCAGCCGGTCCAGATAATGCAACAGGTCCCGCCGGTGGTCGGT
>Ga0194111_10001259_pt1 | contig 31227 bp, 26 predicted proteins | sample TA2KigC300mmetaG_FD_146194 | JGI IMG/M metagenome (GOLD analysis project Ga0194111, IMG submission 146194) | Freshwater microbial communities from Lake Tanganyika, Tanzania - TA2015033 Kigoma Deep Cast 300m | ecosystem: Environmental > Aquatic > Freshwater > Lake | place: Tanzania: Lake... | reverse complement strand
CAGTATATTGAACTCGCTAAGTTATGCGGGCAATTGGGCGTGAAATTCATGGCGTCCGTATGGGATATGGACGCATTCACTTACATCGACAAGTTTGTGCTAATCTACAAGATCGGATCAGGAGATCTGACTGCCTACAATATCATCAAAAAAATCGCCCAGAAAGGCAAACCAATCATTCTTTCTACTGGCCTGGCGAATATGGAGGAAGTCCTACACGCCGTGAAATTCATTTACTCCATTAATTCTTCTTATCGGTCCGAAAAGAAATTGGCCTTGCTCCAATGTTCATCAATGTATCCGATACCTGATGAAGATGCCAATCTGAACGTCATGCTAACCTTGAAAGAGAAAACCGGATTGCCTGTTGGCTACTCGGACCATACGGTAGGCACGATTGCTGTTGAGACTGCTGTTGCCATGGGGGCTGAGATCATTGAAATTCATTTTACGGATACACGAGAAGGTAAGACATTCCGGGACCACCTTATCTCTTTGACAAAAGAGGAAATTAAAAGTCTTATCGAGAAAATTCGAAAGATAAAGAAGCTCCAGGGCGGATTCGAAAAGAAACCCACCCAGTCGGAAAGAGAATCAAATCATATCATCTCTTTTCGGAGAGGCGTATACCCGAATCGCGACCTGAATGCAGGTGAAATCATCAAAGAAGAAGACCTCGTGACCTTAAGACCCTGTACTGGTATAGAAGCCGAATCCTTTTTTGAAGTGGTAGGGAAAAAACTACTGGTTGATGTGCGAAAAGGCCAGATCCTATCGCTGGAGTATTTTTCGAAATGAACCTATTGTTCGCAAAGGATGAGGCGCAGATTGACCACATAAAGGCAAGCGGGTTCTTTAGTGATCCACAATATATTCTATTTCCGCTCATGCCAAAAGCGGCTCTAAGTTTATTGGATCTGGGTATACCTGATGTGCGGCTGCCAATAACATTTTTGAGCAAGCCGGAACGTCAAGCGATCCATGCCCAAGCCATTGAGCTTTCCAAATCCTGGTACCGTCCTTTAGGAGGCAAACTTGAATATGAAGGTATCGATCTTCTTGACTGTTGCCGTCTCCAAGTGATTGGTTTCTTTCAGGATATACTTGCGGCCGAACAAATCATTCCACGCCTAATTGCCGAATATAAGCCAAAGAATGCTTTATTCTTGAAAAATCCGTCAATCCCCAGCTTTGATAGCCATATGCACGATGGCACTTCTGATGTTTTCGAGGCTGTGCTCCTGTGGAGGCTTCAACAACGGGGTGTCAATGTGATTTCCCCATCTGTGAGCATTTTGACAAAGGTGGGGAAGAACTTAAGGAGAAGCTTCCTTGCTCTACGTAAGAATTTCGGGAAAGCTTTAAATCCTTTCAAAGAGAGCGTTCATCTCAGGAAGCAGAGAGAAGAAGATCCTCGAAGGATTAAGCTGTCCGATTTGCCCAAGACCAAGCCTCTTCTGGTTGGCTTTGGCAGCGGTTACGACCTATTGATCATCTGGCCTTATCTTAAGGCCCTAGCCGCAGAAATAGACGGATTTCCGGTTTTGATCAATTCTGCGCCCAACTTCGATCCCACGACTCTGCGTTCTGGCCTGACCCTGGATGAAGCATTCCGGTATCTTTACGCGGGTGACATTCCGTTGGCTCCTACTGCCGGTTTGACCCCTAAAGTTATTCGAAATAGCTGCATAGAAGCTTCGAAGAATCGAGAGACATTACACAATAGTCTACAAAACCCTCTTCTGGATTTTCAATTTAAATTATTGTGGAATTCCCTCGTTCCGGCAGCAATGAGAGCAGCCAGACAAGCAACATCTTTTTATGCTAATTATAATCCCATTCTTTATTTAGATGACTACTGCGCCGGTGCTGACAACCGAGCTTGGACAGAGGCTGGTAATCGGGCCAATGTAGTAACAGTCAATGTTTCTCATGGAGGCATCAATCTTCTAGAGTTTTTTGATTTCAATTCTCAATGGATGCTTACTCGTGGGGAACTCGATCGCAGGCAACTTGCATCAGCATTCCCAGACAAGAAAGGCCAGATAGGGATAATTGGTGACCCAGTAATGGAGAATATTGGCTCTAGTTTTACTGGCGCTCATCCGCTCAAAAGAGACACGGTTCTTATCATGACGGGCGGATTCCTCCATCAGGTCTGGACCGACATGGATTTAGAAGGGTTTATCTCCACGTGGGAAGAGATCGCCCAAATAGCCCATGAGCGACCCACACTCAAATTTATAGTTAAGCCACACCCAAGTGTACGGGACATGGGCGATTGGTATCGGGCTTTTGTTCGGAAGAAATCTGTACCCAGCTTAACGGTGATCGACAACCAGAAATTGGAGGACCTGCTCCCATCCGCATTTTTTGCGATTCTGCTTGGCAAACCGGGAACTGCGGGATTGGTGGCTGCCTTGGCTGGAGTCCCATTTGTCTACCTTGACACTATGCTCTGTCGCGACGTGCCCGGTTATCGGATATGGTGCGATGATAACGGAGTGCCGAAACTGAGAAATGCCTCTCAGCTTGGGGAGATGATTGATCAAACTCATTCGAATATTCAATTCAGAGAGGAACTTCTTAATCAGAATCGGCGCTTTCTTAAGCTCTATTTACAAACCTTTGAACCTGCTTCCGTTATTCAACAGTTAAACTTGGAAAAGCTAACAAGATGAACCCGATTCTGAATACCCCCAAGGGCCTTCGTTTCTCGCTGATCCGCTTTCACGGCGACTACCCGAACTGATGAGTTGAAGGCTCTCAGTAAATTGACATGCGAGCAAAATTTTCAAGGCGTTCTATCAGTTTAGTTATCGTCGCAGTGGTCCCCGCATTTGCTTGCTTTTCCTGCACAGGTTTGTGTCATGTGTCACAAGTGAAGCAATGGATCATACATGTTTCAGCGAACGGGTCTGATTCAAACACAGGAAAACAAGGATCCCCCTTTCATTCTCTTGAACGCGCGAGAGACGAAATTCGTATTATGAAGAAGAAATTTGGCTACATTCCCGAAGGAGGCGTGATTGTAGAGATTGAAGGAAGAGGTCCTTTTTTCAGAGAAAAACCATTCGAATTGACTGCCGAGGATTCCGGTACCGAAGCCTCTCCTATCGTCTATCGTGCGAAAGCGGGTTCATCTGTTCTCCTTCTGGGTGGTAAGATCATTAACCATTGGAAATCCGTCACCGATCAGACCATTCTCAATCGTCTCGATGTGGTAGCCAGGGGTAAGGTACTGCAAGCAGATTTACGCTTTTCGGGAATAAAGAATTTGGGTCAAATCAACGAAGATCGACTTCAGCTTTTCTTCCAGGGCCAACCGATGACATTGGCACGTTGGCCAAATGATGGATTTGTTAAAATTAAAGGTCTCGTAGAGCCAGGAACAGCAGATATACGTGGGCACAAGGGATCAAAGACCGGCAAATTCATCTATGAAGGCAACCGACCGAATCGATGGGTGAGCGAGAAAGAAGCCTGGGTTCATGGGTACTGGTTTTGGGATTGGGCTGACCAGCGTCACAGAATTGCAGACATTGACACAATCAACCGAATTATAGCTGTCAAACCGCCCTATCATTCCTATGGATACCGGATAGGCCAGTGGTTCTACGCGTTGAATTTACTGTCTGAGCTTGATCGGCCCGGAGAATGGTATCTGGATCGAGAAACGAGTATGATTTATTTTTGGCCCCCTACTCCGATAGAAAGTGGAACGTCTATTGTCTCTTTAGCTACCAACATGATCGTTCTGAAGGAGGTTTCAAATATAACACTTCAGGAAATAGCCATAGAGGCAATAAGAGATACTGCGATTCGCATATCTGGTGGAACGAACTGTAAGATTGATAGTTGTATTATTCGCAATATAGGAGGCAGCGCCATCGATATAAACGGCGGAAGCGAACACAAGGTTGTTGGATGTACCTTAAGTAATTTGGGGGAGGGGGCTGTCGTCCTCCACGGTGGAAATCGCGAAACCCTTCAGCCCGCTAACCATGTTGCTGAGAACAATCATATTCATCATTATGGGTTATGGAAACGGATGTATAGTCCTGCCATATCTATCAGTGGCGTGGGAAACCGGCTAGCCCACAATCACATCCATGATGGTCCGCATCAAGCGGTAGCCTTTAGCGGCAACGATCATCTCATCGAATTCAACGACATCCACGATGTCTGTCTGGAATCAAACGACGCAGGAGCGATCTATGCAGGCCGTGATTGGACGATGCGTGGTACGATCATCCGCCACAACTACCTTCACCGTATCAATGGCTTTGAAGGTCGTGGCGCCATAGGCATCTACCTTGACGATATGTTCTGCGGCACGGAAGTTTTCGGAAACATTTTCTATAAAGTAACGAACGCTGTTGTAATCGGTGGAGGCCGTGATTCTAACATAGAAAATAATATCTTTTTTGACTGCAATCTGGCCATTCATGTGGATGCCCGTGCCTTAACCTCAGAATGGTGGCAGAAACGAGCCGGTGAATGGATCATAGAAGCTAAAGAGAAAACAACATTATTCGGTATTCGATTTAATCAACCGCCTTATAGCATACGATATCCTAAGCTAATCAACATACTTGCCGAGGAGCCTACAGCGCCTCGGGGCAACAAGGTAGCACGTAACATTAGCGTAGGCGGTAAATGGGCCCAAATCAAGGATAAAGCCAGGCCATATGTAATGATGGAAGACAATCTTATTGATCAAGCCCCCCTTTTTTCGGAGGGTAGATTAATAAGCTCAGATGACATGCGGGCTATCGACTTTCGTCTTCGGTACGATTCGCCCGCCTGGAAACTCGGTTTTAAACCCATTCCGGTGAGCCAAATCGGCATTTATCGTTTCAATTGAATAAAATCTTAATGGACTACAACACACTGGACAATAGAGTTACCCGGAGTAGACAGCGGACCCCCATTTTAGGATATTCTTTTCTTTCGAAATACACCATCCCATTTGCCCTGTTCTCTTTCTGGTTTTTTATCTCGCCCTTCCTGTTGCCTCATAGAGCGTTGCAATTTTCATTTGTTCTTAGAATTGGCCTTTTGGGATTTTTTTTGATTTCCATTTTTCGAGATCGGCGACACCCATCATTCGGGATGCTGATATGGGTAATGCTTTTTGGGTTTCTCAGTGACGGTGTGTCGGGTAATATCTCAGCAAGCCCTGCATCTTTAATAGGATATTTCCTGGGGGTTTTCAAAAGCAATATTGGATTGCTGATTTTGATGATTCTCTATCTGAGATCCTGGCCGAGTTTTGAGAACAGTCTGAAAGCAATCGTGATACTAATAACTGCCACTATCTCCATTGTAGGATTCTACCAGCTTTATAGTGGCAATATCATTGCAGATTTTTCTTCAATTGAACAATTTGTTGCACTGTTTTCATTTGAGAGAAATAGATTATTTGGCCTTTTATACCCGAGCAACAATCAGTCTGCGATCATCTTACTTATACCTTTGGGCTTGCTTCTCGCCTCGATGATTACAAGGTTTAATAAGTTCGACTTTTTACTCTTTACCATTAATTTCATTGCACTCCTGCTCACATTTTCCAGGGCAGCGTACGTTGCATTCGCAGTGATGTATATCCTGGCACTGGTGATGTTTTCCTCAAGGAATAGGATAATGTTCAGATTTTTGGCAAAATGGTCAATCATTCTCGCTGTCTTTCTAATTCCATTTGTCCTGTGGGCACAGTCGTACCTGGAACGAACGGGTGGCATTGATCGCATTTGGTCTCTCGGTACCCTCCATGCGCGGCTCAGACTATGGGAAGCAGCGATCACTTTCAGCACCAATTTATTTTTTGGCAGCGGGCTGTTAGCGGACCTGCAAAAACTCAATTTCCAGATAGCGGGGGTGTACATGACTCCTCATAATTTCTTTTTTGGCTGGACCATGCGCTTTGGATGGATTCCAGGTCTGATTCTGCTGGTAATCGTTGGCATACAGTTTAAGAGAATGATTAAGTTGTCATTTGATCAAACTCTTGCCCCTGGTTATCATAAAATATGCGCTGGCATCACTCTTGCCTTTTTGGGTGTTTTCGTAGCTTCCTTGGCCATCATTGATTCTCCATACTTTGTATTGTTTATTTATGTGTTGTCTCTTTGCTGTTTTAAGCTAATGAAACCAGATAAGGTCATGCCCGCAAGGCACATCACTCAAGCCTATGTCCAATCCGAGAGGAAAATGGGACAAGGTGGTGACTACCCAGGTCATTAAATTGTTGTTTTGCCTCCATGCTCCACCGGTTTCAGACTTTCAGGATTACTGGATCTTTGTGAAGGGGTGAGATGACAGATCACACTCTGGGTCATTTGCGGAGGAAGTTTTACGCTCAGATTGGCTCCTTTAGTTCAAAGTTAGGCTGGCTGCCTATTTATTTGTGCTTTCAGCTCCATGGCCATAAACACGCTTGGCAAATTTTCACACATATGACGTCTGAGGAGCGCTTGTTACTTTACTGGCTTGGGCGACAACAACCACGTGGGGGAAATTTCCTGGAGATTGGAAGCTATTTAGGGGCAAGCAGTTGTTTCCTGGCAGCGGCTGCCATGGATATCGGAGGGGTAAAGATACATTGCGTTGACACATGGCAGAATGAAGGAATGAGTGAAGGGCTGCGCGACACTTGGGCAGAATTTAAGAAAAATGTCGAACCGTTTTCCTCTTTGGTTGTGACACATCGCGGCCTATCCACTGAAATAGCCAAAACGTTCAATAACAAGATAGACCTCTTGTTTGTGGATGGGGATCACTCTTATGAAGCATGTCGTGCAGATGTAGAAGCGTGGTTTCCTCATATGAAACAGGGCGGTGTTTTGGTCATGCATGATTATGGCTGGGCTGAAGGTGTTCGACAAGTAGTTGAAAAGATCGTCAAGCCGCGGCAGAGCCAGGAGGGTCATGTATTGCAAAATACCTATTGGACGCACTTGTAAATAAGACTTTTATTGTATCACTAAAGAACACGACGGATGCCTATTCTTGGAATAAAGCAAATACGATCCAAGCTGCTCTCTTACTTGCGCAACCATGAATTTGAGAGGAAGCTGAATAGACTATGGAATGGGTTACCCCCGTACTCTATCGGTTTTGGGCTTTCTGGATCACTGGGTAAGGCCCTCGAATTCTGTAGTCGTCTGAACGTTGATGGTCATATAGAAAAATATCGATACGCATTCTTGTCTAAACAGCCAATCCTGTATGCTTCGGTATACGCAGCTTTGCACAGGCATTTGCTTGGGGATTTACGGAATGTTGCCCCAGCGACAAAAAGGGATTGGGCTACCTATATCAATAGCTTCCAATGCAGTGATGGTTTATATCGTGATCCATTTTTGCAAAATGAAATTGCGGAGACAGAGGACTGGTGGGGCTGGAGGCATCTTAGCGCACAAGTGGTTACGGCTTTAACAATATTGGATACTAAAACCAAAATCATATTTCGATTCTTAGAGCCTTTATATGAAAAGGGAAAAGCCAGGCAGTGGATCGAGTCCCTGAATTGGGAAGAGCAAGCAGACTTCTCGAGTAATGCTGTGATGAATTACGGAGTGATGCTTCAATATAACCGCGACTTTCATGGAGTGGAAAAGGCAGGAACCGCACTTGGTGAGATTTTCTCCTGGCTGGATCAACATCAGGACCCCAAAACAGGACTATGGGGACGCAGTCCTTTTGATACCCCACGGACTCTCTCGATCGGTGTTCAGACGGCATATCATATTTGGATTCTCTACTTCTATGAGAGAAGGACGATACAGTTCATTGAGAGGTGCATCGATAGCTGCCTTAAGACTCAGAATCAGATAGGAGGCTTTGGGGTATCGTTAAACTCAAGCGCATGTGAGGACATAGATTCCATAGATCCTCTTTGCAGATTTTACTTTCTTTCCAATTACCGTCGCGACGATATCCGGGCTGCCGTGGAGAGAGCCATTTCATGGATTTTCGCAAATCAGAATCAAGATGGGGGATTCGTGTTCAAAAGGTTTGAGCCGCTTGCCTATGGCCACGAATTAATGACGACGCGGGCTGATGAGAGCGCCATGTTTCCCACTTGGTTTAGGGTGCTTTCCCTTGCATATATCAGTAGGGTGATTCCAAATCATCCAGTATTTAGACACGTCGATTTCCATTTCATCAAATGTCCCGGGTATCAGTTTTGGTACTCCCAATGAATGATGCATCTTGAGAATTATTTTATCCAAAGGAAGGGAGTGGGTATGAACGACCTCAAGAATCCGATAAAGTATTTGGGCAACGAACTTAAATACCTTAAAAAAGTTCTGGAGGGCGAATCGTGGTCACCGACTGCCGGAAGCTGGACACATACACTCGAAAAGGAGTTTGCAAAAAAGTTCGGTATGAAATATGGGGTCGCTTTCAATTCAGGAACTTCTACTCTACATGCGGCTTTAGAGGCAGTTGGGGTTGGTCCGGGAGATGAGGTTATCTCGCCAGCACTCACTGTGATGATGAATACCACGGCAACCATTCATTCGAATGCGATTCCTGTGTATGCCGACATTGATCCGGAAACATTCACGATCGATCCGAAGGATGTCGCGAGGAAAATATCTTCAAAAACAAAGGCGATTATGACAGTCTCATTATATGGATTATCTCCTGATATGGATCCCATTCTTGATTTGGCAAAAAAGAATGATGTCGCTGTTATCGAAGATAACGCGCAATGCATTTTGGGAATCTACAAAGGGAGGCGGGTAGGAGCATTAGGCAAGATTGCAAGCTACAGCTTCGAAACGACCAAACACATTTCCTGCGGTGAAGGCGGGATGATCACCACCAATGACGAAAGATTAGCCGAAGTTGCACGGAAGATAGGTGGACATGGATTTAAAAACCTTCGTGCCGAAGAAGGTAGGGTTCGCCTCAACCAAGATATTTTTCAAAACCCTTACTATAAGCGGCACGACGTGCTTGGTTGGAATTACCGGCTATCGGAGTTCAATGCAGCCGTGGCTCTTGCACAACTTGAGCGAGTCGAAGAGCTGGTGGACCTCCGGATCAAGACTGCTGAGACCTTCATGGATGTCATGGCATCATGTGATTATCTCAGACCCCAAAAGACCGCCGCAGAATATTTGAACACCTATTATACCCTTGGAGTGATATACGAGGGGCAAGAAAAGATGGGGGTTTCCTGGGAGGAGTTCAGAAAGGCCTATATACAGGAGGGCGGCGATGGAATATATGGAGCATGGAGTGTCCCTTATCTCGAACCCATGATTGCTGAGAAACAATTTGTTAAGAGATGTCCCTGGATATATGGAAAGGTTCAATATCACAAGGGGCTCTGTCCGATCGCCGAGGAAATACAGCCTAAATTAATGCAGTTCAAAACGAATTACAGGGATATAGAAGTAGCAAAGCTTAAGGCACAAGCTCTTAGAAGGGTCATAAGGAAGTTTTCTCTTAAATAATCTGAGAAAGGGAGAACGATGTTTGATATCGATTTTTACATGAGAGTAAATGATATTAGGAGAAAATTGTCCTTCGGAGAGATCACGGATAAGCAAGAGGTTTTTGAGGCATTTGAGGAAAACCGTAGCAAGATACCGGTCGTTTACAATATCGAAACCACAAATACGTGTAATATGAGATGTAAGATGTGCCCGAGAACCACCATGATGACACGCAAAGTCGAAACGATGGATAAAAGTACTTTTATTCGCATCGTTGATCAAATTGATCCCATCCCAGCGGAAAAATGGGCAGCCTGGGAGAAATTTGTAGAGAATGAGTACGGTATTTCTCGAGATGAAATGGGTGAGAACCACTTTTTTCTCTACATTATTCCCAAAATTATTCAATTACACGGTTATGGAGATCCACTCCTCGATAGAAACATGCCGGAATATGTCAGAATTCTAACAAACAAAGGTATTCCTTCTTATTTTAGCTGCAATCCAGCAAACATTGATGTTACTGCAATGGCGCACATGTTTGAAAATGGATTAACTTACGTCAAGTATTCCATTGAGAGCATTGATGATGTCGTCCATAAAGAGATCCGAGGCAAGGCCTCAGACTTTACTACCAGTTACAGAAAGATCGTTCAGTTGCTCGATATCAAAAGCAAGAAGGGATACGACACCACAGTGATCGTCACAATGCTGGACCTTAACAGGACAGGGCAGTTGAAGGAATTCGAATTGTTCAAAAGGGCATTTCAGGGTTTAGATGTATATATCTATCTTAAAAGCGAAGACCAACAATGGTATAGGAAAGACCTCCACGGAACAAGTTCTGTCCACTGGTCGGAATTTTGTAAGCATCCCTGGATGTCCATGACGATCAAATCAAATGGTGAAACTGCAATGTGTATGGAAGATTTTAATAACGAAATCATTCTTGGTGATGCCAAGAGAGAATCTCTCTCCGCGATATGGAACGGCGAAAGGTACAGAAGATTCAGACAGGCCCACTTTGATCTGACGCCTGGTATCAAGTGTACGGAGCAGTGTGATATGAAACTGATAGGTGAGTTTTTTACTGAAACCCGAGCGTTATACCAGAAGCAGGTTAATTTCACATGCAGGTAAATTGATCTGAAGTATGGAGTCTAATTTAGGTTTCGTTATCTTCGATAAGAATTCGACGGGGTTGCAGGATGGCAAATAAGAAGATCATCATCGGTGAGCGCTTGATTGGCGACAATGAGCCGGTTTTTATGATAGCCGAGATAGGCATCAATCATAACGGCAGCATTCAGATAGCAAAGAAGTTAATCGATGCTGCTTTCGCCTGTAATTGGCATTGCGTTAAATTTCAAAAGAGAACGCCAGAGATCTGCGTTCCGGACCATCAGAAGGAGGTTTTGAGAGAAACGCCTTGGGGAAAGATCACTTACCTAGAGTATCGATATAAAGTAGAATTCAATGAAAAAGAATATTCTTATATTGATAGGTATTGCAAAGAGAAACCAATCTATTGGGCCGCATCTATTTGGGATACACCAAGCCTTGAATTCATTTTGAAGTATGACGTTCCGTTCATCAAAATACCATCGGCTAAACTGACAGATCGTGAACTTCTTCGTGAAACCACGAGTTGTGCAAAACCGATCATTCTGTCTACAGGGATGAGTACCATTGAAGAGGTTGATGAAGCTGTCGATATATTGGAGAAATATTCAAAAGGGAATTATATCCTCATGCATACAAACTCAACCTACCCTACCCCTGATGAGGAAATAAATTTATTAGCGATAAATTTTCTCCGAGAGAGGTATAAATGTGTCATTGGCTACAGTGGTCATGAATACGATTTGGAACCTACAGTCGTTGCCGTAGCATTAGGTGCGAAAGTTATCGAAAGGCATGTAACATTAAGTCATAGTATGTGGGGTTCGGACCATTTTGCAAGCTTGGAAGTTCATGGAATGGATATGTTGTACAAGAGAATAAGAAATATAGATATCATTTTAGGTGAAGGTACTAAAAAGATTACTCAAAAAGAGATGGAAGTGAGAAAGAGATTGAAAGGGTATTAGATGAAAGGCGCCATTTTTGTAACTGGGAGGACTGACTGACGTAGGTGGATGTTTTCAGACGAAGGGGTTTATAGAGAATCAAAAAGGAAAGAGGGAATTATTTTTAAAAAGTGCGGGTGAGTAATGAGAATTTTATTGGTTGTTTACGATAATGAATCGTACATACATTGTTTTCCAATCGGATTAGCGTATATCGCTGCTGTTTTAGTTAAGGGCGGTTATGATGTTGAAATATATAATCAAGACAAGTTTCACTATCCAGATGAACACCTCACTGAGTATTTAGATAAGAATAGATTTGACGTTATTGGAGTAAGTGTAGTGGGAGGATATTATCAATATAGGAAGTTATTAAGAATTTCAGATGCAATAAATAGGTCGAAAAATAGAGGATTATATATTATAGGGGGGCATGGTCCTTCGCCTGAACCAACATATTTTCTGAAGAAAACGGAAGCTGATGTGGTTGTTATTGGCGAAGGTGAGATAACAATTATTGAATTAATGGAGGCCATAGCTAATAAAAAGCCTTTCGGTAATATTAAAGGAATAGCATTTCGAGAAGGCGAAAGAGTAGTTGCAAGTAACCGACGGGAGTTAATCAAAAATATTGATGAAATACCATTTCCTGCATACGATTTATTTCCGATGGATTATTACAGGCTTTTACGCGACCACCCACATGCTACGAGTACTGACTTCGTAATGCCGATTTTATCCGGCAGGGGCTGTAGATTTCAATGTAATTTCTGTTATCGAATGGATAAAGGATTTCGTGCAAGAACAAATGAAAGTATAATTGATGAAATTGAATTTCTAAAAAATAAGTATGGTGTCACATATATTGAATTCTACGATGAGCTACTAATGTCGTCTATAGAAAGAACAATAAGCTTGAGTGAAGCGATTATTAAGAGGAAATTAGATATTAAATGGAGTTGTAACGGTCGATTGAATTATGCCAAACCTAATATTTTAACATTAATGAAAAAGGCGGGATGTGTGTTTATTAATTATGGAATTGAAGCTATGGATGATAACGTATTGAAGAATATGAAAAAGGGTCTGACAACTAAAATAATTATCAAAGGTATTGAGGCAACATTGAATTCCGGAATAAGTCCAGGTTTTAATATCATATTTGGCAACATTGGTGACAATAAAGAAAGTCTAAATAAAGCGGTTGAGTTTTTACTCAAATATGATGATTGCGCTCAAATGCGTACTATTCGTCCAGTAACACCTTATCCCGGCTCGCCGCTGTATTACCATGCCATAGAGAAAGGATTACTTAAGGGTGCCGAGGATTTTTATGAGAATAAACACTTAAATTCAGATTTGTTAACTGTTAATTTTACAAATATGAGTGATCAGGAGTTCCATAAATGTTTATTGGATGCAAATACAATACTCCTTACAAATTATTTTCAAAAGAAGTTACGGTTTGCAATTCAGCAAGCGAAGGAACTTTATGTTGGAAATGATATCGACTTTAGGGGTTTTCGACAGACATGACATTAAACACTTAGAGCTTATCCATAAATAACTGAATCTGTTGGTGATTCGAGTCTTAAGATTATCCTGAAATATGACGTCCCATTCAATAAGTTAATTTCTGCCAAACTTACCGACTATAAGCTTGTCTGTGTGGCATTTTTCTGAGTTCATCTACCAAAACATAGGTTGTAATGTGTTAGGGGAATGGGGTAGAAAGTGTTCCAGAGAGAGGAGAATCCCATGTCCCCAAAGAGAGAAGGAAAGGACAAAGTTCCTAACCCCGTTTTAAGTTTGGAAGAGATCGAAAAAGCAAAAGCATTGCCCGTGGAAAAATCTTCCAAACACCGTCGTATTCTTACTGCCGAGAAGAAATTTGATCTCTTTGTAGAGAGTTGTCGATCTCCGGGACGAATCGGTGAAATGCTTCGCAGAGAAGGCCTATACCACACCGATTTGGCTCGGATTCGATCTGTTGTAGAAGAAGGAGCCTTGGCAGCTCTCCGTTCGGTTCGTCCAGGAAAGAAGCAAAGGCTATCGGTTCCTGCGGAGGCCCATGAGACTCTTTTAAGAGAGAAAGAGGAGGTTGAAAAGGCCTTAGCTTCATTGGTCATGGAGAACCAAGCTTTAAAAAAAGCCTGGCGTGGGGGTACGAGGGGTCGTTGAGAGGGGTTCGGTTGGAAGCGCAGCAGAAGGAGGAGCTTTTGGAGTTGTTTGATCAGGCTCGTGAGGTAGGGATAACCCAAGAACGGTTGGGTGCTCTGTTGGGGTTGGAGAGACATCGGTTGAGCCGATGGCGCACTCAGAAGAGCATAGGATCCCTGCAAGACAGCCTTCCGGGTCCAAGGCAAGCGCCTCACCGGTTGCTTCCGGAGGAGCGAGAAGCCTTCATGTCGTTGGCCGCCCGGGAGGATCTGGCCGATGCTTCGGTTCCCGTGCTCTGTGCTTATGGGAGCGACACGGACGTGGTTCATCTGAGTCCTTCCACAGGATACCGGCTTCTCAAAGAGGTTCAGTTGTCGGAGCCACGGGGAACGGCCCGGCATCGGAAGCCCATGCCTCGAATTAACCATGATCTGGCCGTCTCTCCCAATTGTCTGTGGTGTTGGGACATTACTTTCTTGGCCACCTATACATCGGGTCTGTTCTTTTACCTCTATGCGATCCTGGATGAGTATTCGAGGTATATCGTGGCCTGGAGGTTGGATTGGACGGTTCGAGCCTCTGGTGCAAAGGAGATTTTTAAAGAGGCGATCGATTCCCAACATATCCTGGATCTTCCCGAAGGGAAACGGCCTCAGGTGGTCAGTGACCGGGGAGGCACGATGAAATCTAAGCTCCTGGGCCAGACACTGGAGCCCATTCACATGCTGCGATCCTATAGTCGACCCAGTACTCCCACGGATAACCCCTTTATTGAATCTTTCTTCTCGACCCTCAAGGGCCATCCAACCTATCCTGGTCGATTTGAGACCTTTGAGGCGGCTCAAGCCTATTGCCTGAGTTTCTTTTCGTGGTATAATCATCGTCATCTTCATAGTGCTATTGGGTTTGTAACCCCTACGGACAAACATTTTGGCAAAGCCTCGACCATCCTTGAGTTGAGGATGCAGAGGGCGCGTTGGGCTAGGCAGAGGCGATTATCAACCAATCGAACAGAACAATTTAAACTAAAACTGGACACGAAATGACCCCGCTTGTGCTAACAAATTACAATCTGACTTTGGAACATTTATTCAGAAAATCACCATGTGAGGCAGCAAAATCTGGGAAACTGGTCATATTGTCTACAGGATTGAGCTCGGTTGAAGAGATAGGCTCTGCTGTCGATTTGGTAGAGAAGTATTAGAAAGGAAATTTTGTCTTGATGCACACTAATTGGACTTATCCAAGACGTCTCGAAGAAATGAACCTATTAGTCATAAATAATTTCTAAGAAAGATATCATTCCACAGTAGGTTATAGTGGACACGAATAAGATTTGGAACCAAGCGTAATTGGGGCCGTTATGGGTGCGAAGATAATTGAAAGGCGTATAACGCTTGATCATAACATGTAGGGATCAAACCACTTTGCAAGCTTAGAAGTTCATGCAATGGATATGTTGTACAAAAGGGTGAAGAATATGGATGTGATGTTAGGGGATGGGATTAAACGGTTAAGTAGGAAAGAAAGAGGTAAGAAAACAATTGCAGGGAAATTAATCAAATGAAAAAGGCCATCTTTATTACTGTAAGGACAGATTCTTCCAGGTTAGAAAATAAGGCATTGCTCAAGATCTTAGGCAAAACCACAATAGAGTTAGTAGTCTTAAGAGCAAAATTAGTAAAGAATGCCGATCAGGTAGTCCTGTGTACAACCGACAGACCGATTGATGATGATTTGGTCAATATTGCTCAGCGCTGCGGAATAAGCTCCTTCCGTGGGAGCACTGAAGACAAGCTTGATCGTTGGTTAGGGGCCACAAAGAAATTCAGAATCGATATTCTGGCCACGATGGATGGAGATGATTTGCTTTGCGATCCAGAGCTCATGGACTTAGGCCTTGCTCAGATAGAAAGTCACGGCTCGGATTTCATTCGTGCCCCTGAAGGCCTTATATGTGGTTCTTTTACGTACTGTATTAGGTCTTCAGCTCTCGAGAAGGTTTGCCAAATTAAGGGCACCACTGACACCGAAATGATGTGGACCTATTTTGAAGATACCGGTTTATTTAAAGTTGAAGACTTAAATGTTCGGGACAGAATCTTCTTCAGTGAAAACCTCAGGATGACTCTTGACTATATTGAGGACTTTGAATTCTTCTCAAAGATTTTCGAGCACTTTAATTCCTTGAAGAATGATGTCCCGCTTCGCAAGATTGTTGCGTTTTTAAATAAGAACCCTGATATACCGAAGATAAACTGGTCCCGCCATGTCGACTGGGCGGCAAATCAAAAGAGAAAAACAAAAATAATTTTGAAGGAAATGCCCAGGTCTTAGAGCAATATCATTTGATATGAAGATCCAGTGCTGACTCTTACCATAGTAGAGGTGATCCCAGATTACTGCATTTCAGCCCCCATATCATTACCATTCAGAGTCATATAGCAGGATGCCTTTCGAAGTGAGAATAAAATATCCTGATGAAGGTGAGCTCGATATTTGTGAACTTTCCGGCGCAGATGAGGTCGGGATCTTATTTCACAGGAAAGGACGTCTATTCAGAGCCATCAATCATGAGTTCGTTGAACACATACGATCTATATTCTCTTGCGGCCTCATTGAGGAGCTAATCAACCTTCGCCTTATCCCAAGGACATGGGTTATAAGTGATGTCCTTGAAGGGTTTGATTTAGTGCTTGAACATGAGGTGATTCAACCTATTAGTTATCCAAGAGAGTGGTCGTTCTCAATGCTACGGGACGCAGCTCTGACAGAGCTGAAAGTCAACCTCATCTGCCAGAAATACGGATATCAATTAAAAGATTCTCATCCAAATAATATAGTCTTTGATGGGACACACCCACTGTTTGTGGATGTTGGAAGCATCGTAAAGGTAGATCCGGGTATCATCGGGTGGAGAGCCTATGAAAATTTTTTGCGTTCCTATTACTACGCCTTGAAGATTTGGAAAGATGGAAATGGATATATTGGGCGTCGCGCCCTTATAGGATCTGAAATCGAGTCTATGCCGCACGAGACTTTTCTCATTTATCAATATCCAATCCTAAGAAAATTGAATCTTAGGTATATCAGTCGAGTTGTGCGGCTCTATTTCAGATACAGAAAAATCTCGTTGATTCCTTCAGAGAGACTCAAAAGCAGGATTGGCGGCCTGGCGGGCGTGCTACTCTTATTCTTACGAGATAATGGCCTTTTGCCATTTCTGAGAGTCAACCTTTCTTCGTTGATCCGCAAGATCAGCAATTTTTCCTGCAAAGCATATCCTACTGGCTGGGAGCACTATCACGATGAAATTGCTGAGATATATGCAAAGGGTGAGATATACCCAAGATTCGAAAGAATAGTTGAAATTATCAACAAGTACAAAATTAAAACCGTCTTAGAACTCGCGGGAAACGCCGGATTCCTCTCCAGAATGATCATAAAAAAGTGCAATGTGAAGAAGGCAATCTGTACGGATTATGACGAGAGAGCTGTGGACCAGATGTATACGCTGGCAAAGGACGCTTCCATTCAACTGACCCCTGCGATCCTCAACTTTGTTGTTTCTACAAGCGTTTCGTGCGAGATACCCCTCCCAGAGCGCTATGCTTCAGAAGCAGTGTTGGCTCTCGCGGTAACACACCACTTGCTTCTGACCCAGAAGGTTCCGGTCGATTATATTTTTAAGACGCTCTCTCTCTATAGTACAAAGTACGTTTTTATAGAATTCATGCCCCTTGGTCTTTATGACGGTCGGCATGCTCCTGATCTGCCCCGGTGGTACACAGTGGATTGGTTCAGAGCCTCATTCAGAAAGCACTTTGATCTGATTATTGAAGAACAGTTGGAGGAGAATCGCATTCTCTTTTTTGGGGAATTGAAGCATTCGGACCGACTTCCAGAGGATCGGCTTGCAACCCCGAATTCTAGCCATTGATAGCCAATCCATTATGAGTAGTTCCATTTTGCTTTCGGTAATTATTCCTACAAGAAATCGGGCAACCCATCTATCCATCACCCTTGATTCACTCGCTAAACAGAATGCTGTCCCTTTCAATTGGGAAGTTGTGGTGGTTGACAACGGCTCGACCGATGACACTGAGGGGGCAATTCGAGGTAAGGCTCGGGAATTACCACTTAACATACGCTATGTTATTGAACCGAGACCGGGCCTGCACTTCGGACGGCATCGAGGGGCACGCGAGGCTAAGGGCACATACCTGGCGTTTCTGGATGATGATGTCATTGCAGCACCGGATTGGATCCGAGGCGTGGAATTACTGGCCCGAGGCCAAGCTGACGCCGTCGCAGGCCGCATTTTGCCCAACTGGGAAGCAACGCCACCAAAGTGGCTCCTTAAAATGGCTACGTGCCTTAATAATCTCTCACTGCTTGATGAAGGCAATTCAATAAAGCCCATCGAGCCAGTTCGTGCAGTCGGGTGTAATCTATTTATTGGGAGGGATAGCTTATATGAGCTTGGAGGTTTCCACCCGGATGGGCTACCTAAGGAACTATTACGGTACCGGGGGGACGGAGAGACTGGCCTGATGTTGAAGTTCGCCCTGAGTGGATTACGATGTCTCTATAATCCCGAAGCTCTGGTCTGGCATCGCATCGGCACTTCGAGGATTACTGTTGAATATCAGATGACACGTGCCTACAATCAGGGGATCTCCCGCTCATTTACCGGAATCAGGAAAGCTCATGGTTTATATGCTAATGAAACCCCACATGGCGGAAATTCCAACCACCGAGCCCCCGGAATTTCCCTCCCAGAAAGAGTCCTGAAATCAGTCCATCGCAGGGGACGGGCCCTACGGAACAAATTTTTCTATAAGCTTTACAGTCGACTACTCAACGAGATTGAGAACGCAAATAGAGCTGGCTGGGATTTTCACCAGACGGAGGTCCAAAAAGATCCCACACTGCTGGCATACGTGTTACGGGAAACATACCTCGATTAGATGCATAGATGTTCTGCGTAGATCACTCCAATAAATTCGCCACCGGCCGAAGGCCTCGAATCGCCAGCCTCTACATGGCACGGGACAAGTGAAGAAACGCATAGGACATCAATGCTGAGGAATGCCACACGACGATGCTCATACGATAACATGGGAGAATCGATAACACCCAATATCATCTTGTCTACAGGTCCAATGCCTTATCTTTTCTGGACAACGGGCGTATATTACCTCTGGGAGCTCTCTCGAGCGTACAGGGTGAGCTTAATCGTAGATGAAGACTATAAAGATGATCCTCTCTTTCACCGCGTGATCAAGCTTTGCTCTGTGGAAGAAGTGGTATATCTGCCAAACAGGTCCAATCTTATCGCGAGACATCGATTCTACTCCAAAGTCCTACGAGACCTTGTTCAGAGACACCCGCACGCCGTCGTACTTCAGTATAACGATGTTTATCCTGATAATTACTATCTGACTCATTTCACCAAAAGGCAGAACAATCTCAGTAAAGTAGTGATATTTCAGGTTGGACAAATTTTCCGAGACTACATTGCCGATTACCACGCCAGGATCAGTTTTGCAATAGACAGTCTAAAACTAAGATATGGCATTCCTTCCTGGATTGCTAAACTTCTCTATCGCGTCAAGGGTGAAATCAAGCACCTGCTTGATTTCTACTTGCTACCCTTGTTTTTTTCAGGAAATGCTTTCGCTCCCAAGCTAAAACTTGCCACAGGAAAACTGATCCACAGGAATATATGGAAGGACGTCAATTTCAAACTTTATTATAAGAATATCGAGATGGAAATGGCTGCGGAAGTGGAAGGTGACACCAACGGATCGAGTAAGCGGATTCTGATCCAACATCCCCTTGAGACCGTAGGCAGGGAATGCAATGCAAAACTTTACAGCGATCATGAAGAAAACCTCATTACCGTCCTTCCAAGTTACGGATTTGTGAACGCTTTAATCTCCCAAAACAGTTCTGGCGAGGCTCCTATTGTCAAGGAAATTTCTGAGAAATGGCGTGAAGTGATCGCACTTTTTGAAAAAAACCATAAAGGCTGGAAGATCGCCTGGAAGTTACATCCAAATGCAGCTCAGGACCGTCCCTTACAGTCTATCACTTCTCAGCTTCAGCAAGGTTTCCCGAACATGACCGTCATGCAATCTTCTGAAAACGCTTCCAGGTTGATACTTCGATCCAAGATTATTTTATCGGACGTGTCTAACGTTTTGTGGTGGGCAAGCTTCATCAAGGGGAAGGTTCCCATAAGCCTGGACATATTTCGGTATCCAGGTGGCGACGGATTGAAGGGATATGAAGGAATCTATTATTTCGAAACAATTTCTCAGTTAGAGACTTTTATTACAGAATTGATGCCACAGTTAGATGCAACGGTGCAATATAGCCACATTTCAGATAAGCCGTCGTTGACAGACTTCCTTAGCTTGCTTCAAACCTAACAATAGTGAGCCATCACGTGAAAATCACCCTTGTTTCCCCGTTATGCAAGCGCACAAATAATAAAGGGTGGGGGTCCAAATTATTATGAGGGCATGTGTTGTATGCGGAAGTTTGGCAATCAGAAGATTCTCTTACAATAATCACTTCAAGCGAGTGAATAAGAGATACGTTAAGCATCTGATGGCCATATTATTGGCTCCTGCATTGAGGTGTTTGAACATCGGCTATTACACTAAGATTAGAACGAGAATGATTTTTTCTCCCATATACAATATTATCAGATGTAATGATTGTGGATATGGCGTCTACGACAGGAAAATCGACCTGGAGTTGTTGAAGAAATATTATGCGGATGAATATTGGCAATCTGGCGGGATACCTCGTTCCATGTGGCATCAACATGGTGTATTCAGGGAAGATCCACGTTCAATCGGCCAATATAACTGCGTGAAAGAAAGAGTCAAGAATTTATGTAACATCGAAGTCCTCGAGATTGGAGCTGCGGGTGCCTTTTTCTCAAGACTGCTTCGGGAACTGCACAAAGGCGAAGTCAGACTGAGTGCTGTCGAACCAGGGCAAGGTTGGAAAGAATACTATAATGCGACCAATATTGAGTTGATATCAGACTTTTTCCCTTTTGAGAGCGATAGGAAGTTTGATTATCTTCATGCCTCTGGCTGGCTTGAACATGTTTATGATCTGGATGATGCTTTAAAGCACATTAGGGACCATCTGAAGCCAGGAGGGCTACTATTTATAGAGGTGCCAAATTGTCATTCAGGCTATTTTAAGTTAGACATAGGCGATGTGCCTCATCTTCATTTTTTCACTGCCGATTCTTTACGCCTCATTTTAAAAAAATATGGATTCAGCGTTCTTTCAATTGCCGAATATGGATTGACCTACGAGGAAGAATATATCAGAAGGAATTTTAATACGTTAGACAGGGAAATAATTGAGCAGGGAAGAACGTCAGAAAAGGAAAATATACCGCGTCTACATGGGTACAGTTTGAGGGGGTTTTTTGAGCTGACCGGTTAGATCCAGTTATCTGCCATGGATCGTTGGATTAAAGCAAAACTTAGCAAGGATTCCAACGTAATAGGGCCGGGCTTCAATACAATGACCCCGATTGTGGGAATTAGTTTATGGCTCCGAGAATTAACAAATAATTTTACAATAGCCTTCTTGAACCAGGTTTTGATGATGAAACCGAGAGTTGCATTCATCCTATACAGATATCCCCTTGGCGTTTCCTCAATGATCGTAAACAGCATAAGACTGTTCGCCGACAGAGGATACCTGGTAGATATCTTTATCAACATAAACAGTTTAAATCTTGCACCGATTGAGTTCAATAACGACTCCGTCAGGAAGGTTGTGTACGATGACAGCCAAAGATCACTTCCCCTGAAGGCTTATATTCACCTTCTGTTCAGAATGGATAGGTTTGCTACGAAATTGCTTGCCCCGCTTCCTGACAGCCTAAGACTTCCCTTCTTATTTCCAGACCTCTATCTATTTTCGATATGGCTTAGGAGACGTCTAAAACTCTACACGTACGAATATTACATTCCTGTGGAATGTAGGAGTCTTCTATGTTTTGTTGATTTTCCTGAAGAATCCAAGATAATCTACTGCAATATGGAGTTATTGGACTGGAATAAATACTCCCCACTTTATCCAGGGAAGACTGTCCTGAAAGAGATTGAATATAAAGTCATATCCAGGCTTGATCATGTGGCTATCACAAGTAAGCGGCGAGCTGAAATGTTCTGTGAGATCAATAAATTTCCCATGAATAAGATTGATATTTTGCCAGTCACTCCCTTAGGGGACCCTATAAGGATAAGGAGTGGATACTTCAGAAAGGTTTTTGGGATCCCGGAAGATACCCGTGTCGTCATATATTGTGGCAGTTTTTTCCCATGGGCAAAATGCCTTGAAATTATCAGAACCGTGAAACATTGGCCAGACGATTACGCATTAGTAATGCACACATGGAACCAATCTGCCGTTGGAACAGAATATTATAACCAGATGGTTGAGGAGGCAAGAGGCTTACCGATCTATTTTTCATTCAAGTATATTGAATATGATAAGCTTGCCTTAGCCATATCCTCTGCCGATATTGGCCTTATGTTTTACGACGGAAGTGATGCAAATTACAGCGAACTTCTTTTCTCATCAAACAAGCTCGGAGAATACTTAAAAGCAGGATTGATGATCATTTGCTCCGACCTCCCGTCTTTAAAGCAATTTGTGGAGGATAATGATATTGGTGTTGCAATCCCAGTGGAGGAACTGCCCAGAGCGATCAAGGAAACAACAAAGCGGCTTGGAGCTTTTAAGGCGAATAGCGTACAGTGTTATTCCGAAAAGTTTCGCTTTGATGAGTATTTCAGTCGCTTTTATGAAAGACTGCAAAGGTGGCAGGTCGAATCAAAGGAGCCTTATCATGGGGGCCAGCCAGCATTTGATCCATAATCCCGGATGGTTTGTCAATGCTGCTGATTTAGATACGGGCCTCTGTTTATGAAGCATCTGGCAATCCTCTTATCTATCGCACCCACCGAGGGAGGTAAGTTTCAATATTCTCTGTCCCTATTGTATGGATTATGTGCATTGGATCCAGCCGAATACAGAATCTCAGTAATCTCTTACGATCGAGCATGGTCCGCTTATATCCCAAAACAAGAAAATGTGAAGCATTTTGAATGCCGGACAATGATTCCGGCTCGCTTTGTCCGAAAGATGTTGTTAGCTATACCACACGGCTTGCCTGTATGGCGCGAAATTGGCCCGATAATCAATTCTTTTCATAAATTACTGTATCGTCTAAAACCCGACCTGGTTTTCTATCCAGCCGTCGACTCTATGCTTTATGAGACGGTATTCCCGGGCGTGGTGTCAATCCATGATTTGATGCATCGATACGAGAGACAATTTCCCGAGGTCAGCGCTAATGGGGTTTTTATAGAAAGGGAGCGCCACTACAAGAATATTTGTCATTATGCTAAAGCAATACTGGTAGACTCTGAAGTGGGGCGAAATCATGTGGTTGAATCTTACGACTTTAGGTATGATAGGATACATGTGCTACCTTACGTAAAGCCCCCATATATAAACAATTTGAAATCATCTCCCAAAAAGCCTGACAGGAAGATTCCCGATAGGTTCATATTTTATCCCGCACAGATGTGGAAACATAAGAACCATTCCGGAATTATCAAAGCAATGAACTATCTGAAGGAAAAGGGCCTGATTGTAAACGCAGTGTTTGTTGGCGCAAGAAAGAGCGGAGCAGAAGACATCGATGCCCTTATTGATACGTGCGGCCTCGATGGACAGGTATATCTACTTGGATATGTCCCAGGTGAACAATTAGTTTGGTTGTACAGAAATGCGGTCGCTTTAGTGATGCCGACGTTTTTCGGACCAACGAATGTACCTCCATTAGAAGCATTCGCATTAGGCTGTCCGGTCATTACTTCAAACATCTATGCAATCCCTGAACAAGTGGGGGATGCTGCCCTTCTTGTAGACCCTGGAGACTACCATGACATTGCCGAGAAGATCGAGCTTGTATGGACTAATGAAGAGATGAGGCAGAAACTTATACAAAATGGAAAGAGAAAGGACCTGGAGTGGAATGAGTCTCACTTTAATAACCGGGTGAGAGAGATTGTTAAAACGATAATTGAGTAACATTTGGGGACAGCAAAAAATGCAAGGGAAACTTATTTGACAGAGATGATTCAGAAGTTAAACTCAGCATCCTTTAGTGATTCTCATTCCTTACCTAAGGACAGGGCTTTCCCGCGCATATCTATTGTTACACCTTCTTTCAATCAGGTCAGGTTCCTTGAAAGAACGATCAAGAGCGTGCTCGACCAGGGGTACCCCAACTTAGAATTAATAATCATTGATGGTGGATCAAAAGATGGAAGTGTAGATATCATCAAACAGTACCAAAACAATATTTCATATTGGGTAAGCGAGCCGGACAAGGGGCAGGCGGACGCAATCAACAAGGGGTTTAGAATAGCCACGGGCGAACTGGTCTCGTGGCAAAATTCCGATGACATCTATCTTCCTGGAGCTTTACGGAGAGTGGCACATGAATATAGGATTAATCCGGACTATCATGTCTATTTTGGCAACATATACCTCATTGATTCATCCGACCGGGTTCTAAGAGAAATGCGTTTCCACCCATTTCGCGTGGGTCATCTCCTCTTCTATGACTGGAACCTGTCCAGTCAGGGGACATTTTTCAGGAGAGACGTTTTTGAGTCGGCCGGTTATCTGCAGAACACAGCCGTCTGTTTTGATCGGGAATGGTTCATCAGGTTAGGAAAGAAAGGTTTCAAGTTCCGCTTCATTCGTCAGTTCGTGGGTGCGTACAGAATCCATGAGGATTCTAAGTTATTCAGAATAAAGGACAGGGAAAATATAAGAAGAGAGATTCTTGGTCATTATGGAATCCGGTATGACTCGGATAAGGATTTTATTAAGCGGCATAGAATTAAGAGAGCATATTATGGGCTCGAAAAACTAGTTTGCCACTTATATCAGGGTGATTTCGGCTATATCGCCTATATTATCAAATCTAGATTAAGAAAAAAGAGAGCAAAGAAATAGCTACACCTCAACCCGCCCGATAAATCGCAATTCAACGCGAGAAGTGAGCCCCTTTTGTGCCGAGAAGTTTGGGTTTAACATGAATATATTAATTACCGGAATCTGTGGTTTTGCCGGTTATCACCTTTACAATCTATTATCGGAAAAAGGAAACAAAATATATGGACTTGATGAGGTGATTAAGAATGAAAAGTATTATAAAAATGCACGAATCTATCAATGCGATATCAATGATCAAATGGAAATTTACAATATTTTGAAGGAATGTAATCCAGACCAGATCTATCATCTCGCTGCCTATGTGCATGTCGGTAGAGTCGACATCGAATCTGCAAAACTATTCAAGGTTAATGTAGCCGGAACGATTACGTTATTAGATGGAGTCAGAAAAGTGGTTCCAGGGGCAAAGTTATTAATAAGTGGTTCAGCAGAAGAATATGGCATCGTCAAGCAGGAGGAGATGCCGATTAAAGAAAGCAGTAGGCTTTTACCGAGGAATCTTTATGGGTTGAGCAAGAAGTTTCAGGAGGAGGCGGGGCTGTATTATCAGAGAACGTATGGATTAAATATATCATTTACAAGGACTTTTCATTATTGCGGTCCTTATCAGCCTTTAAATTTTGTATTTTCGGATTTTGGCAGCCAGGTAGTCCAAATTGAAAGAGGTGGTAAGGCGTTTATCCAGGTGGGTAACCTGAAGGCTGAAAGGGATTTTACAGATATAAGGGATGTTGTCTCTGCATACAAAATTATCATGGAAAAGTCTCCAAGCGGCGAAGTTTATAATGTATGTAGCGGAAAAGCAGTAGCTGTAGAAGAAGTATTACAAAAAATGGTGAGTCATTCAAAGAAGAATATTGTGGTAAAAGTCGATCAAGACAAAATCAGGCCCCTTGATGTCCCAATATTTCTTGGAGACAATAGCAAGATCAGGTCATTAGGCTGGGTTCAACAATTAGATTTAGATGATTCCATCAAAGATATACTGAACGATTGGAGAAAAAGAACAGAGGAAGATACGATTGTTTGATATTAGGAAAAAGATATGAGAAAACCTCTGAGGAGAGTATTAGTTGGTGACTTCAAGATTTATAAAGACGAGAAAGCTGCCATCATTGAAGTCATGGAGGGAGGCAGGATCTCGGAATGGAGGAAGGTTCTCGAATTTGAAAAGTTGTTTGCCAATTATGTTGGAACAAAATACTGCCTGGCAGTTAGCTCAGGTACTGCAGCGATTTTAGTAGGGTTACTTGCCCTTTTATATGATGAACGATTCCCAAAGGTAAAGAAAGGGAAGAAGATCATTACGAGCCCTGTGACATATATTTCTGCCGCCAGTGCAATTACATTGACGGGCTTTGAGCCGGTTTTTGTTGATATCGACAAAAGGACTTTTAAATTAATTCCCGAGCAGATTGAGGAGATAATAAAAGAAGAAGGCGCTGACAATATAGCTGGAATTCTCCCTGTCCATTTAATGGGATTCCCCAATGATATGGATGAGATTAACAAAATAGCTGAGAAATACGGGCTGTTCGTTTTTGAGGATTCGGCTCAGGCACATGGTTCCCTTTATAAGGGGAGAAGGACAGGGTCGCTAGGGCTATTATCGGATTTTTCGTTCTATATAGCGCACAACATACAGGCTGGAGAGATGGGTTGTGTTACCACAAATGATGAAAAGCTTTTTAAACTCATGAAGCAATTGAAGGCAAGTGGTAGATTATGTGTTTGCGCTGTTTGCACAAGAAATAGCGGTACCTGTCCATTGATAAAAAGTGCGAATGGCAATGAGGATCTTGATCCAAGGTTTACACATGAATACGTGGCTTATAATTTCAAAACCATCGAATTTACTTCTGCCTTAGCGATTTCGCAGGTCAAAAAATCGGATTTGATATTCAAAAAGAGACTTCACAATGTCAAATATCTTAATGAAAGATTGACAAAATTCGAAGACCTGTTTTATCTGCCCATTTATGATGATCATGTAAGTTATCTTGCATACCCCATTATAATCAAAAAAAATGCAAATGGATTAACACGCAAGTGGCTTAGAGCTGAGCTCGAGCAAGAAGGAGTAGAGAATAGGCCACTCTTTGGTTGTATACCCACTCAGCAGCCCGCATTCAGGCATCTTAAAGAAAAATACATAAATAGATTACCAGTTGCGGATTATGTAGGTAGCAATGGATTTTATATAGGGTGTCATCAATATTTGGTCAAAAAAGACTTGGATTATATAGCCGATGTGATGGGTAAAATATTATCCGACGGGAAGTATCTATGAAAATAGGCATTCTTGTGTGGGATTTGAGCATAAGAGGAGGGACGCAAAGACAGGCCTTAGAATTAGCGCTATATTTAAAAAAGAATCATATCGATGTGATGGTATACTCGTACACGCTGGATAAAACGAAGTGCTACGATAATCTCATAGATCAGTTGCCTATAAAATCAGTACAGAGTGATCAGAAAGCCTTAGAAGAGAGCAATTTGGTTAAATTAAGAAAAGCATTTTCCGATTCGATTGAAGAGTATAGAGCATTTGTTTCCTTAATTGATAGAAATATAAATATTTTAAACCCTCATGACCAAAAAGTGTACATTGTTGCTAATCTTTATAAATCCAAGTACGCAACCCCTGTCGTATGGAACATGAATGACATACCTTACAAAGGCGGAAGTCTAAATCGTTTCGAGAAATGTCTAATGAGATTATCGGGGATAGAATATTTGTTAAATTTAAGAACGAGGAGAATGATAGAGAATTTCGAAAAAATCGTCGTGTTAGATAAGATGAACAGAGGCTCTGTGCGATCTATTTTTAAAATTGACCCTGAAATTGTTCGCAGCGGATTAGATATTAATGAGTTCAAATTCAATGGAAAAGACATTGATAAAACGAATATCAGATTGTTTTCTAATGGTGTTATTTATGAACACAGGAGAATCGAAGATACGATAATTGCGGTGGGTATCCTAAGAAAAAGAGGATATAACATTTCCTTTAATTATGCGGGTTCAGAAAAATACGCAGGCAGTTACAAAGAAAAACTGATCAAAGTGATCAATAAGCAAAAGCTTAATGATTATGTAACGTTTCATGGAAGCGTTGTAGAAAATGATCTAATGGATTTGTATAGGACTGCGAACATTTTTGTTTTTCCGAACTATCCGCAAACATGGGGGCTTGCTGTTTTTGAGGCGATGGCTTTGGGTTTACCAACCGTTATCACTAAAGGTTGCGGTGCTTCGGAGATTTTGAGTAGTCGAAAGAATTGCATGATCGTTGATGTTAATAGTCCATCTCAGATTGCTGATGCCGTTGTCGATTTAGTAGAAAATAAGGAGTTGAAAGATCGGATTTCGTCACAAGGTAGGTTATTCGTTGAGAAAAATATAAGTTGGGAATCGTTCGGCAGGGATATGTTGAGAATAATGGAATCGCTGAAGCAGACTCGTCCAGCATGAAAAAAGTCGGTATTGTACAAAGCAGACTTACGCATTATAGAGTAAGATTTTATGATTTCCTAAGAAAGGAGCTATATAAAAAAGGAATTGAATTAAAACTCTATGTTGGAAAGGCAACCGGATGTGACCTGACAAAAAGAGACGAGGGCAATATTAATTGGGCAATTCCAATAAAAAATCGATCAATAAAGTTATTCAATACTGAATTTCTCTGGCAATCATGTTTCAATGAATTGCAGAAATGCGACCTCGTTGTGGTTACTCAGGAAAATCGGCTTCTGATCAATTATCTATTACTACTGAAAAGGAAGCTCGGGGGACCGAGGGTCGCATTATGGGGGCATGGCAGAAACCTTCAATCTTCGAATCCAAATGGCATCAAGGAAATCTGGAGGCGGCTATGGCTGAAGAAAGCTGATTGGTGGTTTGGTTACACCGAGCTAACAAAAACAATATTAGTAAAAAATGGCTACCCGTCTGATAGGATCACGGTCGTTAACAATGCCATTGACACAAAAGAATTACTTAAGTTTAGCGACGAGATCCGACCTGGAGAACTACTTGCATTGAAGGATAATCTGCGAATAAAAGGAACCACAGTTGGAGTCTTCTGTGGAGCTTTATATCCAGAGAAGAGAATCGAATTCCTGATCCAGGCAGCTCAAAAGATTAAAGAAGAATTGAAAGATTTTGAGCTCATTATAATCGGGGCTGGACCTGATGCTGGAATCGCCACGAAGGCTGCACAGGAATACCCTTGGATTTATTATGTTGGCCCAAAATTCGGAAGAGAAAAAGTCATCTACATGAAGCTCGGCCATGTTTTTCTTATGCCTGGCCTTGTAGGTCTTGCCATTCTTGATGCCTTTGCTATCGGATTGCCTTTATTTACCACAGACTGCAAACTACACAGTCCGGAAATCTCCTATCTACAAAATTCGAAGAATGGCTGTATGACTCCTGATTCCATAGAATCTTACACTTCGGCGGTGATAAAAATCCTAACCAATCCTCCTGAGTTGGAGTTGATGAGGGAGAACTGCAAGTTAGATGTTGAGAAGTATACCGTTGAAAAAATGGTGGATAATTTCGTATTCGGTCTTTTATCATGCTTATAATGAATAAGTTGTTTATAGACCTGTTTAGCCTACCAATAGCTCTCAGGTCAAGTGGTTTGGCTTATATGCTGCTACTAGATCCAGATTTGGTTGCGACATGCAACATTAAATGCAGTCCTAACATCTGTGCGGTATTGGACGAAGAGGAGTGTGGTGTATGGATCACAGAGAGAGAAGACGGATTCGGATCGGTGGTGTAGCCATAGATTGCTTATCGGAAGCTGAAGTATGCGAACGTCTTGATGCCTTCGTTTTCTCAGGTTGCACCCACGCCGTCGTGTTTTGCGAGGCGAACTTGCTCGTTCAGGCCAATCGGACACCACAAGTAGCTGAGGCGATTAAGAGGGCAAGTCTCGTTCTTCCGGATGGCATTTCAATCACACTTGGCGGACGTCTGATCGGCGAACCATTTCAAAAGCGCCTGTCGGGTCCAACCGTGATGCTTCTCTACTGCGCCCATGGTGTCAAACATGGGCTTCGTCACTTCTTCTATGGTGGCGCGCCTGGTGTCCCAGAACGGCTCGCCGAAAAACTCTCGGTCATTGTCCCTGGGTTAATAGTTGTGGGTACCTATTCCCCACCATTCCGGCCATTAGCGCAGTTGGAGGATCGCGAAGTTATAGCACGTATCGAAAAGAGTAACTCCGATGTTCTTTGGGTTGGGTTAGGGGCTCCAAAGCAGGAACTGTGGATGGCAGCTTGTCTTGACCGGATTAATGTTCCCCTCATGCTGGGTGTAGGTGCGGCGTTCGATTTTCACAGCGGAATGAAACACTGGGCACCAGCAGCCATCCGACGGCTCGGGCTCGAGTGGGCATGGCGGATGTTCGTTACAGGTGGGCCGCGCGTGTTTCGACGCGGATTAGAGGTGCTACCCGCTTATGCATGGATTGTTGCTCGAGAGATGCTTACGGCCAGACGAATCAGACCGGATAGGGATTATGGAGAAAGAGAAGACTAACAGCATCGGCCCGCGCAAATGGGAAATACGAGACTACCGACCAGGAGACGAATTCGCAATCACCACTCTCTTCGAACGCGCTTTCGGTAAGCGCATGGGAGCCACAGAAAGCTTAGAACATTGGCGGTGGGAGTACCTTGAAAACCCACTTCAGTCACGTTTAATAAAACTTGCATGGGACGGGCCGCGCCTCGTCGGCCATTATGCCGCGAGCCCACGCCGAGTGCGTCTCGATGGTCATGACGTGATCGCTGCACTTTCACTCGACACTATGACGGATCCTGAGTACGGCAGGCTCGGGGTTTTTGTAAGTACGGCTGAGGCACTGTACAACGATCAGACGCGCCTCGGCCAGGTGTTCGTATATGGCTTTCCGAATGCGAACTCAATCCATGGCATTACGAAGCGCCTTAGGTGGAGACGCATCATGCCAACGCCTGTTCATGTACGGCCCATTAACCCGACCTCTTTTTTGGCACGTCGCCTGCCGATTTGGTTGGCGAGTGTAGTGTCATGTGCAATCTCGCTTGGAGCGGATTTTGCTTCGAAAATGACTGAGCGTTGCCCCCAGACGGGGAACCTTATACTACGAGAAGAGGGCGGCTTTGGATCCTGGGCCAACAACCTCTGGGAACGGTGTTGCGATCAGCACCGTGTGTGGCTGATACGTGATTACTCCTACCTTAACTGGCGCTACGGACACCGCCCTGAGAACACCTACCATGTCGTAACAGCGTGGCGAGGAGAAAAGGCGGCAGGCTATGTAGTGATGACCATCGCAGATAGCGACGTTGGGAGGACGTGTTTTGTGCTCGACCTCGTGGCCGATGTCAAGATTCCTGGCGCCTTGGCAGCCCTAGTGGCCGAAGTGGTAGCCTATGCCGCAAGGAGGGGAGTAGATTTCGCGA
>Ga0194111_10001258_pt1 | contig 31229 bp, 26 predicted proteins | sample TA2KigC300mmetaG_FD_146194 | JGI IMG/M metagenome (GOLD analysis project Ga0194111, IMG submission 146194) | Freshwater microbial communities from Lake Tanganyika, Tanzania - TA2015033 Kigoma Deep Cast 300m | ecosystem: Environmental > Aquatic > Freshwater > Lake | place: Tanzania: Lake... | reverse complement strand
GTGGCTGCCCCGCGTCCAGTTGTACGCCAAGTACGACGCCGGGCGGGTGATCGCCAAGGTGCTGGCGGCGCTGCCCGGCCTGTTCCTGCGCGATCCCGGCCGGCCGCGGCCCGAAAAATTCTAGAACGGGAGGTTAGATCCGGCGGATCGTTCGGGCAGGCACGCCTGCCGCCACGCACCGTTCGGGCACGTCCCGCGTGACCACCGCGCCGGCCGCCACGACGGACATCGGGCCCACCGTCACGCCGGGCAGCAGAATCGCGCCCGTCCCGATCCAACAGTTCTCGCGGATTGTCACGGGCTTCCTCACCGGCGGGAAAATGCCGCCCAGCGCGTTGTGCCTGGCGTTCGGATTGGAACTGGTGAGGATCTTCACGAAGGGGGAGATGGCCGTGTTGCGGCCGACGCGTATTTCATCGCGCGCCAGGAAGTAGACTTGCGGCTGGATCTCGACGCAGTCTTCCAGCGTTATCTTGCGGGGATAGCACGCCACCGCGACGCCGCGGCCGAGCGTTACGCCCCGGCCGATCTTCATTCCGGCCCACCGGTAGAACCGGAGACGGCACCGGCCGAAGGGGGAGAGCTCTCCCAGCGCGGCGCAGAGGCGTTCGCGGCAGGTCAGCGGCTCGTTCCATCCGCTCCAGACGTTTTCTTCCGGTCCGGTCATTGCACGCAACCCGCCGACAAGTCGGCGCGGCAATTCGGCGCGCCGGCCGCAGCCCGGAGTTGACGCGATCCGCGCGCGCCATTAAGTTTCAGCCTAGCGATGCGACATCGTAACGGCAATCTCATTCTGGCGGTCCGGCCATGGCCAATCACAAACGAATCGGCCTGCTGACAAGCTCCCTGGCGATCGGGGGCGCGGAGCGGATGGCGCTCCGCCTGCTCGACCTGCTCGCGCGGCGGGCCGATGCGCACCTGTTGACCATCGACGGCACCCGGCAAATGGATCTGCACCCCGATCCGCGGCGCGATCGCGACCTGCAGTCCCGCCTGGTCCGGCTCAGCCGCTCCGACATCAACGCGGGCACCGCCCTGAAGATCATCCGCGCGCCGCGCCAGTACCTGGCGCTGCAGCGGGCGGAGGCGCGGCTCGGACTGGACGTTGTGATCAGCTTTGAAGACCGGGCCAACATTTTCAACATGCTTTCCGCGCGCGTGCGCAGCCGCGTGATCTCGGTGCGTCACCCGATGATATCGCTGGGCGCGCTGAAGTCGCCGGTCAAGCGCTTCCTCGTGAAGCGGCTTTTCGCGGTCGGGCTGCGCCGCGTTGCCGTGGCCAACTTCAATTCGCGCGAGGCCATGCTGGAATTCAGGCGGCACTTCCCGCTTCCCGACGAACGTCTTTCCGTCATCCCCAACTTCTGCGACCACGCGCAGCTTGCCGCGGAAGCCTCGGAGAACCCGCTCCCCGCCGAATGCGAGGCCCTGTTCGGGAGACGGACGGTGCTGGCCTGCGGCCGCCTGCGCCCCGTCAAGGGCTTCGGGCACCTCATTCGCGCCTTCGGACGCGTGCGGGAGCGGCGCCCGGATGCGCGGCTGGTGATTGTCGGCGACGGCCCGTGTCGGCCGGAGCTGGAGCGGCTCGCCGGCGCCCTCGGGCTGTCCGGCGCCGTCGCGTTTGCCGGTTTCCGGAAAAGCCCCCCGGCGTGGATCGCCCGGGCGGACGTGCTGGCCCTGACGTCGCTGTCGGAGGGCTTCCCCAACGTGCTCCTGGAGGCCATGGCCCTCAAGACGCCCGTCGTCGCCGCCGACTGCATAGCGGGGCCGCGGGAAATCCTGGCGCCGGCCGGCGATTGCCGGCACAAGACGCGCGTCGCCGAATTCGCCGCGTACGGCGTGCTGACGCCGCCCATGCGCGGCGCGACACCCGCGGCCGGCGACCCGCTGGACGCTTCCGAGGAAGCCTTGGCCGACGTCCTCGTCCGGCTGCTCGCGGAGGACCGCTTGCGCGAGGAATACCGCGCGCGCGCCCATGAACGGTCGCTCGATTTCGCGGCCGATCGCGTGGAACGGCAGTGGCTCGAACTGATCGAGAGGATCGGGCGCGGCTGAATCAGCCCCGGCGCTGACGCATCAGCGAGAAGAAACGGTCCTGGTACTCCTCGAACAGGCCGGCGCGGTGAAGCATCCCGCCGAGCGCCTTGATCTGCGACGGGTCGCGCGCCGCGCGTTCGAAGGCCCGCTCGATGTCGTCGCGCACCGCGCGCGGCACGCCGCCGGCGTCGTCGAACATGCGCCGCCGCTCGAGGTCGCGCACGTTCGGGCCCACCGAATGGCGGATCACTTCCCAGAACAGCTTGACCAGGCACACGTCCCAGGGCTCATCCACGCCGACCACGACGGCGCTGAGCGGGTCATTCCGGCCGCGGACCTCGTTCTCCACCCGCTCCGCCACCGCCGCCGCCGGCTCCGATATCAGGTGTTCGCTGTACAGCTCCTTGCGCAGACGGTAGCCGTACTGCAGGATGCGCACCTCGGTTTCATGCTCCTTCAGCCAGTCCACGTAGTTGCGCGCCTCGTCGCCGAAACCTTCGAGGATGGTCCTGGAATAGGCCTCGGGGGTGATGATCTGGGGGCGGTTGGCCTGGATACGGCCTTCGCGCACGCGCGTCTGGTTGACGGTGTCCATGAGCGCGCTCACGAGATGATAGTGCAGAACCGTCGTGCCGAAGGTTTCGAGGTGGCGCGACGGCATCAGCGCGATGCGCGTGTTGTTCACCGCGTACCAGAAATCGAAGGCTTTCTTCTGCTTGTCCATTTCAAAGGTATGATAACAGATTCGCGCCGCGCCCGCAACTGCGGGAAAAAACGCGGGAAAAACGCGCCGGGCTCTCCGCTCAGGCGCCGCCGCGGCTGTCCGTGCTCAGCTCGATCGTCACCGGGCCGTCGTTGGCGATATCCACCTGCATCATGGCGCCGAACCGGCCCGTGGCCACGCGCGCCGGGCCGAGGGCGGCGCGCAAGCCGGCGACGTACGCCTCGTACAGACGCGCGGCCTCTTCGGGCGCGGCCGCGCCGACAAAGCTCGGACGGTTGCCCTTGCGCGTGTCCGCGTACAGGGTGAACTGGGAAATGACCAGCACGGCGCCGCCGACGTCGTCCAGGGCCAGGTTCATGCGGCCGCCGGCGTCGGCAAACACGCGCAGGTTGACCGTGCGGTGGGCGAGGTAGCGCGCGTCGTCTTCGGTGTCGCCCTGCCGGACGCCCAGCAGGACCACGAAACCGCGGCCGACGCTGCCGGCGACCGCGCCGTCGATCGTGACCGCGCCGCGGGTCACGCGCTGGACCAGGGCTTTCACGGCCGGACAGCCTAGCAGCCGGACCCGCGCGGGGCAAGGGACGAAGAAGTTCACTTGGACATCCGCCGCTTCTTGCCCGATAGTGCGTCTTCATGAGCGAGCGCGACAGCCGTCATCGCGCCTTTCTGCTGCTGGGCCCCACGGGCGCCGGCAAGACGCCGCTGGGGGACCTGCTGGCGCGCCGCGGGTTCGCCGGCCGGCGCTGCTTTCACTTCGATTTCGGCGCGCAGCTTCGCGCGGTCGGGGCCTCCGGCGCGCCGCCGGCCGGGTTTCCGGCCGCCGACGTCGCCGTGGTGCGGCGCGCGCTGGCCGAAGGGCGGCTTCTGGAGAACGACACCTTCCACGTGGCGGAGCGCATCCTGCGGGCCTTCATCGCCGCCTGCGGCGCGCGGGCGGAAGACGCCATCGTCATGAACGGCTTGCCGCGCCACGCCGGCCAGGCGGCCGGCGTGGATCGTCTCCTGCGCGTGGAGACGGTTGTCCTGCTGGACTGCGGCCCGGACGTGGCCGCGGCCCGCATCGCGCTGGACAGCGGGGGCGACCGCGGGGGGCGGACGGACGATTCGCCCGCCGGGATCGGACGCAGGATCGCCCTCTTTCAGGCCCGCACGCTTCCCCTGCTTGACCACTACAGGGCCAAAGGAGTAAGGATAATCCCCATTTCCGTGACGGTTCCCATGAAGGCGGAGGATATGCTGGCCGTTCTTGAGACGGCGGGCGGAAGACAGTCATGCCCCTGCGCGTAAACGGCGTTGAAATCGACGAGGCGGCGGTCAGGTACGAGCTCGACCGCCTGGTACGCTTCTATTCCGGGCACATGTCGGAGAGCGAAGTCCGCGCGCAGATGCCGCTGTTGCGCCGGAAGGCCTGCGAGCAGGCCATCGGCGCGCGCCTGCTGATCGACGAAGCGAACGAACTGGGCATACGGGCGCCTTCCGGGGAAATCGACGAACGCCTCCGCGAGACGATCCGGAAGGCGGGCGGCGAGAAGAAATTCGCGGCCATGCTGCGCGGGCAGAAGATCAGCCGCGAGCAGGTGGTCGCCGGCATCGCGCAGGGGCTGCGCGTCGACAAGCTGGTCGCCAGGCTCACGGCGAATGTCGCCGAGCCGACGGAGGACGACATCCGCGTTCATTTCGAAGTCCACCGCCGCGAATACCGGCGGCCGGAGCGGGCGCAGGCCCAGCACATTCTCATCCGGCCGGCATCCGCCGGCGAAGCCGACCGCGAGACCGCGCGGTCCAGGCTCGAGGAAATCCGGGCGCGCATCGCCGGCGGGGCCGGGTTCGCGGACCAGGCCGCGGCGCATTCGGAGTGCGCGAGCGGGCGCGCCGCGGGGGGAAGCCTGGGCTGGTTCAGCCGCGGCATGACGCTGCCCGAGATCGACAGCGCCGTTTTCTCCATGGCCGTGGGCGGGGTGAGCGCCGTCATCGAGAGCCCGCTCGGTTTTCACATCGTCCGCAAGACGGGCGAGGAAGCGGGCGGGGACGTGGCGCTCGGCGACGTGCGCGAAAGAATACGCGACTTCCTGTGTCACGTGCGCCGGGGCGAGGCCATCGCGGCGCACGTTGCGGAGCTGAAGAAGAGCGCCGTGATCGAGGAGACCGACTGATGCTGGCCGTGGATCTGCACACTCACAGTCTCTTCAGCGAGTGCGGGCTGCACACGGTGGTGGAAATGCTGGGCGAGGCTTCCCGCCGCGGCCTGGCGGCGCTGGCGATCACCGATCACGGGCCGGCCATGCGCGGGCGCTGTCCGTCGCCCTTCTACGAGCGGCTGCGCGATCCGGTTCCCGGCGTGCGGCTGCTCAAGGGCATGGAGGCCAACGTGGTGGACGAAGGCGGGAAGATCGACGCACCGGGCCATGCGATCGGATGGCTCGACGTGGTTCTGGTTGGGTTGCACGTGCGGTTCCAGCGCGGGGACGATTCGGCGGACTGGACGGATCCTCTGGTCCGGGCCATGGTTCGCAACCCCTGCATCGATGTCGTGGTTCATCCGTACGACCCCGCGTTTCCCTTGGACCTGGAGCGCGTGGCCGCGGCGGCGCGCGAGCAGGGCGTGGCGCTGGAGCTGAACAACTCGAAGCTGGCGCTGGGGCGCGTGCCGGCCGAGACCGCGCTGCGTTTCCTGGAGATCTGCCGGCGGGCCGGGTGTTGCGTCGCGCTGTGCAGCGACGCGCACGCGCTGAACGAGGTGGGCAATGACGCCGCGCTGAGACCGCTGCTGAAGAGCGCCGGGTTTCCGGAGGAACTGATCATCAACCGCTCCGCGGAGGCGGCTTTCGCGTTCTTGGATGCGCGGCGGGCGCGCAAGCTGATCCCGCCGGAAAAGCCGTAGCCCATGACTGATTCTCCCGAGGTCACAACGCCTTGGCCCTGAATGCCTGATGACGAAACACCCAAGCACGAATGAATTCCGAATGACGAAATCCGGGAATGAGATGATCCCCGGCAGGCAAGCATCGGCGCCGAACATGGCAGGCGTGTTCTTTCCCAACGGATTGAGGGGCCTGTGACAGACCGGTTTGTTTTCGTCCTTCGAGCTTCCTTCGGACTTGCGTATTTCGTCATTCGTCATTTGAATCCGCAACGACATATGCGGATAGACGAATCGGCCCTGGCCCCAGCCGCGCCCGCTCGCGTGCAGGTCTTGACTGCGGCCCGTGCCGCGGCTACCTTAGCGCCCGTCGTCCGGTGCCTTGTCTCGGCATCCGTCATTCAAGGTCCGGCATTTCCTTTCGGGGCGTGGCGCAGACTGGTAGCGCGCTTGCTTGGGGTGCAAGAGGTCACGGGTTCAAATCCCGTCGCCCCGACCATGCTTCGCTCGGAGCCCTGCGACGAGCGAAGCATGCCCGGCGAAGCCCTTGGCGAAGTCGGAAGCGTCTGCGCGAAGTCGGGTCCCGCCTTCGGCTCCCCGATGCTCAGAATCCCAATCCCGGCGCGCGCGTCTTCTCTTCCTTCCGATTCCGAGTCTGCCGCCGCAAAGCCGGTTGCGCCCCGGAAGCGCCGTAGCCTCTGCTTCCGCCGTGGCGCTTCGCGCTATGGCGGGACAAGCAGGCGCTGAGGGGCGCAACCGGCGAAGCGGCGGAAATCTGAGAGGCAACCTCCGGCACGTTGCGTCTTGTTTCCCCGGTGGCGAGTTGAGGGAAGGGATGCAGACGCTTTGTGCCTTCCTCAATGGTAGCGGCGGTTCGGTGCTCTTTGGTGTTCGTCCCGACGGCAAGGCGGAGGGGCAGGATGTCACCGACCAAACACTTCGGGAGTTGGCCCAGGCCCAGGACAAGTTCGAACCCCCGGTCAACGTGCCCGCCGTGCGCGTGCCCGTAGGCAGAGGGCGGGATGTTGTGATTCTCCGCGTCGAGGGCAAACGCGATTCAGTGCCGTTCACCTACGACGGTCGTCCCTTCGAGCGAGTCGGCAACACCACGCGGAAGATGCTCCAGGCACGCTACGAGAAGCTACTGCTCGAGCGCGGCCATGCCACGCGCCGCTGGGAGAACATGCCGGCGGAAGGACTGACGCTCAGGGATCTGGACCGCAAGGAAATCCTGCGTACGCGCGAGCTGGCCATCCAGCAGAACCGCATCGCCCCGGACACGAGTCGGGACATCGGGGAGATTCTTGACCGGCTTGGCGTGCGCTGCGATGGCGTTCTTCTTCAGGCGGCGCAGGTATTGTACGGCAAGGAGTTCATCAACGACTATCCTCAGTGCTTTCTCAAGATGGGCCGCTTTCGCGGGACGGAGATCACCGGGCCTATCGTGGAGAATCGGCAGGAACGTATGAACGCATTTGCCATGGTTCACGAGGGCTTGGCGTTCCTGAAGCGCATGATGCCGCTTGGCGCGCGGTTCCCGCCGGGACAAATCTTTCGCGAGGACCGCTTTCCCGTGCCGGTCGAGGCGTTGCGCGAGATTCTGCTGAATGCCGTCATGCACCGCGACTACGCGTACTACCCGGGATACGTCGCCATCGTCGTCTTTGACGACCGGATTGAAATCCAGAGCTACGGCCGATTGCCGCGCGGAGTGACCATCGAGCAATTGTCGGGACGGCATGGCTCGGAACTGCGGAATCCCCTGATTGCCGAAACGTTCCACCGCACCGGCGCGGTCGAGTGCTGGGGGCGTGGCACCAATCGTGTGATCGCCATGTGCGAAAAACACGGAGCCGCGCCGCCCACCTTCGAGGAACGAAGCGGTTTTGTGGTCGTCACGTTCAAGGCGCAGATTGTCGTAGGCAGCGCGACCCCGCAAGTCACCCCGCAAGTCGGGACCAAGTCGGGACCAAGTCGAGACCAGGCCACCGCACAAGTCACCGCACAAGTCACCGCACAAGTCACCGCACAAGTCGCGGCGTTCTGCTGCGAACCTCAATCCGCGAAGGCCATCATGGCGGAACTGGGCCTCAAGCATTGGAAGACTTTTCAGGCTAACTATCTTACGCCCTTGATCGCCAAGGGCATTCTGGAGCGAACCATTCCCGACAAGCCGCGAAGCAGAATGCAGAAGTACCGTCTCACCCCAGCCGGGGAAAAGGCGCTTCAGGAACGCGGCGGAAGACCGACGAGGACATAGTCGCAGGAGGAGAGATGTGAAGACGCTGCGGGAACGAGCGATTCCGACGATGACCGAGATGCGGGTCCATATTCCGACCCCGGACGGGAAGGGAATCGCCAAGACGATCATGGTCACGGTGAAATCGCTCACGGACCCGAGAACTGGCGAAGTGTACCTGTCGGGAGATGCGCTTGAGGATATGGACAGCGTCAAGGCCCGATACCTGGGTGTCCTGCTGCCTTCCGAGATCAAGACAATGCGGGAGCGACTGGGTTTGACGCAGCACCAGATGTCGGAACTGCTGTCCACCGACGAGAAGACCTACCCGCGATGGGAGAACGGACGCGAACGCCCGTCAGAGTCCATGAATCGCCTGCTGGTGGCGCTGTGGGAGGGACGTTTGAACCTTGCGGACCTCCGCGCGATGCAGCAACCCAGCTACCCGTGGTACGAGCACATCAGCGGACCCTGTCCATGCGGCAGCGAAAACAGATCGCGGATGATCGAGACATCGCCGCCAGTCGAGGAGGCGCTCAATGAAGCCTGCAGCCTTGCAGCTTAGCTATTACTTCGTGACCGAACTCAGTGTCACAGCCAACCGGCAACACGACGCTGGCAAACCGGTCACGCTCACCGACGAGAACCTCGTCGTGAAGCAGGACTTCCTGCGCGAGAAGAATGGCCCACGGCGGTGGCAGGTCACGCTGCGCATCCAGCAACAAGGAGGCCCGTCCACAAATCCGCCGTACTTCTTCACTATCGAACTCGTTGGGTTCTTTTCCGTCGCCGCAAACTACCCAGAGGAGAAGGCGGAATCGATGGTCCGAACGAATGCCACGTCCGTGCTCTATTCGACGGCTCGCGAGGTTTTGCGAGGGGCCATGTCCCAAGGGCCTTTCTGCCCCCTGTTGCTTCCCACCGTCTCCTTCTACACGCCTGAGACCAAGAAGATGCTCGACGAGGCAAACGCGAAGCGGCGGAAGGTTGGCGAGTTGCCTCCTGCCGCGCCACCGAAGTAGGGGAGACAGAAGCGGGGGTTGGGTAGTGTGCGTCGGTCTCGCAGCCGGATCAGTGATTTCGGATCATGAACTACCGTGGCTCATACCGGAAACTCCTTGGCAATGCCAAAGCCGCGATGATGGCGGCAATAGAGACCTACAACACACCGGCGTTCCAGTACCGCGACGAATGCTTCGTCATCCTTCTACTCAACGCGTGGGAGCTTCTGTTGAAGGCTCTTCTGTCCAAGAGCAAGGTGTCCGTCTTCTACCACAAGAAACGGAAGGAACCCTACCGCACGCTGTCGTGGCATGATGCCTGAAGAACGCCTACGATGAGTTCGAGCGGCGAGTGGGAGAGATCGCGTCGCCCCGCGGGTCGAAGACGGAAATGATTTTGTCGGCCGTGGACCGCCAGATCGGGACGTTCCGGGTCGGCGACATCCAGCGCCAATGTCCCGGTGTGAGTCTGGACATGATCCGGCGACTATTGAAGAACCTGCGCAAGGCCGGCCAGGTGAGATGCCTCGGCCGGGGGCAAAATGCGACGTGGGAACGGACAACTCCAAGGGAAATGGGTAATACCCATTGAAGTGGGTAATGAATTAGGTAATAAGCGAGCAGAACAAGGCCGGTTCAGTCGTAGCCGCTGAATGGGCTCACCAACCCGTTAACAGGATCAAAAGGAAATGGGTGCGTTCTCTGTTGCCGAAAGCCGCAGTGATCCGCGAGAGACGGTAGCGTCGGAAGGACATATGAACGCGTCTGGTTCGATGAGACCGTCGGGCCGGAAGAGGTTGCGTTTGAGTCTGCCGTCTTCCTGTTGTTGAAGAGCAAGGCAAGACCCCTCAAGGAAGGCAAAGTCCCTGCCCGCGGCCTGGCAGGCGGGCCTGAGCCTCCGCCGACCAAGAAGCCGGAAGAGAAAAAGCTCGCGCCTCTATTCTCATCGGCCTAGATCGCCTCCGCGCCCCTGACCGCCTGCCGACTACGCTGCTTTTCTTGTGGCGAGGGGCCGGCTGCTGTAAACTTAATCAACGTGGAGGACCGCGTTTCACGGTTTGGCGCGCGGGACGCGGCGGATGCGGGACCGAACCTGATGTCTCACGGACGATCACTACGGAAGGCCTGCGCGCTCGGTGCCGCGGCCGGGTGCGTCATGCTGGCGTCGCTGCTGTGGCGAACGGGAGCCGCCGGGCGCGCTGCCTCCCGCGATGTAGGGTCCGCGGGCGGCGGGAACAGGCCGTCAACGGCGCTCAAGGACGCGGCGCCGCCCGCTCCGCCGCCGCGGGCCGGTTCCCTGCCGCCGGGCGCCGCGGGGGCTGCCGCCATCATCAGCGAAGACGAGCGGACCTCGCCGGACGGGCTGACGGTCCGGCGGACGCGAATCGTGCGGACGGATTTCAAGTATCCGCTGCTGCGCGTGACGGATACCTGGCGCGTTGACCCGGCGACGGGGACGCGGGAGCACGCCGGAACGAGCCGGGCGGTGGCCGACCACGTGGCGGTGCGCCTGCGGCCGGGCGCGACCGAAGACGACCTGCGCGCGCTGTGCCGCTCCGCGGGCTGCGCCGTCCGGCGCCGGCTTCCGCTTTCCGGCCTCTACCTGGTGGCGTTCGACGCGCCCGAGCCCGATTCCGTCGAGCGCTATGCCGCGGCCCTGGCGGCGGCGGGCGAAGTGGTGCGGGACGCGCAGCCCGATTATATCATGACCATCGTCTGGACGCTGCCCGACGACCCGGGCTTCGGGAACCTGTGGGGCCTGCACAACACGGGGCAGAGCGGAGGGACCGCGGACGCGGACATTGACGCGCCGGAGGCGTGGGACGTCGCCACCGGCAGCGGCGCCGTTGTGGCGGGCATCGTCGACACCGGGATCGACGCGGCCCATCCCGATCTCGCGGCGAACATCTGGACTAATCCGGGCGAGATTCCCGGCAACGGCCTTGACGACGACGGCAACGGCTACGCCGACGACGTGCGCGGCTGGGACTTCTACCAGTGGGACAACAATCCCCAGGACGGCCACGGCCACGGCACGCACGTGGCCGGCACCATCGGCGCGGCGGGAAGCAACGGCGTGGGGGTCGCGGGCGTCAATTGGAGCATCAAGCTCATGGCGCTCAAGGCGTTCGGGGGTTCCGACGGCACGGACAGCGACGTGACCGAAGCGATCGCCTATGCGACATGGATGGCCACCAACGGCGTCAAGGTGCGCGTGACCAACAACAGCTACGGGGCGCCGTCGTCGGCCACCTACGTGTATGACGCCGTCGCCGCGGCGGGGGACGCGGGAATGCTTTTCATCGCGGCGGCGGGCAACACGGGCGGGAGCATCGACGCGGCCCCGCAGTACCCGGCCTCGTACGCCCTGCCGCACGTCATCGCCGTGGCGGCGACGGATCGCAACGACAACCGGTCGTCGTTTTCGAGCTACGGCGCCGTGTCCGTGGATCTGGGCGCTCCCGGAAGCGACATCTACAGCACGCTGCCGGGCGGAGGCTACGGGAACAAGTCCGGCACGTCCATGGCCTGTCCGCACGTGGTCGGGGCGGCCGCGCTGCTATGGGACCTGAATCCCGACTGGGATTACGCGCGGGTGCGGGACGCGCTGTTCGCCGGGGTGGACCAGATCGCGTCGCTGACGAACAAGACGGTCACCCACGGCCGGCTTAACGTGTCCGAAGCGCTGCGCAGCCTGAGGCCGGACATCACGCACGCGCCGGCGACGAACATGACGAATCTGGCCGGGCACTACGCGATCGAGGCCGCCATCGGCCCCGCGGCCGTGCTCGACACGAACCGCGTCCGGGTGGCCTGGAACCTTGACGGCGGCGCCGGCGCCTTCGCCACTAACTGGATGACGCGCGTATCCAACGACCTGTTCCGGGCCCTGCTGCCGACACAGGCCGCGGGCAGCGTGGTGCACTACTTCATCCGGGCGGAAAGCGCGAACGGGAAAGGCGCCGCGGCGCATCCGCAGGGTGCGCCGCAAACGCTGCACGCTTTCCGGGTCGTGGAACCGGTGGGGCTGTGGGTGGCCGGCGACCCGGACGACTACGGGGCGGCGGATCCGGCCTACGGCTACCACCAGTATCCGTCCGGGTTGACGATCAACGCCTCGGTCGCGCAGTGGGCGCCGGAAAGCGAGGGGGTGCGGTGGCGCAACGACGGGTGGACCGGCCTGAAGGACGTGCCGGCGACCGGCGCGACGGCGGCGGTCGCCTTCCGGCTGGGCAGGAGCTCAACCCTGATCTGGCGCTGGCAAAGGCAGTTCAGACTCACGCAGACGTCGGGCGTCCCGGGGATTGTGAACGCGACAAGCTGGTGGGACGAGGGGCAGTCGGCCCACACCGTGACCGCCGCGCCGTCGGCGGCGGCGGGCGGCACGAACTACTTCTTCGCCGGATGGAGCGTGGACGGCGTCCGCGCTCCCGACCCGTCCAACACGGCCGTCAACCCCGTGACGGGCATCGCCATGCCTGCTCCGCGCGCGGCGCGGGCGTCGTACCTTGAAGCCGATCTTGACGCCGACGGGGACGGACTCCGCGACTGGTGGGAGCACTTCTACTTCGGCGGCACGTCGGTCCTGGCCGCGGCGGACAGCGACGGGGACGGCGCGGACAACTTCGCGGAACACGGGGACCGGAGCGATCCCCGGAACAGCAATTCCGTTCCCGCCGCGCCGTCCGTCGCGGTTCAGCCGCTGGCCGACCCGCAGGCCCGCGCGGCGCCGTTTGCCGTGTCGGCCGCGGTCGCGGACGCGGGCGGGATCGCGTCGGTCACGCTGTACTGGTCGCGCACGAACGGTTCCTATGCCGGGTCGGCCATGGCGGAGGGGAGCACGGGCGGAATCTACACGGGCTGGATCCCGGCGCCGGGAACGAACGGCGACAGCTTCAGCTATTTCGTGCAGGCCCGCGACGCGGGCGACCGGCTGGGGATGAGCGGCGTGTACGAGTTCGACGTCGCATACCCGGAAAGCGCCGTTTGGCCGGGCGCGGTCACGGGGCTGTTGATGCGGCCGGGAACGCTGACCAACGTGCTGGTGACTCTGACCAACGCGGGGCTTGGTCCGATGGCGTGGCGCGCGGAAGCGGCCTTTGCCGACTCCTTCGAAACGCGTCCCGCGGCGTGGCTTCACGGCGGCAGCAACGACACGTGGCACGTGGACGCCAGGCGCGCGCGAACGGGATCGCGCGCATGGTACGGCGGGCGGGCGGACAAGGGCGAGTATCTCAACCGCATGAACGCGTGGCTGCAGATGCCGCCGTTCGTCGTTCCGCCGGGAGCGCGGCTTGCCCTGCACCACTGGGCGGATTTCGAGCGCGACACGGTCAAGAACGGCCACTACTGGGACGCGGCCGTGGTGGAGCTGGCCACCAACGGCGGCGCGGAATTCGGGGCCATCGTTCCCGAGGGCGGATATCCGTTCAAGGTCACGCCGAACGACGATTCGCCTTTCCCGTGGCACACGCCCTGCCTGGGCGGGACCGGCGGCTGGGCGCGGCTCTCGTTCGACCTGTCGGCGTACGCGGGCATGGATGCGCGCGTGCGGTTCCGGTTCGGGTCGGATGCCTTTACGCTGCGCGAGGGCTGGTACATTGACGACGTGGAGCTGGCGCCGAACCCGTACAGCAACGCGTGGCTGCGCGCGTCGCCGCCGGCGGGCGTCCTGGCCGGGGGAGGCGGCGTCGTCGTGACGGTTGCCGTGGACACGGCGGCGATGGAAAGCGGCGACGCCGCATCGTTCATCGATTTCGTGACGGACGATCCCTGCGCGCCCACGACGACGGTCCCGGTATCGGTCAGCGTGCGTTCGCCGCCCGGGATTGACGTGCTGTTCGCGGCGCAGACCGGGACGGACGGATCGGGGCGGGTAACGGTGAGCAACGGCGTCTTCGACGTTGACTGGGAGCCGCTGGCGATCGAATTCCTGGTCTCGACCAACGGGGGCGCGGCTTGGACGGGGGCGGTGGTCTCGGCCGCGGGGGCGCTGTTCGGCGCGCCCGCGGTTTCCAACGCGTTGCCGCTGGTGGTAAGCGGGGTTCCGACAAGCAACGCCCTGGGGGCGGCCACGAACCGGCTGTGGATCGAATGGGCCTCGACCAACGGGCCTCTGGCCGGCGCCCTGGCCGGCGGCGTGCTGGCGCGGGTAAGGGCGTGGGACGGCATCTACTGGAGCGGCGCGGCGACGAGCGCGCCGTTCCAGGTCGACAACGAACCGCCGACGGCGCCGGCCTGGCTGGCGGTGACAAGCCATACGGCGGGGGCATGGTCGACGAACGCGCGGGTGGGCTTCATGCTGGGAGAGGCCGGCGACGGGGCCGGAAGCGGGGTAGGGGGCTATGCCTATTCCTTTTCCACGGGCGCGCAGGCGGCGGTGTCCGGAACGTCCGCGCAGACGGCGATCACCGGTCCGCCGCTTCCGGACGCTTCGGACTGGTGGCTGGGCGTCCGCGCGTTTGACGTCCGCGGCAACCGCGGCCCGGAAACCAACGCCGGGCCGTTCGGGATCGACACCCTGGCGCCGAGCGCGGCCTTCGCTCAGGTCGCCCCGGTTGTCAGCGCATACGGACAGTACGTCGTCGGATCGACGGTGACCAGCTACTGGACCGGGTTTGCCGACAACCTTTCGGGCGTTGCCGGCTACTACGTCGGCCTTGCCGACGGCGGGGGGACGACAAACGGCGCGTGGGCGGCGGGTCCGCCGGCCGTTCTGCAGGGGACCGTTCCGGACGCCGCCAATATGGTGTATGTCTGGGCGCGCGATGCCGCGGGCCTGATCGGCGCGGCGGCGGCGGCGCCGGTGCTGGTCCTGGATCCGGACGCCGACTACGACGGGGACGGCATGCGGTCGGGCGGGGAGGAGATCGCGGGGACCGCGGCGGACGACGGGGACAGCGTGTTTGCCCTGACCTCGCTGACGGTGTCGAGCAACGGCGGAGGAGGCGTGGTGCTGGAGTGGACGGTCGTCTCCAACCGGGTGTACGGCGTCTGGCACCGTCCGTCGATGGCCGTGACGGGATGGTTTCCGCTGGCCGTGTTCAGCAACGTGCCGGGCTACGCGGGATCGGCGGTCTACACCGATGCGGTACACGTTGTGACCGGGCGCTACTACCGCGTGACCGTGGGGCCGTGAACGCGCACGTAACGGGTCAGTTTCGCGCTGCAGCCGCAGGGTGGCCCGCGACCTTCGGGCGCGGGCAAACGCAGTCCAGGCGCACGTACATGTCCGCCCGCGCCCGGAGGTCGCGGGCCACCCGTCCACCGCGTAACTGACCCCTTACACGCGCACGTGTTTTGGTGTTGACCGGGCGCGGGGGCATGGGCGATACTTCGCCATCCAAGGACCAACTGACTTCTGGATGACGGAGAGAGGCGACGGCGGACGAGCGTCGAAGCCCGGATGGTTACGGGAGGCCGGCATGACTCTTGGAGCGCGAGTGTTTCTTTCGGGGCTGCTCTCGGCGCTGATCCCCGTTCTGGGACTGGCGCAGGCGGAGGATGAGCCGCTCGAGCAGGAACCTGAAGCCGCGGGCGAGGAAACGACGGCGGGGCGGCCACTGAGGTTCTCGGCGGCGATCAACGCGGAGTACAACGACAACAGGGATTCATCCGAAGAGAAGATCGCGACTTTCGACACCTATCTGAGGCCGGGGATAGTCCTGTTTCTTGACTCCGAGCGCGCCTTGCTTGACGCCCGGTATACACCGGCCTACCGGTATCGCAGCGCGCCGGTCGAGGGGCAGAGCCCTCTGCAGCTTTTCGACGATCTCTTTCTTGATGCCCGGTTCAGGCCGACGTCGCGGCTTGTGCTGGGCATATCGGACCGGCTGAACGAATCCGACGATCCGACCGTCCAGAAGCTGCAGACGTCGCTGCGCCGGGACGCGATCTTCTATCTCAACAGGGCCTCGGCGCAGGCGAAGATACAACTGACCCCGAAGACGCGGCTCGACCTTGAAGGACGGCATGCGCTCAAACGCTACGCGGAGGAACGCTACCGCGTGACGGGGGACGAGCAGAACCTCGTCGGAACCGGTACCCTGTGGTATCGCTTCGCGCGCACGTTCAGCGTGGCGGGGATGGGCGCCTATGAACGGTTCGACTATCCCGGCCAGGAAGGGGTGGATCGCGACTTCAATTCGCTGCTTACCGCCCTGGGACTGCTCAAGCAGTTCAGCGGCATGCTCACCGCCACGGCGACCATGGGATGGAAGACCATGGATTTTGCCGATCCGGAGATGGGAACGGACAGCGGCCCCTACGGGCGCGCCAGCCTGTCCGGCACCCCCGCAAGGAGCCTGCGCACCGAGATAGGGCTTTCGCACATGCTGAGGGATGCCGACGTGTACCCTTATGCATCGCAGCGGTACTCGGGGGCCGACGCAACCGTGGAGTGGAGCGTGCTGGAAGAGTTGACGCTGGGCGTGCTCGGCGCCTATCGGGTCGGAGTCTATGACAGCAAGTCGCTTCCGCGCGCGTTCATCGATTCCCAGGCGGCCGACGCGGCCAGTGAGGCGGCCCTGCCCGAAGAGGGCGGCACAGAAACGGCGACGATCGCCGAAGGCTGGATCAGCTACCGGTTCGGGACCGGCAAGTCCCTTCGCGTGCACCAGCGCTTCGAGATCCTGGATTCCGATCTGAGCGATTCCTTCAACCGTAATCTGACTGGACTTGCGTTTATCATGGAGTTCTGACGCCGCGGCGGAAACCGTCGGCATCCGGAGCGCGAGTCCGGCGTCGGACGCGCCGTGAAGGTCGTCCGGAACCGGCGGTTGCCGCGCGCGAAAGCGACCTCCGAAAGCGCCGCAGATGGCAGATACCCGAGAAAGCCTGCATTTCCTCGACTACTGGAGGGTAATCACGTCCCGCAAGGAGATCGTCATTGCCGTCTCCCTGCTCGTGATCCTTTCGGGGGTGCTGGTCAGCCAGCTCATGCCGCGCGTCTACATGGGTTCGACCCTGATCGAGGTGCGGGAAGAGACTCCGGATGTGGATCCTTTCGGCGCCGAGGCTGTGCGGTTCAACCCGTTCTTTCTGCCCACGCAGTTCGAAATCATCCAGTCGCGCCCCATTCTGGACGAGGTCATCCGCCGCCAGAACCTGGTCGAGAAGCTGGGAACGGCCTACGGCTACATGGACGATCCGCTGCGCTTCGAGATCACCTACCGCGTCCTCAGCAACGCCATGCAGGTGCAGCAGTACCGCGACACGAACCTGATCGAGATACGGATCCGTCTCAGCGAGCCCAAGGATACGGTCTGCCAGGAGGTCGCCGAGGCGGCCAACATGGTCGCGGACGTGTTCCGTGATCAGCGCATGCAGCGCAGCCGGGACGAGACGGAACGGGCGCTGAGCGCGCTGCTCGAATCCTACGAGCAGCAGAAGCGGCGCGTCCAGGAGCAGGAGCAGAAGGTCGAGGAGATCCGGAAGCGCTACGGCCTGGACGTGCTCAGCCGCGAGCTGGGAACGGACAGCGAACTGGCCAAGCGGAGCCTGGCCACGATCGAAGAGCAGCGCCTGCAGGCCAGGCTGGAGCTGGCGGCCAGTGAAGCGCGTCTGAACAACGTCGACAAGCTCTCGGCGCAGGAACTGCGCGAGGCGGCGATGTACCTCGTGGAGGATCCCGCGCTCATCGACCTCGTGACGCGCAAGAACCGCATTTCATCGGAGCTCGACGGGCTGCGCGAGGCTTTCGGCGCCAAGCATCCCACGGTGGTGGCGAACATGGCGTCAATCGCCGCCCTGGACGCGCAGATCGAGCGGACGATAGCCGGCCTGCGCGTCGGCATGCGGGCGGCTTACGATGCGGCGCGCAAGAAGTACGAGATCCTCGAAGAGCAGGCGGAGGAAATGAAGAAGGTCGTGCGGAACGCCGAATCCGCCGCTTTTCTGGAGTTCAACGAGGCCCAGCAGGAGCTGGCCCACGCCAGGCGCATTCGCGACGTGCTCGAAACGCGTTACCTTCAGGAGCGCATCCGCCTGCAGATTCCGCGCACGATCGTGGAAATGATCGAACGCGCGCAGCCGCCCGACGCCGAGCGGCCGGTCAGCCCGAATCTGCTGCTCAACATCATACTCAGCGTCCTGGTCGGGTTGGGCGCGGGCATGGGCCTGGCGTTTTTCATCGAGTACATGGACACCTCGATCAAGACCATTGAGGACATCGAGCAGTACGTTGCCGCGCCGGTGCTGGGCGTGATTCCCCAGAAGGTCAAGCCGTTCACGCCGGAAGACGCGGCGCCGGCCAACGCCGAGTCCTACCGCGTCCTGCGCACAAATATCCGCTTCTCCAAGAAGATGACCGAAGGGAAGATGATCTGCTGCACGAGCGGAAGCGTCGGCGAGGGCAAGTCGTTGACGGTCTTCAACCTCGGCGTGGTGTGCGGCGAGATGGGCGACCGCACGCTGATCGTGGACGCCGACCTGCACCGGCCGCGGCAGCATCGCATGATCGGGGTCTCCAACGATTTCGGCCTGGCGAACGTGCTGGTGGGGGCCCTGCGCCTGGAAGAGGCCATCGTGGCCACGCGCTTCCCGAACGTTTCCGTGATGCCCAGCGGACGTCTCCCCAGCGGCGCGCACGGCCTGCTGGACACGCGGAAGATGAAGGAGATCATGGGGACGCTGGCGGGCAGCTACGATATCGTGCTGTTCGACACGCCGCCCATCCTGGGCGTGAGCGACACGTCGCTCCTGGCCCGTGAGATGGACGGGGTGCTGCTCGTGATCCAGCACCGCAAGTATCCGCGCGCGGTATCCAAGCGCGCCCGCGACATCCTGGAGAACATGGGCGCGAACCTGGTCGGCGTGGTGCTGAACAACGTCAACATTTCGCGGGACTACTCGTACTACTACTATCACCACTACTACTACCGGTCGCGGTACGGCAAGGGACGCGACAGGCAGCAGAGGAGTTGAGGGCATGGCTTCGAATCGCAGGCCGGCGGCGCGGGCGGGATGGATGCTGATGCTCGCCGCGGCGGGACTGGTCGCGGGCGGCTGCGCCGGCGGCGGCGTCGATCACCTGCGCATGGCCAGGTACCGTCCGGAAACGGGCGACAGGCGCCCGTGGCAGTGGGACAAGAAGCCGGCGGCGCCGGCGGAGAGGCCGGAGCGCGACGCGGCGTCCGGCGCCGGCGGCGCGGCCGGTCAAGCGGCCCCCGCGCCCGCGCCCGCCCCCGCGCCCGCGCCGCCGGCGCGCCCGGAGCGTCCGCCCGCGGTCGCGGCCGCCGCGGCGGACGAGCAGCCGGGCGTGAGGCTGCTGCGCCGCGGGGACCGCGTGCGGATCTACCTGCGCGCGATTCCCGTGCCGGAGGACCTGTCCGATGAAGTGGACGAAAGAGGCTGCGTAACCCTGCCGTACCTCGGCAACATCAGAGTGGAGGGCAAAACGACCTCTCAGGTCGAGGTCGAGATTGCCAGGGCGTACGTCGCGGGCGAGATATATTCCAAGATCGACGTGATCGTGGTGGTTGAGGCCGACGAATACTACGTCCGCGGCGAGGTCAAGCGGGAGGGCCGCTATGCCCTTGTTCGCGATATGACGCTGCTGCAGGCGATCGCCGCGGCGGGCGGCTACACGGATTTCGCCAGTCCGCGCGTCCAGGTGACGCGCGGCGACGAAGTGCTGGACTTCAACGTCAGGCGCATTGAGAAGCGCAAGGCCCCCGATCCGCTGATCAAACCGCGCGACATCATCGTGGTCCGGCGCCGCTGGCTGTGGTGGTAGCCTCGCTTTCGGCCGAGCGCATGAGAAGGACGCTTCTTCTGCTGTCCGGAGCGTTGCTCGTGTTTGCGGGCGCGGCCGGAATCGTGTACGGCGGACGCGCCGCGCTCTCGCACTGGCTCTATCACCGGGTAAAGTACGGCGCCGAGCGGGACCTGGACGCGGCGGCAATTCTGCGGCGCGGCGAGACGGCCTTCCGGCTCTATCCCTTCAGCTACCATCTGTGCGAGTTCATGGCGGAAACCGCCTGGGAAGCGCGCTTTGGGGAGGGCGGGGCGGTCCGGGATGATATGGCGGCGGCCGCGAACGACTGGTGCCGGCGCGGGCTGGTTCTGAACCGGCGCTCGCGCCGGTTGAACGAGCTTGCCGCGCGCGGGCTGGCCCTGCGCTCGCCCGCCGCGTCGGTTGCGTTCTGGCGCAAGTACGTGCAGTGGGATTTCTGGCAGCCGGACAACCACGCCGTGCTCGCGGACCTGCAGATCGGGGCCGGCGACTACGCCGGGGCTCTGGATTCGCTGCGCTGGGCGGCGCGTTCCACGCACCACGAACGCGTGCTCAGACGCCTGCGGGCCGCCTGGCGCCGCGAACGCGAAGCGCCGCCGCAGGCCCCTCCCTGATGCGAGGGAGACGCAAATGCGCGGAGGGGGCGGCGCCGCGCGCCTACGCCCCTGGCGCGACGTATTCATGAAGAACAACAGCGGCAACTTCCTTTTTTTCTTGCCGGAGTTTGTTGAATAGGACAAAGTTAGAGGCATAAAACAAGGAGCAAGGAGGCAGAGTGAGCGCCGATGAAAGCCGCGTATCGGCGGCGCAGCAGGACTACCTGGAGGCGATTTTCGTGCTCGAGCGCGAAAAGGGCGCGGCCCGCGTGCGCGACATCGCGGCGTCGCTGTCGGTTCACAAGTCGACGGTCAGCGCGGCGCTGAGGAGCCTGAAGGCGCGCGGCCTCGTGAACTACCGGCCGTACGAGCTGGTATCGCTCACGCCGGAAGGGCGCCGGGCGGCCGAAGAAGTCAGCGCGCACCACGGGATCATCAGCCGTTTCCTGCAGGATGTCCTGCGCCTGGAACCGGGGGTGGCCGACGCGCACGCCTGCCGGATGGAGCACGTGCTGGACGAGCCCGTGCTGCGGCGCCTGGTGCTTCTGGCCCGCTTTGCGGGGGAATGCCGCCGCGGAACAAGGGGGTGGATCGGCAGGTTCGACGCCTATCTGCGCGCCCGCGAGGAGAAAGCCGATGCCGGTTGAGGCCGCCGCAAGCTTCACCGTGGCGCTGGCGGGAAATCCGAACAGCGGCAAGACGACCCTGTTCAACGCCCTGACGGGGGCACGGCAGCGCGTGGGCAATTGGCCGGGCGTCACGGTGGAATACGCGGAGGGCCTCTACCGGCACGGCGAGGCAACCGTGCGCGTCATCGACCTGCCCGGCATCTACTCCTTTTCGGCCGGCGCCCTGGACGAGAAGATCGCCCGCGAGTACATCCTCCTGCAGAAGCCGGACCTGGTCGTGAACATCGTGGACGCGTCGAACCTGGAACGGAATCTGTACCTCACCACGCAGCTTATCGAAATGCGCGCGCCGGTGATCGTGGCCCTGAACATGATGGACATGGCCGCGCGGCGGGGCGTCGAAATCGACGTTGCGCACCTGGAACGGCATCTGGGCTGCGCCGTGGTGCCGATCGTGGCCTCGCGGCGCGACGGGCTGGACGCCCTGCGGGCGGCGATCGCCGCGCATGGACGCGAGCGAAGGGTCCCGGGGACGCGGGTCGCGTATGACTCCGAGGTGGAGGAGGCCCTGGCGACGCTCGCGGGGCGCGCGGCGGGTTTGGCGGCCGCCGCGGGCGTCGACGCCCGCTGGATGGCCGTCAAGCTCCTGGAGCGCGATCCCCTTGCCGCCGTGCTGAGCAAGGGCGCTTTGGATGCAGTCGTGGCCGCCGAGGTGCGGCGCATCGCGCAGCACACCGGCGACGCCATCGAGATTGTCATGGCCGACGGGCGCTACGGCTTCATCCACGGCCTGGCCAGGGACGTCGTTCGCCGCAGCGGCCCCTTCAGGCGCCGGTTCTCGGACGAGATCGACCGGCTGGTTCTCAACAGGGTGCTGGGAATCCCGGTCTTCCTGGGCGTCATGGCGCTTGTGTTTTTCGTCACAATCCGGGTCTCGGCGCCCTTCATCAACTTCCTCGACCGTCTGCTGCAGGTTCTGGCCGTGGACGGCGCGCGGGCCCTGCTCGAAAAGGCCCGCGCCCCGGACGCGCTTGTCATGCTTCTTGCCGACGGGCTGGGCGGCGGCGTGCAGACGGTGGCGGCGCTCGTGCCGCCCGTGTTTTTCATCTTCCTCTGCCTGAGTATTCTCGAGGATTCCGGCTACATGGCGCGTGCCGCGTTTATCATGGATCACTGGATGCGGCGCCTGGGCCTGCCCGGGAAGGCTTTCCTGCCCCTTCTGGTCGGCTTCGGCTGCAACGTTCCGGCCATCCTCGCCGCGCGCACGCTGGAAGACGAAAGGGACCGCCTGACGACCGTGCTGATCAGTCCGTTCATGTCGTGCGGCGCGCGGTTTCCCGTCTATACGCTGTTCGCCGTGGCCTTCTTTCCGCGCCATGGGACGGCGGCGATTTTCGCCCTGTACCTCGCGGGCGTGGCCCTGGCCATGGCCACCGCGTGGGCGCTGCGGCGCACGGTGCTGCGGGGGGCGCCGTCGAACTTCGTCATGGAGCTGCCGCCGTATCACGTGCCGACCGTGCGCGGCATTCTGCACCACACCTGGCACCGCCTGAGCGGGTTCGTGGTCCGGGCGGGCAAGGTAATCGTGATGTTCGTCGTCATACTCAGCGTATTGACCCGCGTGGGAACCGACGGGCGCTTCGGCGATGTCCGGCCGCGCGACTCGTTGCTGGCCGCGGCGGGGCGGAGCATGACCCCCGCCTTCCGTCCCATGGGCGTTACCGACGACAACTGGCCGGCCGTGGTCGGTCTCTTTTCGGGCATCTTTGCGAAGGAGGCCGTCGTGGGAACTCTGGACGCGTTGTACGGGTCGATGCGCGCGGCGGAATCCGCCGGCGAACCGGAGGCGTACAGCCTCGGGGCGGGTTTGCGCGGGGCGTGGGAGGAGCTCGCGCGCGGTTTGCGTCCCGGCGGCGCGGAGAACGACGGCGCGTCCGGCGCGCAAGCGGCGCACGACGCGCCGGCAGTGAGCGCGGATGCGCTGGCGGCCCTGCGGTCGGGCTTCGGCGACGGCAGGACCGCTTTCGCCTACCTCCTCTTTGTGCTCACTTACGTGCCGTGCGTGGCCGCCGTGGCCGCCATCTACCGCGAGGCGGGGGCCGGATGGGCCGCGTTCGCCGTGGCGTACCTGTCCGGGCTGGCCTGGGTCGTGGCCACGGTCTTCTATCAGGCCGCCACTTTCACGAAGCACCCCGCGTCGTCTTCCGCCTGGCTCGCTCTCTGCGCGCTGGCCGCCGCGGCGTTCTACGGGCTGCTGTCGGCGGCGGCGCGGCGCGCGCGCGGCGCGGAGGCAAAACCATGAAGGACGGCGCGAATCCGCGCGGCGCGGCGGGCGGAGGGCACCGCCGCCGCCACGGGCACGGACATCCGCCGGCGCACGGCGCTTCCCTGGCGGATTGCGCCGCCGGAGTCATCTGCGCGGTCGTGTCGAATCCGGACCGCAAAACGGTGGAGATGGGGCTCTGCCGCGGGGCGCTTCTGCACGTTTTCCGCAACTCGTCGCCGGACAGCGGCCTCGTGGTCGGGGTGGGGGACGCCCGCTACGTGATCGCCCGGTCCACGGCGGCGGCCATCCGCGTACGGCCGCCGGGGGATCAGTTTCCCGCCCGTCCGTCGCCGGCCGCGTTTGCGGGCGGAGGAGATGGCGGCCCGCCGCGGCCGCCCGGCCGCCAGAGGCGCGCGCAGGTCTCCAGGGACGTCTGATTGAAGATGTCGTTCACGGCGGCGGCATGTCTCATGTCGGCGGTCTCTTCTCGGTACTCAGTACATTGCGCGCCGCGGATTGGCGCGCCACTGCGCGAAGACGGCGCGCCCCTCGCGCCGCAAAGCCTGCATCGCGCGCACGGATCGCCTTCCGCGCGGCATGCGGAGCTGGCGACGGATGCGGACGTCGTCGAACCCGGCCGCGGCCGCGTCCGCCGCCGTGCAGGCAAAGTGCACGGCGCCGATGCGCGCCCAGTAGATTGCGGCCAGGCACATGGGACAAGGCTCGCAACTGCAGTATATGTCGCACCCCGCGAGGGAATGCGTGCGGAGGCGCCGGCAGGCGCGGCGGATGGCCACGATTTCGGCGTGCGCGGAGGGATCGCGGCCTTCCACGACGCGATTCCAGCCCGCGCTGACGACCCGTCCGCCGCGGGCGATCACCGCGCCGAAAGGCCCCCGCGATCCGTCCCGCGATTTGCGTTCCGCGAGGCGGATTGCCATGCGCAGCAGATCGGCGTCGGTCATGGGCGCTTGCCGGTTCCCGGTCGCCAGGATCAGCCCCGGCCGGCGGGCCGCCTGCCGGGGCTTCGTTTCGCGCGGCCCGCAGAAGACGCTCACCTCGTCAGATTCACCGTGCCGTCGCGCGAACCTTCCCAGTCGGGCCCGCCAAAGCCGGACTCGGTCCAGTGCAGGGTCATGGAGTTGCCGCTCCACGTTCCGTCGGCGTAGCCGTGCGAATGCATCTTGAGGTCGATGCGATTGCCGCTCACGCTGCCGGAAAGGGCGCCGTTCATCTCGCCGCGCACCGCGCGCTTGATGCTGTAGGATCCCGACACCGCGTTCCCGTTCTGGACGAGGTCGAGATGGAACTTCGTGATGGCCACGCCGTTGTGACGGTAGCTTCCGGTTCCGTCCCAGACTCCGGTCACCGTTTCCGGCTCCTTGTCCCTGCCGCCGTTGTCCGCGCCGTAGTACTCGCAGCCGGCCGGCAGAAACGCGGCCAGCAGCGCCGCCGTCAGTAGTAGTACGGGGTGCAGCCGGCCAGCAGCATCGCGGCCGCCAGCGCCAGCATAAGGACGACTGTGCATCTCATCAATGCCCTTTCGTGTTTGCGCCAGGCTCAAGACCGCCTGAGCATGGGAAAGCCTAGCAGACGGCGCGCGGAAGGTCGACAGCAATACACAGCTTCGCGGTTCGCCCGCGCTCGCCCGCGGCGCGGTTCTCCGCCGGCAATCCAGCGGCCGGACAGGAAAGCCGCAAGCGCGAAGAAATGCCGCCAAGTCTTCCAGTCTTCCGGTACGCGCCAGATTTGCGCTTGATCCGCGGCGCGGGCGCGTCTAACTTGTGACATGTTGTCACGGGGAATGCGCGCGATATGCCAACGAAAGCCGGTTTTCTTGACAAGCTGATCGAGCGTTTGGACAAGCTCGATCCGAAGAGCCTGCAATCGCAGTTCCTGCGTCTCGCCAGGGAGCGGGGTTTGCTGGAGACGATCTTCCAGTCGATCCGGGAAGGCGTGATCGTGATGGACGGCCAGGGTCGCATGACCTATGCGAACCGTGCGGCGGAGCAGCTTATCGGGTTCTCGCTGGAGAGTGCGCGCGGCCGTCCGCTGTCCAGGTACCTGCGCGAGATCGATTGGAGCCGCGTGCTGGAGTTTGACGAGAACGAGTGGACCAGGCTCATTACGCGGGAGATCGAGATCACGTATCCCGAGCGCCGGTATCTGAGTTTCTACGTCGTGCCCCTGGTGCAGGAGGGCGAGAAAGGCGCGGTTGTGATTCTGCACGACGTGACGCGCGACCGGGTGCAGGAGGCGCGGCTGCTGGAAACGGAGCGCGTCAACGCGGTCAAGCTTCTGGCGGCCGGGGTGGCGCACGAGATCGGCAATCCGCTCAACGCGCTCAACATTCACCTCCAGTTGCTGGACCGCGAAATCAGGCAGCTTCCCGCCGAGCGGAGCGGCGACCTGGCGGAGCTCGCCGAAACCGCCCGCAACGAGGTCGCGCGCCTGGACGTGATCATAACGCAGTTCCTGCGCGCCATCCGTCCCTCCAGGCCGGCTTTGACCGTGACGCGCATCGACGGCGTGCTCAGGGAGGCCCTGACCCTCCTGCGGCACGAGATCCGGAACCGCAACATCGACGTGAAGCTCGAATTCCTCGAGTCCATTCCGCGCATCCGGGTCGACCGCGCGCAGATCAAGCAGGCTTTCTTCAACGTGATCCGCAACGCGTTCCAGGCCATGCCGGACGGCGGCTCGCTGACCGTCTCGCTCCATGTCAGCGATGCGTCCCTGGGCGTGACTTTCCGGGACACGGGCGTGGGCATCCGGCCCGAGGACATGGGACGCGTGTTCGAGCCTTATCACACGACCAAGGCCGACGGCTCCGGGCTGGGCATGATGATCGTGCAGCGCATCGTGCAGGAGCACGGCGGACAGATCGAGATCGAGAGCAAGCGCGGCGAGGGCACGGCGGTCACGATTCTGCTCCCGCTGGCGGAGCGCCGGGTGCGCCTCCTGGAATCCAGGGGGCGCGGCGGGCGCGAAGCGCCGCAGGGCGCGGGCAAGGAGAGCGCGGCATGACAAAAGGGCCGGAAAGGGCGGTGGTCCTGGTTACGGACGACGACAAGAACACGCGCGACGGCCTGAGCCGCGCCCTGCGCCGCGATTACGAGGTCCTGACGGCCGAAAGCGCGGAGAAGGCCCTGGCCGTTCTGGAGTCGCGGAGCGTCGACGTTCTCATCAGCGACGTGCGCATGCCCGGCATGGACGGGCTGACGCTTCTGCAGCGCGCCATGGCGCGCAAGCCGGACCTGGTCTGCGTGCTGCTGACCGCCTACGGCAACGTGGAGACCGCCGTGGAGGCGATGAAGCGCGGGGCCTATGATTTCCTGACCAAGCCGCTGAACCTCGATCACCTGGAGCTGATCCTCAAGCGCGCCGTGCGCGCGCGCGACGTGGAATCGGAGAACGCGAGCCTGCGCGAGGAGCTGGACAGCAAGTTCGGCCTGGAGAGCATCGTGGGCGCCTCGGAGGCGATGCGCCATTTGTTCGCGACGATCCGCCAGGCCGCGCCCACGCAGGCGACCGTGCTTCTGCAGGGCGAAAGCGGGACGGGCAAGGAGCTGGTGGCGCACGCCATTCACAGGCTGAGCACGCGGTCGCGCGGCCCCTTCGTGGCCGTGCATTGCGCGGCGCTGGCGCCGACGCTCCTGGAGAGCGAGCTGTTCGGGCATGAGAAGGGCGCGTTCACCGGCGCGGCGGCGCGGCGGCGCGGCCGCTTCGAAATGGCGGACGGCGGCACGCTGTTTCTGGACGAGGTGTCGGAGATCGAGCCCGCCGTGCAGGTGAAGCTGTTGCGCGCGCTGGAGGAGCGGCGCTTCGAGCGCGTGGGCGGCGATCAGACCGTCGAAGTGGACATCCGGCTCATCGGCGCCACGAACCGCGATCTGCGCGCGGCCGTGGCCGAAGGCAAGTTCCGCGAAGACCTCTATTTCCGCCTGGCCGTCGTGGACATCACGCTGCCTCCGCTCCGGGAGAGGCGGGACGACGTGCCTCTGCTGTGCGAACACTTTCTCAAGGAGTTCAACGCGGCGAACGGCAAGCGCCTGGGCGGCTTCACCGCGGACGCGGCCGAGCTGCTGGCGGCGCATGACTGGCCCGGGAACGTGCGGGAGCTGCGCAACACGATCGAAAAGGCGGTGGTGCTGGCGAAAGGCGAACGCCTGACGGCGCGGGATATCCCGGCCGGCATCAAGGAGGCGGCGCGGGGGTTTCGCGGGGAGCGGGGCGCGGCGCGCGCGGGCGCCCCCGGGGCCGGGGCTTCGCTGGCCGCCGCCGAGAAGTCCATGATTCTGGCCGCGCTCAAGCGCAACGGCGGCAACCGCAGCCGCGCCGCGCGGGAGCTGGGAATAAGCCGCCGAACGTTGCACCGCAAGCTGAACCTCTACCGCGGAGAGGAGCAGCCCGCGGCGGGCGGCGCGGCCGATTCGCAAACCGCGAAACGGGCCGCGGGCGCGGCGCGAACGAATCGTACCGGCTGAGGCGGGAAAGCGGGGGCGCGATGGCGCGTTTCGAAACGGCCGTGCAATCGGTCATAAGCAGCCTCGACCAGGGGTGGGGGCGCCGCCTGCTCGCGTGGTTTGCCGCGGGCGTTCTCCTGCTGGCCCTCATCGCGGTCTACGCGCGCTCGCAGTTCCGGGGCCTGCGCGAGGCCGAGGCCATGGAATACGCGCAGCTCGGCCGCGGCCTTCTGGAGGGGCGGGGCTTCGCAACGCGCTGCATCCGCCCCGCGGACATCGCCTTCGCGGAGGGCCGCGGCCGCGCTCATCGCCTGGATGCGTTTCCGGACATGCGGCACGGGCCGCTCTTCCCGGCGCTGCTTGCGCTGGCGTATCGGGCCACGGGCGTTTCGTTCGAGGTGAAACCCTCGGCGGCCGTGCACGCCCCGGAGGCGCTGGCCGTGATTCCGGTGTGCGCGCTGGGCGTGCTGCTGGCGGGATTGATGACGTACCTGCTGGCGCGGCGGCTGTTTGACGAACAGGTCGCGGCCGTTTGCGCGCTGGTGTATTTCGTGAGCCGGGCCGCGCTGTCGCAGGCCGTGTCGGGGCTGCCCACGGCGCTGATGTCGTTCCTGACGGCGTGCGCGGCCTGGGCGCTGGCCCGCTCGGCGGAGGCGGCCGCCGCGGGACGCGGCGCCGGACGCTATCTGCCGGGCGCGGCGCTCGCCGGTCTTCTGGGCGGGGCCGCGTTTCTGGCGGGATACGGAAGCCTGGCCGCGGCGGCGGCCCTGGCGGTCTTTGCGGCCCTGGCCTTTGAGGAGCGCCCCTGGGCGGCGGCCCTGGCGTTCGCGGGCGGCTTTGCCGTCGCGGCCGCGCCCTGGATCGCGCGCACGGTCCGGGAAACGGGCCTGCCGCTGGGGCTCTCCACGCACGCGGTGTTCAAGGCGTCGGGGCTGTACGCCGAGGACGTGATGGCGCAGGGCCTGTCGCGGCTGGACGGCCTGCGCGCCGCGCGCCTGCTGCGACGCGACCTGCTGGCCGGGCTGCCGCGGGCCTTCGAGACGGACCTGCGTTCGCTCGGCAGCGGCCTGGTCGTGTGCTTCTTCCTGGTCGCGCTGTTTCAGTCGCACGAACGCCGCCTCGTCGGGACGCTGCGCGGCTGCGTGGGCCTCGGCGCCGCGCTGACGGTCCTGGGCATGGCGGCGGGCTGGCTGCCGGGCCGCGAGCTCGGCGCCCTGCTGCCGCTGATCACGGTCTTCGGCGTCGGCGGATTCTTCGAGATGCTGCGCCGGGACCCGGCCGCCGAGCCGGGCCGGGACCGCGTGCTGACCTGGGCGCTGGTGGCGCTGAGCGCGCTCGGCACGGTTGCCGCCCTGCTCGGCCCCAGGGCGGGAATTCCATACCCGCCGTACTACCCGCCCCTGGCGGACGCAGTGTGCGCGCTGATCGAGCCGGACGAAGCCCTGTGCAGCGACATACCGGAGGCGACGGCCTGGTACGGCAACCGGGTGTCGGTGCTGCTGCCGCGCGAGGCGCATACGGTGGCGGCGCTGGAGGGGCGGGGCATGCCCATCGGCGGGGTCTACCTCACCACGCGCAGCGCAAGCCGCCCCTACGTCGGCGCGCTGACGGCGGGCCCGTACAGCTCGTGGCTGCCGGTGCTGCGGGGCCAGGCGCCGCCCGACTTTCCGTTCACGGAAGGGATCGCGCTGCCGCCGGGCACGCGCGATCAACTGTTCCTGACGAAACCGGGAAGGCTCACTTCTCCAGAGCCTCCACCCGCAGCGCCACCCGCCCCGACCCCGGCGCCCGCGGATCGGCCCTGACGTCGCACTTGACCAGCCGCCAGGGCGGACGCGCGGCCTCCGCGGCCGCGGCGAACGCCGCCGCCTCGGCCAGCGCCGCGCCGGTCAGCGAGATGTCGCAGCGCCGCACGGTCCAGCCGCCGAAGGCGGGCGCCCGCTCCGCTTCGCGCACTTCGCGCGCCACGTTTCCCGCGACGGCAAGCTCCAGCAATTCCGCGGGCGACCGCGGACGCTTGCGCGGCAAAGCTTCGAACACGCGGCAGGCGGCCTCATGCCGGAGCAGCCGGTCCTGCATTTCGCGCAGCGCGGCAAAAGCCGAGACCTTGGACGCGAGGCGCGCGCGCGTCGCGCCGACGCGCGCGGCGGTGCCCGCGGCGAAGGCGATGCCCGTGACGACCGAAACGGCCGCGGCGACCCATGCCAGGCGCAGCGCAAGCCGGACGTTCATGGCGCGCCCTCCGACGCCGCCGCGAACGGGATGCGCGCGTTGTCCAGCGCCGCGCCGCGATCGAGCCGCACGGCGTAGCCCAGCGCGCTCAGGGCCGCGGCGAGCTCCTCGCATTTGTTCCAGTCGCCGGCCGTGCCGCTGACCGCGAGCCGGTCGGCCTCGATCGTCAACGCCTCGTACTGAAGATCGTGGCGCGCGCCGACCGCCAGGATCGCTCCCATGGCGCGCAGCAGCGACGGCTCGAAGGCGCGGCGGAAAGGCGCCATGGCGGCAAGGCGCTCGTCCAGCCGCTCCTTGACGATGCGCAGGGCGTAGGCGCCCTTCGCGCCTTCGACGCGGTAGCCGGACAGCGCGTCGCGCAGCGTCGCGAAAGCGGCGTCCAGCCGGGCCTCCCGCCGGCGCACCGCGGAATTCCAGCCGATGTTGGCCGCGTGCAGCAAAAGCCCGCCCGCGAGGAAGAGCGCGGCCGCGCGGGCGCTGAGCGCGGCGGCGCGCGCCAGAAGCGCGGGATGCGCCAGGGGGCCCGCGCGCAGGTTGCAGCGCAGCGGCCCGGGCAGGAGGGCGCGCGTGGCCAGGGCCCGCGCGAGAAAGGCGGCGGGCGCGTCATGTGTCGCCGACGGACCGGGCCAGTCCGCGGCGAGACGGGCGCGCAGGGCCTCCGGGCGACGGCCGTCCCCGGCGCCCGCGCCGCACCAGAACCAGAGAGTGACGTCCGGCTTGTCCCTGAAAACGCCGGCCAGAACGCGGGCCATGTGGGCGTGGTCGTCGGAGCGGACGGCGTGCGCGCTGAACAGCTTGTCGCCCCGGCCCAGGGCCAGCGTGGCGCGATCGGCTCCCAGCGACACGACCACGCGCGGCGCATCGGCGGCGGCCGCGTCCGGCGGCCGCTCGCGCAGGCTCTGCGTCCACAGGGCGAGCCCTTCCTGGTCGAGGATGAGCGGATCCATGGCGCGCGCGCGCAGGGCGTCGAGCCTGGCGCGGACGGCCGACAGGCGCGCGCCCGCCGCCAGGGCCTCCGTGACCGGCCCCTCGGCGCGCGGGGCCAGGAATGCGCAGGCGCATTCTTCAAGCGGGAACGGAAGCTCGATGTCCAGCAGCGTCGGGAAAACCTTGCGCGCCTTGGCCGGCGAAGGGAAGGGGGCCTGGATCCGCCGAAGAAAGCTCTCGCCCGACCGGAGACAGGCGGCCACCACGCGATCGCGCCCGCCCGCGGGCGGCGGCCATGCCGCGTTCCCGGGCAGGGTTTCGAAGATGACGCGGCCGCCGCGGCGTTCGGCTTTGACGATCAGGGGCGGATCGGCGGCGTCGTCGACGGCGTAGCACACCCGGGCCCATCCGGCGGCAGGCCGCCTTTCGCCGCGTCGCGTCCAGATCCCGTGCTTCACGCCCAGCAGCCTAGTGCAGCCGCGTGTGACGTTCAAGCTTCGAACGTCGCGCCGAGAAA
>Ga0194111_10001247_pt1 | contig 31367 bp, 35 predicted proteins | sample TA2KigC300mmetaG_FD_146194 | JGI IMG/M metagenome (GOLD analysis project Ga0194111, IMG submission 146194) | Freshwater microbial communities from Lake Tanganyika, Tanzania - TA2015033 Kigoma Deep Cast 300m | ecosystem: Environmental > Aquatic > Freshwater > Lake | place: Tanzania: Lake... | reverse complement strand
CAAAAATTAATTTATCTAGAGAAAGTTTTAGTTTGCCGTTTAATTCGTCAATTTCTTTTAGATAAGGAACGCCAGAAGCCTTTGCATTTGATATTTCTATAAGTGCTTCATAATTAAGCGGTTTTTCCTGGTTTTTAAAGTCGTAATCGATTTCTAGTTTAGAGCTTAAATCGGATTTGATTTCCAAATTATCCTGAGTAACGTTAATTCCGTAGATAGAGTTTGAGCCTTCCAGGTGCAAAAGTTCGTTATTGTAATCGCAAGCCAATTTTGCAGAGAGCTTTCCATCTTTAATATCAAAAGGGATATCGCCAAAATAGGCAAGGTATTCATGAATCAATAAATTATCTAAATTTATCACTGCCGAAGCCTGCTTGGATAAGAAATTGATCTTGCCGCTGAGCGCAACTTTGCTATCCGCATCTTCAATATTTACTTTTAAGTCGAATTTGGCACCGGTAGGTAAATATGGTTTAAGGGTCAGGTTTATATCTTTGAGTTTTTTCGAAAATGGGCTAGCTAAAGAATTATCCTGGAATTGGACTTGCGAGTCAGCAATCTTTACCTTGAGGATTGTAAAGGAAAAATTAGATTTTGTTTGAGGTTTGGAGTTAAAAGTCTTAACGATATCGGAGAAATTCCAGTCACCATCTTTGAGCCTTACGATATCGGCATTCAATCCGCTTATGTTAATCGAAGGAACGAGAATATTCTTTTTTAATATGAAAGGGAATATTACGGGATTAAAGGCCAACTCTTTTATCAAGAGGAATGTGGCTTTGTCATCGGTAGATTTCCCCGTTATTTCTAAATCATTGATTATAACTCCTTTTAAGAAGTTATAATCGATTTTACCTATTGCTGCAGTTCTACCGGTGTATGATTGTATTTGCTCTAGAAATACAGTCTTAACCTTTCTTAATATTAGGGGCTTGTTTAAGTATGCTACAATGATGAAGGTTATAAAAATGACCGCTAAAACCAACAGGATTAGTAATATTTTCTTTTTCATAACTATCGCATTATATAATATTTATAGTATATTTTCAATAGTTGCAAAAAATATTCTTACATGTTATAATACACTCCTTTAGAGATTGGCCCGATAACGGGGAGTGGCTCAGTTTGGCTTAGAGCGCTTGGTTTGGGACCAAGAGGTCGTGGGTTCAAGTCCCACCTCCCCGATTTTTAAGGAAGTTAAATATTCTATAAAGTTAGTTAAGAATTCGGAGGACTAAATGAAAGATAGATTTTCAAAAACCATGGTTTTAAAGGTGTTGCTATTTTTATCCTTTTTCTCTTCAAAGGCATTTGCCCAGGCTGAGACAAAAGGCGCCACGGATGTTGTTATACAGCAAATTGATACGGTCAAGCATTTAGTTGATATTCTTATCGAGTTTTCCGTAAAATATAGTTTTCAGGTTTTAGGCGGCATATTGGTTTTAGTCTTGGGTTGGATTGTTTCTAAAATAGTCGGTAAATTTATTTACGAGTTATTGCATAAATATAAAGTAGACATTACCGTAGGTAAATTCATTGTAGGTTTCATTAAATTAATTATTATTGGTTTCGCGTTTATAGTGGCTTTGGGTAAATTTGGCATTGAGATTGCGCCTCTTATTGCCGGTATCAGCGTGGTGGGTTTTGGTACTAGTTTTGCCCTGCAGGGCCCATTGTCAAATTATGCTTCAGGGGTGACGCTAATTTTTACAAAACCATTTAAAGTGGGAGATATTATCGAGGTAGCAGGGGTGACAGGCGAAGTTCTTGATATGAAATTGCCGCGTACCGAACTTAAGACTGTTGATGGAGAGACTATAGTTATCCCAAACAAGCATATCGTCGGGGAAGTAATCCATAATTATTCCGACCAGAAAAGGGTAGATATCAAAGTGGGTATAAGCTATAAATCAGATGTTGAAAAAGCTATCAACGTAGTGACGAAAGTCGTAAAAGATGAAGCTCACGTTTCCAAGGCTAAAGAACCTCGAGTAGGAATATCCGAATTTGCGGATTCGAGTATAAATATATACGCTAGGCTCTGGTGCAAGCAGGATGATTATTGGGATGTATTGTTTAGTATCAATAAGAATATTTTTGACGCATTCATCAAGAATCAAATCGAAATTCCTTTTCCGCAAAGAGACGTGCATATTATCGAGAAAAAGAAAGCGTAACTTGTAGAGTATTGTTTGAAGACAAATTTGCGCCCGTAGCTCAGTTGGATAGAGCATCTGCCTTCTAAGCAGAGGGTCGCCCGTTCGAACCGGGCCGGGCGCGCCATAAAAAGGAAAGTTATGAAAAAATTCTTGAAAGTAATCTTGGTGTTGGTTATCGTTGTAGCCTTGGTTTTCTTGTCGGGTTTTATTTTCTTGAGTCTCAAGGGCAAAGCCTTAGTTGTTTCTCAGATGGAGAATATTCTAAAACCCAAGGTTGAGATCGGCTCTATAAAATTGAATTTTCCTGATACGGTGGAGATGAATCAGCTGAGAATCGAGAATTTCCTGGAAACCAAACAATTACTTATTCAGCCAAGTCTAATAGCGTTTTTATCCGGCAACGTAGGTTTTAGCAAGATAGTCTTGGTGGAACCCAAGATAACAATTTCAAGAAATGCAAGCGGAGAATTTAATTTTGCCAACTTATTAAAAGATACAGAAGGCAAAAGTAAGCCCGTGATGATAGGCGATTTGGTGATAGAAAACGGGAATGTAGATTTTATCGACAAGAAAATTAGGCCGGAAGGGTTTGTCTCGCAAATTAGGAAATTAGATATGAAACTAAGCAATCCCTTGAGCCCGCGGTTTAATGTCAGCGCAGAGATTGTGGGAGCCGATAAAGAAAAACCGGGTTCATTTAGCGCTGAGGGATGGATGAGCTTATCGCGTAAGGATATGGATGCGGATGTTAAATTGTCAAATCTTGATGGAGCATATTTCAGCCCTTATTTCCAAAGTTTTCTTTCAGAGCAAAAACTAAAAAGTGCGAATGTAAATACGCAGGTTAATCTTAACGCTAGAAATAATGAGATAGATGGTAGGTGCCGTCTGAATATTGATAATATTACATACGAAGAACAACAGCAACAGGCCGAGGCATCCAAAGAAATCAGCATACCTGGCCTAATATCTTCCGTTTTGGGAGAATCGCAGGCCAAGACTAATCAGATAACTTTGGATTTGCCGATAAAAGGGACTTTGATTCCTTTTAAGATAAATTTAGTCAAAATCACAGGCAGTATTTTTACTGAGATACTAAAGAATACTATCGCTGGTGAACCAAAGTCATTGCCTGAAAGGTTTGAGTCAATCGGAGATAAATTTAAGACCATTGGTAAAGACCTAGAAAATATTTTTAAAGAAAAGTAGAAACACCGAGTGAGTAGTTTATCTGATTAGTATTGTTTATTTTTTGACTTTTAAGTTTTACTTTTAATTTTTTACTTTTTAGTTTTGAATTTTTATGGTGGGCGTAGCTCAACTTGGTTAGAGCATTAGACTGCCTGCCCTGGCAGGTATAAATAATTTGTTAAAAAGGTCAGGCCAGGGTGGCTCTAAGGGTTGCGGGTTCGCCTGCCCTGGCAAGCTAGATAATGTCATATTTTGTTTAGACCTTAAGAAGCTTAAAGGATAATAAGAGATACATAGGATTTACAAAAAATGTAAATGAAAGACTTAAAAGACATAATACAGGAAAGGTAAAGTCGACTAAGCACAGAAGACCTTTTAGATTGATTTCATTTAGAGAATTTGCTACTCTTAGAGAAACAATTAATTACGAGAGAAGGTTGAAAAATAGATAGTGGTGAGCGTAGCTCAACTTGGTTAGAGCACTAGACTGTGGCTCTAGGGGTTGCGGGTTCGAATCCCGTCGCTCACCCCAAATGTTCCCCTCATACGAACACAGGCTCAAGCGAGCCACACCGTATGAGGGTTTTTCTTTTTCTGAGGCAAAAAGACCCATAAATCCCTCAGAAATGGCTGTTTTTGTGAAATATCTGCAAAAATATGCGGATATTCAGCCACGAACCTATTGGTATGAAACACCCTTCTACAGGATCTTCCGTAACGCCCGGCAGAGGTTCTGCTTAGGAAATCGCCCTGAAGACCTAGAGCACCTTTTAACAATCGAAAAAAGAGCATGGGAAAGGCATCTTGCCCACCTTAATCGTTTAGAGCGGTTCCCCCTTGATAAAGCTGAATATTACATACGATTGAAAGAGTCCCGCGGTGTCAATAGTATCAGAGAACTGGGTAAACTTACAGGCGAAGACTGGTCATACATCGCTAAGATTTTAAGAACGCTGGAGCTTCCAGGGCCAATCAAAGATTTCCTGCGAAACAATAAGAATAATTCCGCTATACTTCAGTTTTTTCATCTGCGAAAACTACTTGATATTGTGCGACAAGGCGAAGAACGTCTGCAATTGGGCAGATTTAGAGAACTTATGCAAGAATTTGAGGATAGCAGTTTAGGAGCGTTGACAGAATGATTCCTACGGGTATATCCCCTATAGAAGCGGCATTTGAGGTTATTGGCTTGGTAAATGCCAAGTCAATAATGGATTTTATGTTCTTTGAGACAAAAATAGGATTAGCTATCTTTTTGATAGGGCTTTTGACTGCTTTGTGGAGATCTGCCAAAGAGGCAGATTTTTCAATTCTCTGGAGCTATTTGTTCATGTTTTGTGCGCTTCTGTTTATCTTTATTAAGCCTATGGCCGGCTTGGAAAATGCTACCTCCACCATGGAAGTAGCCGGCTGGAAGGGCACAAGTACCCAGGACAGCCTGAAAGAGGCCTTTCTTGACTCAGGAAAGGCCCGCACAGGCTCTTTGGGTCTTGTATTTATAAGCCGGGGCTACAATACTGTAGTTTTTGGCACAGTCAGCGCTATCACCAAAGTTACTCAGGCTCAGGATTTTAATTATCTTAAAAACCCGTTTATTGTCAATAAGGTGTCTTTATATCTACAGGATTTTACCGCTGACGGAATAACCAAAGACAAAGACCTAAGAAAAGATATCCGCGATTTTTTGAAAAATGATTATCCTCAGGCCCTGGGGAGAATGGCTCAAGGGAAAAAGCAGACTCTGCAGATTACCGGGAAATGGTGGCCAGGAGACAGCGAGGTTGTGGCAAGCTATGACCCGGAACAGAGAACAAGATGGGATGCCCTTGAGGCAAGGCTGGGCAAGTATATTGATGATGAGAGAAGCAGGTTGGATCCGGGAGCGCAATTTACAGCCATGCTGACTGACCGCAAAACATTAGAGATTAAACTTCTTAGCGGAGAGATGCGAAAAACAGCCGCAGAATTGGCTTTTAACATATCCGGTTACGGGCTGGACCAGCGGGCGCTGCAGGGCAGTTGGTCTCTGAGAAAATTATTTGGAGGAAGCCTGGCCTATCTTGGCTCTTTTGTCGGCCAGCTGTTATCAACCACTATGGCTGAATTTATGATTAAAGCGCTGCCCTATTTACAAGGGTATGCGGTAATGATCATTTACAGCCTGTTTCCGTTTACTTTACTGCTCTGTCTTTTGTTCGGGACATACAGCATTTTAAAGGAGTATTTTATATATCTATTTTGGGTAAAATCCTGGGTTATTGTCTGGGCTTTGATTCATTATGCATCTATCTATATATACACCTTGCAGGCAAGCCTTAATTCAGGCACTACTAATTGGTTCATTGAGAGGCCTTATTTTAACACGGTAACTGGGGTGCTTTTAGTCATGTCTCCAGGCATAGCCTGGTTTATGACCAAAGGGATATTAACCGGTATAGGGGAAGCAGCCACTGCATTGACTCTTCATGCGGATAAGGGAGTGGGTAAGGTAGGCTCTAAGATAGGAGTATAGGTGGTTAAATTAATGTGCAAATTAATGTCAAAGAAACGTGCTGCCGCATGTACTTTATCCGTTTTTCCTTGCGCACATTATTTTGCACATAATCTTTTAAGTATGCTTATCTCCCTCAAGCACTTATTGCTCGCGGCGGGCGGTATGCCTCGAGGCGCCTTTTTCAGCTTCCCTCTCGAAGGCTACCGCACGCCCGTCCCAAACAAAACCTACCAAACCACCAAAAATAAAACCCCCAAAAGAGAGGGCGGGGCGATTTAGGGTGATTAAACATAATTTATCCTGGAATTTGCACACGTCCTTTATCCTCTGGGTAATTCTTGAAGTATTTGGCTATTCTTGCGCAAGACGAGCAGACCTCGGAAGCATTGCAAACCTCGCAGAACGGAAGCACTCCCTGGATATTTAATCCTGCAGTCTGCTTGCATGATTTACATTTAAAATCTTCACATGCCTGACAAGCAAGATACGGCATACCTATGTGAGGGCAATTGGCACAATCCGCTGTTTGACAGCTCTCACAAGGATTCTCTTCTTCTTCAAAAGTTGACTGAGTTTCAAAAGCCAATTCGCGAGTCTTCTCATTTATCTTTGAAAGATCTATTTCCGGCAAATCAACCAGCTGGAGCTGAATCTTTACATAGCCAAAGCCGTTGCAGGGTAGTTTTACCCTTCTTGTGGCTACACTGCCTTTGGAATTGGCGATTACAATACTGTAAGTGTAAAGATTGCGCGCATGGGCGTCATCCTGCGAAGAATGGAATGCTCCCATGTCATGGTGCGAATGGATTATGCCGTCGCCGCCTAATTCCTCCTTGAATTCGCAGTCAACCGAACCGACTTCCTGTTTAGGGATTTTAAAGCTGGTTATAATACTGTCTTTTACCCAGAACACAGCTCCCCATTCTTTATCGCCCATGCGCTGTGAGATATACTGCCACTGGCTCCAGATGCTCCAGGGTATCTTTAAGGTTTCTTTGTGGTCATGCTCTGCGCAAAAACCGCATTCGCCGTAATTCTTTATTTTTACTTCCAAAATATTGCTTCTTTTGGTCTTTGTATCTTCTAAGGTAAACATTTTTATCTTCCTCCTTTTGCTTTCAGCCATTTCCTCATGGCTTCCAGTAGTTTTGAATCGCTAATCTCTCCTGTTTCAACCTGGCTGATTATATCGTCGTATTCCTCTCTTTTTGCCTTTTCCTTTATTTCCTCTATATCATCTTCGCTATAATGCTCTTCGCAGTCCGGGCAGTAGCCGTAATCTGAATCATCAGGATTAATCCTGTTGCAGTCATCGCAGTATCCATAGCTGTCAGGTATATGCTCTTCAATGTTGTCCAGAATATTTTCTTCGCCTTCATTTCTTGCGTCGTCTAAAAGCTTACGGCAGATATGAGAAGAATGCTGGATATGAAGCTTTCCGATATCATCCATAAGGCAGAGTTCTTTATATGTCCGGGAGGCAACTCCTGCTGCCGCGGCCAATACCGCAGGTATTACCCAAGAAGGCGTAACTGTATAGCCGTCTTGAGCTGCGGGCTCTTTCAATGACAGCGGAAAGGCCTTTGAGACATTCAGGACTGTACCGTCATAGCCTATTCTCTGGTAAGAAAAATTGTTCTTTTTACAATAGGCGCAGATCAGCTGCTGGCTTTTTAAGTTATCCGTGCAGCAGAATACCTCACCGCGCAGGGCCTGGCAGTCAATGGGCTTTTCAATGCGTATCTCCTGGATTTCAATTCTGGTTTCCTTGCGGATTGAGGTAATGAGCTCTTTTAAGACCTCGGTTTTCTTTCTTCCAACCTGGTCTTCTTTAAGTAAGAGCCTGTTTAGATTGGATACTTCGACTATGTCAGTATCAACCAGGATCAATTCCTTAACCCCGGACATGGCAAGGAATAAGGCGGTCCAGAATCCTGTGCCACCGCAGCCGACAACCGAGGCAATATGGGTAATCTCTAAATTGTTTATTAGGTTTTGACGCTCGTAAATCGCTTCTTGTAACATGGGCTTATCCTCCTTTAGATGATTTCCTCAATCAGGTTTTGGTTAAGCAGCCTTTCAAATTTGCGTTTTTTATCTTCGTCTTTATTGGAAAGTATTGCCTTTAGGTCTGAGTAACTTTCCGGAAGGATCACTGTACCAAGGGATTCAAGGTTGATTACCCGGAATGATTTGATTATTTTAAGTGCTGCTTCCTTAAGGAGCCATAAGGAATCAGGGTTAAGATATTCTATTTCGCCTGTGCAGATAGCATGGCCGTTACTACTCATACCCAGGTAATGAAAGCCTATCTCCGGCTCTGCGACAAACTCTTCAAAACTGCCTCTTGCGTCATATATTCCGTAGAGCCTGAAAGGATAATACTTAACGGGAGTTTTCAAGCTATAGGTTTTATGGGCATAATAAAGCTTATCTATCAAGAGTAGCCCGCAGTATCCTTCGACCAGGATAGACTCGTCTTTAACCATGCAGGGATAGTTCCCCTTGAAAGGAACGCGAAAAAGTCCTTCCTTTAATCTCCTGATGTATTCGCGCCAGGAAAAATCAATTTCTTCAATCAGGGTTGACTTTTTCTTTGCCTTAGTGATCAATTCGGTATCTATCATTTTTAAGTTCCTTAAAGCTTTAAGAGAGGGAGAAGAACTTCCTCCCTCTCTTTTCGGCTCTTTTGCTTTAGCGGCCTGCCTTGACGTATCTTTCAACTTCGATGTCATGGCCGTCAAAGGTCGCAGGCAGGTTATCGGTAGAAGTTACTTCCTCGCCGTCAACCAGGATGGTAAAGGAATCAATTCCCTTCTCCTTAAGGATCCTTGTTAAGGTGTCCTTTACAGAATCGCCCCTTTTTACTTCTACCTCTTCTCCTACGATGGTTACTGTGGTTTTCTCGTTTTTCAGCTCTTCTAAGTTCATTTTATTCTGCCTTTCTCCCCGTATAGCCGATAGGACAGCTTTAAAATTTTAAATTCTTAAGCCTCGTAGGCCGCAAGAACCACTTCTTGCAATTCGTTTTTTGCCTCAGGCGTTAAGAATTGGACGGTGTCATAGTACTTATTGTCACCGCCTAAATGGGATGGCATGGCTGCGAACAGACCGCTGCCGTCCTTTTTTGCCAGCACTCTGACGCCTTTGATTAAAACCGCATCTGCGACTTTAATATCCACAAAGGCCTTGAGAGTGCCTTCGTCTTTTTCGACTTTATAGACTCTGGCTACTTCAATCATGGTTTTCACCTCCTTTCGTGCTTGTTTTTGTTTTGTTTTTACTTGGCTCATGTAAGCCTCCTTTCTTTTGACGCCGGAAATTAAAACCCAAGAACTTGAAGTATTTTTTGAGGCAACCCACGAAAAATACGTTCTTTTGTCAAGAAAACAGGCATGCCCGAAGGGAAGCGAGAGCCAAACGAGCTTACCTTCCTGGGAGTCCTTTGGAAAAATTGAGACTCCCCGTTAGGGTTTTAAAAAAATACCTTGCATCTTGAGGCAGACCACAAGTGCAAGGTAGAGATGAATTTTTCCAAAGGATTTTCTTGAAAAAAGTCAGGATTGGGTTATTGTAGGCGGATAAAAAGAAAGAGGCTTACTGAATGAGGCAAGGAGAAACAAAAAAACACGAAAGGAAATATACAGGCATCGTAAGTTTTTTTGTCGATTTTAATCCATTCGGTTTTATCGATGCCTCTTCTTTTATAGGTGGGCTTTAAAATAAATAACCCCACCTGAGCCCTTTCGGGAAGTCAAGCGGGGAGTAAGTAGAAATTTGGCGACCGATTACAGTTAAGCTAAATTATAATAATAAATTTCCTCAGCAGAATCTATAACTTCAGTTTCTTCTTCTACTCTTGCACAAGGAAAAGAGCATTCTTCTATAGGAACAAACTTTCCTTCTTTAGTTAAAGTTAAAAATTCCATTAGTTGCTCTACCTTATCATTATTATTTTTAATGCTCTTTTTCTTATCCATCTTTCCCTCTCTACTCTATATAAGTCTACCATAATTGGATAACCTAATCAAGTATTTTTCTTCCAGTTTTTATTTCAATGTCATTTCTTAAACCACCCAAATCTATCTCAAAACCACAATTACAGAGTAGTTTATTATTTTTCGGGAAAGGTATGCAACCTTCTTTCTTACAATCGTCATCTATTTTAGAATTAGGCACAAATTTGCCATATACCTCATAGGCTTTACTACATTTAGAGCATTTAACCTTAATTTTTACTACATCGGGTGGCCTAACCGGTTGTTGAGGCATCCTTATAGGGGCGTTTGTCATCAACGCTGTTTTGAATATTTTTTCGTCTTGCGTCGCAAAAATCTTATATGTTGAAGTTGTAGTAAACAATAACCTACAAACTGTTTGAATTCTATTAACGATATCTTGCAATATCGAGTCTTCATCAATCTTTGTAATCTTTATTTCCATTTCTTCGAGGTCTTCTATTTTTATTGAACGCCCATGAGAGCGCCACTTAGCGTGATTTATTAATTCCGCTACTATTTCTTTCGCCCTATCTTCTTTCATTTTATCCGTGACGGGTGTTTTTCTAGTTTCCGTTATTTTCCAATCTTTAAATTTATAATTCTTAAGCCATTCCACCACTAAATCTTCAGCGAATTTTAAAGAATGGTAAACCCCCTTTAATTCCCCGGGGCTTATTTGAGCAATCATAATTGCATCAAATGAATTCAGCTTACCTTTTTCTTCGGCTTCTTTATATTTCTCGTCTACCCATTCAGTATAATCAAATGCCGATACAATAGTCCTACCTATTCTCATTTGCGCATCTATAGGCCCCAAGCTTCCTGTTCTTGTCATAAGGATCTCGTTACCTGATAAAACCATTAAAGTTCCAGCACTCTTAGCTTCTCCAGATACAACAAAAGATATATTCTGGAAATGCTTCCTTAAAAAATTTACTATTTCTTCTGCTGCTTCGCCACTGCCTCCGGGAGTCTCTAAATAAACATCGAGATTAGTGACAAACGGTTTACCTTTCAGCATATCAGCAATAATGTAATAATCTTCTTGGCTGAGGGCTACATCGGGTATCTGTTTACCCAAAGCACTAGCGAATACCAATAAAAAACAGTTTCTCTTTTGGTTGTATTTAGAAATTAGGAACAGCAATTCTACTTCTAATTCATTCGCACTTAATCTTCTATTTATATATTCACTCATTAATCCCATTTTCTTTCCTCCATATAAAGGTGATTTTATCATACAAGGTTAATTTGTCAAATATATTGTTGGCAAACAGGGCTTCTGGAAACATATCTTATTAATCACTGTTTCCTTTTTCCGGCAGGTACATCTCTTTCTTATCCTGTGTTTCAGTAGTTTCATCGAAATACGAAGCGGTCCCGTCATCGTTTATGATGGTATTGAGTTTTTCTTTTTCGGACTCTGATAAGATGCCGGCCATGGCTTCGTTGTAGTCCTTATAGATTTGCCTCTCTTCTTTGAATCTCTCCAGTTTTTCTTTGAGGTAATTATAATTCCGCTCAAGAACGCCTCTTTGGACATCATCTAATCCCGGCGCGCGCATTGCCTCCAAAAGATCATCCATTGCCTGCCTATACTGGGCTATGGTTTTAAAATAAGCGATGTCGGATGATAACTTGGAAACCGCTATATACTGTTTTGCCTTAGGCATTAAAGTTATGTTTCTTATCTGATCTTCCGTCACTGGATTATTAGGCAAAGACAGTTCTTTTAAGAAATCAGCGGATATAGTCTTTGAGTTCAGGTATTCATCCATAAGAAAGAACAGTTTATTAGACGTATCTGTCCTGAACTCATCGTTTACTTTGTAGATGGATTTTTCTCCTTTATTGTTTTCAATCTGAGATGCGGTGATTGTAGTTTCGCCGACAGCTGATTTGACGAAATCCTTTCTCTCGTCAGGAATATTTATCTTCTTAAATATATCTGAAATTACATCAATTTTGCCTCCCTGTGCCAAGGGAATGCCTTCGGCATTCTTCAGGAAGGCAAAAGGATCCTTATTTTCTTTGCAGGCCTTAAGCGCGTTATCTATATCCAAACCTGTGCCAACTTTTTCCTTAACGCACTCGCTTTCGCTCTTCTTCCTTAGTTTATCCATGTATTCGCCTGCTGCCTTCTCGATATCCTCACACTGGGCATACCTTAGGCCCAGGCGCATATTGGTCATGGCGTTAAAATGCTTGATGATATCAGCTAGGGTCGGCGAAACATACTCCAATAACAGCATAGGCGCAGCTGCTATGGCTTCGCTGGATATGCCTTTTAGATAATCCGCTAATATCTGCTCTGAAAGCACGCTGTTAAAGCTTGAGGCAAGGTCAAAACCGCTGCATCCTTTTGAGCCGGAAAGGATAGAATACCCCACTCCCGGCTCATCAGGCGGAACTGTAGGCCTATAATCAATGCCCCCACGGTAATAGAAGCCGGACTTATCTTCGGAAATAGCACTGTCAATGGTATAGGGATTGCTATTATCATCCTTAGAAAAAATATCTGCATAGCTATTGCTTCTTAAAGACAGAATTAAAGCTAAAAGGATAATGACTATTTTCATTTGAATAGATTGAGTATCCTGTCTTTGTCTATATAACCTGAAAGAAAATGCCTTTTATTTCTCTTGTTAAATACCGCGATAGACGGATACGATTTAACTTTAAATAAGCTGCTCATACCGTTATCCTGTCTGGCTGAGAATCTAAAGTTTTCTAATTCCCCGTCAGAGAAGCCTTTGGCAAAAGCTTCAACTCTAATTTCAGGATGATTGAGGTAAATATCCTCGATTACCCGGGATTCTTTCTCGCAGGATGGGCAGCCTTTAAGCATAAAATAAAAAAGGTATCCTGTTCCTGTTTTAACAACATTGCTTGGGGTATCGCTAGGCTCAAGTAGGCTTTTTGTTTCCTTTATTACCTCAAACTCCTTTGCTTCTTTTCTTAATAACTCCTGGGCTAGGAGGAATTTCTTAATCCTTTTTAGGTTCCACGCTAAATATGCCCTTGCATTTTCCGGATCAGGATTATTCAGGAAATCCCTTACTTCCTTGGGGGGCACATAAATAGTTACCTGGCCTGTCGGGCTGATTACCGGCTCAGACCATTCATCTGGAATGACTTCAGGAGCGCTGCCGGTATCTGCTGCTACCGTTTCTTTCTGTGCTTTTGTATCTTGAAAAAAATCAATCCGTTCATACCTAAAAATAGTCTCTGCTTTTACCAAGGCAAAATGCGACAGGAAAATAATAAATACTATAGAGAATATCCTCATTTTTTAAGTTTGGATACGAAGTCATTAAAATCAGATAACCCGGTTAGTTTTTGCTGGCTGCCGTTATAGGTGATTAAATAAACCGGCGCCTTAATGATGTTGAACTCTTTTACAATACTCCCGCTTAAATCAATGCTGAATTCAATGCCAGAACCAAAGAATTTCTGCTTCGTAAGCAATTTTTGCCTTAAATCATCTTTACTTCCCGTAATAACACCCTTAACCGACCAGCCGGCGTTCTCATTCTTAAACTTAATCAAGGAATTAACCGCCTTATCAAATGAGCTGTCGCTAAGATCAATAAACAAGGTAATCTCATTAGTGCCTGTATTTTTATTGAGATTACTAGAAATCCTCTTCTCTATCGCAGCAACCTTATCTTTTAAATTCGGATTCAAGCTAACTGGATCGCTTTTACATTCGCTGCACTCGTTTTGCTGTATTGAGGCGTGTTTATCATCAAAAAAGCCCGCCAGTACAGAAGCCGGGTTTAATAACAAAGAAACACTTAGGATTACACTTAATAAATACAACATATTCTTCTTCTCCAATATACCCAAAGGTATTTGCCGGTAGCGGATAACTTACCCGATTCCCAGGCTGCCGGATGCTGGCCTATTTTTATGCACCCGGAAGGAACAGGATAAATCAATTCCAGCTTATCAGCCTCAAAAGACGGAATAAAGCCGGTAGTTTCTAAGACGAGGTGCGAGGTAGAACCTAGAAGCGAAGCAATGCTAATAGCCCTGGTTGCAGCTATTGCACTTCCCACCACTTCGCTTTGGTGCGTAACAAAGCCGCGTCTGGGATAAGTCGCTCCCCAGAAACCCATACACAAGTCATCTAGGAATGCACCTGTGGCAGCGCAGGTAAGACCGCTTGCTGCTGAGGCAATACTTTTTGGATGTAATGCTTCTAATGCGCCTATACGCCACTCTGCCGAATCCAGTTCCGATAGATACTTGATAAAAGAGCCTGTCGGCAGTTTATCCGGACACTGCATATCGATAAAAGACATAATCTCATCTCTAAATGGAAACTCATACACATGCGCCTCGTTAAACTGTAAGTTTGTTCCGGTGATTTTACTCGAGCTAGACCCGCTTGAAACAGCCACAGGCAGGCCTGTCAGCCCAGACATAAGGCTTTTGGTTCCTTGGCTTGCCATATCCGCGATAACCGGCTTTAGCGATTCAATTACGGTATCACCCGGACGCTTGACAGTTTCAATTAAAAGGGCTGGTTCCCAATACATAATCACGATACCGGGAATACCTATAGGATTTACGCATACGCCGATTACCCTTAGGTCTATGCAGTTTAAATTTACCATCCCCAATATATCAACAGCTTCAACGGCAAGAACATTCCCTGGAAGAAGGGCTAAAAATATCAAAAAGCAAACAAGCCTTCTTAAAACAGAATCTATCTTTAGAAACATTCAGCCTCTTTCTATTGCATTTTCATAATATAGGCGAGCTTATAATACGGCGGCAGATGGTTTGAAGCATCTATGCTAATGGGATGAGTATGGGAAGAAGGCGAACCCCAGTAATCAGTGCCTCCTGAGTTATCATCTATCCAGATTCTTTGGCTTGAAGCACTGGCTGTGCCTGAGTGTGTATGGGTGGTTGCGCCTCCTGTTGCACCCGGATTTTCCCCGCTTGAAACACCCATAACAAATCTTCCCCTTAAATCAGGAGTCCCATTTGTGCCGTCGCAAAGCTGCCAGCCTTCAGGAATTGAACTGAGTGTTCCTGACCACATAATAATTGAACCCGCGGGTAAAGAGTCATCGGGAGCGCTTCCTGGTGCGGGAACAACGCTGCCAACCACCAGCCCGTTTATGGAACTGGTAGGCAAATCCCTTGCCACAAGGCTCGTCCATTCCTGCGGTACAGCGGTTGAGACAGTAAAGCTGCTTGCGTTTGATGAAATACTATAAGCATTCTGCCAAGGATTAATTGCGCTCCAGGAAGGATTTAAGTATCCTGCAGTCTGCAATGCTGCGATACTCGCAGGCCAGGCATTGTTGGCTGAATAATAAGATAATGCTGCCTGCTCTATTGTTGCCATCTCAAGAGCGGTCTTTTCCCCTGCCTTGATTTGAACTCTTTTGATGAATACAGGAGTGATAGATGAAGTAAGAATTACTAATACCCCCAGCGCAATACAGAGCTCAATTAGGGAAAAACCTTTTTTATTGGTGATAGATGTATTTTTTATCATACTTTAACTTCCAGGTTCTTGATTCCGGTGTTTTAGTAACACTAACCAGATCATTGTTGCCTTGGTTTACCACTACAACTTCGCTGCCAAAACTCTTTGGAGTAATCAGGCCTTTTGGCACAATTGTGGATACTGAAACACGCAAGGTATTAGAGGTAATTGTATAAGCATTGCCAAAAGGATTTACGTCACTTGACCCTTGCGCCAGGTAGCTGGGGCGCAGGTCGGCTAAGCTCACCGGCCACGCCCCATGCTCGCTGTAATACCTGGTACTTGCCAGAGCTATTGATTCAAGCTCCATGATCACCCTTTGCGCTTTGGACACCTGGCGTATTTTTGCGCTAGAATAAAACGCTGCGGCAATAAATACCCCTGTAAGCATAAGCACAAGGCTAAGCTCTGCTAAGCTAAAACCCCTCCTCCTTTTAGTTAGAACGTTATTGTCCATGTTTCAGATGCATAGCTTGTCGCTGCTGCGCTGTTGGCGAACAGGGCGCTTAAGCGTGCTGCTGCCGAAGCACTTACGCCGGTAAGCGAAATATCCACCTTATTGGCGTCTGTGTTCGGAGCTATCGCGTAGTTACCGCCCCAAGGGTTTGACCCTGTCGCGCTGAATGCCGCGGGCAGAAACCCTGATGTCTGCAGTCCTGCTACGGTTATTCCAGTATAGGTCATGGACCCTGCCGCGATGTAGCTTTCTGAAGCGGTCCTTAGAGCCTTAACCGATTCAGAAGCCGAATGCACTTTGGCGTTTTCCCTGATGCCGCTGGTTAAGCCGACTGCCATAATCAAAAGTGCGATAATGCTTATGACCAGGACCAGTTCAATCAACGTAAAACCGCTTTTCTTGCTCCCTAACCTCATTTCTCTCTCACCCCCTTCCTCTTAAAAATTGATATTTCCTCCTGCGATGTTGGATAAATTGCTGTAAACCGGCATGATAAATGCCGAGACCACAAACAAAAGGATTATGGCGCAGAACACTAAAAGCGCAGGCTGGATAAAACTTAGGATGATACGCGTGCGCCGAGAAACCTTCTCAAAGTAATAACCGGAAAGATTCTGCAAATACTCATCAAGCGAACCCATCTCTTCGCCCTTCCTTACCGAATAATAAATAAATGACGGGAAGAAATGGTCTTTTTGCAGCGCCTGCCAAAAGCTTAAGCCGCTTGCAATATAGTCCTTAAGCTTGCCAATCTTCTTGGCTAAGAACTTATAAGAGGTAGTCTCTTCTATCAAATTAAGTGCGTCGGCGATATTGATGCCGTTTCGCTGCAGAACTGCAAGGTTAGAGAAAAACGCGCTAAAAGCTGCGTCTTTGGCAACCGGTCCCAAGAGCGGGATTTTATAATAGTAAGAGGCAATCCTTTCAACCGGGCTTTTCCTGAACCTTGAATAAATAAAAATGCCAGCGATAGGCAATAATAAACACACGAACCAGTAATCCTTCAAAGCATGGCTTAAGAATAAAAGCAGCCTGGTTGAAAAATAACTTTTGCCGTTTATAGGCAGAAGCGCTTCCAGATGCGGGATTACCTTAAAAGAAACATAGAACATTATTCCGATGAGCATACAGAATACTGCCGCAGGATAAATGACGGCGTTTCTTAGACTGCGCAAGAATTCCGCCTCCCGGGAATAATATTTTGCAAGATCGGTAAATACCTGCCCTAAGCTACCGGATTTTTCCCCGACCTTAAGCGTATTTATAACCAGCCACGGAAAGACCCTTGTCTTCTCAAAGGCTCGAGATAAAGAAAATCCGTTTGCAAGGTCATACTCAATAGCAGATAACGATTTGGTCAACGCCCGGTCAATGGATGATTCGCGCAGAGCACTTATCGCCTCATTCATGGCAATGCCGGTCTTAAGCATATTTGCCAGGTCCTCAAAGAATAAAGACAGGATTTGCGGTTTAATAGTTTTCTTCTCCAAGACAAACTTTAGTGACTTAAATAAATCTGCCTCCATTGAAAGAATGTAATAATTCTTCTCTTTCAGCCTTTTTGTTATCTCGGCATATGTGCCCTGCTCAAAACCGCTGATTTCATTGCCGGTTGGAGTCAATACGCTGTATCTATAATACATATTTATCCGAGGATCCTTTCTGCCTCTTTGATAGAGGTTGTGCCTTTTAAAAGAAGCACTCCTGTGTCCTGCTCCAAAGTCAGGTACGCCTTTTCTCTCCATTTATGCCTTATCTGGTCAAGCTTCCCGGAAACAACCATATCCTTTATTTCTTCGTCAAAATCCAGTATCTCAGCAATAACAGTACGGCCTCTATATCCTGACAGGCAGTGCTCGCAGCCGTCTGCCTTATAAAGAAGAATTTCATCCTCGTTTTCGCCAAGAAGAAGCTGCTTAAAAGAATCAGGGATATTATCTTTTTTAACCTTGATTTTCTTCCTGCAAAAGGGACAAAGCTTACGTATCAGTCTCTGGGAAATCACGCAAAGAACGCTGTTTGCGATATAAGATAGGTCTATGCCTAAATCCTTAAGCCTGTAAATAGAATCAACCGCAGTGTTGGTGTGCAGCGTGGAAAGCACCCTGTGCCCGGTAATAGAGGCTCTGATTGCTTCCTCTGCTGTGTCAGGATCGCGGATTTCGCCGATTAAGATGATGTTAGGGTCATGCCTTAAAAAGGCACGTGTTGCATGAGCAAAGCTTATACCCTGCTTTTCGTTAATCTGCACTTGGTTTATAAGCGGCATCTTAATTTCCACCGGGTCCTCAATGGTCAATACTTTTGTAGAAAGGTCCTTAAGCTGGTTTAAAATGGCATATAGTGTTGTGGTTTTGCCGCTTCCGGTGGGTCCGGTGATGATGATAATGCCGTGGGGTTTCTTGACGATACGGCTGATATTGTTATAGTGCAGCTCGTCAAACCCCAGATCCTCCAGGGTAATCAGGGTTTTGTTTACATCTAGGAGCCTCAAAACAAGCGCGGGACCGAAAACTGAAGGGATGCTTGAGACCCGGATATCTACGGAATGATCTGAATAACTGTGCTGGAACCTGGCGTCATGGAAGCGGTAAAAGTCGGATACTGTAATCTCTGCCCGGCTGAACACCACATTTATTAAGTTGTTATGCACTTCCAGTGGGATCCAAGTCTTAAAATAAAGTATTCCGTCAATCCTGAAACGTATGGTTGATACTTTTTCTTCCGGCTCGATATGGATGTCAGTGGCATTGTGGATTATGGCATCATTTAAGAGCTCATTCAGGAGCTCTTTTAACTCATCGCCGACAACGCCTCTTTCCTTAAGCACGCTTATCTTGCGGTCAATCTCCTGCTTTATCCTTTTATTCTTTAACAGCTCAAGGTGCCTGCGGATTATGCCTTCGCTTCCGATATAAAACTCTTTGTCTCGCAACCCAAGGCTTGCTAAAAGATCCGTTGCCTCGATATCAAAAGGATAGGCAAAAATAAAGGCAAGTTCATTGTCTATCTCAACAGGGATGAATACTCTGTCTATCAGGAAATCCAAGCCGATCTTTTCAATTACGGGAAGATGCAAGATATACTTCTTGTCAAAATACTTCCAGTCCACCTGCTTGGCCAGGGCCTGGGCTATTTCTTCATCGGTTGCGAAATTGTAATACTTAAGTATCCTGCCTAAACGCTGGCCGCCGTTCGAGCTTTTCTGCATGGCCAGAGAAAATTCAAGCTGTTCTTTGGTAATTACTTTAGAGCTTAAAAGAATATTTCCTATTTCCTGTACCGGCATTTTAGTTTATGAAGTTGAGTTTAAACGTGCTTCCGTCAACCTGCTTAAAAGTAACTCCTGTCGGCTCAATCTGCTCAATCGTCAATTTCGAAGCAATGAAATCTCCCTCCTTAAAAACATAAGGAGAGTTTTTAAGAGTGAGCTGGCCTTCTTTGAGGTCGTCTGCTATCACCAGAAGCTGTAATTTAATGTCCGAAGGATCCACCAGAGAAGCTTTTGCATCCTGGGTAAGCCCGCCTGACACTGAGGAAAGATTAGACCCGCCCTGCGGAAGGGACTTATCGATTTCAAAGATCTCTTTTTCCGCCTGCCGTTTCTTTAAGAGAAGGCCGCTTTTCTCAAGGTCAAGTTTAATGACCTCGAGCTCCTTCTGCTTATTCTCTAAAGCCTCCCGGTAAGCTTTCATATTCTCGAGTTCCTGCTCGCCTAGATCATCAGTTTGCTTTGTTTCTTCCTGGGCTGCTTCCGCAGGAAGAGGGGTTTCTATTTTGGGGAGAGCTTTATCTGCTGGTGCTTGAGCCTGAACCTTAGGCTTACTGTCAATCTTATCTATTGCCGAGAGATTATCCTGGCAATAGCCAAACTTAAGACCTGCTACAGCCATAACAAACACTGACAAAAATACTATCTTCTTCATTTTCCACCACCCTCCTTCTTTTTAGGCTCCATACAACCGCATGGTTACAGTAACGAAGCCTTTTTCCAAACTTACGCCCAGGACGCTAAGCGGCCGGGATTTAAGTATCTTATAAAGCGTATCGAGCAAATAAGTATTGCGCTGTTTTCTTAAGTCAAAGGAACAGGTAATATCAACCTGCTTTATCCCTTTATATTGGGACTCTCTGAAAAATTGGCGGATATCTACCAGGTCTTTTGCGCCCGCAATCTTAACCTCAACCGGAGCGCGGTAATAAAAAGCAATTTCTTTTATATCGTTAAATACCTCCAGGTAAAACTTCTCCAAACTAACCGGCTTCTCGCTCTTATATCTGGCTAAGCCAGCCTGTTCCTTTTTGATTTGGCTGATTTTAGTGACAGAGTTTTTTATCCCGCGGTTAAGCGTATTTATGTCCGAGGCAAGATTCCACAGCAATACCATTAAAGCCAAAAGCAAAATCATAAAAATCAAGGTTATCTTCTTCATAGGTTTATTAGTTTAGGGGAAGCCAGCGGATCCTAAAATAATCCGGCTGGCTCACCCGCCTCTTCTTTTAGTGTTACTGATGCTGCTCTTCACTGGGAGCAGCAGCTGCTCCGGTTTCGGGCTTGTTCTGCTCTGAGAGAAATTTAATTTTCTCCAGATCCAGGAATATACACAGGTCATCCTGATTCTTTTTTGTCCACGATGCCCGGACAGGCAAGTTGCAGATTTTCCCGACGTAATACTCGTTATGCTGCTTGCTTACTTTCCGCGAGAGCTTTCCGACGATAAACGACATTTTTATCCACCTCCTTTAGGGGTATATCCAGGGTAATTTTTACCCCCGGGCTGTCTTTAATTAAAATGTTCTCTACCTTTGCCTGCTTAAAAACCTTGGATAAGCGCATCTTGCTAAAAGGCTTATCTTTTGCATCAAGGGAAATTATCGCCTCGAACCTGTAGCGGCCGGCTGATACCTCTTTTATGCTGATTAATTCCGGATTGAAGTCTTCCGGCAGAGTTTTAAGAAAAGAATTAAGGTAATAGGGAAAATTTGCCTTTTTCTCTTCTCTTAAAATATCTTTGTATTTTGCCAGATAATCTTTTTTCAGCGATTTATGCAACGAAACTGCCTCAAGCTGCAAATTCTTCAAACGGTTGGCTGCTGTCCTATTTATGCTGAAAACTCCTAGAACTAAAGCCATGAATATTGCCAATATCCCCAGCATTATTCCAAGCTTAAAAACTCTCTTCTTTGCAAGTTCCAGCTCTCTTAAGCGGATAAACTGCTCAGGCAGCATATAGTGCGTGGAGAATTTACCCTGTTTTAAGCCGGCAAGGGAAGGATAGGTGCTTTCGACAAGAATAATATTTTCTTTTGTCTCGAAGCCGCTTGAAACAATCTCATCCGCTATTTCTTTGCTGTTGGTAACGATGGAGAATGTGATTTCTTCATCGCTTTTATTCTGGGATTTATAGTGCTCTTCGCTTCGTTTCAGCTCGGTACTGATAGTTTTTAGGAATTTGGTGAGCCTGCGCGGAGTAGTGAATATTTCCTTATAAAAAATCGTAAGCAACACCTGGTCGACTAAATGGTCCAGAAAAATCACCCTTTTCTTTTCATCCAGCAGCCTATTGTTTTTAAGGAACTCCCTTAAAGCAATTGCGTAAGGAATGAGGAGCTTGACATTTTCAAAGCCGAGATACTTGTAAACCTCGTTGATTTTGGGTTTCTCAACGGCGATGACCTGAAACAGGTTCTCGGATATCCGCTCTGCCTGAGTCAGATACTCTCCGGTAAAAGCCGAAGAAAGGACTTCGTCCCGCCTTAAGGGAATCTTTTCCGGGGCAACTACCTGTTTTTGTAGCGTGTCTATGACCAATACCTGCGCTTCCATGGAAGAGCCTTTAAAAACAGCCTGGATATCGCTCTTGGGAACGATGCCTGTCTTTCCGCCTAAATCGTAATAAATATCGTTATCAAATATTAGGTAGTTCATCGGGATAATATTTTAGGGGTTATGAAAATTACCAGCTCTGTCCTGGTGTTGGTTTTGCTTTTATATTCGAAAAACCTGCCTACAAAAGGCAGGTTGCGTAACAGGGGAATGCCTTTTTCGTCTGTCTTGTCGTTAGAAGTAATCAGGCCGCCTACGGCAATGGTATCGCCGTCTTTAATCTTAACCAGGGTGTGCATAGACTTGGTTGAAGTCTTGGGCGCTTCAATTTTAGTACCCTGGCCCATATCAATGCTTCTAATAGCATCAAGGGTCGTTACCACAGGAGTAAGCTGCACCACTATCTTGTCATCCAGGATGCTGGCCATAAGCCTTAAAGACACTCCTTCCTGCACCTGGTCAGTGGTCGCGCTTGTCGCGGCAATGCCAGTGCCGGTTGTCGTGGTCGTGGTGTTGGCAACATAGCTGGTAACAGTACCTACTTGCACCATGGCTGCCTGATTATTTAGAAGCATTATTTTGGGCTGAGAAACCACCTCCACCTTTCCTTGCGACTGCAACGCCTTAATCAGGCCGCTTAAACCGCTGGAAGTTGTGCCTGAATCATCCTTGGGGCCGGTTGCAGTCAGAGTAAATAACCCGGGTGAAGTAATGCCTTGGGATGCGAAGTTAGAAGATAGCGTCAGCTGTTTTATATCGCCTAAGTTTTTGTAGATTGCATTCCAGTCAATGCCAAAGCTATTCTCCCGGGAAAGTGTTACCTCCAGTATCTTTACCTCAACCAGGATTTGCTTGTTGGTTTCGGCATTAACCAGGTCAATGTAGTTTGTGATTTTATCCAAAACCTGCGGCGAGTCTGTAACCATAAGCAAACCAGCAAGCTTATTAAAAGAGTATTTGCCTGAAGGCGAAATCATCCTTGCCAGATTAAGTTCGATATCCTTCCAGAAGGAAAGTGAGTCTTCCTTACTCTCCACAAAAACCCTTGCCCCTACCTTGACGCTCATGTTGGAATTGTTATTAGCGTTATTGTTAATGCCGCCGGCTGTTGTCGTATCATCCTGTTTTGTCCAAGACTCATTGCTGATAGTATCCGAGAAGGTCTGCGTGTTCGGGGGAAGCGTAAGCTTAAATGTGCGCGTCTCTTTGGCAAGGATCACCAGGTCTTTGTCCTTCACCTTAAAGCCATAGTTCAAGGGAAAAAGCAGGGTATTTAATGCCCGCCACACAGGAACACCCTGAGTATCCAACGAGATATTTACATTTAGGTCAACTTCTGGATCATAAACTACGTTAAAACCGGTTATCTCTCCCACCTTAGAAACAACCGTCTTTAAATTCACTCCCTGGGCCCGCAAAGTAATCTTTTTATCAAACGATTCCGGCAGCTCCCAATTAGGTACTTGCGGTTTAGCTTTAGCTGCTTCTTCAAGAGTTTTGTCTTCGCTCGCAACTGTTACTTGCGGCTTTTGGATCTGCTTCCATTCCTCAACGAGAATCTTTGTTTTCTGCTCTTGAGTTTGCGCAAGTAAAAGATTCGGGGTACACAGTGATATCGCGATTAGCGATATTAAGGTAACTAAACGCATAGGGACCTCCTCCTTTTTCTTCAGTTAGTTTATTTTCTTTATCTTTAGGACAGTTTATGGGGTAACCCTGATGACTGCGCCAGTCAGCAGGCGAAATCACAACCGGTTCATTGTGCTCGGGGATAAATATGCCATTTTCAATGTGCGCAGGAATTTTGACGTTCTGCACAATCGGGCTTTGCCAGTAGAAGTACGGAAAATCGTTGCCGTAGAAACTCGAGGCAAACTCCTGGATATTTTCCCTGGCTCCTGTGCGGTAGCCCTCTTCAAATGCTCTATCTTTCCCAGCAAAGGTAGAGCAGCCGGTTAAAAGTAAAACTAAACTTGCAACAAAAAACTTTTTAATGTAGACCATATTTTCGCTCCTTCACGCATTCGTTAATTGCTTCCAGATAATTTCCTGAATTCTTTTCCAGCTTTTTCTCCAGATATTCATTGTCTTTGGCATCGCTTGTGGCTATCCAGTAAAGAAACGGATCAGGCACAAGCCGGATTACGCCTCGTGAGCTATCCGAAATTACAAGAGCCTCTGAGAATTTACCTTTCTGAGTCTCAACGGATTTTAAGAGCTCTATTTCTTTATCGGATAAAGAAGCAAATGTCTTTAAGGAATCAACGACGTTAGGCTCCTGCTTTAGAAAAACCTTGTTTGCTGCGTTTGCCTGAATAGCAATACCTGAAGCAGCACCCACCAAATCAGCTATCTCCTGAGTAATGGCCACGGCTGAACAGCGGTATTTGCGGTAGGTCTTAAAGGAATTAGTGATAAATTCTGCGGTGTTCTTAAGCCTTAATAAACTCCAGGCTTCGTCAATAAGCAGGAACTTGCGCTTAGGCTTCATTTCAACTGATGAGACAAAATTGGTGATAAAGTACATGATGTTTAAGAGGACCACCAGCTGCAGATCAGAATGACTGCTTAAGTTTCCCAACTCAAACACCGTAAACCTGGTTCCTAAGCTAAACTGGTTTTGTCCGTCAAAGAACTTTCCAAACTGGCCTTCTTTGGTAAAGGGGCGAAGTTTTAGAGCAAGGGTTATGCCGATATTTTCTCCTGTGCCAAGGCCCCTGTTACAGGCATGGCTTTTAAGCTTATCTACCACGTCAGATAGAGTTACCTCCTGATCAGGATTTTTTCTCTCCTGATAACTTGCTGCTACTGCTTTCTGTAGGACGCTTTCTTGCTCCCTATAAAGACGTTCCCGGTCATCACCTCCAGAGCACATCTCTGAAAGAACCGTTACCAGAAAAGACATGTGTTCAGGATCCGGCTCTCTTAAGAAAGGATTTATAGTCACCGGGTCATTCAATTCAAACCTGATATACTGGCCGCCTAAGATTTGGCAGAGCTTCTTATAGGAATCCCCTTTATCCAAGACAAAGAAATGACTGTCCAGCCTTGAATTCTGCAAAATAAAGTCATTCACAAAAAAGCTTTTTCCAGCTCCTGATGCGCCGATAATGATTGCATGCGGATTAGTATTGGAGTCAAAGAAATCCCAGAATACCGGTTCGCCTCTTCTATTCAGGTATACTTGCGCCGGATTAGATGTACCTTTAACTGAGCCGTATAGAGGAAGCATATCGGCTAAATTGCTTGAGATCATGCGCCTAGTACGCTTAACAAAGTTTTCAAAAGTATGGTCAAAACATAAAGGCAAGCAGGATAAGAATAACGATGCGCCGATTATCTCTTCTTTCAGCCCCTCGCAGCCCATGCGCGAGAGCATATTGAGGATATTGGCAATGGATGTCTCGCATTTTTCTTTTGAATCTCCTGATACAATAAAATGAATCCTCGGATAGACTATCTTGTGTCCCGAAGAAAAAGTCTCTCTTATCACAGAATCAAGCTCTTCTTTTTTCTCTATTGCCTCAACTGATTTATCACCAAAAAGATTTGAGCGCTGGGTAAAGGCAAAGGCCTTCTGTATCTTTATCCTGCTGATAGCTTCTTCCTGCTTAGGCGTGTAAAAATTAATCACCATGATAAAATCTTTTAATAAATCGAGTATGGAGAAGCGCGTTCCCCGGGTTAATTCCGCGGTAAACATACCGGTTTCCGTAGAAAGAGGCAGTTCTTTTAAGGTAATTACCTTATAAAGTGTTTCCTCAAACTCAAAGCCTTCAGCGCTTGCCTTAGGGCAGTTGTATAAAAGCTGATCCTCCAAAGGTTCATACTCTCTAAATATAGGGATATGCTGGCTCTTAGCGCGTTCAGGGTTAAGCAGTTTATAGAGAAGCCTGTAGAGGTCACTTTCCGATACCTTGGAAAACTTGATTTCGCAGGAGCGAAATACCCCTTCAACCACATCGGAAAATCTGGTCATATTCTGGCAGTTCACCAGAAAATCTTCTTCCATTCTGTTTTTAATTCTGTTCCTTCCAGAAAAATAGGTTTGAAGCTTCGCCCCAAGGTCTGCATGCCTCCAGGAAGTAAAATAACGTAAGCTAAAGAAACAGCGGATTCTCTTCGATGAAAACGCTCCGGTATGCTGCTCAAAGAACCCGGTTTTACCAAGATTTAGGTGATTAAGTTTTGTAAGGCTTGCCTGTTTTACTATCTCATTATCAAAACCTCTTGAATAATCAGAGTATTTCTTAAGATCATCGGCAAAATCCTCATCGCAAATAAGGATAAACTGGCAGCTTACGAGGTTCTCTGGGAGACGGATAACAACGCCCTCAATCATCTGGGCTAATTGCTCTAAATAGGCAGAAGATTTAGTCTCGGTTTCGATTAAGGAGATTTCCCAGACCTGCCCTAAGCTGCCATCTTTTAAAACAAAGAGGCCGTTCTCATAGGAGCAATAAGGCAGAAGCTCAGTGAAGCTTAAGCCTTCCTCAAATAAAGCCTCTATTGTGCTGCGTTTAATCATTTTTTATTCTCTTCCTTATAAGGTAAAACCAAGGGAATCTTTGTTTCGTTTTTAGCTTGGCTGTCAATAAACCAGGTTGACTCTTTGACCATAAGATAAATCCAATGACCTGCAACTAAGACTTCAGGGCTAGATTTTGATTTGTGCGCAGGAATCCAGACTAATCTTACTTCCGCTGGAGTGACTACCGGTACATAAGGCTTAACATAGCCAAAGGCTTCGCTAATTTTTAAGTTCTCCTTGATATAATTAACAGAATCAGCTCTTCCGCTTGAAACAGCCTGCAAGTATACATCCATCACCTTATTCGGCTTCTCTTTAACCAATCCTCTTGATCCAGCGCATCCGCTAGTCATCAAAAGAGCCAAAATTACTGCTTGGAATCTCAAGACCTTCAATTTGCACTCCTTTCTGAATAACAAGAACTGCTTTCTTGCCTGCTTCAATTTTTACCGCAGGGATCATGGCTTCTAACTGCTTCTGGTAGTAGCTGGACATTCCTTGCGCGCTGTTAGCCAGGCCTGAGAACATAGAATAGCGGCTGGTATTTCCGGTAACATTCTTAGAGGTTTGCCCGTAGGCGCCGACAACAGTAGAAGCCTCTGATTCGGAAAGCGCTTCAGCTCCTCCTGCCAGGAATCCGGAAAGAAAGCTTAAAGACAACTGCTTTCCTGTGTTATAAATTAACTCGCCTGGAATACCCAGATGTCCGTCATCATCAGCTAAATAACCCAAATTTGCCTCATGTTCAAATACTTTTCCATTTGGTAATACCGTTGAAAAACTCACAATCTGAATAACCGCTCTCTTCGAGACCACATCCCCTACTGCCTTGCCAATGGCAAAAGCTCCTTTTAATGGGATCCTGGTGTTATTCGGGCCGTAAAAGGCCTCATCCACGCTGATTAGAACCGGTAAGGGATTGCTTTCATTAGCAGGGGCATAAACGCCGGTAAGAAGAGTGCATTTGACAAAGCTGCCCAGAGGAAGATAAACGTACCTCTTCCCGGGAGCTTTTTCCTCGCTTCTTATTTCGCCGACTTTAGCCGTCTCTAAGTTAACCGATTGCTTGGCAGCTTGCGGCGCAGAGAGCGAGCCAATCAATGCCTCTTCCAAGGAGCCGGCGTTTTGCCCCCGCTCAATGCCTTTCTTCGACAAAGGATTCTGCTTATCGGCATCCGTCATCCTTTTATCAAGATCAATAATGATTTTACTCACCTGGGTCTGGTTCTTGCGCAGGCCCTGGGAATCTTTCTCTAAGGAAGCGATGCGGTCATGCAGCGAATCGAACTTTGAAGAAATATCGTAATACTGCTTTTCAATGCGGTTAACATAGGACTTAGTATCAACAGAGCCGGTTAACACGCCCACGTCTTTATCCTGGCCTGACGCAGCTTGTTTGCCTGCGCTCAAATCAAGGCTTTTTCTGATTTCTTTAGTTTCCTTACTGCCTGCAAACAACAGAAAGGCAAGGGCAATTGCGAGAATCAAAACAACTGCAACAGTAAATTTAGGATTATCGCGCGCAACCTTCGGAAGTTTGTTAAATCCTGGTATCTTATCTAAAGGCATTTTCATTGATCTAATCCTTCTACAATCATGTAAGCCTTTGCTGTGTAGGCTGAAACTTTCTTTTTTGTATCATGCGGCCTTGCCTCAAGTATCTGGGTATCGATACTGATAGCCAATAACCCCGGAAGCTCGATATGTTCGATTGGCACAACCAAGGGTTTGCGGGTTAAATTCTCAAGAGTTAAACACAAGGCTTTTACGTTATTAGGGAATTCGTAAATTCTATCTATTGCTATGCGTAATTTAGCGTTATTGAATATTTCCTTAGACCGCAGTTCTGAGCTAACCGAACCAACAGGCTGTCTTCCTAAAAGAAGAGCCTTCATCAATTCAACCGTATTGACCGTATTACTGTTCTCCTCTTCTTTTGTCCGCTGATAAGGTTTCTTGATTTTTATACGTGTAGGCGCCTGTACTTCATCCATTATCAAATGCAGGCAGTATGAAACATTATCCTGGGTAACAATAAAAAGTTGGGTATCGAGATTCTCCCTGGGTAAAAGAAAAATCCTGTTTCCCAGAGTCTCAATCTGCAGGATATCGCTTGAGATACTTTTTGTTACATTGGCAATCTTTTCCGGAAATTCCGCTTCTGTAATCATTCCGGTCTTAAGCCTTAAAGGGATTTCTTCGGAAGGCGAGGCTTTTGAAATATTGATCTGCCCTGTCAGAAATAACCCGGAAATAACTAGTAAAACGATGCTTTTCCTGTATATCGTCATTTTGTCTCAACCTCTTCTTGTTTGACCCCGGCAATTACTAGGCCATAGGGATTGGTTTCAATAGGGGGAATTCTCTGCAAGGTAACCGTGTAGCAGAGGACCCGGTCATCCAGTTTCTCCTTGCCCATGAAAATGATCTTTTCTCCTGTTAAGATTACTCTGAAATTCGCAGCTGCTTCTTCTAGTTCCGGGTCTTTACTTAAAGAAAATAACGAAGAGATATTGTCGCGCTGAATGCGGGATATCTCATCTTCCAAGGAAGCCTTTGTCCTGGAAAGAAGTTCCGGCGCCATGTAGCGCATTGCCCTCTGGTAAGTATCTTTTACTGTCTGAGGTGTAAAGTTGTTGCGGTTTAAGAGCCAGTTTGAGGCAAAACCGCAGACTACGGATTTGTCAATGCGGTTAGGATACGCAACGCCTGCTTCCTGAGCGCTTGGGATGTAATAAATGGCCTGGGGCTTTGTAGATACCCTAAATAAGGTAAGTAAAAGTCCAATGCAGAAAGCGATCACGGCAAAAAGCGTGATTCCCAAAAATGCGGAAGTCTTCTCTGCATTAGCCCACTTTTCGATAAAACCTGTTCTTTTTGTTTTTTCTGTCATAAGGCCTGTTCAAGGCAACAAAAAAAGGGCTGGTCTCCCGAGTTTTGCTCGAGAAACCAGCCCAGTTATCTCCGATCTCTTTTAAGACCGAGTTTTCTGCGACTGAAAAATCACATTACCTAATTGTCATCTATCTTTATACAATAAATTTTATTTTTGTCAACTGTTTTTTTGAAATGTGTGTAACTAGCAAGAAAAAAATGCTTTTACTTCATCACCGACCAGACAAGCGAAACCACCCATCCTAGTCCGGTCCAGCCCAAAAACAAGTTCAACAAAAATACTGCAAGCCTGTTTCTATGCTGCCTTAAAAAAGCGATCAATGTCGGCAGGAAATAAAAAGAAACAATTAATACTACTGCTAATAATCCCGGTACCGTGAAATTCTGCATCTGCATATTTAATCCTTTTTTCTAAAAACTGAATATCTGCTCCTTATTTTCGGCGGCTCAATCAATCCTTTTATTTTCACTCCATATTTATAAAGCATGTGCGTGATGTATCCCTGAGGCTTGCCTTGCTTGATTAACCTTAAGAAAAACCATCCGCCAAAGAACACTACACCCGCATAAAAAGTATCAAAGAATAGTATCATCGCGCCGCAGGTTAAAGCAAGAATTCCTACATCTTCCGGTTCAAGCCCGAAAAGCAGCAGCGGCTTATCAATGGTGCGCAGGCATTTTCTCATTACTGCTTAAACAGCCCTTCCAGTATTTTTGGTATAAACATCAATATCATAAACCCGAAACCGCAGGCAATAGCCACGCCCTGCTTTCCGTTAAGAAGCGCAACCACTCCTCCGATCAGAAGTATCGCTCCCAGGATTTTTGATACCGGGCCTGTAAGTATGTTAATAACAAAGGTGGCGAAGTCGCTTACCACCTGCTGCTCCTGGGTTGTGCTTATCTGTGCAAAGACATAAGGCGCAGCCAACATAGACAGCCCAAGCACAAGGCACAAGACCGCAAAAGTCCTGACTAAAAACTTTTCTCTAAACATCGCTATCCCCCCTTTTTAGTTTTGTCTGTCATATTCAAACCGGCTTGCAATAAGCCTGTCTCTTTCCTTTTTATCAAATAAAAACTCATGATTTGCAATTGCCGTTAGCTTCTCTCTTAAGAAAATAACGCTCTTTGAAAACGGCAGCCTTAAAAACACGTTCTCGGAAATATAGTTCTTAACCGCGGTGCGGATATTCCCCTGGGCAGATCTTAAACCATCAAGCTTGACTCCTGACCTATCATCCTTCATATTATCAATTTGTAATACAGTCTTATCCTGATAAGTAGTCTGCCCTGTCTTATCCGACCAGAACCTTGCATCAGAAGGATCCTCCTGCATGAAGATTACCTTTGTGGCAGTATTGGTAAAAATCGCGTTCTCGAATGCCTTAGACACATTGGAAAGATTCCCCCGCGACTGATTTGACAACACAAGGCAGAAATTGGCACTTCTTACCTTAGAGATCACATCCACAAAGTGAGTGCAGGCTAAGTTCTGAAATTCATCAATAAAGATAAAAAACGGCGGATCGGTTTCCTTGCGGAATACCGCCTGTGACTTAAGGTCAATAATCAGCATCTTGCCTATTGCCTCGGCTAATCTGGTATTCACCTGGCTCTTTAAGGCAAAAAAGGCCACATCGCCGTTTTTAATAACTTTGGCTAAATCCAGCTCAGTGCGGTTTATCACATCAATTCCGGCAATCCAAGACACCGCAGCCAAAAGTCCCTTAACTTCCTGTGTGCTTACATCTGTTCTCTCCAAGAAAGCCGGGTTCTCCAAAGCCTCTTTTACCGAAAGGAAATTTATCTCCTTATTTTCTTGGATTTTTTCCTTTAACAGCCCTATAAAGGCCATTGCTTGGACATTAGAGTAAAATCCGGCCGGACCCTGGTAAATCAGCTCCAAGGCCGTCATAATCCTATCTACCTTGGAATGGACATCTCCAGAGGAAAGCGGATTGTAGCCGATTGACGGCTCGTTAGGGTCAATGCTGAAATAATAAAACTTCTTGCCTCTTTCCTTTGCCCGGGCCTGGACATACTTCTTAAAAACCTCATCGCCTTTAAAATCTATAAAGCAACAACCCCTTCCCTTTTCGATCGTCTGCTTGGATAAAGGAAGTATCACCAAAGAAGTCTTTCCGCCTCCGGTAGGGCCCAAGACGTGCAGGTGGCGGTTGAGGACGCTTTCCTCAACAACGATATCCCCTTTATCGTCCGAAACAGCTAAAAAATATTTATCTGTTTTTAAGTATTGTTTTAATTTCTTATTGATATCGAAATGGACTTTTCTAAACTCA
>Ga0194111_10001245_pt1 | contig 31428 bp, 18 predicted proteins | sample TA2KigC300mmetaG_FD_146194 | JGI IMG/M metagenome (GOLD analysis project Ga0194111, IMG submission 146194) | Freshwater microbial communities from Lake Tanganyika, Tanzania - TA2015033 Kigoma Deep Cast 300m | ecosystem: Environmental > Aquatic > Freshwater > Lake | place: Tanzania: Lake... | reverse complement strand
AAAACACGCCTGTTGGCCTTCATTGAGTACTTCAATCGCACCCTGGCGAAGCCCTTCAAGTGGACCTATACTGGCAAGGCGCTGGCTGCCTAATGGTTGGTAAACTTACGCCGCGATGCACTAGTGCTCTTTCACAAAACAGACCTTGACTTTTCAGGCGGCGTCCGCCAGGGGCTCCGCTCAAGCCCCTGGCTCAATCTACGAAGCCCCGTTGGGGCTGGACTTGACAAGCCGATAGGCCTTTGTAGCCTGAGCCCGATGGATTCAGCCTCGGGCGGGGTGGCGACAGAAAGTCAACCCTTGTTGTGTGAAACAGCACTAACACCGGCCTAGTAGCTCGAGTTCGGGAAGGAACTTGCTGATATCAGTCTCCTGGGATAGTATCTGACTTTCTATGTTTAGACCTTTCAGATATTCCCCGAGCATTCTCAGGTGTTCCAGATAGGTTTTGAGCACTTGATAAGTATGGTTTGCTCGGGCTTGCAATCCTTGACAACTCGTTCTGTGGATTTGACAGAAGAACTTGAACACGTAGAGTGGGGACAGAAACTCCTTATCCCTGTCGTAGACCTGGATGGGTGCTATCCCACTCGTTTTGAGTCTCTCTATCTCCGGTTTCAAGGATTTTTCCAGTACATGCTCTAGCATTCCTGGTAGACAACATCTTTTTGGCTCTCCTTGCCGGCGGGTTAGAACCTCATTGAGCGACGGATATGGACGCATTAGGATGGCGATGGCATTGATATAGGGAGGTCCACCTGGAATTGTTGAGTATAGTCCCACTGTTCGTGCAAAGGAATACCAGCCTGCCGAAAGGATGATATTGAAAGCTTCTGTCCAATTATAGAAAGCGATTTCATCAACCATGAGTCCAATCACTGGATCACATAGTGTCAGCACGGGGCTAGGATCATCAGTCAACATACATTCAATACTGCGCACGGAATTGTCCAGATATTGCCCAGGGGTTTGGACCACCTGCTGTATTGCCTCTGGAGCCCCGGCCCGGGTGGAGAGCATTGCGTCAACTATGATCAGTGACTCACCTTGCGGCCTGTCAGCGATGTTTTCAAGAGGAGACTTTTGCCTTTGCAAGGATACTACGGAATGGTAATGTCGCGTTGCGACTTCATTCAAGTGCTGATTGATGACGCGAGCAACGCGTCTTTGCAAAGCTCGATTGCTCTTGAACTTTGTCCCGAACCCCGTGGTTTCTAGGAAAGATGGAGGAGAAGTATCTTCGGGCTTGATGCCCAAAGTCTTGACGAGCCGGCCTAGAAAGGATTCTATCGCCCGTTTTTCTGGGCGTGGCCGAGTCCATAGGGAGAACTCCGTTTTATATAGGGCGAAACTGCAAACCAGCGGATCCAAGTAGATGAGGTCATACTCCCGTTCTTGAAATAGGTGATTAAGCCAGTCAAGCTCTCGACGTGCGAACATGGTTGCTTCCTCCTTTCGATATAAGCTGTTCAGAGCAAAACCTGTAAGCGCACTCAAGCCATGCCTCAATAGGTCCGTAGTACGCTTACTACCTTCCCAATAATATGCACACGGACTTTGTCCTTAGTATAAACGTCAACGTCTTTGCCCTTGCGTTGGTATTGAGCTTTCACAGAGTCCATATCATGGTGACTGCGGACAATGATTATTGGTTTCTCCGCATCGTTTTCGGGCTGGAGGCGGATGTGGGAATCTTCTTCATAAAATCGCTTCAGGGTGGCTTCAGCATCTATGTCGGTCAGCATGACTGCTACTATGTCCCCATTGTTTGCAACGGGTTGTTCTCTGATGAGCACAACATCATTGTTATGAATACCTGCGTTGATTAAGCTCTCCCCTTGCACTTGCAAGGCAAAGGTAGCATCTCCTGCGTAATTCTTGTCTAGAAACAGATAGTCCTTGATATTCTCTTCTGCCAGAAGAGGAGGGCCTGCCGCGATTTTGGCGACCAGGGGGATTCTGATGATTTCGGCTGAGTGTACGTCGGGAGGTTTCATTCGGGCTGCCCCCCGTGGCCTACCCTTACTTTTCACTGAGTTTCGAAGCAGTTGGCGCGTTTCCCTCAATTCCGCCTTGGTCTTCGCAACGAGATCGCTGGGATCCTTGTTCTCACTGGTCACGGATTGCAAGCAGAAGAGGCTTTGTTGGAAGGCGAGAAATGCCTCCTCGAGTTTACCGGTCAGTTGGTATAACTTGCCTATGGTATGCCATAATAGACCTTCGTTCCAACGATCATACCAAAGATTACCGTGCAATTGGCTCCTGCTCTTATCATAACAGTCCAATGCGCGTTCTAGCTTTCCCTGATTCAAATAACTCGTTCCCATGTACGTATAGAAGATGGCCTGTGCGTAGGAGGGGTCTAGACCGGTGTTCAACTCGATTTTTGACTGCAGTCCGTCGCAAAGTTTCAGAGCAGTTTGACAATATTGAAAGGCTTCCACACACCGACCGTTCCGTAGGCAATCGTCGGCAATCTCATAGAGTTCTAGGAGGGCTTCTCCTAGGCTACTGGGCTTGACTTCCAAGTTCTCCAATAGAACTTCGCCAAGCCTTTTGTGAGCATCTTTAGGCATTTTGGGTTTCCTCCTGTCATTCAGCCGGTACTTCTTCTGGGCCCTCAGGCAATTCAGGAGGCAAGAGCCGGCTAAAACTGGGTAGTGTTAGCATCTCCATGTGGCGCAAGTATTGCTCATACCCTACGGCCCGACAGATCTCTAAGAGGACACCTGTGATCAGTGTCTCTTCTTTCAACCCTGCTCGTCGTAGTGCTTCCACTATTTGCGCAAGTTGCTCTGCTTTTGCTGCCGCTTCTCCTCTCCCTTTCTCGATAGCTGCTTCTCTTTCTCCTTTTGCCTTAATAGCTGCTGCCTCTGCCTCGAGCAGTACAACCTCTCTCTCAACTCGTGCTTTCCTTCGGGCCTTTTCCGCATCTATTTCAGCTTCCCCTAGAGCCTCAATCCTTGCTGCCTCCGTTTGGATTTTAGTCGCTTCTCTTTCTGCTTCAGCTTCAGTAACCACTACCCCCCTCTTCCCATCAGCCTCGATCAGGGCCGTTCTCCGTGCATACTCGGCCCCCCACATCTTCCACACTTGTTCCCTGACTGCTTCGGACTCTCTGACTGTTTCAGACACTTGAATACTATCAATGTTTACAGTGTTCACGTTTACTCCCCAGTAATGCGCAATCTCCGCTACTTTCTCCTTGGTCTGCCTGCCGATTTCAGTCAGGATGAACTTCTTGCTCTTCCTGTCTAGGCGGTATATATCCTGCAACTCAAACTCCGCTACCACTTCGCGCAGTTTTGTGATAGAAGCTCCTCTGGTGGTGATTTTCCAACCGCCGGCCGGTCCATAGGCGGCTTTAAAGATCGTGCGCTTGTAGACAGGGTACTCTCCGCTGATGATCCCAGGGAACCGTCTCCCTTCCGCCGCTTCCCTGGGATCCTCCCCCCGTTCCGCCGTCTGTTCCCGGGACTCGATCCGATAACCCAGGCCACACTCGATACGGAGCGGTACTTTGTCTTTGGTCAGTACCTCTTTCACCTCGAAGGACTCCCACTGCGGCCGCAGGTCAATGATATGCTTAGGAAATTCAAACAGCTTGGTCATGAACGTATCTGGGCCCTCAATGCGGGTGATCTTCCCGGCCCGCTCAAACACCACGGCGTTGTATGGCTTGACCACTGCTACCCCCGGTCCACCCAGACGGTCCAGTACTCCCTCTGGTTTGACCTTGGTCATCTCGCCGTCCTCAATTAGATAGTAGGGGTAGCTCACGTTGAGTATCACACTGACCAGCAACCGCAACGCTTGCCCTCTGGTTACCCCGAAAGTCTCGCGCATCGCCAGCAGCCACTCTGAGCTAGCGTACATCACAACCAGAAGCGGCCCCCACACCAGGCAAATCCCAACCAGCAATCCTGCCACGGCGGACCAGAAGACCCTAGACCAGGTCGCGCCGATCAGGAAACGCAGCAATGCGTTGTTGGAGATGGCTGCTATCATGGCCAGGGTGTCCAGCCGCCGGTAGATGAAAACTCCTACCACCAGGGCGATGGCGATGATTATCCAAATGACCGCGAATAAACGATGCCACTTAGGTGGCAACCGGAAACGGATAATGAACAGAGTGAGAGACAGAAAGATAAAACAGCCGACTTCGGTGCTCCTCTGCAAGCCCACAAACGTGAGGACAACGACCAGTAGCGATAACACCACGAGCTGCCGGTAGCTACGTCTCTCTTCCGGTCCTGTCACCTCGATCATGATTTCCGGTTCCTGGTTTGTCATGGCAGTTTCCTATGGGCTTCCAAAAGCAAGAGGAGGCCTCCCTGTCGGGGATAGCCTCCTCCCATCGTCGTCACTATGCAGATCTCGTCTCGAACCTTCACTGCTCTGTGACAACAAACTTTTTGCGAGTGATTGTCCTGGCGGAGGAGCTATACCCCCAAAGTGCCTATCGGTCTGGCGCAGCGTCGTCCGTCCAAAATCTCCATCATCGCTTGAGTCTTGTGACTAAAGCGACTTAGTGGCTGAACTCCTTCAAAAACCAGCTTCTCCAGCGGCTCTTGTGGTTTGGCTACCACTGGCTTCCCAATTAGGGGGTCTTTCTTCAATCTCCGTAGCATAGCTGTCGCCCGGCAGCCTCCACGACATATCTCGAATTCACTGCATCCAATACACTCTTCGGGGATCATTTCCCGCCATGTTTCCATCGCCGCTGAGTGCCAAATCTCTTCTAGTGGTTGCTCCAGCAGATTGCCGCACATCAGCGGAGCATGGTTGCAAGGCCGCACGTTGCCCCAGGGGTCAATGGTGGCCTGGGCAACACCGGCCAGGCATCCGTAGGAGTTGTTGGCAACGAAACAGTGTGGAATGGGTGTACCAAAGCGCACCAGCTTACCATTTCTCTTTGGCCCACTCCCGTTGCTGCCTATCTCGCTTCCTCCGTTAGCGATATTTTCGATTGTCCCCACTGCCCGTTGCAATTCTAGCTCGCTTGGTTCAATTTCGGGCAGTGCTGTGCCAATAAAGCGCTGAAATGCTGCATGGTCAGCACCCAGGTCTTGTCCCAGAGCGACGATGGCCTCGACTTCAGGACAGCTATGGTAGGTAAGGACGGTACTGGTGGTTACCTTGAGCCCAGCTTCAACTGCCAACTGGATATTGGCAATCGTCTTATCGAAAGAGCCTGGCGTGCAGGTGAACGCTTCGTGGGATTGGGCCTTGACGCCATGGAGAGAGACAAGCAGACCGTTGAGTTGCGGGATGCCAGCCAGAAAATGCACCAATCGCTCAGGCTCCAGCCAACGGGCGTTGGTGAACAGTGTGAAGGGAATGCCCAATGTTGCTATGTGTTCGATGATCTCCTCGAATCTTGGATGCAGCGTTGGTTCCCCACCGGTGATTTTCAGCCAGGATGTGCTCGGTGCAATGCGGTCGAGGACAGTACACCATTCTTGCGCTGAGAGCGGCTCAGGCGAACGGCTGTCGGCGAAGACATTGCCACAGCCAACGCACGCGTTATTGCAGGCAGGGGTGATTTCAACGAAGAAGAGTGGCTCTTCAAGTCCAGTGGTTTGACTTGGGTCCACAATACAGGCGCAGTCTCCCATGTCTTACCTCCCCAAGCCAAATGTTGGCGCTGCTAATATCACGTCGTCAAGCCATCCTCGTAGAGCTACACACCTCCATCCCGCGCTTTCCTTCTCATTTAACACTTCTTTCATCACCCCGGTCAGTGCCCTTGTCTGATCCTCGGGGAATCGGCCCAGCCAACTCTCAATTGCAAACAGCAATTGCTTCAGCTCTGTTGCTTCACTCGAATAGGTCTCCAAGTACGTTGCTGCCAAAGCATAGTTTCGGGCAACAGCCTCCCAATCCTCCTGAAATTTCATTAAGTGGGCCCGCTGATAGTGTATTTTGCCCAAATAAAGATGGCCTTCTAGACCTTGTTCTACCCTTCTCTTAAAGTCTTCCAAATTTGCTTCCGCCGCATCCAGCTTTTCTTCAGCCTGCCGAAATAGGGCCTGGGGAGTCTCTTCCTTCATTTTTTCCCGATAAGCGTATCGCAGGTGATAAACCCAGGCCCAGTCCTCCAAGTTATCAGCTTTTTCCAATTTCAGTGCGATTCCAGCAATATCATCAGCCATTCTGAACTCTTCATCGGCGTTCCCCATCAATTCGTAGTACCGGGATTGGTCGGCTCCGTGCAGAGTGAGGAAGTTTGCCCAATCCTTGTATGTACATCCCAATTCATTATGAAGCTGTACCCGATAATAAGGCTCAAGTCGGTGTTCAGCCCCTTGTGCTTGTAAAAGGGACTCGGCTGAGAGTTGGAAGTACTTCTCTATGTCTACCGGGTTTCTCCTCATATCGCTTGAGCCGAGACGCCGGTAAGCCCATCCTAGATTGATGCGGGCCAGGGCAATGCCCGTCTCGTCTCTTCGCCTCTGGAAGAGCCTCATGGCTTTCAGACTCTCTGTCAAAGCGCCAGGATAATCCCCTGCCGTTCCCTTGATAATGCCCAACGTGTTCAGGCTGAGAGATACGCCGTACTCGTCACCTGCCTCTTGCCGCATTCTTAATGCCTCTTGGCAGGCATCCAGTGCTTCCCATTGCCTTCCCTGTCGAGCCAGAATAAAGGCCCTATTGTTTAGAGCTCGTGCCTCTCCTGGTTGATAACCGGTTTCCCTATGCCACAAGGTTGCGTCGGCATACGATTGGCTTGCCTTCTCCAGTTCTCCCAAAGCACGAGCCACAAGCCCTCGGTAAACCAAAGCCGTTGCTTTGTAGTGATTCACTATCCATTCATTGAATTCATCCAGTACTATTTCGTCCAAGAGCCTCAGAGCCTCATCAATATCGCTTTCCGCCTCGTCGAAAAGCCAGTTCTCCCCCAGCCAACCTAGCCGTTCCTCCGCCGCTGCTCTGGATACCAGCAGTCTGGCTTTCCACAGCCCGCTAGCCCATGGATATTTACTCAGAAGTTTACCAGCTACCTCGATTGCCTTCTCATGTTCACCACGAGCTATATATCTATGCACCCAACGTGCTCGGCAATCCATGTTGACCCAATCGGCAATTTCAGGCTTTCCATCTTGGATTGTAACCCAACCACCGTAGCGCGCTCGTTCAGCTCGTTGGCGAGCAAAGCGTAGCGCCTCTATGCGTAGAAGATTGTCCCATTCCCAAGCTTTCTCACTGCAAGCCTGCGTATCCAAACAGTCATAGTCCGTGAGTCCCTGCCGTGGGTCCAGATCGAACTGGTAGTACAGCCGCTCGGCCAGTAGGACGCGTCGCCGATATTGCAGATCACTTCGCTCTCTCTCCGTCCTTGCCTTCCTCACTCCTTCCTCCACCTTTCGTATTTCATCGTCGTAGTAGCCAATGATCTCACTGGCTACACGCTCCTGTTCCTGATACGCAGGCCAGGTGGCTTGCCACACATGCTCCTCCATGAGGTCGTACATCTCATCATGCAAGAAAAACCATGTTTCTCGCCATGTTGGCAACATGTGCGGTTGCTTGACGAAAGAAAGGCCCATGAGCTGTGACGCTAATTTTCCAGCCTCTTGGTCTGAAACCCCCATCATTCGAGCCAGAAGTTTGGCATTGCATCCTTTACGTGCACGGGCGGCATAATAAGCAGCCTTGTCCAATGAAGAATCAATTTCACGAAACTTCTGAACCAAGGCAATCCTAAAGCTGCGTTTTATATCTTCCCATTCCTCGCCCCCCTGTTTTTGTATCCCTCGAAGTGCTGCTACGTCAACAGCGTATACTTTCTCGTCCCACATCCCTCGCCATAACCAGTCCAGTGACAAGGAGATGAAAATAGGCCGCCCTCCGGAGAGAAGCCAGATTTTCTCCGCCATCTCTGGTGAGCTGGCGAGCACTTCTCGACCGAAGTCACCAGCCTCTTGGAAGTAACTCCGTGTCTCTCCCAGAGTTAGCTCCTCAAGTTCGATCAGTTCCAAAGTGCTTCCATATGCGCCTTCGAGACGCTTGCGCAACTCTTCATTGGGACGACTGGCGATAAAGATCGCCGTGTTCTGCAACTGGGGAGCTTTTTCTGCTAGCCACCCCAAAGATGGCGCCTCCAACCCACTTATATCACAGTCTTCCAACACCGCTGGGTCATCATGTTCGTATTCCAGAATCTCGGCAGTATCGAAACGAAGCACGATACGCCGGTCGTGACAAATCTTGTCATATCCTGCTTTGAATGCTTCCCACACTTGCTTTTCTGAAATCCGTCCCTCACGGCACTCGATGAGCTTCTCCCTAAACTCATCGAAGGCGTGATCTATACCATGTTCTACCAGGTTTCTATAGATGGCCTCTTCAATGGCGCTCTCGGAGTGTATAGATGTATCATAGAAATCGAGGATGGGAAGGCACAAGATGTTTCCCCCTTTCCCATTGATCTCCTCTACGATGCGCTCGACCTCCTCTAGAAGGCAGGTCTTGCCTATGCCAGCTCCTCCCATGATGAGCACCACTGGGCGCCCATCCCCGGCAACTGTCTCAGAGATAAGCGACTGCTCCATGCCACGACCAACGAAGACTGGCAAACGTCTGCTCAGTAGTTCCTCCATGTCCCTCCCTCCTAACCTTGTACTGTAAGCTTGGTAAGCTCTTGGAGTAATGACGAGAGTAAGTCGACTCCCAGGTGTTTCACCAGCAAATTCTTTAGCTCTTCGTCACTCGTTGTTTCTCTAATGAGCGTCTCCTTTGCCCTCTCCCCCATTGCGCTTCGCAGTGTAATCTGTCTTAAATCATCCCTCAGCAAGTCCAATCTTTCCTGCGGACTCGTCTGCGCATCTAGCTGCATTACGTGATGGAAGAGCCATTCCCGGACATAGGCACGCTGCACATCTTCCTTGCTATTTTGTACTGCCTCCCAAAAGTATTTGGTGCACCAATCGTTTATTTCTTTGAAGCGCTGGCGATCGTCTTCCTGCAGGCACAGAACCAGAACATATCGAATGGTTGCATCAATGCTGTAAAGAGGATAGGTCCCTCTGTCTAACAAGTGAGTGTCCAATAACGCCTTGAAAATGCCTTCGGCATCTTGAAAATCCGCCATCGCTACTTTGCCATCCTCGACCAACCTGGCGATCATGCCTGATGTTACCCCCCGCATCGCACAGAAGGTATTCTCAATCAATCTGGTAACCGGCTTCAATCTTTCCTCTGCCTCCGTACTTCTCTCTTCAAAGACCTCGCTGCGCAGTTTTTTCCTGAGGGCATGGAGAACCTCCTTGCGCTTCGCCTGTAAATAGGCTACCTCAAAGGGGGGCGTCGCCTCGCTCAGAATGCGAAGCACCTCCACGACCAGCCCCGGATGGCCGGTACCAGTCAGCGCAATGATTTCACTGGCCAGTCTCTCGTATTCATCCTCCTTCCATGTCTTACCCCCGATAAGTTCCACGTGATTCTTGACCATTTCCGCTACATATGGGGTAAGCATAGAACTCAGAGGGTACGACGAGGCGCGAAACTTCATAGCTGGCGGCAGTCGGTCAAGCACGCTGTATCTAGTGGCCCAGATGATGCGCTGAGTGGGGATCTCGGGCCTGTGAAATCCGATAATGAATTTCGTTACCTCATCGGAGTCTTCCGCTCTGTCTAGGGAATCCATCGCAATGAACAGACCTGTCTTCTGAGATAGCTCGTCTATGTCTCTTACTTCAATTTGCTGCCTGATGAGATTCAAGGGAGAGCCCTCTCTCAAATCTATGTAAAACACATTGGGCCAGTTATCGGTGTACTTGTACTTGTTGGCCAACTCCCGCAACAGCCTGGTCTTGCCGATGCCTGCACCGCCGTGTATCTCCACATAGGGTTCTTTCAGCAACCGTATCGTCTGCAGTTCCTTCTCCCGGTTGACAAACTCGGCGGTTTCAGCAAATACGAACTGGAAGAACTCCCGCGCTGAGGCATCAATCCACACCATACGCAGCCCTCTAAAGCGTCTCAGTGCTTCTTGATCAGGCTCCTCAGGCGTAACCAGGAAACTAGTCCAGCCCATGAACTCTCCCGTTCTTGAATCTGTCAACACGTACCGAATTTGTCGCAAGAGTTCGTCAAAGTACTCATCGCGTAGACTGTATCCTGTGTAGATAATAACGTTGCTAGTAAGCAAAGCACGTACATTGGCCATAACCAGCGATTGGGCATCAAATAAGTCTCGATACTTGAGGCGATAATCCCTTTCGGTGACCACAAGAGTTTCTGGCGCATCCACGGAGCCGTGGATTTTGTAGATGACACGTTGAGCCCCGGCCACTTTCCCCATGTCAAGATCCGTCACGACGACCACTGGGGGTGTCCCTGTTACCTCTTGAATAGCCTCCTCCAATAAAGTATCCCAATTGGTAGTAATGATAGTTTTATTGAGGTGGGGGATGTGGGCAATCAGGCGAAAGGTAGTGGTATCCAAAACCTGCCCTCTGATGGGTTGCAAGGCCTCCCGCACAAAATCCACGAGTTCTTGCTTACTGTGGAGCTTTAAATATATCTCGGCCACTTCGCTCAGAGTGTATGACTTTGGCCTTTCCTCTTCCGGCAACGCTCGCCATAGCCTCTTCGCTAAATCACCTGCGCTGGGCAAGCCGGCCTCATAGGACAATCCGGCCCCTGCAAAGAGAACACAGCGATCTGCACGGATCCGGGGTAGCAACTCATTAGCTATCAATTGCTTTACTTCATCTCTAAGAGCCATGATGTAACCTCTTTGCATCAGGATACCCTGGGGTCCACTTGTTACGAATCAGGGCTCATCCATTGCTGACATCTCAAGAAACAAGCGAGCACCAGCCATCGCCTGCATAAGGCGACCTGTGGTGCTCGTTAGAAAGCTAACAAAAGCCAACCAAGTTGGCTCCCGCCGGTTTTTCGCAGTACATCCAAGGAACTTCTTTCGAAAGCGTCTTCGTGGATGCTCACCCTATTTCTCCACTTTTGGATGAATGGATGGATAAGTCCCTTTTCCCCCCTCGCCAAAGGGAGAGCCAAAAGTTGGAAGTCTTTGTTCAACTAACAATAGTATAACATAGTTTGCGTTGAGTGTCAATAGAACAGAAGTTCGAAATAAGCCTTTTTGTGGCATAGTCCCCAGCAGCCACCACGAGAGCGACGCCCCACACTACCGCGCCAGCCTCCACCCCACTACTGATTCCAAGCCCCCCGACTGGGCACGTCAACGGTGATGAGGATGGGGCTAATGCGGTTCTGGACGATCTCCACTCCCTCGTGGATCAGCCCCGCCCAGAGATAAAACGGGTTGCGGGGGGGCTTGTCCAGGATCTGGATGGCCCCGCTGATGGTCACCCTCTGGCCGGGCATGAGGTAGTAAAATACGTCGTTCCCCCTGACTACTGCCTCCAGTTCGTCGTGCTGGCCCAACGACCAGCGGAAGGGGTAGGTCTGGCCGGGATTTTCTTCGAAGTCTATCCCGAAGCGCCAGGCCCCATCTGATTGATACCACTCTAACGTGCTGAAGTTCTGGCGGCTGGTGTAGGTGGTCCCCGGCTGGGGGCCGGTGGTGCGAACGGGGGTGTCGCCGTAGTTCTCTACGGTGGCGGTGAAATACAGCGTCCCGCTCAGGGGGATGGTGAGGGAGACGAAATCGCCTCGCAGGCCCTCGCTGGTGGAATATTCCACCTCGGCGTTGATGATGTCGGCGCGGGGCACCCCACCGTGCTGGATGGTCAGGGTGCTCTGCTCCACCACGCGCTGGCCCAATATATCCTCGGCGATGGCGGTCACGGTGTAGGTGCCATCGGGCGGCGGGACGGATCCCAGATCAACGCCGCCCTCGTAGTCGTACTGATGTAGCCCCACTTCGCCGGGCTTGATCCTCTGTGATACCTTCTCTGGAATGAAGAACTTCTCCCCCGCCTCGTTCACGAGGTAGACCCGCACGGTGGCCGGCTTGGGCAGGAAGTAGTTGATGGTTACGTGGTCGTCCACGCCGTCACGGTTGGGACTGAAAACCTGGGGGGAGACGGAGAAGCCTCGCAGCTCAGGAAGGGTGGTGTCGGCGTCCACGATGGTCAGGCTGCCCTCGGCCCTCTCGGTGTGACCGCTGTCGTCGGTGGCTTCGATTACCCAGGTGTAATGCCCGTCGGGCAACATGCGCCGCTTGACCGGACCGGCTTCGTCTACGTCCACCACCCCGCTGAAGAGGGTCCAGTAGGACTCCTGTTGAGCTGAACGTCGCTCTCCATCTCGATGGTAGTGCCGCTCCCCGGCCTGGTCAACCAAATAGATGGACACGCTGGCGTTGCGGGAGAGTCTGTAGAGGATATTGGCGGCGTCGTCGTGCCCGTCGGCGTTGGGCGAGATCACGGTGGGATAAAACTCTACATCGTAGAGCAAGGGGCGGGCTGAGCATCCCATCATGTTGATTGCTACCAGGGTCAACACGATTATTAATGCTAAGAATAAGGGCGCGGATTTCAAATTAGGAGCTCTCCTTTGCTTGCGAGATAGCTGGCGGCTTTGCTAGCCTGAAGTTTACCAGATTGTGGACAAATAGTCAAGGCCATTTCCCTGATTTTACTTTTTCCCCCAGTTAGTATAAAATACAATCCTGAAATCCAAAGCTCAAAGTTCAAAATCCAAAGGCTATCCGCTGGATAGGCTAACAGGGTATGTTAAGCTACAAGGATGCGCTCGACTATATCTATGGCTTCACCGATTACGAGCAGAAAATCTCCTACCTGTACTCGCCTGAGCACTTTGACCTGGCTCGCGAAGAAAAGCTGTTGGCCCTGCTCGATGACCCTCACCTGCACTTTAAATCCATCCATATCGCCGGGACCAAGGGCAAGGGTTCAGTGGCGGCGATGAGCGAATCTGTCCTGCGGGCCGCTGGCTACCGGACGGGGCTCTACACTTCGCCGCACTTGCACACCTTCCGGGAGAGGATTCAAGTTGATGGCCGGTTTATCCCTGAGAAAGCGGTGGCTTCTCTCACCGAGCGATTGCAACCCCTGGTGAGCCAGATCGAGGGGATCACCACCTTCGAGATCATCACCGCCCTGGGCTTTCTCTATTTCGCTGAGCAGGAGGTAGAATTTGCTGTTCTGGAGGTGGGCATGGGGGGGCGGCTGGACGCCACCAACGTGGTCAACCCCCTGGTAGCCATCATTACCTCCCTCAGCTACGATCACGTCCCCATCCTGGGGGAGACCCTGCCCCAGATCGCGCGGGAGAAAGCGGGCATTATCAAACATGAAGCCTGCGTGGTCAGCGCTTCCCAGGCGCCGGAGGCGATGGCCATTATCGAGGAGGTTTGCCGGGAGAAGCAGGCCGAGCTAACGGTGATCGGCCGGGACTGGACATGGGAGGCGAACGAGGCGAATCTGGAAGGCCAGCGGTTTCGAATCACGAATCACGAATTTCGCATCCCTTTGCTCGGCAGACATCAACTGGATAATGCCACGATCGTCGTGGCCGCTATGGAGAAGCTGCGTCAGCGGGGGGTCAACATTCCTGAGGCCAGCGTCCGGGAGGGGCTGCAGCGGGTTCGCTGGCCGGGACGGCTGGAGATACTGGGGCGGGAGCCGTGGGTGGTGGTGGACGGGGCGCACAACGGCGACTCGGCCAAGAAGCTGGTTGCGGCGATAAAGGAGCTGTTTCCTTATCGCAAGTTGGTCCTCGTCTTCGGGGCCCTGATGGGCCACAGTGTGCCCGATATGCTGGACGCCCTCCTGCCAGCGGCAGACGAGGTTGTCCTCACCCGCGCCGATCGTATCAGAGCCGTCGTCACATCGGATTTGCTCCACGAGGTACACCTCCGCCACCGACAGGCGGAGACGACCGCAACAGTGGCTGAGGCGCTGGAACGGGCACAGGCCCTGGCCAGCCCCAGTGATCTGATCTGTGCCACCGGGTCTCTCTCCATCGTCACTGAGGCGCGGGAGGCCTGGGCCAGGAGGCAGGGATCGGAGATGCCGGAGCGCGATGGTGAGTAGGGAGAAAGCGAGGATTAGTTGATGAAAGCTATACTGTCTCTGAGCGTGAAACGTGAAGCGTCAAACGTCAAGATCGTCTTGGCGGGTTTGCTGATTGGCTTGGGGGTGCTGGTTTTCTCTCAAGTCCTGAGGGTGGAGGGGGCGCCTGCTCCCCCCCTTCCTCCCCCCCAATTTGGGGGGGAAAGAGGGGGGGCCAGCAGCAGTTCGCTGCTATACAGAGCCAGGATAGTGCTCAGTACGTCCTCCGACTGGACGCGGCTCTACCTCCGCAGCGGGGAGCGAATCCTCAATGCCCAAACCACCATCCTGCAGGGCAACGCGGCGACGACTCGAGTGGGGTGGGACAAGGACGAGCTCTATCTGGAGCAGCCTCTGGCCGAGGCCGTGGCTCAAACGGTCAAGGTGCAGTACGATCTGGTGATGACGGGCCTGGACGATGACAGTCACGTTTTCTTCGAGAGTCAGAAAGGCGATTTGGGCGTTACCACGACGGAGTTCTACAACTACAACTCATCGTCCGCCACCCCCATCGCCTCTTTGTCCAATATCCTTAACGAGCCAGGTGATCCTTCTAATCCTTTCTCCTTCTCCATAGCCGATTCCCACTTCACAACAGGTGGCCCTCTGCCCCAGCCTCACGTCTGGCCCAGATTGGTTCTGGCCTTCTACTATCCCTGGTACGATCTCGATTCCTGGTCGAGCCCTGTTCTGGAGGATCACCCTCTTATTCCCCACAGCTCTGACGACGTGGAGGCCATCACCAGACACGTCACCTGGGCGCAGCAGTATGGCATACACGGCTTCATCTCCTCCTGGTGGGGTTCGGGCAACTACCGCGATATGAATTTCGCCAGACTCCTCACCGCGACGCAAGGCACCGATTTCAAAGCCACGATCTATTTCGAGACTCTCAGCGAGCGTTTCAGGACCACTCGAGATGTCATCAACCAGTTAGAGTATGTGTTGAAGTCCTACAGCTATCACCCCAACTTCTTGCGCTATCAGGGTAAGCCGGTGATTTTCCTCTATTCCGTGGAGAACGTAGCCAGAGACGCTGGCCAAACCCCTCTCCAGGCCTGGCAGGCCATACTCGACCAAATCCGCGCCGATGGGTACGATGTCGTCTGGATCGGCCACACCTTTGACCCCAGCTATCTGGAGGTGTTCGATGGCCTGCACGCCTATGGCTTCTATGACCCAGACATGCCCGAAGTATACTCTTCGGTTTCGGGCCAGGTGAGGAGCTATCAATTCCTGCAGAACCCCACCGCTGAGCGGAAAATCTGGGCGCCGGCGGTCATGCCTGGCTACGATGATGACCTCCTGGGCCGCCCCGGCGCCTGGCACCTCGATCGAGCCGACGGTGATACTTACGGCTTTACTTTCCAGGCCGCCATTCAGTCCCAGGCCGATTGGATCGTCATCACCAGCTTCAACGAGTGGTGGGAGCATACCCACATCGAGCCCAGCGATAACTATGGGTTTACCTACCTCGAGCTGACCAGGAAATGGTCAGACACCTTTCTAGCAAGAGTTCCTTACCCCGTTCTCTTGCCATTGCTCACCAAGAACCACGAATGACCAAAGACTAGGACTTAGGACTACAGAGTGGAGGCGTAGCTAGATGTCGGATAACGATATGGACAGACTTCTTGAGGGGGGAGGCTTCCTGGCCGTAAGTGGCCGGCGAGCCGAAGGAATCCCCCAGAATTTGGGAGAAGCGATTTTTGAACAAACTAACGAGATTGCCGAGTATCCTTTGCTTCCCTTGCGCGACACAGTCATCTTTCCTCACATGGTCACCCCTCTCTTCGTGGGCCGCGACCGCTCGCTGAGGGCCGTGGAGGCGGCGATGTCCACTGAAGGCACCATCGTCGTCGTAGCCCAGAAGGATGACGAAGTGCAAGAGCCAGGCCCCGATGACCTCTACACCGTCGGCACCGAGATGACCATTGCCCGCATGTGGCACTTGCCCGACGGCATGACCAATATTTGGGGACAGGGTAGGCGAAGGGTCGAGATCCTCGATTTCATGCAGGTTGACCCTTATATCAAAGTAAAAGTGAGGCGCATAGTAGAACCCAGCGAGAAAAGCCTTTCCACTCAAGCGCTGATGCGCGCCGTGCTGGCCTTGTTTGAAAAGTGCGTGCAGTTGGACCGCAACCTCCCTGAGGACGCCTATGTGATTGCCATGAACATTGACGAGCCAGGCTGGTTGGCGGACCTGGTGGCCTCGGCTCTCAACATAGATGTCGAAAAGCGCCAGGAGGTACTGGAGACCATTCAGCCGGTCGTCCGCTTGCAAAGACTGAGCATCCTGCTGGCCCAGGAGCTGGACGTCCTGGAGCTGGAGGATCGGATCCACGCTCAGGTGCAGGAAGAGGTTGACAAATCTCAGCGCGAGTACTTCCTGCGGCAACAGATGAAGGCTATCCAGACCGAGCTGGGCGAGATTGATGGCCAGTTTCAAGAGGTCAACGAGCTGAAGGAAAAGATCGCTGCCGCCGAGATGCCGGAGGAGGTGCGCCTGAAGGCGGAGAAGGAGCTTGACCGACTCTCTTCCATGCCCGTCGCCTCTCCTGAAGTGAGCGTCATTCGTACCTATCTCGACTGGTTGATCGAATTGCCCTGGAGCGAGGCCACCGAGGACAACATAGACATTTCGGCCGCAGCCAAGGCGTTGGACGACAGCCACTATGGCCTGGCCAAGGCCAAGGAGCGCATCCTGGAATACATGGCTGTCCGCAAGCTGGCCGCCGAGAAGATGCGCAGCCCCATCCTGTGCTTCGTGGGGCCGCCAGGGACAGGCAAGACCTCTCTCGGCAAAGCCATTGCCCAGGCGTTGGGGAGGAAGTTTGTGCGGGTGAGCCTGGGCGGCATCCGCGATGAGGCCGAGATACGAGGGCACCGCCGCACTTACGTGGGGTCTATGCCGGGCCGCATCATCCAGACCATGCGTCGCGCCGGGGCCATCAACCCCCTCTTCATGCTGGACGAGATTGACAAGGTGGGCATTGACTTCCGAGGCGACCCCTCCGCCGCCCTGCTGGAGGTGTTGGACCCCGAGCAGAACCACGCCTTCTCCGATCACTACCTGGACGTGAACTATGACCTGTCAAAAGTGATGTTCATCACCACGGCCAATATCCTCGACCCCGTCCCGCCGGCTCTGCGTGACCGCATGGAGGTCATCGAATTCCCTGGCTATATCGAGGAGGAGAAGCTGGAGATCGCCAGGCGGTTCCTCGTCCCCCGGCAGTTGATGGAAAATGGCCTGGACGAAACGAGACTCCACTTCTCAGACGAGGCTTTGCGCCAGATCATCCGCGAGTACACTTACGAAGCCGGGGTGCGCAATATGGAGCGAGAGATTGCCAACATCTGTCGCAAGGTGGCCCGACGAGTGGCTGATGGCAGGCAGGTCCCTCATCGTATCACCGCCCAGTCGTTGGTCAAGCACCTGGGGCCGCCGCAGTTCACCTACGGCCTGGCCGAGAAGGAGGACGAAATAGGGGTAGCCATGAGCGTTGCCTGGACGGAGGCCGGTGGGGACATCATGCCCGTGGAAGTGATCCTGATGGAAGGCAAGGGCAGCCTGATGCTTACCGGCCAGTTGGGCGAGATCATGCAGGAATCAGCCCATGCAGCTCTCTCCTATGCTCGTTCTCACGCCAGGGAGTTGGGTATCAAGGGGCGAGACTTCGACAAGCTGGACATCCACATCCACGTGCCGGAGGGTGCTATCCCCAAGGACGGTCCCTCGGCGGGGATAACCATGTCCACCGCTCTCATCTCGGCCCTGGCCAGGCGTCCCGTCCGTCACGACGTGGGCATGACGGGCGAGATCACCCTGCGGGGGCGGGTGCTGCCCATCGGTGGCTTCAAGGAGAAGGTGCTGTCTGCCCATCGGGCTGGGCTGAAAACCGTCATCCTGCCGAAGAGGAACGAGAAAGACATGATCGAAATCCCCAACAAGGTCAAACGGGACCTGGAGTTCATCTTCGTGGAGCGGATGGACGAGGTGCTGGCCGTGGCCCTGCTGCCGGCGCAGAGTCAAGGCAAGAGGACTTAGTGGTCGGTAATCGGGCAGTTGCAGGCTCACCAGAGCATCCTGAGCTTGACTTCTGCGAGCTCACAGGTACTTGACATGTGCCCACATGGGGACTATAATATGATCAAAATGACACTATGTCATAATGACCATTTGGGAGGTAGCGAGATATGTCGGCATTGGAGATCGGTGTGGCCCAGGCCAAGAGTTCGTTCTCGGAGATCATGGGCAGAGCAGCCTATAGTGGACAGCAGTTTATCATACAGCGTCGTGGCAAACCTCTGGCTGTGGTCATCGGGATGGCCGAGTATGAGGAATTCCTGGCTTTCAAGAGGGCGCGGCGGCTTCTGCGTTTCCAACGACTTCGGGAGGTAGCGGGCGATATGCCGGAGGATGAGGCTTTGGCCTTGGCTCAGGCGGTAGCGGAGGATGTTCGTCACCGGGGGACAGCTTGATGCGGGTGGTCTTGGACACCAGCGTTCTGGTGAGCTTTCTACTGACGCGGGGGCGTGTCATCTCGGCTATCATCGAGCAGTGGGAAACCGGCAAGCTGGAAGTGATTGTCTCTCCTCAGATCATAGCGGAGGTGCGACGCGTAGCTGAAGACGAACGGCTTGCTATTCGTCTTCGGCCTGGAGCTTTGGAAGTTCTTCTGAGAGCGCTTACTGAGAACGCGGAGGTGGTGGTCGGGGAATTGGAACTACCGGGCGTGACAGAAGATCCCGATGATGATATGGTGGTGGCCTGCGCCGTGGAAGGCAATGCAGCGTACATCATCACCCGCGATCAGCACCTGTTGAGGATGGGCACCTGTAGAGATGTCGTGGTACTAAGTCCGGAGGAATTTGCGGCGACCGGGTTGGAGAATATATCAATGAGTTGATTGCTACAGCGAAGGGGGAGACTCAACCATGACTTTCATCGAAGATGTAAGGGCTCGCGAGATCCTGGATTCGCGAGGTAATCCCACCGTGGAAGTAGAAGTGTTCTTGCTGAGCGGAGCGGTGGGGCGGGCAGCGGTGCCGTCGGGCGCGTCCACCGGCGTCCACGAGGCGCTGGAGCTGCGCGACGGCGACGCAGGCCGCTACCTGGGCAAGGGCGTGTTGAAGGCGGTGGAGAACGTCAACACGACCATCGCCGACGAGCTCATCGGCTGGAATGCACTGGACCAGGTGGGCATTGACGAGTTTCTAGTCGGATTGGACGGCACGCCCAACAAAGAGAACCTGGGAGCCAACGCCATCCTGGGCGTCTCGCTGGCTGTGGCCAAGGCCGCTGCAGCGGAGCAAGGGTTGCCCCTCTATCGCTACGTGGGCGGGGTATCAGCGCGCACCCTGCCCGTCCCGCTGATGAACATCCTCAACGGCGGCCAGCACGCCGCCGATTCCACCGACTTGCAGGAGTTCATGATCGCGCCTGTAGGCGCGCCCACCTTCGCCGAGGCCCTGCGCTGGGGGGCCGAAGTGTACCACAGCCTGAAGAAGGTGCTGAAGGGCCAGGGCTACAACACCAACGTGGGCGACGAGGGCGGCTTCGCTCCCAGCCTGGGTTCCAACCAGGAGGCCGTGGAGGTCATCCTGGAGGCCATCGAGCGGGCAGGCTACCAGCCGGGCGAGGACATCTACGTCGCCCTCGACCCCGCCGCCAGCGAGTTTTATCAGGATGGGCGATACGTCCTCAAAAAAGAGGGCCGCGAGCTCAGCGGCCAGGAGATGGTGGCCTTCTATCAGGATTGGGTGGAGAAGTATCCCGTCATCTCCATCGAGGACGGCTTGGCCGAGGACGATTGGGAGCACTGGGAGCTGCTGGTGGAGCGCATCGGCGGCCGGGTGCAGATCGTGGGCGACGACCTGCTGGTGACCAACGTGGCGCGGGTGGAGCGGGCCATCAAAGAAAAAGCGGCCAACTCGCTGCTGTGCAAGGTCAACCAGATCGGCACTCTGACGGAGGCCATTGCCGCCGTGCACCTGGCCCAGCGGGCTGGTTGGACGGTAGTCGTCTCTCACCGCAGCGGCGAGACCGAGGACACCGCCATCGCCGACCTGGCCGTGGCCCTGAACGCCGGCCAGATCAAGACCGGCGCCCCCTGCCGCAGCGATCGCGTCGCCAAGTACAACCAGCTCCTGCGCATCGAGGAGGAGCTGGCAGGGGCGGCTGTGTATGGGGGGATGGAGGCATTCTACAACATCAAGAGGTAGCCATGCCGATCCTGAGAAGATCATTCGCTTTGGGTCATCCGTGTGGGGTACACTAACTTAGGCTGTTGTGGATTCGTGGATTGAAAGCCGACATGCTCGCTTGACAATGAGGGTCACATGTGCTATAGTTAAATTGGTGCTTAAGCAGGCCAGGCGATCGCGGGCGGCTTTTTCTCACAGTGCGGCTTCGTCTTGGTAAGCGGAGAGCCGTCCGAGGAAAGTCCGAGCTCCACAGAGCACGGTGCTGGGTAACACCCAGGCGGGGCGACCCGACGGAAAGTGCCACAGAAACATACCGCCGTAACGGTAAGGGTGAAAAGGTGGAGGTAAGAGCTCACCAGCGGCCCGGGTGACCGGGCCGGCTAGGCAAACCCCACCGGGAGCAAGGCCAAGCAGGGGGCGTGGCGCGGGAGGGGAGGCCCTCCCCGCCGGGGGCTGCTCGTCCCAGGCCCCCGGGTAGGCCGCTGGAGGCGGCGGGCAACCGTCGTCCTAGATAGATGATCGCCGCCCTCAACCGGCTCGCAGCCAGGAGGGAACAGAACTCGGCTTATCGGCCTGCTTGAGCACCACCGCGATACAACTTACCACCAAAAACGACGCCAGCCCAGGGTATGACCCCGAGGCTGGCGTCGCTTTTTACGATACGACGTGCACTTCATTCACGTCTTCACGTTTCACGTTTTAGCATGTGTCTCCCCAGCGCGAGGCGACGAGCATGATGTCCACTACGTCAATGTCCCCGTCGTTGTCCATGTCGCAGGCTGGATTGTAGCGTGGTTCGCCTTCCACGGCGCCCCAGCGGCTGGCCACTATCATGATGTCCACCACGTCCACGACGCAGTCGCCATTTAGGTCGCCAGGGATGCTCACTGTGACCTGTCCGTCCTGCAGATCCACGGGAATCGTCTCCGGGACGGTGTCCGTCACCTTCACGCCTTGCAGGTGGAGATTGCTTATTCCCGTGGCGTGGGGCGAGAAGGCGATCGTGGCCAGCACGCCCGACCCGTCTGGCCCTGCCGACTCTCCAAAGCTGGCCGCGCCGAATGAGATCGTTCCCATCTGGTTGTCTATCTCAGGGCCGACGGGTATAGTGTTGCGTCCCGTTCTTCCCAGGAAGACGCCCAGCTCTGCTCCCTCCGCGTGCACGATGTTTGGAGAGAAAGCCAGGGTGAACTGGAAGCTCCCCAGGTCGGTCACGTTGGCGATGGCCACGTCCACGGTGAAGTTCCCTCCGCTGAGTTGAGCTATCTTCTTCGGCGGGTCAATCCAGATGACAGGGGTTGGCTCTCCCGTCGGCGTAGCCGTCGGGGTAGCGGTGGGAGTATGTGTCGGGGTGGCTGTTGGGGTAGAGGTGGGAGTGTTGGTAGACGTCGGGGTGACCGTAGGCGTGGCGGTGGGAGTTCGCGTCTGAGTGGCCGTAGGCGTCGGGGTTACTGTACGTGTGTTGGTGGGCGTGGGTGTGGGCCCCGTAGAGTTATAGGTAACGTAGTTTGCAGAATACCCTACTTTGGAGATCCCATATCCAATGCGCATATAGCCACTTTCGCCCCACCATGAACCCCAGGAGTTTCTCAGTATCCATACCCCGTTTGTCCCCTGGTTGTCATCCCAGCCGACCAGGACGATGGCGTGGTTTACACTATATGTGCACGTTTCGTTGGTTTCGAAAACGCCACCTGGATAGTTGCTAAAAGCACTACCGGCGCAAACCGCCGCTGAAACGGGTCCATGATCATATATGGCCTGTTTTATGGCCTGAGTGGATGGAACACCATATTGGCTTCCCACGAAGGTCCAGGAAGCTATTTTCTCGTGATGGGTATGGGGTGGGTTGCAAGCATCGTCTCTGGCCGTGTAGGGGAAATCGGCCTCGTAAACCGCCCCCGCGTCGGGCTCGCCTGGTGGTATCTTGTTCTTGTGGTAGTCGTGGGCCCACCATCCACCATCGCAGTCCCAGCCATCTGTGTTACAGGAAAGGAGATACTGCTCGGCGAGGTTCTTTTCCACCCCGTCTTTGATTTTGATGTTGGCCTCGAAAGGGCCCACCGTGCCAAAGGCCCAGCAGCTTCCGCAGTTGCCCTGGTTCTTGACCGATGTGACCCCTCCCTGAGCCCGCCAGTCGAAAGCGGCCGGGAGAGACCCAGGGGTGCCTGGCGTGGGTGTAGGTGTGGGAGATTGCCCCGTCACCTTGCGGAGGACGATATCGTCTACGTAAGCACCCTCAGCGTAGGTGAGAGAGGGATCGCTGGTGAAGACGAAGGCTATCCAGACTGCAGGCTGGCCTCTGAGGTCGCCTAGAGTGTAGACATTGGTCAAATCGAAGTTCACATTTTTCCAACCGCCAGAATCCCCACTGGTGCGCAGGCCATAAAAACTGCTGCCGTTGATGGAAGCGCCCCAGAAAAGGTAATCGTAGTTCGATTCAGAGAGGTTCCAATACCAGAACAGCAGTTCAGCATCGGTCGCACTGCTCAAGTCAAATGGCCCATAGATCATCCAGGATTTGGCGTTGTTTGGATAGTTAGCGCCACAGGAAAGGCTACCGCCATCTGCCCCGCCGCCTACGGCCCACCCGCTGTAGGAGCCAGCGTAGGGTCGGCAATTGCGCTTGCCCCAATAGTATTCGCCATAGCCGGCCGCGTTATCAAATACATTCCACGCACCTGGGAAATTCCCCTCGAAGTTTTCGGTCATGATGTTGGTCCAGCTACCGAGTTCCCCTTGCCGTTCGACCTCCCCGGAAGTCCTCGGCCCAGCAGGGGGTTGCCGCGGGGGGAGTTCCAAATGCGCAAACTCCTCCACGGCGGGCTTAATCAACCCTTTCTCTGGCATGGGGACTGGTTTTCCAACCACCTGGATGGAGAACTCCCTGGCTGGTTCCACGCCCTTTTCCCAGGGACGGCAGTAGACCAGCTTAAGGGTGCTCTGGCCCGCCCCCACCGGCCGGAAGCGCAGAATCTGCTTCTCTGGAGCACCAAGCAGGGGCGATATCTGCTCGAATTCGGCCTTCCCCACCTGCTGCACTACGTCCTCGTTTATCTCCGCCACTTGCCACGAGTAGCCAGTGGATGGATTGCTCTCCAGGCTGATAACCAGGATTTGATCCTGGCCGAGTTCAGCCAGGCAGCCGTTATCCTTCTCGGTCAACCTGATTTCTTTGGAGTTGGGCGCTGCCGTCGCAGGTGGCGCCACATCCGAAGTGGAGGCTGCAGGAGGAACAGCCAGGACGCTGGGAAGCGAAAACAAGCTCGCGCAAAGAACCAGGCAGGTGAAAATAGCTGCAAACCCTCTGCGTGAAAGAAAGTGTCTGATCTTCATCGTAATTCCTCCCTTCATTGGCCTTGGCCCTTGAAAGAATCGTAGCTAATCTCGTCAAAGGCTATTCGATATAGAAACGTTTCCCGATCGCTTTGCCTGTGCATATAAAACAAAAGGCGTGCTGCCACGGTAGTTTGCTCGGACAGCACGCTTTCTCAGGCTCTATCTTCGGCAGCTTGGCTGTCCTATTAGCTGAACCTGTCATCTGCTAATGTAGACCCGTGGCTTTGCGTCCCCACCTTTCGATGAGTTTGCCCTTATCGGTATAGGTCATGTTGATGGTATTATAAGCGATACTTGCGGATTTGTCAAACAGAGCATTTTTTCGATCAGCCTCCTGGCCTGCGACTGAGGACAAAGACGGCCAGGATGGCCACCACCAGAGCAGCCAGCATCAGCCCGAGCACAGCTCCGTCCGAAGGGCCTGCTGCCGCTGGCACAGGTATGGTGGCCAGTGGGGTCGGCGAGGGGATCGGGAGCGGTGAGGGGGACGGGAGAGGCGGGGTGGACGGAGGTGAGGTTGGGGCTGTCGTCACGGCGGTGGGCGCTGGCGTGGCTTCCTCAGCAGGCACAGCCAGGGGCGTTGTCACTTCCGTCGGCCTCGCTTCCGTGGGCACAATGCTGGGCGTGAGCGAGGGGGACAGAGCTGTGGCCGGCGTTTCTACTGGTGGGCCAGTGACGCCGGGCGTTGGCGAAAGGGATGGGGCCTTGGTGGGCGTTTCCACTGCAGGTTTGGTGGCCATGAGTGTTGGCGAGGGCAGGGCCGTAGCTGCCGGCACGGGGGTGGCTCTTGCTTCAGGTGTGCTCGTTGGCCTGGGAGTAGCTGTGGCTGCGGCGGTTGGTGGCGCTGCGCCTCTCACCACGACCTGGCCGCCATCCACCGTGACCCGCTGGACACTGGCCGCCGTGTTCAACACCTGGACCTGCCGCAACCCCAGAGTAGCGCTGCCCTCCCCTTGGGCGATACAGGTGATAGTGGCTAAGACCCCCGTGCCGCTGGGCCCCGACCCACTGCCGAAACTGATGGCCCCAAAGGTCACTCTTCTCTCTGCGTTGTTCACCTCAGGCCCAATGGGAACCACAGAGCGTCCCGTGCTCCCCAGGAAGTCGCCCAGGGCTGCTTCCGTCACCTGCAGGATGGATGAGTCGTAGGCCAGATCGAACTGGAAGGCTCCCAGATCGCCAGCCTCCTCAATGACTACCTGTACGACGAAGGTCTCGTTCAGGCCCACCACTTGGTGCGCAGGTTCTATTCTCACCCTGGTGTCGGGTGCGGTAGCGCTGACCTCGGTTGTAGTTCCCACGAGTACGCAAAGCGTCAGGGAAACGAGGGACAGCATGGCCCCCGCTTTTAGGATATGTCTCTTTTTCATGGAGTAACTGCTTTCTATTAACTACGGCTATTCTAGCACAATGTGGGCAACCTGTCAATCCTCACAGGTCTCTCCCCAACGTACCGCCGCCAGCATGATTTCTGCGATGTCCACATCGCCGTCACTGTCGAGGTCGCCAGGGAGATCGCGGGTGAGGGCACCAGCGTGATCGCCCCACTTGACTTTTAGCAGAACTTGTGCTAAATTCATTCTGTGACAAACAGGAGGTAATCATGGCCATCGCTACGGCAAGGGCTAAGGTTAATGAAATCGCGGTGTCGTTGGGGCTGACCGAAGGCGAGCTGTTTCAGCAGGCACTGGTGAGCTTCCTGCTCGAGAAGAAGCGCCGCACCTTGCAGCTTAAGCTGGAAATCCTGGCTCGCTACGGTGCCGACTCTGTCGCAGACCTTGAGTCTAAGATTGCTCAAGGCGTGGTAGTGGAACACCCGGCCTGGGAAGACCTGATTGTCGCCGAAAATCTGAACGCACGTCTGAGGGAACTCAATGACCATCTCGACGACTTACGCGGCCCTGAAAACGATCGCTCTCGGTGAGTTTGGCGATGTAGTTGCCAGTGCCCAGGTCATGTCTCTGCCAACGGTTGTGGAGAGTTCGATCAACGATGACCCTGAGAAGGCAGTGCGTGAGTTTCTGACCTTTGTGCGTCGCAAGTTGCTAAGCATGCCATGATTGGTGAGCAAATGCCTATGAGTTTCCCCAAGTTCCCCTGAGTTCCTCCGAGTCTACCTGCCTCCCCCAACCTCCCACACATGTACCACCGTCTCTCCCCACGGCCCAGCCACCTGCTCGGTTACGTAGATCAGCCCTCTTTCGTGATCGTAGGCTGCGGCACCCAGGGTGGCACATTCCGGATCGAGCACTTCGTTCAGGGGGCGGTAGACCGCATAGGGCACTACCTCCCACGGCTGCCTGGTTCCAGCAATCACCTCTTTCAACTCCTCCGGGTTGTAGAAGAGGATCTGGGGTTCGTACGGATAGGCGTGGTAGCCTTTGTATTGATCACAGGCATCTCCACCGCACTGGTCCGGGGTTCCGTAGCAGTTGTCCCCCAACGCCTTTCTCCCGAAGATCAGGATGCCGCTTTTGCCTGTGGCCTTTAGGCTATCGGCGGTCTGCACCCAGGCCCCGCCTCCCCAGTCATCGTTGGCCCGATAGTTCGGAAAGTAACATTCATCCGGGTCGTCGAGGCAGGCCGGGTAGACCATGGGGTAATACAGCAGGGCCAAAGCATCCAGATTCTGTCCTGACGCGGGGGGATTGCCGTCCTCCCAGGGGGCGAGGGCATAAAGGGTCGGTCCCTGGGAGCCGCCGAAGGCTCCGGCCCCGCGATGATTGCCGGCGATGAGCCATTTTCCTGCGAGATATTGGCTGGCAAAGCTCTCCGGGGCCTTGAACAGGTAGTTGCAGGTTTTGGCATTGTGGAATACGTCGTTGCCCCGCTCGCCGATGTGCCACACCCCCTGAGCGCCGGTCATGTCAAGCTCACTCCATCCCAGGGAGTCCTGATCATAGCCAGCCACGTTGTACCAGTCCCGCAGGTTCCAGACGATCTTGTTGATATTGGGCAGGTATTCCAACCCGTCCACCTCTCGATAGATGCAGTCGTCGTTGTAGGTGCAGTTGTCTTTCCAACCCCCGGTGATGTCCGTCAGGGGCCGCAGCACCGAGGCCTGGGGCAGGTCGTCGAAATCGTCGGCGATGACCGGCTCAGGTATGGTGATCTCTCCCACCAGATCATACCAGGCATGGCCGGCGGCATAAAGCGAGCCAGGGTAGCCGTCGGTTGATGCGGGATCGCCTTCAGGATAATAGGCCAGCGCATGGCCGCTGTAGGCCCAGTTATCACCAGGCGGGTAGGCGAACGCGCCCTTGTACACCAGGTCGGTCGGTTGGATGAGTTCGGTGGTACAGCTCTCCCCCCAGTGCACCGCCACCAGCATGATGTCCACGATGTCAATCTTGCCGTTGCCGTCGAGGTCGTAGTCGGGATCGTAGTCCTCGTCGCCCTCGGCGGTGTGCCAGCGAGCGGCCACCAGCATGATATCAACGATGTCCACGTCGCCATCGTTGTCCAGGTCGCCTTCGAGGTCGCAGGGTGGATTGGTGGGGGTTGGCGTGGGGGTCGGCGTAGGGGTGGGCGACGGCGCCCCGTACTCGTCCGCGCCCACGTCCGGGGCAGGGCCGATGGGCCGCGCATCGCCGTCGTAGTCGTCAGTTACCAGGGGCAGCGGCGCGGCCTGGTCAATGGCACTGGTGGCCGTGGAGAGCAGGTGCAGGTCGCCGCTGGCCGCGTCCACGAACCAGTCGGGCTGAGCAGTGGTGACGTTGCCCACCAGGTTGCCCTGGGCCCCATCCCGATTGGGCCAGATGCTCATGTTGGTCAGGTTGTAGGCAAAGGTGCCCTCGCTATCGGAGAAGCGGGCCTCCATGCCCCAGGTCACGCCATCGGGATTGAGCAGCAAGGCGGTGTTGTGCGCCACCAACCAACCGCTGGCGTGGACCATCTCGACGACCGAGTCGTGGGGCAAAGAGGCGTAGATGAAGTTGTTGCGCACGATGCCGCCGCGGTGGTCGCCGCTGCCGTGGCTGGCGTTGCCAAAGGCGATGCCCTGGTAGCAATCCACCAGCAGGTTGCGCTCCACCACCGTGTCGGTGGATTCGGACCAGAACAGGATGGTGGGCACCGGCGCGTTCCCCGGCGTGCGGATGCGGTACCACTGGTTGTCGCGCACCACCCAGCGGTGGGCTCGGTGCGCGCTGATGCCATTGGTGTAATCGTCGGGCGCGGCGGTGGTGTATTCCAGGCGCGAGCAGGCCAGCAGCCCATCCTCGCTCCCGTTTTCCCAGGGATTGACCTTGACCAACTGGCTGCCGGTGTCCACGATGTGCAGATTGTACAGCGTGGGCCGGTCGCTACCCTGGATGGATATCCCGTGCTCGCCGGCGTTGCGGATGGTGAGGTCGGCGATGGTCACGTCGTCGGCGTCCACGTCAATCAGGATACCGTGGGTGAGGCCGCTGCCCATCCCGCCCGCATCCAGGATCACGTCGTCGCGATTCCCGCTGGCGCCGCGGATGGTGATGCCGCTATTCACCACGTGTACGACGTTCTGCAGGTGATAGGTCCCCGCCGAGACCAGGATGGTCGTGCCCGGCGCGGCGCTGTAGGCCTGGCTGCGCAGCTCCGACTCCGAGGAGACGGTGACGGTGGGGCCGTTGGGCGGGGGCAATGGGGCGCAGGGGTCGCCCGCGCTTGACGACAAAGTGTTCTCAGCTTGAATGGTGAGGATGAGTAGCGATGCCAGAACCAGGCCAATGAGCAGTCCGACGAGAATCGTTTTCATGGCTCTATCCTCCACCTCCTGCCTGGCCCGAATCGGGGTCCACCATCAGCGACGACACGTCCACCGCCTCAAAGTCCGAGCCTTTGACCTGATGCAGCTCCGGGACGAGCACGTCGTTGTTCCAACGCTCGTCGGGCACGCCAGTGATGAACCAGGCCGCACCGTTGTCGGCCAGCATCATGCCGTAGGTCTTGAGGGCCTGGAGGATGACCTGCGCCTGCGGCGAAAAGCCGGAGATGTCGAAGTCGGCCTTCAGGCGAAAGCGCTGGCCCATGGGCGGGTACTGCGACCCGGTGAGGGACGAGGCATAGTGGCGTGCGGGCCAGACGTAGGCCCGGCGGGTCTGCGGCGCGGTGACGCGGATGGCGTGGCGGATCTCGCCGCTGGCCACCTCGTCGTAGCGCACCAGCCCTGGCAGGATGGGCAGGCCGGCGGCGTCGGCCGAGGTCCAGCCCGCAGGCCGCAGGGCGTGGGAGTTGAGATCAAATATCGCGCCAGAGCCAGCGTACCAACTGCCATCGGGCTGCGGCCAGGCGTCGTACAGCTCGTACAGGATGCAGTTGTCGCGGTCCACGATCAGGACGTGGCGGTCGCCGTCACTATCTGGCCCGCCTTCGATGGGCGCATCAGGGGGGATGGGGTACGGGCCGGGGTCGCTTTCGTCGGCGTAGTAAAAACTGACCTCCACCAGGGGCTGGCTGCCCGGCACGTCCACGTAGGGGATGCCGATGGGGCTGCCGGAGCCCGGCGGCCAATCGCCGGAGCCGAAGTCGGGATGGAGGTAGGCGTTGGCGCCGATGGTGGCGACGTAGGCGGCCGAGTTGGGATCAAGGGGCAACGTATCCACGCGCACGTTCCAGATGTTGTCGGCGGGGAACACGGGACAGCCGGCCACTTCGGGAGGCGCCGGGGTCTGAGACGGCGTGGCCGTCGGTGTCGGGGTGCTGGTTGGCGTGGCCGTCGCCGTCGGGGTGGGAGTCGGCTCGGTGCAGTTTTCCCCCCAATGCACCGCCACCAGCATGATGTCCACGATGTCAATCCTGCCGTTGCTGTCCAGGTCGTAGAGGGGCTCGTAGTCTTCGTCGCCTACGGCGGTGTGCCAGCGGGCGGCCACCAGCATGATGTCGGCGATGTCCACGTCGCCGTCGCCGTCCAGGTCGGGGCAGGTCAGCGCGCCCTCGATGATGTCCGACAGCTCGGCCCGCGCCGCCTCCCACACGTCGGGGTCGGTGGACCAACTGATGTCGGTCCACACCCAGGTGGGATCATCGGGGTCGTCCACCCCATACTCCCACAGCACCTTGGGGACCATCTGGTTGACGATCTCGGCAGTGCGCGTGGGGTTGACGGACGCGGCCATAGTGAGATAATCCACATCCTGGATGCCGCGCCGCCACAGCTTGAGACGAAGGGAGGCAAATGGTCCCGACACGCCGTAGCTCTCGTCGGGAAAGCGGGTGTCGGTGCCGGGGTAGAACAGCACCCCGTCGCCGTTGAAGTAATTCCAGCCCGCCTCGCCCAGCGACTCGTCGTCGTAGCTATAGCAGCCGAAGGTTTGCGCCTGTTGGAAGAGGTTGGTCTGGGCCCTCGGATCGTGGTAGCCATAGCACTGGAAGTTGACGTAGTAGGTAGAGTCCCAGTAGAACCAGCGGTCAACCCCCTTCTTGTAATGTCCCCAGGCCAGTTCCCGCAGAGCTACCCCATCGTCCTCGATGGCGAAGGAGCCGGAAGCCGGCCGCCACCCGTTGTGCATGAAGAAGCGCTTGGATGGATCAGTCCGCAGCGCGGCCAAAGCATCTTCCCAGTCGTCTGTGATGCCTATGGTCGTAGGGCTGCTGGGGATGTCCAGGCTGGGCGTGTTGGCCATGGCCTCGGGCAGGGCAATGGTGGCCATGGACATCAAACGCTGGCCGGGACCGGGGTTGTTGTCCATCCACTGCGCCCACTGCTCGATCTGGGGGTAGTCGTCGGATTCGTCTATCAGGTAGAGGAAGTAGTCGGTGGGCGTGGCGAAGGCCTGGGCGTCGAACCAGTTGACCCAGGGATCGCTGTTGGCCCACATGTCGGCCTCCGTGCCGTCCTGCCACGGCCAACTCCCGTACGTGCCGATGGAGTAGACGCCGTTGCCCACTCTGATGCCCACGCCGTCGTAGCCCTGGGCGGGGGTGAACAGCTCACCGTTCAGGCGAGACGTCCAGGCGTCATCCAGCCGTTCGATCTCCAATTCACCGTTAATCAGGGACATCTTGTGGCGATGGGCCAGTTGGAAGTGGCGGTCAATGATCTCGATGGATTGGGTGTACTCAGGGGTTCCAGGCTCAGGCCACGTATTCTCCTCGCCCAGGTAGCGATCGTTCACGTCCCCCCATTCATAGAAGATCATTGTCCTGGCGTTGGGCAAGTCGGGCAGGGTGAAATTGCGCACCTGCAGAGCGATGGGAATCTGCCAGGCGAGCTCACCATCCTCCGTCACCTCAATCGTACCGCTATAGTCGCCTGCGGGAATTGATTTCGGAATGTAGATATCGCCCCAGATGGCCTGGTTGGTGCCGGCGGGGATGGTGAACGGGGTGTGGAATTCGAGGGGCACAGCGATGTCGGGGTGGAACTGATTGTGGCACGGCCGGTCCTCCCAGGTGCCCGTGCCGATCCCGTTTTCGTCGTAGGGGCGGCGGCAGCGATCCGGGATGTGTCGCTCGTCGTAGCTCGTGCTATAAGCCAGAACGCTGAGCCCACGGATCTCCAGATAGCGCACGTAAAACAGCTCGATATTGCGGCCCATATAGTTGAACACGCCGTCGCCGCTGGCCGGGACAGTAGTGATGCTGGCCCCGCCGGGACCGCTCAGTGAGGTCAGGCTCACGCCGACGTTGGTGGCGCTGGCCGTGGGCGCCTCCAGCACCAGATTGAAGGCCACCACCTCGTTGCGGGCGCCGAACAGGGAGATGCCCGTGCCGTCCCACACCGAGTTGAGCACTGCGTTGGGGTCACTGGTGGCGCGCAGTTCGGAGCGCCACACCTTGTCGCCGCCCTCGTTGGCCCACACGTGGGCGATGTGGGTGGGGCCCTCACCCCACTCCCCCCACCCCCCTCTCCCCTCTCCCAGGATTGGGAGAGGGGAGAGGGGGCGCA
>Ga0194111_10001243_pt1 | contig 31449 bp, 30 predicted proteins | sample TA2KigC300mmetaG_FD_146194 | JGI IMG/M metagenome (GOLD analysis project Ga0194111, IMG submission 146194) | Freshwater microbial communities from Lake Tanganyika, Tanzania - TA2015033 Kigoma Deep Cast 300m | ecosystem: Environmental > Aquatic > Freshwater > Lake | place: Tanzania: Lake... | reverse complement strand
CTCTTGCCATAGCAAATATCTCCTTTGCGATTCTTTCACAATTGTTTCAGTTCTTCGAGGCTCTTTTTTGAGGCATTGTACATAAAACCGGTGTCAGATGAAAAAGCAAGAACGCGCATTCCTTTATTTCGCCATTTTTTTAAGGCTTCAATATTTCCAATATGAATGCCTGAAACCTTACCTCTCCTTTTTGCTATTTCCATGACTTTATCAATAGCCTTCGTTAATATCTCTGATTCCATTTGGTCAGGTATCCCTAAAGAAATCGAGAGGTCATTCGGACCAATTACTGCAACATCTATTCCCTGGATGCTAAGGATAGAATCAATATTCTCGATAGCTTCCTCAGTTTCAATCTGGGCAACCACCAGAGTGTGTTCATTGATCTCCTTCATTAATTCTATAGATTCCATGGGTCTATAATCAGCTTGTCCGGTTTGAGCGAATCCCCTTTTTCCAATCGGTGCATATTTGCAATACTGAACGATCGCCTCAGCCTGTTCCCTTGTGGAAGTCATAGGAACCATAATTCCTTCTCCCCCAGCGTCAAGCACTCTTGAAACGAAGTGACTTTCTAAATGAGGAATTCTAACTATCGTTGATATTCCAGCCGCCTTTGCACCCCGGATCAGATTTGCTACAGTTTCTGTTGAGTAATTTCCATGTTCCATATCGATAAATACAAAATCATAACCTGCAGCGGCAAAAATGCTTAAGGATCCCGGATCTCGTGCCTGTCGGATCATAGTCCCATACACGCATTCGCCCATAAGAATTCTTTTTCTTAACCCTGACCATCCCATTTCTTGCTCCTCTCTCCTTTTTCATTCAGTTATCATTTTTTAAAATGACTGAAAATATAACCTGGTTTGCTGGAGAATTAATTTGGCTGGGGGAGTCCATCTTTTTTAAAAAACTGCCTGAATCCGAGAAAATATTTTGAGCAATTTAACTCATCAACTTTTGTTTATATTTTGGTGAGTTAAAGACTTGTGGGTTGACAATATCCGGAGGTTTTACGCCTTTCAGCATTGCCAAAGCATTTTTTGCAGCGACTACGGACATCTGTTCACGGGTGTCCCGGGTTGCGCTTCCTATGTGGGGAAGCAAGACTACATTTTTCAATTTTGTAAGGCCTGGATAAAGACACGGCTCCTTCTCGTAAACATCTAATCCCGCTCCCGCAATTCTGCCTTTCTTCAAGGCGATCACAAGTGCCTTTTCGTCCAGCACAGGTCCACGGGAAGTATTGATTAAAATAGAAGTGGGCTTCATCAAGTTAAGTTCTTTTTCCCCAATGAGATGAAACGTCTTCTTGGTTAATGGGCAATGGAGGGAAACAAAATCACTTTCTTTAAGCAGATTTTTCAGCTGTCTATACTGGACTCCTCTGGTTTTTTCAATCATTTTTTTTAAAAAAGGGTCATAAGCAAGAACCTTCATCTTGAAACCCCGGCTTCTTTCCACTACAGTTCGTCCGATTCTGCCAAAACCAATAATGCCAAGAGTTTTCGGCCTGTTTGATCCCCCTGGTCCTATATCCAGACCCATAAAGACCTTACTGCCAGGTCCTTTCCATTGGCCAGAAATAGTATAAATATGTGCTTGAGGAATCAGTCTCGCCGTCGCCATTAACAAGGCCCAAGCAAGATCTGCAGTCGTTTCTGTCAAGACTCCGGGCGTATTAGTGACAGGAATGCCGAGTCGGGTGGCTGTGATGACGTCAATATTATCATATCCCACTCCATAATTGGCAATTCCCCGGAGATCGGTGTTAGTCATGATCACCTGTTTCGAAATGGACTGGGTACCTCTCGGGATCAGAACGTCCACATGGCGTACTTCTTTGATTAATTCTTTGAATTCCGGAACTTCCCCGCGAGGCCCGTGGAGGTAGATGATTTCTGCTTTAGAATTTTGCAAAACCTCTTTTCCAGCCTGGGGCATCGCCCAGGGAACGAGAATTCTATTAACCATCCTCTATCTCCTTTCATATTTTTCCAGGTCTTCAATCTGTTGATTCCTATCTTTTTATTACTCAATCAGCAGCATACCGATACCTTCCGGTTTTTTCTCGAATGGAAATTTAACTGACATCCCGATGTTTTTCAGGGTCTTTCTTACATTCACACCAAGGGCATGCTCAGAAAACCGGGCCATCGTTGGGTGAGTACAAGTTCCATTGATATTGCATTTTTCGCAAAGGGTACAAGAACCTGCGGTCAATGCAATAGCCAATGCATACCCTCTATTAAAGGCGGTTTTCTCCAGATCTATCATTGAAAGAAGAATGTTCCTTTTGTCTCTATTCCAGGTATCCCAAAACTTTTTCGTTCGCTCCCTAAGGTCAGGAGATACATCGGCTGAGCAAAGATTCTTTAAGAGGCTTCTACCCACATCCTCTTCGGCTTCGGCTTCGGCAGGAAATTTTGCCACAAGAATGTGGCCATATTCTGCCAGTATTTTTCTGAATTGATCCGGAGTCGGCGTCATAGGAGGACAGACAAATTTTTGGCCATACATATGGCACCCCAATTGGCATTTCAGGACTACACGTTCTTCCACAACCACCTTGTCCGGGGTGATAATTCTTGCTTCTAAAGAACCAACTTTTTTTGCTTCTTCCAGAAGGAGCTCAAATTCTTTTGTTTTTCCCTTTAGGTGTGATTTCGGCATCCCCGCATCTCCTTTTTTAGAATATTATTTCCCGCATTAGAGTAGCTTTCCCGAATTCGATTAAATCACATCTTTAATCCAGCCGATACCGAGTTCTTCAGCTTTCGACTGTATTGGAATCCCGGTAACAGGATCCCAGCCCACCATTTGATAATAATTCTGTATAGCTTTTTTAAATTCGTCCGGGTCAATTCGGGCCCCTTCCATTGAGCCATTTGTTAGGGGAGAAAAGAAGCGTTCCGGAAGATTATCATCAGCGGGGCCAAACCCTTCCCTGATATTAAAAGTTCTGGCCATGCCCCCTGCTCTTTCTCCCACTTTTAATAGCTCCCAAAGGCTTGTATCCCATCCTGTAACCGCTCTAACGTAGTTAACGAGCCTGTCAAGAGAAAGAGGCCCAAATGGAATTCCCACTAAATTACATAAACCTATGGAATTGTACAAATTGAATAGCTGCTGGAGATAAACGAACAGTCGGACTTTTTGAGGCCCAAGGTCCAGACTTTCAATAGGTTCTAATATCCCGAGAGGAGCAATTGAACTGAGCCATTTCCCGGGCATTTCAAATATAGGGTCGTGAGGAGCTTCGTTATGGTCAGCCCCCGTCGGAGAAAGAGCATAAGCCAAACTAAGCCCGGTTTTTCCCCGGGGTTCGTGAAGAGGAATCTCTTGGCCTTTAACATGCTGAGCGTATTTTTCTGAGCCCTTAGCAACCTTCAAAGCAGCACTTTTGACTCCCTCTGCTAAAACATTTCCCAAGCCCTCCCGGTATGCAATTTTTTTAATCATTGCAAGCATTGCCTGTCCATTTCCAAAATGAAGATCAATGCCATCGGTATCTTTCCCGTCAATCAATCCATTTTCATAACACTCCATCGCAAAGGCGATCGTCACACCCGTTGAGATTGTATCGAGAGTATATTTCTGACAGAGCTCATGAGCTTTACTAATGACGTTCAGATCACCCACCTCGCAGAGAGAGCCGAAGGAAGCAATGGTTTCATACTCGGGTCCTCCGTATTCTTGAGCTACATAGTCTTCTCCCTCTGTCCTTACCTCTCTTTTGCAGCGGATAGGGCAGGCATAGCAGGTTCCACGTCCGGTCAGTATCGTTTCTTTCATCATTTCACCGCTGATTCCCTCGGCTTTTTCAAATTGTCCTTTTAAGAAATTTCTCGTAGGAAGAATTCCCCTTTGATTAAGGGGAAGAATATTCCGAGCTGTTCCCAGATCATGAAGGCTGCCAGGTTGTTTTTCATAATTTTCTGCGACCCATCGGGCGGTCCCTTTGACCATTGCCTGATCGTAAACCTCTAATTTCTTGGTACCCCGTACTGCAATGGCCTTGAGGTACTTGGAACCCATTACGGCCCCCATGCCCGTACGCCCATTTACGTGTCTCAGGTCATTTATCACGCAGGCGTACTTGACCAAATGTTCACCACCTGGGCCGATCATCGCGATTTTTACCCGATCATCGGCCAATTCCTTCCGGATTGCAAGTTGGGCCTCGCCTGAAACCATTCCCCATAAAGATTTCGCATCCCTGATTTCGGCCTTTTCATCATGAATCCAGAGGTAAACAGGATGCTTGGCCGCACCTTTGATGATAATAGCATCATAGCCCGCAAATTTTAATTCAGGCCCCCACCATCCCCCAGCTTCGGCTTCACCAAATCCTCCCGTAAGGGGAGACTTAGCAGCCACGGTAAACCTGCTTGCACCGCCGCAAAGTGTGCCACAGATGACAGAAGTCGAAAAGATCAATATGTTTTCAGGAGAAAGCGGATCAATCCCTTTACCCATTTCTTTCAGTAAATAGTAAGAAGCAAGTCCGCCTCCTCCCAAATATTTACGATAAATGAGTTCTTCTGGTTCTTCGGTCTTTATTTCCATTTTTGAGAGGTTAATTCTTAAGATCCGGCCATTATACCCATGAGGCATCCTTTTTTGCTCCTTTCTTGGCGGATTTTTAAACCCGAGGTTTAGTTTTCAGTTGAATAACTGTAACTGAATGGGCAGGGAAGCGATATGAAATGTTTTCCCCTTTTATTTCAATTTTTTTTGACCCAATCTTTACCCTATCCGGATGATTGATACTATTCCTTGTGTTCACGGTAGAACCGTTTAGAATCGAAGCAATGCCACCTATTTTTAATGTGTTACGTCCTTGAATAAAGATTTTTGATCGAATAGCTTTCCGAGGGTCTTTATTCACCACTTTTAAGATGAGGTTTCCTTCTTCCCTGTTCCTGGTAGCTACCACGTCCAGGCTCAAAATTTCAGATCCCTTTTCCGTAACGAAAGAAGGGCAATTTTTTAATTTGCAGTTTAACCTTTCCGGCGCGAAATGCCGGCGATATAATTGAAAAGCTAATGCAGTCGGAGAAAGATAAATACGATGGTTGTCAAACCGAATAAGCCCGTGATCCGATATATAATTATATAAAGGCTGCACCCTTCTAAGCAATGGCCATGGAGAGGATAGGGCTACAAAACCACTCTGCCTTTCTAAAGCGTTAAAAAAACTTGCTGCGTAGAGACCTTCCTTTAACCGACCTGCATCCTTCAGGTTTATATTCGAATTCCATTCCAAAATGGCCAATTTGACATTTTGCTTATGGGAGGTCATATAGGTGTGCAATTCGTTTAAGAAGATTTCATATTTCAGGGGTTCGGACATTGCCTCCCGGTAATCGGGATTTCCGAAATAATAATGAAGATCTAAATAGTCCATATACTTTCCGGCGATCTCTATTACTTTCTGATTCCAATTGCGATCGTAGCCATTACCCCCAGCAGCGATTAATTTGATGTTTTGATCTTTTTTCTTTAGAGCCCGTGAAAATTGTATGAAAAGATGACCATAATTTTCAGCACCCATCTCCCATGGTTCATTCCCGATCTCCCAGTACGTTACTCCGTAAGGCTTTGGATGTCCATTGGCTGCCCTTAATGCACCGAATTTGGTTTCGGCTTCACCATTGCAATATTCAACCCAGTCTATGGCCTCTTTTAAAAATTCTTCCGATAGCCTCCCCTCCTCATATCCGATATTAATCGTCAAAAGGGGAATCGCACCAATGTCCCTACAAAATTGGATGAATTCATCTGTACCAAAACGGTTCGATTCCCAGGAAGGATCATTCTTCCCCCTTACACTTGAACAAAACTTTTTTATCGGGGATCGAAGATAAACCGGACCAACGCCCATTTTCCATCTATAATTTTCCGCAAACCAACCCCCTGGCCACCTGATAAAGACAGGTTGAATCGAAGCAATCGCCTTCATAATATCTTTACGTGTACCATGGTTCCGGTAAGTTTTTTGGGGTATCAGGGAAACCTGATCTATCCAAAGCGCCCCTTTTCCTTTTAATGTGATCCAGAATTCTGCCCGTGGATCCGAACCACCTGCCACTAATGGGAAGACAAATCTTTTCCATTCAGAAGGGACCTCCTTTATGGTTTGCCGGGCATAGATCCTTTCCCCTCGACGGAGATAAACTGTGACAGAACTTCCTTTGTCCATTCCCTTTTGTCGAAGGTGCAGAGAAGCAAAATACTTCATCCCTCTTGTTAAAGACAGATTTTTCTGTTTTATCCCTCTTTCTCCATTTTTGTAGAAAAGAATGTCGATTTTCTGAGAGTAGAAGCCATTAAAAACATGGTAGCCATCCCTGCTGTATCTTGCAAGGTGATTCCCATTAGATACGGGCAGCCATTTATCGGAGATGCCATCTTGATTAACATCTTCTTCCTCAAAACTTTCTCCTTCGAGCATCTGGGCATCGAGGCCCAATTGAAGGGCTCCCCCCAAAGGTTCAAAACCTCCTCCATAAATCAGAGGATTGATTTCTCCCACTTTCTCTTTATAATTAATTTCAATTGTGCAATCTCTTCTGGCCACTTAAGATTATCCTTTCAACCCACTGAGGGTGATTCCCCGAACGAACTGTTTCTGAAGAATTAGAAAGAGGGCGACCGGGAGGAAGCTGGAAAGAAAAGCGGCAGCCATCAAAGTTCCCCATTCAAGCGTGGACTGGAACGTTGCGGCATAGAATGCAAGGACGACCGGAACCGTCATTTTCTTAGGTTCGGTTACAACGATGAGGGGCCAAAGAAAATTATTCCAGCTATGGAGAAAGAGGAAGATCGTCAAGGTTGCCAAAGCCGGTTTGGCAAGCGGCAGAATGATAGTAAAAAGAGTTTTAAATGGTCCACAACCGTCAATCTTGGCCGCGTCTTCAAGACTTTTAGGAATGGAGAGGAAGAATTGCCTTAACAAGAACACACCAAAAGGGGCTGCCAGGGAGGGAAGAATCAGGGCTTGATAGCTGTTAACCCATCCCAGTTTGTTAAAAATCAGGAAAAGAGAGACAAAAGTCACCTCCCCAGGGATCATCAACCCGGCCAAAACAAGGATGAAAAGGCTATTCTTTCCAGGGAAATCCATCCTTGCCAGAGGATATGCGGCCAAGGACGAGATGATGAGAGTAATCATTACTGTTACAATTGCAACGAAGGCACTATTCAGTAGAGCCCTTCCGATTCGCACCGTTCGCACTGTAGTAAAAACATCAACATAGTTATCCAATGTTGAAGTATCGGGTATCCACTGAGGAGGATATTGAAATACTCTTTGGTTTGGAGTCAGGGATGAAGAAATCATCCATAGAATTGGCAAGAAAAAGGCAAGGCTTATGATCGTAAGCAGCAAGAAAAGCCCAAATCTCCCAAGTTTTCTGGCTACAGCTCTTTTTAGAAAAATCATTAATACTCTACCCTTATTTTAAACAATCTCAATTGAATGATTGTAAAGACCATAACGATTACAAATAAAATAACAGCAATAGCCGCTGCCGGTCCCATTCTAAAATAACTGAACCCGGTTTCATAAAGATGAATCATTAAGACTCTTGTCGCATTTACCGGCCCCCCTCCGGTTAAGAGGTAAATGTTTCCAAATGCCTGAAAAGATCCGATGACCTGCATAATTGTCACAAACATCGTTGCTGGCATTAGACAGGGGAGGGTGATATGCCAGAAGCACTTCCAGGAACTGGCCCCATCGATCTTCGCAGCCTCATAGTATGTTTCCGGAATGTCCTGCAGTCCTGCCAAAAAAACAATGGTGTTAAAGGCAATGCTCCACCAAACCGTAACGCCCACAACAGCCAGCATTGTCCATTTTGGATCCACCAATAATTTCTGCGGGAGGAGTCCGATTTTTGCGAGATAATAATTTAAAAGTCCTACCTGTGGATCCAAGATCCAATTCCAGAGAAGGCCAATAGCCGCAGCATTAATTACAAAGGGGATAAAGATGGCTGTTCGGTGAATCATCGTACTTCTTAACCTTTGATTCAATGCCAGGGCGAGAATTAAACCGAGGACTATTTTTATTGGAACATTGAGGAGAATATACTCAAGTGTCGCTTTGACACTTGGCCAAAAGATGCTATCTCGATAGAGGAGAAACTTAAAGTTGGAAAGCCCCACGAAAGGTTTTTCCGGGCTCATCATATCCCAGTTTGTGAGGCTTACATAAAATCCCTGAATTATAGGAAAAATAAGGAAAATGAAGTAGAAGACAAGAAAAGGAGCGAGAAAGAGATAGGGGATTCCAACCCGCTCCTTTAAGCGCCTGATTGCCATCTTATGAACCAAAACCTTTGTCTTTGAGGCTCTCATTTACCAATTGATGCAAATGGCTCTCCCGACTGGGTTTTTTTAGAATTTCTTTTGGTTATTTTCTCTCAAGAATTTCATTCGATTCTCTTGCTGCCTGTTCAAGCGCCTGTTGAGGAGTAAGAGAACGGTTATAGGCGCTTTGGATCCCTTTCCAAACGCGGTCGTAAACTTCCATCAAGTCCTTGTGGGGAGAAGGGATAAAGGTCTGTGGAATACCCTTGGAAAGGGCTGAGAAGTACGGATCGTCTGTAACGGCAGTGGATCGCAATACTTCCAGGCGAGCGGGTAAATGGGTTTTAGCATAATATTTCTGTCCCTCAGGGCCAGCCATCCACTTCGCAAAAGTTAGGGCTTGTGGGGTGTGTTTTGGAAGGACATACACATCGAGGCTTCCCCATTGAGCAGGTCGTTTCGATCCGAATTGAGGTAAAGGTGCAGCGCCAAAACGAACTTTTCCTTTATAGGCTGGAATCATCCAAATTCCGCCGATGGTCATGCCGAGTTTTCCTGCAACAAAAGATTTAGCGGGATCACCTAGCTCGAGCGGAGCCACTTTGTGGACATTAGCTAAGTCAAGCAGGTATTGAAGGGATTCGAGGCCTGTTTTCCCCTCAAATGCAACTTTGGAAAAATCTTTGTTAAGAAGCGATCCCCCGTGTGAAACCAGGATGCTCTCCCAAAGCCAGGCGTTGGGATTAAGCGAATTTCCCATCATCCATCCCCATTGGTCAATTTTTCCGCCACCGGTGGTGTCAAGTGTGAGTTTCTTTGCGTATTCTATAAACTCTTTTGAATCCCGCGGAGGCCTCTCGGGGTCTAACCCTGCCTTCTGGAAAAGGTCTTTATTGTAATAGAGAGCCAGGGTTAAAACACTCATTGGGACCCCGATATAGCGATCTCCATAACGGATTCCCTCGATGGCTTCCGTGGCATATTCACCCTTGCGAATTCCCAGGGCAGCGAGGTCTCCTTCAGAGAAAGATTGTACATAGGGGAAGAAATAAGTGCTAAGCCAAGGAGCAATGTCAAAGATTTCAGGTGGCTGGCCTGATAAAATGGCGGTCCGGATCCTGCTATAATAGGCCGGCCCCCATGGCATCACCTGAAACTTCACTTCAATTTGCGGATGTTCTTTGTTAAATGCTTCAACTGCTTGTTGAATCACAAGCTGGTCCGGCCCTGTTTTTCGGCTCCAGAAATTCACGACTTTTTTCTCACTCGCGCCGGCAAGGAAATTCGAACTTAAAATACAGAAGATGGTAATTAATAAGACCGCTGATAATTTTTTCATGACTCCTTACCTCCTTTTTTATTTTTAAAAGAAATTTCTTCCTCTTGATATCCCAGGTTTTTTGAAATCTTCAATGCCGTTGATTTCAAGGGTTCCGAAAGCTCCTTCATTCTTTTTATATTTAACCGGAAGGAGGGGCCTGATATACTGATGGCGGCAACAGCCTTACCAGTGGCATCAAAAATCGGGGCTCCTATACAACAAACTGTTAAACGATTCTCTTCATGATCAATTGCATAGCCTTTAGATCTAACAAGATTCAGGTGGTCCCGGAAATCTTGTTTATTCACAATCGTATTCGGAGTATGAGCCTGAAAACTTTGCAGTTTGAGAACATTTTCGAGGTCCTCCTTTGGTAGATAGGCCAAAATAGCTTTCCCAATGGACGTAACATACGCGGGAAATCTTTTACCCAGATGCGTAAAAAATCTTACGACCTCCGGCCCATCTATCTTGTCTATGAACACAATTTGACCTTTTTCCAGGATTCCCAAATGAGCCGTTTCTCCACTCAATTCCATTAATCTTTTAAGATAAGGGCGGGCAACTTCCCTGATTTCCATTTTGTTGAGTATGTCACCTGCCAATTCAACAATCTTCAACCCTAAAGCGTATTTCTGAGTAGCTGGGTCCTGTTTTACAAATCCACCCTCGGTCAAAGCTAAAACCAGACGATATGCCGTGCTCCTGTTCAAGCCAAGTTTTTTAGCCAACTCTGCTAATCCTAAAGCCTCTTTTTCTTCAGCCAAAACGTATAAAATTGATAAAGCTTTCTTGACGGTCAAAGGAGCATAAGAGGGGGGCGAGCTTGATTTGCTTCCTTCCGATATGTTCAATATTTGAACTCCTATTTTAATATATAACCATCTAATACTTTCTAAATATTTTGTCAAGTTATATTTTGAACTATTTTTTTAAAATGATCCTCCGGACTGAAAATAGAGCAAAGTCCCTCACAGATCAGACCGAGTCACTACCGAATTACTGGTGCCTGGCACCAGTTTTTTTCGATCTAATGGCTCAAGGATGATACGGTTCTTTCCGCCGTAAACACGCAGAGGGGTTCCCCTCTCAATTCGATATTTTCTTCTCAACGATGCCGGGATGAGAATTTGGCCCTTGACCGTAGTTTTTACGACGTCCATGGCAACCGCCTCCGTATTACTTTTTTGAAAAAAAAGTAATACATTTTGATCCGTTTGTTGATCACGATCACTTATGCAGTTTTCGGTCTGAGCTGACCAACTTTTGGAAATAACACCAAATCATTAATACGAAGATCCGCAATCTCCATAAAGGCCTCGCTATCCCCGCAGAAGTTTTAATATAGCCCTATCGACCTTTTAAGGATGCTGCCTGATTTAGGGAAGAAAAAGCCCGGGTCTTATGGATGGAGGCATAAAAGTGTGGGGAAAGGCCAGTGAACGAATTGAGCCAATAGCCACAAAATTACAGGTGCTTTGCCCTTGGAAAAAGTAGAGGAGATGTAGGTTCTAAAATTGGTCCCCAACCTCCCATATATCCAGGCATGCTCCGCACGAACGTCCCATCCCCTCGCTATTTTCATGATACCTGGAAAGTCGCATTTCCCCTATGCTCTCATTTTCCCATTGAAATCAAGATACCGATTACCACTTCTTTTCTTTTAACTGTAGGAGAGATGCTAAACAGTTGATAATCATTAAAAGGCACCTCGGGAGCATAGTCAGATAGGTAGCTATCTGGTATGCTTGGGTTAAGAGACAAATCCAAACCCAGGAGGTGCCCGATGGAATTATACAGCGCAATTGATTTACGTTCAAACAACAGCCATGTCGCCATTATCGATGATCAACAAAACAGAGTGTTTTACCGGAAGCTGGCCAATGATGCGAAGCTTATTGCAAACGCTTTTGCTCCCTATCGAGAGCGGCTCAAGGGGATTGTCATTGAATCCACACTCAATTGGTATTGGCTGGCGGATCTCCTGATCGAGAAAGGATACTCTGTGCATTTAGCCAATCCTTGCGGTATTCAGAAATACTCCGGACTGAAGCATGCCGATGACAAACAGTCATACGGCACCGACTCATACCGAGTTGTGCTTCTCCGGAAATGACGCACAACAATTGCTCTGGATCGGAAGCCCTTTCTTATTGTTTAAAAAAATGGTTATTTCTTGCCTTCCAGTAATGAAACTCCGACTTTTTTAAACTTCCCAATTGACTTTGGTTTAAAATTATTGTTATTTAAGTACCATGGGTAATGAAAAAACAACAAAAATAAACCAGCTCGTCAGTAAATGGCCCCGGGGAACCGTTGCAACGGCTTCTTACCTGAAGCGGCAAGGATTTGCTTACGATCTCTTGACGAAGTATCGCCGTGGCGGCTGGATCAAATCTTTCGGCCAGGGGGCCTACGTCCTCCCTGAAGATCGGGTCGAGTGGCCCGGAGCCTTATACGCAGTTCAATCCCAGCTTGAGCTTGAAGTTCACGCAGGAGGGAAGACGGCCCTCGAACTCAAGGGTTACGGTCACTACGTTCCTGAGGAGACAAGAACCCTCTTTCTTTACGCTCAACCTGGGATGGTCATACCCGCTTGGTTCTCAGGAGAATGGTTTAGTCTTCGTCTTGTTGTGACCCGGACGAGCCTTTTCCCTGTAAACAACCGTGACGGATTCTCCGAATGGAAGGAGAGGGAGTTCTCCATTCGGATATCCTCGCCGGAGCGGGCGGCCATGGAGATGCTTTACCTCGTTCCGGAGAAGGTAAGCTTCGAGGAGTCGCTTCTCATCATGGAGAGCCTTGTCACACTCAGGCCCGAGATCGTTCAAAAGCTTCTCGAAATATGCCGCTTTGTCAAAGTTAAAAGGCTTTTCATGTACATGGCCGAAAAACATAGGCATCCTTGGGTGGGAAAGCTTGATCTTTCACGGATAAATTTCGGAAGAGGGAAGCGGAGGATCGTATCCGGGGGAGAACTTGATCCCAGGTATCAAATCACGGTTTCCAGGGAGAGGAGAGAAGGAACAGTTTGAAAAAAGACACGGTCTTTTTCAGGCAGGCAGAATTGCTCCTTCGGGTTTTGCCCTTTGTAAACGAAGAGGAAATCTTTGCCTTGAAAGGAGGAACCGCGATCAACTTCTTCTTAAGGGATCTTCCCCGTCTTTCCGTCGATATTGACCTGACCTATCTTCCGGTCAACGACCGTGAGACTGCTTTAAATGACATCGACAAAGCCCTTCTTCGAATCTCCGAAAAGGTTGAGAAAAAAATTGCCGGAGTTCGCGTGTTTCCCAAGAAAGATCATGACCTGAATATTTTAGCCGGTTTGCTAATCCGCCGTGACGATGCAGCGGTCAGAATAGAACCGAACCCTGTCCTGAGAGGATCGGTATTTCCAACAGAAACGAGAACCCTCTGTCAGAGGGCACAGGATTTCTTTGAGCTTTCAATCGAAGCCAGCACCCTTTCATTCGAGGATCTTTACGGAGGAAAGGCCTGTGCAGCTCTGGACCGGCAGCATCCGAGAGATCTTTTCGACATCGATATGCTGTTCAAGAATGAGGGACTTCCGGAGAAAGTACGCAAGGCCTTTATTGTCTATCTTGTCAGTCATTCCCGACCGATGGTCGAAATCCTCAATCCAAAATGGGGTGCCCTGCGCCCTGTCTTCGAGAGAGAATTTCAGGGCATGGTGGTCGAACCGGTCACAGCCGAGGAATTAAGGATTGCAGGCGAACAACTGGTGTCAAGACTTCACGAAGAAATGACCCAGGAGGAAAGACAGTTTATCATTTCCATTAAGGAGGGAAAACCCCAGTGGAATTTGTTGGGCGTGCCCGGAATCGAGAATCTTCCTGCCGTTCAATGGAAGCTTCAAAACATACGCCGAATGGCGCCAATGAAACACCGGAAGGCACTACGAAAACTCCGGGACTACCTTGGCGTATAGCCGCGTGTTCGATACTTCCTGTTCGACCCCATTACAAGTGACAGGAAATTATTCCTCTTTGCACCGACGTCCCCATCTCTCTTCATATCCGCCGGTGGAAGGAAAGCTGATACGAGGATTTAAAGGTCTTGATGTCGGAGATCGAGTTCGCGTTGAGCTAATAGGGACTGATGTGGATCGAGGATTCATCGGTTTTAGCCGAGCAGGAAGAAGACAGGGGGATAGATCATTATAATATAAGTAGAAATTTATAATTTTATGGACGTCCCCCATCACCCATCACCCGTCACGTCCCCCATCACCCGTCATCACCGATGACGGACAACATTGGAACGTATCCCCGAATCTTCTGCGGAAGGCGGAGTCGCCAAGAAACGCAGATTCAAACAAAGCCAACATCATTCCCCTGAAACAGAAATAACCGTCCCCGCTATATATGGAATATGATCAAAGAGACCGAGAACGGACAGTGGTATCACGAGATCGGATACTTCATTACGATTACCTAACTCTATTGGATTTTCCTAAATCTTTCCCTTGAATCATATGACGATTGACCGACCTTTTTGTTGACTAACGATGTAGATTGCTTACTCAAAGTTTCGGTTGATAATTTGCCCGGAAAAGGTATATATTTGTTTAGAAAGTTAATCGGGTGTGAAGGCCATGAAGACCAAAGACCAAATTCTTGAAGTATTACGAGGGCTCATGCCCGAACTTGAAGAGCGATATAAAGTGAAGACCATAGGTCTTTTTGGTTCAGCGCTACGCGGAGAACAGAGTTCTAAGAGCGACATTGACGTGTTAGTTGAGTTTCGCAACCCCATTGGTTTTTTCAAGTTCCTGGAGCTAGAAGAATTCTTGTCTGAAAGGCTCGGCGGAAAAGTCGATTTGGTGTCGAAGAAGGCGTTAAAGCCGGACATAGGACGCATCATCCTAGCCGAGGCGGTGATGGCATGATAAGGGTGTGGCGCGATTATGTCGTTGACATTCTGACTTCCATACAGGAAGTTGAGGACTTCACCCGCGGTATGGATTACAGGGATTTTGCTGGCGACAAGAAGACGGTGAACGCTGTGGTTCGCAGTCTCGAAATCATGGGAGAAGCGGCCAAGAGAGTCCCCGAAGCGGTCCGGCAACGGTATCCAGATGTTCCTTGGAAACGGATGACGGGCATGCGTGACAAGCTCATTCACGAGTATTCCGGCGTTGACTTAGAGATCGTGTGGGGTGTGGTGAAGACGGAATTGCCGCCGGTTAAGCCGCTCATCGATCAAATCTTTGAGGATCTGAAAAGTCAGTAGAACGGCCCGCATTTACTTCCAAGAGATGGTGAATAATGATATTCGCGGTGTGACAACCTCCCTGTCAACTGGAACTGAAAACAAATAGGGATGCCCGTGCGTCCCAATTTTAGGAATCGTTAAATATTGCTTCCGAAAATATCCGTAGATTTTAAGCCTCTAAAGATATTATGATTTACCTTGATTACAATGCTACACAGGTGGTGCCGGAGGTGCTGGAAGCAATGATGCCTTACCTGACCTCGGAATGGGGCAACCCATCCAGCACCTATAAATTCGGGGCAAAGCTGAAGGCGATGATTGAGACCGCACGGGCACAGATTGCGGAATTGATCGGAGCACAAGAAAGAGAGATAATCTTTACTTCATGTGGAACCGAGAGCAATAATGCGGCGATTCATGCAGCACTCAAGGATGATTATTTTGACCCCAAAGATTTCAGAGATAAGAAACATTTTCACAAGCAACCCATTTTTCCCCATTTTTTTTCTTGACAAATACTGAATATCTGTTAGACTTTCGGCGTCTAAATCATTGAAAAGAAAGGGGGTGAAACAAGATGAGAAAGGCGTTAGGTGTTGCTATTCTTGCAGGCTTTATGTTTTCCATTCTGATGGCTGGCGGCGCATGGGCCCAGATAAAGAAAGATGTGGTCACCTTTGAGGTTCCTTATGGTAAGGTCACCTTCACCCATAAGAAACATGCGGAAACACTGAAGATTGATTGCCTGAAGTGCCATCACGATTGGAAGAAGGGCGAGACCAGCGGTAAGCTTTGCAAAGACTGTCACAAGGCGACAAAAGAGGCTTCCAAAGCTGGAAAAGACATCATAGCAAAAGATGCCTATCATAAGAACTGCAAAGGATGCCATGATGATCTGAAGAAGGCCAATAAGCCCACCGGGCCGGCAGGTTGCACTCAGTGCCATGTAAAAGCGAAGAAGTAGGTTGAAAAGGTTTACAGGCGAAAAGGGGTAGTTCCGACAAGGATCTACCCCTTTTTTCTACCCCTTTTTTCTTGACAGCATTAATCGTATATGTTAAAAATTTCAGATACTTGCCTGCATTTCGCTAACCCGCCCCTGGCGGGATAGCCTGTACGAATTCAGTTTATAAGTATTGATGAACTTCAGAGGGAACAATGAACCATAAAGAAAAAGGGATTTTTGATATCGTCTTCGATTTTTTCCGTTCCCTCAAACTCACGATCTTTCTTCTCATTCTGCTTGCCATCCTCTCCATTATCGGCACGTTGATCAAACAGAATGCGCCGAGCGGGGAATATATTCAGCGATACGGAATCCAGCTCTATAATGTGCTGGAGTTTTTTAACCTCTTCGATATGTATCACTCCTGGTGGTTTAGCGCCATCCTCCTTCTGCTGGTGGTCAATTTGATCGCCTGCTCTCTCCACCGGTTTCCAGGCGTGTGGAGACAGATCTCTCGCGAATCCGGGGGAAAAGAGATCGGAGACCCGATGCTTAAAACCCTTCCGTATGTGGAGCGAGTCAACATCTCCAACCCAGGAGGAGTCAGAGAGGATGAAATTCGATCCCTTCTAAAGAAGGAATTTAAAAACCCGCAAAGGATCGAGGGAGAATCATCCATCACCCTCTATTCCGAAAAGGGAAGGTTTTCGAGGCTGGGAGTTTACATCACCCATTTAAGCATTCTCATCATCCTCATCGGAGGGATCATGGGTTCCCTCTTCGGCTTCAGGGGGTTTGTCAATATCCTCGAAGGCGAAACAGTGGATCACATCGCCCTGAGAATAAAGGATGAGGATGTGGCTAAACCGATCGGGTTTTCAATCCGATGTGACGATTTCAGGGTCACTTTTTACGATCTCCAGAGGCCGGAAAAACTGGTGAAGGAGTATACGAGTGACCTCACCATTCTGGAGAATGGAAAAGAGGTCTTAAAAAAGACGATTGAAGTCAATCATCCTCTCCACTATAAAGGCCTGGCTTTTTATCAATCGAGTTATGGAACGATCCCGGAGGTCACCCTCGGGATTCATTGGAAGAATAAAAAAGAGAAGATGACGTTGAAAGGCCTCGAGGGAGAGACGATCCGAATCCCTCATTCCGAAGCCCTCCTTAGAATCCTGAAATATGCCCCCCAAGTCCATAACTTCGGAGAAGGAGTTCAGGTTGCCCTTCTCAAGCCCAATCAGCCGCCACGGGCCTTATGGGTGTTGAAAGATGTTCCAAAATTAGATCAGCAAAGAGGGGACGATTTTATTCTCACACTTGAAGAGATTGGCACGAAGGAGTATACTGGCCTTCAGGTGACGAAAGACCCCGGCGTCTGGGTCGTCTGGATCGGATGCAGCCTGATGATCATCGGCCTCATCGTCTCCTTCTTTTTCTCCCATCAGAGAATCTGGGTTCGAATGCCTGCAAGGGCTGGGGGAGAGATTGTTCTGGCAGGGTCCGCCAATAAGAACAGGTTGGGATTTGAAAAAAAGTTTGGACAGATTGTGGAGGGAATGCGCTCTTTGGTGAAACAATAAATACGAAATCCGGAAATTTGTTGTCATGCTGAATTCATTTCAGCATCTCCTGAGATCCTGAACCAAGTTCAGGATGACATCTCTAATAAACTTTTTGGGGGTTTAGGATTTGTTTCGTGCTTTGAAATTCGAATTTCGGATTTTATCTTTGAAAGAGGTTTGTTCCATCATCATTACGAGTTGTTTCGTTTAACCCCGAAACGGAGAAGGGAGGAGCTATGAACAAAGCAGAACTCATTGACAAGGTTTCAGAGCAGACAAATGTGACACAGAAGGTGGCCAAGGTGATCGTTGACACCCTCTTCGATGGAATGAAGGAGAGCCTGCAGAAGGGGCAACGGATCGAGATCAGAGGATTCGGCAGTTTTATGGTCAGGAACTACGGGGGTTACAAGGGCCGAAATCCCAAGACAGGAGAGATCGTCGATGTTCCTCCCAAGAAACTTCCCTTTTTCAAGGTCGGCAAAGAGCTGAAAGAGATGGTGAATACATCCAGGAAGATCTAAAGAGGTCTCTGGAAAACTCTTAAAATTTATGTCGAGAGACCTCTGATTACACAGATTTCAAAAATGATTAAATGACAAATTCGTAAAAAGTCGAAAAACACTACAGATCGTCATTCCGGCGAAAGCCGGAATCCAGTAATTTCAGATAATTAGGAAAACACTGGACACCGGTTTTCACCGGTGAGACGACTTTTTACGAGACCATCATTAAATAGATTATCTCAATTTTCAATGTGTTATTAATCTGGGTAATCGTTTTTGATGATCCCTGCCTACCGGCAGGCAGGTATGTAATCAGAGATTTACGGATTTTTTCGGGAATCTCTTAGAGGGTCTTCCAGTATTGCTTGTGAATCTCTTTCAATTGAAGGATGAGTCCTCCGATTCGGGAATAATCGTTCTTCTCTTTTTCGAGCAGGTCTTGTTTATCAAGGGACGAGACCTGAGCCAGCTCTTTTAATACAGTTTTTACTGACCGACCCTGTCCAGAGACATCGTAGCCCCCCTCCAGCGTGATGACCAGCTTTCCCTGAGCGGTTGCCTCAGCGATCTCCATCAGGACCTGGGTCATCCTTCCAAACCCTTTCTCCGTGACTTCCATCCCGCCCAGAGGATCATCGTAATGGGTATCGAATCCTGCAGAGACGAGAACGAGCTGGGGTCGATATTCGAGAGCGATGGGTTTAAAGAACTTCTCAAAGATATTTCCAAATTCGGCATCGCCCGCTCCCGTCGACAGGGGAACATTTACCGTAAAACCCAACCCTTTTCCCTTTCCCGTCTCATTGGCTCCTCCTGTCCCCGGATAGAAGAAACCGTAACGATGGGTGGAGAAATAGAGGACCCGCGGGTCTTCATAAAATGAGTTCTGAGTTCCGTTTCCGTGATGGACATCCCAATCGACGATCAGGATTCTTTCCAACGAGAAGTTCTTGATCGCATATTGCGCGCCAATCGCCACATTGTTGAAGAGGCAGAATCCCATGGCCCGGCCTCTTTCCGCATGGTGGCCCGGAGGCCTCACCAGGGCAAAACCATTATTGAGCCTTCCTTCCATCACCGCCCTGATCAACTCCAACAAGCCCCCGGCCGCAAGAAGGGCGGTGTCATACGATTTAGCGCAGGTGGAAGTATCCATATCGAGCTGGCAGTAGGACTTGCCTGCGGTTTTTGCCACCTGGTCGATGTAAGCAGAAGCATGGATCATTTCCAGCTCCCCCCGGGTAGCCGGACGAGACTTGACCTCTTCAAGGAAGCCTTTCATCTCCGGTTCTTCGAGCATCTTATAGATGACCCTTAATCGCTCCGGACTCTCAGGATGGCCGACATCCATCACATGCTCCAGGTACCGATCATCTTTTACAATCCCTGTCCGGTTCATCTCTCCTCCTCTCTCGCCTCATTCACCATATCGGGCGAGCATCTTTGGTCCCTTTTTTAACCATGGGTTTAAGTTGAACACGAAGAGGGGTTTCCCCCACTTCTTTTAATTGAATTTCAGTCTCCCAATTGATGTATCCTGACAGGGTCAGCCTGACATGATGCTTCCCCGCGGGGAGTTCCAGCGTTACAGGGGCGTTTCCTCGAAGGACATCGTTCACAAAAACCTGTGCCCCGGCTGGTGCGCTTTCCACCTTGAGGGAAGGAGATATCGCTTTTTCCATTTTTTGTTCTATTGTTTGGACGGGCTCCGTCTTCGGGACGACGGTCTGAGATTTGTCCTTCGGAAGGATGAAGTGGTAGAAGAGTATTCCCAAAAGAAGAATGGCTATGCCTGCCGGGATGAAGAGCGCATACCGGGGTTTCTTTTTGATGGCCGGAGGGATCACTGCAGGGGGGTCCGATTCGAAAAGCATATTTATTTTTAGAGCCTCGGCGAGACTTCGGCCTCGCTCGAAACGATCCTCCGGTCTCTTATTGAGACATTTCATAATGATCTGGGAGAGGCCGACGGGGATAGCCGGATTGAGGGTGGAGGGTTCCATAGGATGAAATAGAATAACCGCATTAAGGATGGCAGCCATGTTATCGCCCTTAAAAGGCCTGGTTCCAGTGGTCAATTCATACAGGATGATTCCCAGTGAGAAGAGGTCGGAGCGACCATCGACCGGTTGACTCAATACCTGTTCGGGAGACATATAGGCTGGCGTGCCAAGGATCTCTCCGGCCTGTGTCTGCTGAGGCATGGATGGGTCTTCAAGATGGGCGATACCAAAGTCCGTGATCTTGATCTGACCATTGGCCTGAAGGATGATATTGCCGGGTTTGACATCTCTGTGAACGATTCTCTTCTGATGAGCATGGTCAAGAGTTTCGGCCATCTGGATCCCCAGGGACACGATCTCCTTCAGGCCCAATCTTTTCTTCTCCATCACCTGATTTAAGGTCTCCCCCTCGATGAATTCCATGGCGAGATAGATCGTTCCCCGGCCCTGTCCGATATCATAGATGCTGACAATATTGGGATGGGAGAGCCGACCGATGGCCTTTCCCTCCGTAAGGAATCTGAGGACAAAAGCTTCACTGCTGATCCGATCCTGACGCAAGACCTTCAGGGCGATCGGTCGGCCGATCTGAGGATCGTAGGCCCGGTAAACCACTCCCATCGAACCTCTCCCCAATTCACCAGTGATCTGATAACGGCCAAACCCGCCTCCCTTGATATCCGCCTTTTCTTCCTTGCCTCCTGCACCCTTAATAAATCCTCTGATAGCAGAAAGGACATTTCCGAATTCGAAACTGGAGAGGAAGCTCTTGCTCGTCTTTCGCAATCTCTCTGCCATCACCCGATTGATGGTGATGAGCGTGGTCATGGCTGTATGAGGGTCTTTCTTCTGGAGATTGAGGAAGTCCTCGTTTTTAAGAATGAAGACCCTGGATTTCTTTACGGCATAGGCGGACCCGGAACGAGGCTGTTTGTCAAAGAGAGCCATCTCCCCGAAAAAATCCCCTTTTTCTATCATGGCGATGGTCTTCTCTTCATCGCCGGGTTTATCCAGAGATCTCTTGATGGCGATCTCCCCCTCCGTGACGATATAGACCGAGTCTCCTTCATCTCCCTCCCGGAAGATGATCTCATTTTCTTCAAACTCTTTTTCAATGATGACGTTCGATAACTCGGTCAACAATTCATCTGAGTAATCTTTAAAAATTTCGTAATCTCTGAGGTTCCTCATACAACCTCTCTATGAAATCACTTCACACAAAATCACGGTGATATTGTCAAAACCACCCCGGGACTTGGCCCCTTCGATCAGCCTCGCCACTTTTTGAGGGAGAGAGAGAGGGATGGAAAGGACCTCCTGAATCGAAGCCTCATCGACCAGATCGGTTAATCCATCCGAACAGAGAAGGAAGAGATCGCCCGGATGGGTTTTTCCTCTGATGAGATCCACGGCCAGCGTCTCCTCTATGCCGACCGCCTTGAGAATCACATTCTTTAAAGAATGGCCCCTGGCTTCTTCGGGAGTGATCAGACCCTGATCGATCTGGGTCTGGATCAATGAGTGATCCCGTGTCAGTTTCCTCAACTGTTTCTGCCGGAGCAGGTAGGTGCGGCTATCGCCCACATGGCCGAGGACAAAATTCTGATCGTAAAAAGCGATCAGCTCTGCCGTGCACCCCATGCCTTGGTGTTGGGGAGTCTGCTCGACATGGTTGAGGATCCTCTCGTTGGAGAGCCGGAAGGCCTCCTGGACCCTTTCGAGAACTCCCTGTTCCGAAAGGCTTTCTATACGGGAAAAAACATCGAGGGCGGTGTCGACAAAAATCCGGCTGGCCACTTCTCCTGCGGCCTCTCCACCCATCCCATCGGCCAGGACAAAGAGGCCCTTCTTAGATTGGATGGCATAGGCATCCTCATTATTCAAGCGCTTGAGGCCGATATCCGACTTGCCAAAAGAGTTGACGTTGGGCATACTTATAATATACAAGAATCTCGCAGAATTTAAAACCATAATTTTTCTTGACCTCAAAAGCCGACCAAGTATAATTAAGGCGAACCTATGAAACAGCCTCCTGTGATCGTTGTTCAACTTTTCCATATCAAAGGCCCTGTGCCCCTCAGCGGGAAAGAGTCGGGCTTTTATGGTGCGTCAATCTCCATTGGCCGGCACCCCTCCTGCCATCTCCGTTTCTCTGCAGACCTCACCCATGTCTCCCGTAAGCACGCCGAAATCATCCGGGAGGGGAATCAATTCAAACTGATTGATCAGAGCGCCAATGGCACCTTTGTCAATGGAAAAAAGGTGAAGGAAGTTTTTCTCAAAGACGGGGATGTCCTGATGTTTGGCGAAGGAGGACCTCAGGTCAGTTTTCTCACGCAGATGGAAGAAGGTTTAATAGAGAAAGAACCCCCTCCAGCGACACCTATCCGGGAATACGAAAGGGAGATTCGAATGGAGCCTCCTCTGCCACCCAAACGTCCCCCGGAGGAGAAACCCCAGCAGGTATCACCCGTAAGGCCGGAAACTCCCGAGGTCTCGGTTCAATCGGCGAAGGCGCCCCTCATCATCCAGTATGGTCCCACAATCCGTTCCTTTAAACAACTCCCCATCACCGTTGGGAAGGGTCCAAAATGCGAGTATCCTCTGGATCATCCGGCTCTCTCTGAACAGCACGTTCAGGTTTTTTTCAGCGAGAATCAATACTGGGTTAAGGACCTGACCGGTCAGAAATTGGTCCGGATCAATCGACAGCCCATCGGATTCCAGGCCCCGCTGAGATCGAATGATGAACTGGCCTTAAGCCCTCAGGGGCCTCTTTTCCGGTTTTTTGGAGAAGGCCGTCTGGGAGAGATCGAGGAGGTTCCGGAAGAGAAACCCCTTGAATCTTCCGAAAAGACCGGCGCGGTGGCCGAAAAAAAATCCATTTCTTCTAAATTTAAGAAGATATTTAAATCCTGAAAGAGATAAACCTACCCATCCTCCACAGGAGGTCGCCATGCAGAGTCCCTCATTGCCTTTTAAGGTATTGGCCTTAGGACCCTTTACGCTCCAGGAGAAAAAAGACGATCTTCAGAAGCCGATTCAGGTTGATCAGAATCATCCGGATCAGGCCATAGAAAAACTGAATCTCTCCCTCTCCATCTCTCTCCCGCAGAATCTCTGCCGATGGGATCACTTGTCCCTCGACTTAAAGAGATTGAAAGACTTCCATCCCGACTCCCTCATCGAGAATCATCCGTTTTTGAAGAATCTTTTAGAGGCGAGAAAATTTGCTGAGGAGTCGAAGACCAGAGGTCTTGGAGAGGAAGGGATTTATCAACGGCTAAAGGAGTGGCCGGGTCTTCCAATAGAGATCAGATTTGAATCCACAAAGGCAAGGGAGGAAGTTTCAAGTTCTGTGGATCGCCTGTTGAAGATGGTCGCCATGCCGGGAGAAGGCCCGGCTTCTCCTCCGGAGCGCCAGGCCTTTGTTCCCCAGATCGACCTTGTCCTTCAGCAAATCCTGAGACAGGTCTTTTCGGATCCTGATTTTAGAGCTCTGGAATCGACCTGGCAGGGGCTTCAATGTCTTATGAAACAGGCAGGAGCCGACAAAGACATTATTTTCGAAATCGTTCCTGTTTCCTTCGATGCACTTGAAGAGACGCTGGATCATCTGACCGTCTCTCTCATCGATGAACTTCCCTCCCTGGTCCTCCTCGATCTTCCTTTCGATAACTCTCCGAGATGCCTCGAACTCCTTGAAAAGGCGGCGCTCTTTTCGGAGACCTTGCTTGTTCCCACGCTCTGCTGGGTCACTCCGAGATTTTTCTATCTTGATCAATGGAAGGATTTCGGAAGGCTTCCCTTCCTGCCCCATTATTTTGATGAGCCCGCCTTTGCCAAATGGCGTCGTTTAAAAGAGTCCTCATCTTCAAAATGGATGGCCGTCACCTGCAATCGATTCTTAATCCGTTATCCATACGGGCCGGATAATAGACCCAGATCCATTCATTTCGACGAATCGGAGAACCTCTGGATTTCTCCGGTCTGGGCCGCCGGAAGTCTCATCCTTCAAAGTCTTCTTAAAACCGGTTGGCCGACAAGATTTACGGAATGGCAGAACATCCGGTTGAGCAATCTTGCCCTTCATATGATCGAGGGCAATCGGGGGATTCCCACGGAGACGAATTTCAGCGAGGAGAGAATCGATCAGTTCATCCGGGGGGGCATCCTGCCTCTGGTTTCACCCCTGAATAAAGATACTGCCTTCATTCCCAGAGAGACGACCGCAGGGGGCAGTTCCCTGAGCTACCAGCTCTTCCTTTCGAGGATCACCCATTTCCTCTTCTGGTGTAAGGATCATTTTGAAAAAGATCTTAAACCCGGCCTCCTCGAACAGAATTTAAAGAAAGCCTCCTCCTTATTTTGGGAAAGATCGGGCGCTCTCATTCCGAATGCTCTCGAAATTTCCGTAAACAGACCCAAAAGCGGACAACCCATCGTCGTTAAGATGGTCGTCGAACCCTCCCGGCAGATGTTACCTTCCCAAGAAAAAGTGGAATTTGAATTGAACTGGTGAGAAGGAGCGGATCCACTTCCTCAAGAAATGGCCTGGTTGAATGAGGGCGGTTTCGGAGACAAGATGGATGATCAGGGGGATTTTCAATGCTCTTTGAATAAAGGCAGACCTTTTCCTATGGATGCAAGCACTTCGTCTATCTGAGAGATGGTCATCAATCCCTGCTCCAAAAATATTCGACCAATCAGTCTGTGCTTCCCTTTTTGTATATCCTCGATCACCTGAGCTCTCAATGCCTCAATGACATGATCTGCAGTGACAAATCCTTTTTCCACAGACAAAACCCCAAAACGCTTTTCAAGATGCTCGGTTTCCATGGTATCCTCCTCTATTTTGTTCATCAGGCATCTCCTTCATTTCTTATTGGCTTGGGAAAAATATAGAAAAAACAGGCTCGGGTGTCAATGACGAATTTATGGGAGTCGGTATCAGGGTAGCTTCCTCAAATTCTTCAGCAAGTTGCGAGCCCTTTGGAGATCTCTCTTTGCGTTTGGATGGTTTGGGTTTATTCGTAACGTCTCTTCCCATTGTTCAATGGCCTTCTCCAGCTCTTCAGAAAGGAAATATTTAATTCCCTTTGCGTAATGGACATCAGATTGTTCTTGTAACGCTGCATCCAGTTTGAGGGGTTTTGATGGGACAGGGGTCTTAGGAGGCATCTCTTCAGGGGGAACCTTCTTGGGCATCCCTGCTGGGGCGAGGATAGGAATTTTGAGAGCCATTCCAGGTCTTAATGGGTTCCGGCTATCCAGATTATTGAAATACGCGATCAGGAATTCCTTTTCGGGATCTTTATAAATCTCCTGAGAGATTTTTCTCATGGTGTCGCCTTTTTTGACTTCATACATTGTCCAGACGGGCTCATTTAATTTATGTTTTAGATAATCCAGGGCCTGATTGTGTTCGGGGTTATAAGCGAGGGCGATGAGGAATTCTTTGCGCGCCTCTTGGACTGAATTCTGTTTGAAGTGTTCTAACCCTTTTAAAAAATGGTTTTCTGCCTCCCTTAGAATCCGGGTCTCCCACAATAGTGCTTTCTCGGAAGCCTCTTGATCATTGGAAGTGAAACTCTGCACCACTCTCCAATAAAAAAGGGTCTTGGGGAATTCTCCACTCCTCTCCAACTTGATCGCTTCCAAATAATATTTTTCAGGAAAGCCTTGAAAGGGGTCTTTTTCTAAGGCCGTCTCTTGACGGAACGAAGGCGCCGGAGGGGGATATTTTTCCCCCAAGGAGGTTTTATCAACAGAGCGTTGAACAGCACACCCAAAGGACAGGAGGATTACGATGCATAAGAAATGGGGTTTAAGCCACAAAGGTTTCACCTTTCAACGGACCATCTTATCATTAAAATGATTCAGATTATTTTCAAACTCTCTTAAATTGAAGGTGCCATAAATCATGGAGCGGTTTATCCTATAAGGATTTATAAAAAAAGGGTTACTGTCTCTTTCCACCGTGAATGCCCCTCGGTAGCCCAGTTTCATCAGGAGGGCAATAATGAGGGGATTGGTTTCACCATAGGGGTAGGCTAAATATTTCACGTCTTTATTGAGTCGCTTTCGAAGGATTTCAGCCGATTCCGTCAATTCTTTTTTAACGGCTTCGAAATACTCCCTGAAAGATTCTTGCCCATCTCGTTTGTTCAGGTTTCTATGGCTTTTCGTATGGCCTTGTATGTCAATGCCGTTTTTGGACATTTGGATGAGAAGATCCCAATTTAACGTCTTTCGTCCCGGAAGAATGAGATCCGTGTAGACAAACAAGGTGGCCGGATACCCATACTGCTTCAATATGGGGAAGGCGATTTCATAAGTGGAATACCAATTGTCATCAATGGTGATCACCACCGATTTCTTGGGGAGAGGGCGCTTAAAATCGAGGAAGTCGAAAAATTCATCGAGGGTGATCACCCGATATCCATTCTCTTTTAAGAATTTCATCTGTTCCGCAAACGCGCTCTCCGTTACCGTCAGGATGTCGGCCTTGTCTTTCGAAAATTTGTGGTAGGCAATAATCGGGACCGTTTGATAGCCTTTTAAAAACAGACCGCCTTTCCCGTAAGCCATGAGAGGAATGATCACCTCCTGCCCTGGAGTTAAGGAGGCGATCTCATTAAACTCAGCGATAAACCAATCCATAGAAGAGTCGTTCAAGTATTTCGATGCAAGAGAAGAGAGCGTTTCTCCTGGCTGGGCAATCAGGGCGACGAAATCAGGGAAGATTCGCACATTCAGGGGAGTCAAGGGAGGGCGCATCGGTTCAGGAGAAGGGTGGGGTAAGGGTTCAGGCTCAGGACGGGTTGGAATCGTTGCGCAGCCGACCATCAAAAGTCCCACCCCTATCAGACACAGACAGGATAAAAGGAACTTTTTAAACATGGGGCTCTCTTTCCACAATATTGCGCAAACGGAAGCTTTCCCATGCTTCCGTCCGCTGTGTCATTTCTCGAGGCGGTAAGGGGTCAACGGCAACGGAATGTTCAATGGATTTGTATACCTCTTTGCTGATGACAATTTCTCCCGGGCCAGCTAAAGCATAAAGGGAGGAAGCCACCTTGAAACTCTCGCCGATATAATTATTCTTCTTTCCTGCGTGAGAACCGATATCGCCGTACAGCACTACTCCTGAACTGATTCCAATGCCCACCTTACCCAGGAGTGGGTTTTCACTCCCCTGTTGCTTTTCGAATTCTAAAGCTTTTTGTATGGCCACGGCACCCCTGACAGCCCTGTGGATGTGGTCTTCCTTCAGAGGGGAACTTTGAAAAATGCCGACCACTGTATCTCCTGCGACCCTGATAACATAGCCCCCATGGTCCAAAACAACTTTTGTGGCGATAGAGAAATATTCACTCAAGTCCTGGAAAACCCCTTCCGGGTTCCTCGATCCCGCATAGGTTTTAAACTCCCGGATCCCCGTGTAAAGGACAGCGACCTGATTTCTGATGGCTTCAGGGAAAAGGGCCTTGCCCTGCTTCTCGGAAGGGTCCACCCACTTCGTGAGAAAAAATGCCGCTCCGATTCCCGCGATCAACATCGTCACACTGATCCATAAGACTTTTTTGATTAACTTAAGCATTTCTTTTTTAATTTCATGATTGACAAAATCAAGGTTTAATCCTACAGAGACAGATCCAATCTTCTTATTCATAAACGCGATGGGCTTGGACAGATTCAAAACGCGCGTTCCAGAAGGAAGGCGATACGTCAGGGTGGTCACCGCTTCTGTTGTTATCAGATTTTCGATGTTTTCAAATTCTTTCAGAAAGGCTCCGATTTTTGCCGGATCGGTATGGGCTTTGATGAAAAGAGTACTGTCAAGAATCATTGCGTAAAGAACTCCTTCTACCTCCCTTGCTTCTTTCACAAGAGTGTTCAAAGCAATCATATCCTCTTCCATCAGGGGAAGGGCCGCTTTGCTTGCGAAATGGGTCAGGACCATTTTCCCTGAGTTCACTTTATCCCGATAGAGAATGTCCTTCTCCCGTTTAATAAAAATCAGAGTCCACAGGGAGGAAACGATGAGGATCAGAAGGATTGCGAAAGCAGATAATTTAATAAAAAGGGAAGTTTGAGGAAGAGGCCGCTTTTCTTCACCTTTAAAAGATAACAGCTTGTCCTGAAATTTCATAATGAAGCTTTGGGTCTATACCGATTTTTGAAATACTTTGTTCTTGAGAAGTTACTTTTTGGGCAATTCTTTAGGGCCAAAAAGCTTAGGTTCCTCCTCGGCCTGAGGCGGAACGGGTTTGGGCGCAACCTTCTCCGGTTTTGATGTCTTGTAAAAGCTATCGACAAACTCTTTTGGCATCGAATCCCGAGTCTTCAACAGGCTTTCCGGTATGAGAATTTTATTCCCTACATAAATCCGTTTGATATCGACACCCGGATTGTTCTTGGTCATGACCTCCGCCAGGACCTTCCAGTTATCAAGATCACCTGTGTACCAGGCAGCAATGATCGATATTGTCTCACCACTATACTTCACCGTGTGGGTGTAATAGGTCTCTTCCGGGAGAGCCTTTTCTGAAGGCAGGGGGGCCGCTTCCTTCGGTGGAGGAGCAGGCTTGGTAGGGGGGGGCGAGGGCCTTCGAGGAGCGGGCGCCGGCTCGGAGGGAGCGGCGGGAGGTTCAGGGGGGGCTGGCGCTGGCTTGGGGGCAGCGGATTTACAAGCATGGAGGGTCATGAAAAGAAAGAGGACAATGATCCACCAGCAGACTTTCGGATAGCGATGGTTCTTCATAGATGTTCCCCTTAAGATTTTCTTTTTAATTTTTCAAGAAGTTTTTTCGCCATCTCATTATTGGGATTGACGGAAAGCGCTCGTTCAAGGTTTTCAATGCTCTGTTTTCTTTTTCCCTGTTTCTCTTGGACCATTCCAAGATTGAAGAGGGCTTCGTCAAGATAGGAAGGGGCCAATATCACGACGCGGTCGTACATTTCTTCGGATTTTGGATACTCCTTTTTTATTGCGTAAAGATAGCCAAGGTTAAAAAACGCGGCAGCATACTTTGGGTCGAGCTCCCCAACCTTTTGAAACATCTCAATCGCTCTGGGATAGTCCTTCAATTTCATATAGACCGAGCCCAGCTGGAAGTGACCCTGTAGGCTTGCAGGGTCTAACTGAATGGCTTTGAGTAATAACGATTTTGCCTCCTCTGGATTTTTCTCCATCATCCCAGCGGCCTGGTCGCTCAGCGCTTTTGCCTCCGCATCGGGGGCTGGACCTTTTTCCTTGGCTTTTGCCACCGTTGGAGATTCCTTACCTGGAGCCGTTTTTACAGATGGGTCCGGGACAGCAGGTTGAACGGATTTGACGGCTGCTTCTTTTGTTGGTGTTGTGACGGGCCTTTCCTTATACCAAAACGCAAAAACGACAATGAATGCGATCAGGACAATTGCGGCCACTCCATAGAAGACGCCTCGCTTCTTTTTCACTTCCTGTTCTATTGCTTTCGGTAGGGTGTCTGGTTTTTCCTGAACTTCTCGATCAAGTCTCTCTTCTTTCTCAACGGCAGGCGGGTATGTCACGTCATTGATCGGTAAATCCTGCATCGTCCGCGATTCGGCAGCGATCTCTTCCTCAAAAAGGTCCTTCATATACTGAGAGAGTCCCCGGGCAGAAGGTCGCAATGAGAGCGCGACCATACACTCCTCGATGTCGGCCAACATTTCGCCACAGGACTGATAACGTTGATCACGATCTTTTGTGAGACTCCTGTTGATGACCTGATAGATCATGGGGGGCAGACCACTGCGGGCGACTTCCGGAGGTTCGAATTCAGCCTTGCTGACCTTTGCGAGGATCTGCATGGTATCCGCCCCTGTGAACATCCGTTTATGGGTGACCATTTCATATAGAAGGATTCCTGTCGAAAATAGATCGGAGCGATGATCAATCGGTTGCCCGGAAGCCTGCTCAGGAGACATGTAGGAAATCTTTCCCTTAATCATGCCCAATTGGGTAATGGTGCTCTGGCTGGCAGCCTTTGCAATGCCGAAATCGACAATCTTTACTTCTCCCTCGTATGTGACGAAGATATTTTGAGGGCTGATGTCCCGATGGATGATGTTGAGAGACTTTCCCTGATAATCTTTCAGGTTGTGGGCATAGTCAAGGCCTGAACAGATTCGAGAGATGACATAGAGGGCAAGTTCGTTACTGATGGGTTTCCTCTTTTCCTGCGACTTACTGAAGATGTGACGGAGGTCTTTTCCGAAGAGATATTCCATGGCAATAAAATAGGAGTCCTCCATGGGTCCGAAGTCGTAGATCTGAACGATGTTCTGGTGGTGGAGCAGGGCTGCCAGCTTGGCCTCGTCAATGAAGGAGGTCAGAAGTTCTTTTTCATTAGCCAGGTGGGGGAGGATGGTCTTGACGGCAATCAGCTTCTCGAAGCCCTGGATACCCGTGATCTTGGCCCGGTAGAGCTGGGCCATCCCTCCAACAGCCAGCTTTTCTAAAAGGAGATATTTCCCAAAGCGTGTCGGTCCCAAATCAGCCATAACTTCTATCCCTTAGAAGGAAAGGTTTGAAACAGATGGAATTATATTAAATATTCAGTAAGCTGTCAAACGTATTTAAGAGAGCTCTGAAAAACTATCTTTGGCTCTCTGATTTCACACCTGCCTACCGCAGGCAGGGATTTCAAAAGATGATTACTGAGATTACAGAGATTTCTGGCCTTTTTCAGAAATCTCTTTAAGGGTTGCACCTTCTTCACGGTCATCCGGACAACCATCCATCACTTTAATTGAACGACGAAAACATCGGCCTCTTTTTCTGTGGCATAGGGGCCGAAGAGGATGGATTCCGGAAACCCCTCCAGCTTGACGAAGTAAGAGGTATCAGCGTTCATCTCGTTCTGAGCGGCCCAGGCCGTATATTCCTTCCCGCCTAAATTCAATTTCATCCCCTTTAACGGATAGCGAAGGCTCGATTGTGTGGGAAGGCTTCCTTTAGGGCCGACCGCATGGAAGGCGATCTCAGCGCCTGACACTCCAAACATCGCACCCGGCCAGGAACGGTTGCACGGCCCCACTTCGATCCATTGCCCGATGTGGGGATTTCCATAAGTGTCGAGACGGTACTCCGGGACAATCTCCTTCGCAGGCGTATTCACCTTGACCACCAGTTTGGCCGCCATGCTGGGATCGGTCATGGATAAAAGATCGCAACCTTTTAATGGCGTGGGAAGGATTTCAGCAGAGGGGATCTCTCCTTCAGCGATGAGAAAGAGGATGGGGAAAGAGATCCCTTTTATTGCCTGAATGGTGAGGGTCAGAAGCGAGAGGCCATACCGGATGGAAGGGCTTTTCAAATTCTCACTCGATGCCAGAATGAGCCAGAGTGAGGTTTCTGGTTTGATCAACTCCTCCCGTGGCTTGGCCCATGCCATCTTGCTGATCTCGTCCTCCCAGAAATGTCCCTTCACATCAAGACCATAGGTTTTAAGTTGAGCGATGAGGTTTTTCACCTTCTCTTCCGAGTCCATCATAGAAGTCAACCATATGGTTTTCA
>Ga0194111_10001242_pt1 | contig 31468 bp, 32 predicted proteins | sample TA2KigC300mmetaG_FD_146194 | JGI IMG/M metagenome (GOLD analysis project Ga0194111, IMG submission 146194) | Freshwater microbial communities from Lake Tanganyika, Tanzania - TA2015033 Kigoma Deep Cast 300m | ecosystem: Environmental > Aquatic > Freshwater > Lake | place: Tanzania: Lake... | reverse complement strand
CTCACTACGTGTGTGACGAATCATAATGAAGATACTTATTAGTCCAACCAGTAACGGGCCCGGTATGCCTATCCTCCAAGCAGTGAGTCCGCCAATGGACGGGTCAAGCACTGATCCTAATAGTGCCACTATAGAAGGGTTATTTTGCATCTGTAAGAAAAATGTCTGACGCACCACAAAATCAGAATAGAGATTGACAAAGGTAGCTGCAATACCAATTGCCACCAGAGCCATGAAAAGGATAAAAATTGGCAAAATGATCCGATCCCTATGCAAAATTAGCCGAATCATCGCTAAAGTGCCTGCGAGATTATCCATATTTATTGTCAAGTTAATCACTCCCTAGACATCTCTTACTCCAGTGAACTGTACTCATCACCATAATAACGTATAAACAATTCTTCCAGAGTGGGTGGGGCACTGATAAGTGATTGCACACCAAATTGAGTCAAATGTTTCAGTATTTTGTCAATTTTTTCGGTATCAACACTAAAATGAGCATGTTTACCTTCAATGCTGAGATTGTGTACACCTGCCAGTTCATCGAGTCCGCTTATAGGTTGAATGGTGTCTACGGTGATAGAAGTACGGGTCAAATGCCTTAATTCAGCAAATGTACCTGTTTCAATGATTTTGCCTTCTCTGATAATGCTAACCCGGTCGCAAAGCGCTTCCACTTCAGCTAGGATGTGACTTGATAATAAAATGGTTTTACCCTCTTTTTTGAGTTCTTTGATACATTGGCGAAACACTCCTTCCATTAGAGGATCCAGGCCCAGTGTAGGTTCGTCAAGGACATACAATTCAACATCAGAGACCAACGCAGATATAAGGGCCACTTTTTGTCTGTTACCGGTAGAATATGCACCACACTTCTTTGTTGGGTCCAGTTTAAAACGTTCCACAAGTTCTTCTCGCCGTTCCTGCCTAAAACCGCCCCTAAGCCTACCAAGAAGGTCAATTACTTCACCCCCAGTTAGAGTGGGCCATAGGTTGACTTCACCAGGAACATAAGCCAATCTACGATGGAGCTTCACTGCATCATGCCAGGGGTCACTTCCAAATAGATGAACTTTCCCAGAACTCTTCCTTAGTAATCCAAGGATTATTCGTAAGGTTGTTGTCTTTCCAGCGCCGTTTGGACCAATAAAACCAAATACTTCACCCTCTTCAACATCAAGATCCACTTCATCCAGGGCTAAAAATTTCCCATAATATTTTTTTAAATTTTTTATTTCTATTAACGACAATAGAAAACCCCCTTCAGCATAAAATAACTAAAATTTTCTATATCAATTCTAAAATTATCATATATTATGTTTAATGAAATATTTAAGATATTAAGTTTTATATTCTAAATTAGTAAAAATTAAACAAATATAATCTGAGTTAGAGGCATCTATTATCAGTTGGGTATTTATTACCAAATATAAGAATTATCAATATTTAAAACTCTTTTTAAAGTTTCAATCAGAAACCAGTAGCCTTCAAGGTGGAAATTTGCATCCAAATCCATATATCTTAAATTTATAATTAATATAGGGTCAAAATAATCCAACCATGAAAAAAGACCGGACCATCACTTGCAGAGCTTTATTATTAGTTGCAAACTTAAATAATTAAAATCAAAAAAAGAATATAGCCAAAATTTTGCTATCACTGTATAGAGCGACTTATCAGATTTTGCGATTTTTGATAAATATCCAGTTTTTCACTAATACGCTGGTAATTTTCCTTGGTTACCCCCACGTTCCTAATAAAATCGTTTGAATATCTAATATCGCCTCTTCGAGGGTTATCCTGCCGCATGACGTACATACAGATGGCAGTTATAATCATCAAAGGGTCTGTTTTTCTACCCTTACCACCACGATAAAGTTTACGAAAATCAGCATTGCATATGATTTCCCGGGCACGGTCTTTCTGACCTCCACCCACAGGTAACATGACTTCATCACCATCCTCTCTTTTTGTTAATACCAGAGTGGGGCTGTGGCCAGTCATCATGAAGTTACTGGCCACAATGCTCAGCATGGCCAGTTTTTCCTGCAACCTAAAGTCTTCATCGGCAGTTTTTAGACTGTAAGGTTTGTATTTCTCGTATTTTTTTATTTTGTTGATCATTCTCTCGATTTTTGCATTTTCATCGAGGAAGATGTGTTTTCTTTTTTTCAAAATATCTCGCCTGATAATTCTATGTTTTAGTATCTTTAGATTTAGATAAGTGATCTTATTAAGGTTGGGGCGGGTTAAATTATAAAAATAATCTAATTCATTATAAATTACTAAATGTAAAATAAAATTTTCAAACGCGAACCACAACACCCTTCTCCTTCAAGTACTCCTTAACCTGAGGCACAGGATACTCATTAAAGTGGAAGATACTGGCAGCTAAAGCGGCATCTGCTTTTCCCTGGCTGAAGGCTTCGTAAATATGTTCTGGATTACCTACACCACCCGAGGCAATCACAGGAATATCCACACTTTCACTAATTGTCCTGGTCAATTCCAGATCATATCCGTCCTTAGTACCGTCCCGGTCCATTGATGTGAGGAGGATTTCACCCGCTCCTCTATCCTCGCATTCCATGGCCCAGGCTATTGCATCAATACCTGTAAATTCACGTCCACCGTAGATGCTGCAGTCAAACCAGCAGTAACCTTCGCCTGTTTCAACTATGATCTTTTCTTCGTGTTCTTTTGGGTCTTCAATGTAACGTCTTTTTGCATCTATCCCAATAACACATGCCTGAGACCCTACAACTTTAGATGCTTCGTTTATGAGGTCTGGATTATGAATAGCGGCCGTATTGGTAGAACATTTATCTGCCCCTGCTTTAAGCATTTTAACGTAGTCATCAGGTTTTCTTATACCTCCCCCCACACAGATAGGCACGAAAACATTTTCTGTTGTGGCTTCAACCACGTGTGCCATGGTCTCCCGGCGCTCATGTGAGGCGGTGATATCAAGGAATACTATTTCATCTGCCCCATCCTCGTAGTAGCGGGTGGCCAGTTCCACAGGCTCTCCTGCGTATCTTATCTGTTTGAATTCAATTCCTTTAACTACCCGGCCATGGGGGACGTTTAAATCGCAGTCAAGACAGGGTATTATTCTTTTTGCAAGCATGATTTATTTCCTCGTTAGCTTTATTTTTGATCAATCTTTTTTTAAGGTCTTTTGTAAGGATTTAGGTAAGTTCTCTATATAAAATTGTAATAATGAATAATTAGATTTATAATATAGGATGTATTTAATTAGAGCTTTAAATAAATAAAGATATAAAATATAGAACAGCCGGAGTTTGATCAACTTTCTTGTCTGTTTTGAAAGTTTGGATCAAAACTTTTCTAAAGGTTTGGGCCCGTAGTCTAGCCAGGAATATGACGTGGGACTTCGGATCCCAAGGTCCCGGGTTCAAATCCCGGCGGGTCCGTTTATTTTTATTATTTTTTATTTGCATGAAATTTAAGGGATATAAATGCCTAAATCAAAAAAATAATATGGATAATTTCCAACGTTTAGAACCCAAAAACCGCCAAGAATGGCGGGAATGGTTAAATGAAAATCCTAAATTTTCTCCAGGACTTTGGCTCATTTATTACAAAAAAGGAGCTGAAAAAACCGGTAAAGCTTATGATGAGGCAGTTGAAGAGGCTTTAAGCTTCGGGTGGATAGATAGTAAAGTAAATGTATTGGATGAAGAGCGTTACATGCAGGTTTACACACCAATAAAACCATGAAGCATCTGGTCTAAGTTAAATAAAAATAGAGTTCGAAAATTAATTAAAAATGGTCTCATGATACCCGCCGGACTGGAGACGGTGGAAGCAGCTAAAAAAGAGGGGTCATGGAATTTTCTGGATGATATTGAAGACCTAATAGTTCCAGAAGATCTAAAAAAAGCTTTAAAGGAAAACAACACCGCTTTAAAGAATTTTGAGGCCTTCAATGATTCAACGAAGAAAGGTATATTTTATTGGATTGCCAGTGCCAAACGTCCCGAAACACGATTGAAAAGAATTGAAAAATCAGTTTCACTTGCAGAACAAAATAAAAGACCTTAGGAATCGTTAAATTATCATTAAATTATATTTCTAATATGATTTTTTTTTCACAATCAAAACACATTTTTTTGTCTCTGTTTGTGGTGTAGTTCTTTCCGCATTTTTCACATTTAATCTGCTTGAGGGTTGATTGTTTTTTTATCCACTTCTTCGCCATTCTTATTGAACAATTGTAATTCCATTGGACTGTTGCCTTTGCTTTCCTGTCTAGAGCTTTTTCGGCATCCTCTTTAATTTTCTTCGCTAGAACTTCTTCATCATCATTTTTTACCATTATAATCATTTTTTACATTTTTAATTTTTTGAATTGTAAAAAAACAGTATTGTATTAGTTTAAATCTATTTAGATCTTCTATTACTAAATGAAACATATCTATATCCTTTTTTTATAGCTCAAATTTTTTTAATTTCTATAAAATTTCTATAAATATAAATTTCTATAAAAATTGAATCTTTATTATAAAAAAATTATTTGAAATACGATCTTTTTCATCTGATTATAATTGAACTCCTTCGATTGCAGATATCTGTTTAAAAAACTTATTATTCATCCTGAATAGCTTCCTTAAAAAATGTTGGAATGAGGTTCTTATACATCCTGCTATCAGAAAGCATATTGATGTTTCCATCCAGGATGTAGGTCACACAGTAATCGTCTTCAGCACGCATACCACGACCATAAGCTTGAATCAGAGTCATAACTGTTTTATATGCATACCATCTAGGATCTTTAAGTCTTCTTTTATTTATCTGGCGGTCTCCCAGATAGGGAAATGGAATTTTATAGATTACCTGGAACTGACACTTCTCATAGGGCAGATCAACCCCTTCACTCATCGATGGGCTTACCAATACCAGTGGTCGTTCGCTCTGCTCAAACTGCATGAGTTTATATTCTCTGTTTGTGCTGTCGTGGCTTATCAACCGATTATTCAGGATATTTTCCATTATATATTTTTGACATTTGTAATTGTGAGTGTGTATAAGTCCCTTTTCATATTTGTGGTGTTCAATAATCTTCTCTAAGATGGGAATGGTTTTTGGTGCTGTATATTTTATCGAACGCTTAGACATATTCCCTGCCAGTCTCAGATAAACCGGTCTTTTTGATGCTGGAAATGGGCTTTTGATATTTAACGAGAATACCGCATCTGGGTCTATACCCAGCCACCTGCAGAACAATTTCTGATCCAGGATTGTTGCACTCATAAAAAGACGTATATCGGCATGTCTAAAGAGCATTTCCTCAGTATAACCATCTATGGTCAATGGTTTGAAGGACACCCGATCTGGTGTGGGATCAACTACCCAGTTCTGACTGTTATCTTCCAGTTCCATTCCCAGATCATAAAAACTGATCATGGATCTTTTTATTCTGTCTGCCCTGTTTTTAGGCAGGTCTTTTATGTTGATTTTGCTGTAAGCTTCATAGAGAGATCTGATAAACTCCTCCCAGTCAGCTGGATCTTCATATTTCAGCATATCTGAAGGTATTGTTTTTTCTACATCCTTTTCTAACCTTTTTGCGGGGATATTCACTTCCATCCTGCGCATAAGCTTATTTTCAAGATTGTGAGCCTCGTCCAGAACCATAAGCCGTCTTTTACCAAAGTGTCTTACATAATTCAACTCAAGAAGAGCGTAATCATAGTTCATCAAGGTTAGGGGGCTGTTAATTGCGTCAACCTTTTGAAGCCAGTAGTTGCATCGATCAATGGATCTGAAATACCACAAATTTCCAAAAAAATCTTCAAATGCCTCTGTTAATCCATTTTTACTTGATTTGGTAACTCCAAAATCACATACATATTTTCTGGAGTTTGGAGTTGTTTGACAAACACCTTTATCACAGCTTTCTTCCAGATCAGCGGCTTTACAATAAAAATTAGATCTTCCTTTCATTAGAGAATGCCCAAATTCATCACTATATTGTGCTTGGAGCTGTTTTGTCATGGTGAGAATGTATGCTGGTTCAAAAATATTGCAAAGCGCGGTTGCAATGGCTGATTTCCCAGTCCCAGTTCCGGCTTCCAGTATTATATACTCAAATCCATCATCTATGGCATTCTTAATATCAGAGATTATCTCCAGCTGTCCTTCCCTGGCCTCTGGAAAAGGAAAATTTTCTATTATCTCAGCATCTATCTCTGGATTCAATTTTTTAAGCTTTAAAATTTGGGAGGAGGATGGCTCTATTTTTCCGATAGCTACAAAATCTTTCTCTGGACAGATACATCTTTGCTTTATCATACCACATCTTTTGCAGAACCAACCATTATCCATAGGGACTTATATTTTATTGATACTATAAATAGATGCAGACGAAACCTTTAGAATGTTTCATCCTACCTATAAAATAAAAGGGTTATGAGACAATAAGAAACCAAGAAAATAATTTTTGATCAACTTTTTTTAAAAGATTGAAGGATGGAAATATGCAGAGAGGAAAACTGATAGGCATTGGAGTAGGCCCCGGCGATCCAGAGCTTTTGACAGTTAAAGCGGTTAAAGCATTAAAGAAAGCCCCAGTAATATGTGCACCAAGATCTTCTGCTTCAAGACCAAGCCTGGCACTTTCGATTGTTAGAACCGTATTAGAAGAACATAAAAGTGAACATGAAATTATAGAGCCACTTTTCCCTATGATTGAGGATAAAAAAGCCCTAGAAAAATATTGGGACGGTGCAGCTCAACTTATAATTGAAAAATTGAATCAGGGACTTGATGTTGCTTTTATAACACTGGGTGATCCTACCCTTTACAGTACATTTTCTTATGTGCTCAAAATAATAAGAGATGAAGATATTGTTGTGGATATAATACCGGGTGTTACCTCTTTTACAGGCTGTGCAGCAAGTGCAGGGATAACTCTAGCTGAAAAGGATGAAATTGTTGTTATAGTACCCAAAGTTGATGAAAGATTGTCCCAGATTTTAGAACATGGCGATACATTTGTAATCATGAAGACATCTAGACACACTGATCTATTGGAAGATATTATAAATCAGGATGAGAGGGATAAGCTAATTATATCAGTGCAAAATTGCAGCATGGATGATGAAAAAGTTTTTAAAGGCTTTGCAAATGATAAAAAGTATTTATCCACCACGATAGTAAAATTTAGGGACGATAATGAAGATAACAAAAATTAAAGTTATATTAAAGTTATTTTCATTTTATAAAGGATTTAAAAGATGAAAATTAAATATTTCCTACAATTTGTCCTAAATCTGGCTGTATTTATATGATAAATGTAAATGTAAAAATAATGGTGATAAATCCTGGAAGAGGCGCTTTTTACTAAAGGAGAAATCAAAATTATTCTAAAACCACAAAATTATATCCTAAAAAACTTTAAATTTAGATCTGGAGAGTCTCTTCAAGAATTAAATATAGAATATGCTACTTTTGGAGTTAAGAAAACAGATGATATAGGTAACATAATAAATGGTATTCTATACCTACATGGCTGGGCTGGAAATTATTCTTCAATTGAGCGTTTAGCGGACGTTATTGGACCAGGGAAGGTCATTGATACCAATAAATATTTTATAATCTGCCCCACTGCATTGGGTTCTCCAGAATCGTCATCTCCATCAACATCCCGATTAGGTCCAGAATTTCCCAAATATACAATTGAAGACATGGTTCATGCCCAGTACATCCTTGTTAGCGAGGGGTTGGGAATAAGACATCTTAAGGGTGTTATAGGTGCGTCCATGGGTGGTTTTCAGACTTTGATGTGGGCTGTAAACTATCCTGATTCTATGGATTTTATAATTCCAATAGCCACCAGTTTTGAAGAACGTGGAAGAATGTTTGGAATTTATTCGTTGATGAATAAAATGATAGAAGGCGATTCAGACTATAACCACGGAAATTATATCAAACAACCCAAAAGAGGCATGGAAAACGCCTTTATCATGGCATTTTTATGGACATTTTCACCCCAATACTACAAGAAGGAATTTACAGAAGATGAAGAGCTTATTGAGGCTTTGGAGGATATAAAGCTTGAAAGTTCAAAAAAAGATGCAAATGATATAATATGGCGAAACAAGGCCGGCCTATCTTATAATATCAAAGACAGTCTATCTAAAATTAAGGCCCGGACTCTTATAATTGGCGTCAGAGATGATCCATTATTCCCTCCAGAAACAGATACATTGCCCCTGGCAAAAGCAATAAACCGGGCAAAAGTTTTTATATATGATTCTATATTGGGTCATTTAGGTATTAATGAAATTAAAAAGGCTGAAAATGTAATCAATGACTTTTTAAAATAACTGATATAAAATTAAGTGATATAAAACAGTTTAATAGCCCATAGTTTTGTTATTATGTATCATTTTTGATATTTAATTCTTAATATTAGAACAAAATTGTTTAATTCTGTTATTTTTAATAATTTAGCGTATTAAAGATTTCTAAGGGCCATATTTTTGAAGGAGTTTTAGGGGATTATATTTTAAATTTAAAAAAACTTTAAATAGATGTATGTACATACTTGCATTCTCAAGGTGATAATAATTGGACAATGTTGAAGATAGAATCTTAAAAGCAGCAATGAAACTGTTTGTTAAAGAAGGATATAAGGGAGCTACAACGCTTAAAATCGCTCATGAAGCAGGTGTTAATGAAATAACCTTATTTAGGAACTTTAAATCAAAGGAAAATATTCTAAAAGAAGTTATTGCTAGAAATTGGGAAGAGGCCCATGAAAAATTAGACAAAATCCTTCTTCTGGATAAAGATTTAGACATTCCGGAAAGTCTTCGAACGGAGGCTGAGGGTATAAGAGACTTCTTGGATGATCAAATCGATCTTTTAACTCTGCTTATTGTTGAAAGTATAAAAAGACCTGAAGTTGCTGGGGTATTATCTACATTCCCACAAAAAATGGTGAAACACTTTGTAGAATATTTTGATGAGCAGATAAAACGGGGAAACATACGAGATGTGAACAGTGAAGTTGCAGCCATAATGTTGATAAGCTATATCTATTACAACAGCTTTTTAAAAAGAATGATGGGCAAAGAAGTTTTCGATGAACGAGAAATATTATTCGAAGATTTCATAGAAATATTTTCTAGGGGGATAATAAAGTAAGCCTTCCAAAACCGTAAAAACTGTTAGAATTTACCTATGATTTAAACCCTTATTTTTTTGGGTGATTAAAATGGAGGAAGGAAAATCTGCTGAAAATATAATGGGAAAAAACATCATTGGCGTGATTGGAAATTTTAAAAGAATTGTGGATAATCCCGTATCCAAATTTCTCCTTCATAAAACCTTAGGTTATTGTGAAGAAGATGGTGCAAGTAGATTAGAGACAGCTTTGAATTTTTATTTAGGTAAAAAAGAAGATTGCTGTCGTAAATGCAAGGTCACGTCCAAATTTATAGCATACATAGTCTCTAAAGGTAAAAAAAGCTTCGGAGTTTCAGAAGAAGAGTTCAAAGAACAAATGGAAGATCAATACTGGGTTCGTGGACTTGCAAGCGTCCTAAAGGGTATAGCAACCTTTGGAGTAAAAAAACCTTTTGTTCCAGGAGCACCATTTCAAGTTGTATGGAATATTACCAGAGCCTGTAACATGAGATGCGTGCACTGTTATGAAAACGCCGGGAGTAAAGGTGAAGAAGAACTTTCACAAGGAGAGATTCTTAAAGGACTGGACATTCTGGCAAATTGTGGTGTAACTTCTCTAGCTTTCTCTGGAGGAGAACCAAGCATTCATCCTCAAATTTTAAAATTTATACAACATGCTTCTAATAAAGGTTTGCATGTTGCCTTAGCCACAAATGGATACAAATTTTTAGATCTAGGAGAATGTATGAAGTTTGCAAAGGCTGGACTTCAATTTGTGCAGATAAGCATAGATGGTATTGATCCCGAGACTCATGACTCTTTTAGAGGGGTTAGTGGGGCTTGGGATAGGGCTGTTGATGCAGTGGAAAATTTTGAGAGAACTGGAATTTTTGTTGAAGTTGCTACAACTGTTACAGAATATAATTTTGAAGAGATACCTGAAATGATAAAATTTGTAAGAAGGTTAGGGGCACATTGGTTCATGTTATACAACTTCATACCAACAGGAAAGGGTGCAGAGATTGTTGAAATGGATATTTCACCTAAAAAAAGATTAAAAATCCTGCGTAAGGCTTACAGGGAAAATTTTACCGACGAAATGCAAGAAATGCAAATTCTATCCACAGCACCACAGTACGCCCATGTGGCACATAACATGAGTTTTGAAGATGTAAAAATAATTCCAACACACTTTTATAACCCCGAATACACTAATCCGATGTTAATAAAGCTTGCAGACTTTGTAGGGGGTTGTGGAGCAGGAAGATTTTACATGAGTATAGAACCCAACGGTGATATGTATCCCTGTGTTTTCTTTCCCCATGAAGATGAAGTTAAGCTTGGAAACCTGCTTAAAGATGATTTCGACATAGTTTGGCAGAACAATAGACTCCTGATTAATCTTAGAAATAAAAATATACTAAAAGGAAACTGTGGTGTGTGTGAATCCAGAAATATATGTGGAGGTTGTAGAGCCAGAGCATACAACTATTTAAACGATGTTTTTGCACCGGATCCTGGTTGTACAAAAAATGAAAATGAATGGAACATGATAAAAAATTATTTATCACATGAAAACTTTCAAAAAATGCATCAAAATGGTTTAACAATGAATTTAAGAAACTAAGGGGTGAAAGGAAATGGATGTGTTGTTAATAAACCCTAAAGACGAAACTGAGGTTAGTACTAAGTTAGGGCTTAAAGTTCCTCCTCTTAACCTGATGTATCTGGCCGGGGCATTGGAAAAAGCATCCATGTCAGTTAAGATTATTGACGACGATTTGATGCAAATGGGTCATGAAAAAGTAGCTAAGCTGGTTTCAAAACTTAATCCTTCAGTTTCAGCTATAACTGCTACAACAGCCACTATAAAAACTGCATTGAGATATGTTGAAGAGATTGAGAGACAGATACCCTATACATTAACTGTGATGGGAGGTCCTCATACCACTTTTTTACCAGTGGAAACTTTAAAATGTTCAAATTATTTAGATGTGGTTGTAATTGGCGAAGGAGAAGAGACAATCGTTGATATTGCTCAAAAATATGAAAAAAACGAAAAAAACGGATTTTCTGAAATTAAAGGAATAGCTTACCATGATAATGGTACAATCAAAAAAAATCCACCCCGACCACTGATAAAGAACCTTGATAATTTACCCTTTCCAGCAAGGCACCTTATACCCTTTGAATCTTACGGAGTTTCCAGAGATCAATCTGGGGGCATGATAACAAGCAGAGGATGTGTATTTACATGTGGGTACTGTTCTTCTTCATTAATTATGGGTAAGAAATTCCGGGCCAGAAGCCCTGAAAATGTGGTGGATGAAATTGCGGAACTGGTGGACAAATACAGGCTAAGAGACATAATCTTTTTAGATGACACGTTCATGCTCAACAAAAGGAGAGCTATGGCAATATCAAATGAAATTAAAAGTAGAGGGGTTGATGTGGCTTTTGTAGCCTCTTCAAGGGTTGATACCGTCGACAAAGAACTTTTATCGTCTTTAAAAACTTCTGGCATGTATACATTATATTATGGGGTTGAATCAGGTTCACAACGTGTTCTAGATCTTATGGGTAAAGGTATAACCCTTAAAAATGCTCAAGAAGCTGTTAAAATTGCAAAGGATGTTGGAATAGATGTTATAACTTCATTTATTCTTGGATATCCTGGTGAAACACCTGAAGAAATGGATCAGACCATAGATTTTTCCATAAAACTTGACCCAGATTACAGCCAGTACTCTATACTTACACCATTCCCAGGGACACCTGTGTATTATAAATTAAAAGCTAAAAAGTTCCTTGATACTGTTAACTGGGATAAATACAATGTTCTAAACCCTGTAATAAACTATGAAAAATTTGGAATAAGTAAAAATTTAGTTAAAAGAAAACTAGCCAAAGCTTACCTTAAATTCTATCTTCGTCCAAAATATTATATTAAAAGACCCGAGATGTTAAAAGTTTTAATTGGAACTCTTTTTAGAACCTTTATTCTGCCAAAGTTGCTAGGCGGTGCGCCTAAGGGATGGTATAGAAATTTTGAAGTTCAAGATTCAGAAGTACAGGATTATAGAAATTAAAGAAAATATGATTTTTATCAATTATGCAGGATTTAAATGAATTGGTTTATTTATCTTTTTTTTAATGAAACTTTATAATCGAAACTTTTAAATAACATTCTCATTGATATATCCATAAATTTAGATATATCAAATTATATTTTGATTGTTCAAAAAATTATTAAACTGAATAAGGGGTAGGTGGTAAAATGAAAGAAAAAGAAATCAAAAATTTTGTAAAAGAACGATATTCTAAGATCGCAACCAAAGAAGAATTCTCCTGTTCATGTTGCGGCCCCATGGATACCATTTTCCAGCAGGCCAAATTAATGGGCTATTCTGAGGAAGAAATTAGAAGCATACCTGAAGAAGCATTATTAGGGCTTGGATGCGGAAATCCCACAGCACTTGCAGAGCTCAAAGCGGCCGAAACAGTTCTTGATCTGGGATCAGGTGGAGGAATAGATGTATTCCTGGCAGCAGGGAAAGTTGGAGTAAATGGAAAGGTCATCGGAGTGGATATGACCCCAGAAATGGTTGATAATGCCATCAAAAATGCTAAAGAAGCAGGCTATGGTAATGTTGAATTTAAACTGGGCGAAATAGAGAATTTACCCATCAAAAATGACTCCATTGATGTTATTATAAGTAACTGCGTAATAAACCTCGCACCAGACAAGTTAGTAGCTTATAAGGAAGCTTTCAGAGTTTTAAAGCCCAAAGGCCGTATTCTAATATCTGATCTGGTAACAGAAGGCAATATTCCAGAAGATATAAAAAAAAGTTTTGAGGTATGGTCAGAATGTATTGCAGGGGCTATGGAAAAGCAGGAATATCTGGAAACCATAAAAAATGCCGGTTTCAGTGATGTTGAAATTGTTAAACATCAGTACTTCACAGAACCGTACATGGATGAGAGACTTGTAGGAAAGATCATCAGCATTCAAGTAAAAGCTACTAAATAAATTTATTATAATTTTCTGATGAATTGGGTGTGTTAAAAATGAAATGTGACATAACAGATAAATGTGAAACTGGCGATGATAGGATAAAGAAACTAATGAAGATCTTATCCCAAATACCCGAAGCAAATGAGTTACATAGAAAATCAGAAATATTCAAAGCACTTTCTGATCCAACGCGCCTTAAAATACTGTACCTCCTCCAAAATGGAGAATTATGTGTTTGTGAAATAATAATTGCTCTTGAAAAGCCCCAATCCACCATATCTCATCATTTAAATATTCTGAAAAATGCAGGAATTATAAAATGGCGAAAAGAGGGAGTGTGGATACACTACAGTCTGTCAAATCCGAAAATTGTTGAAAGTGCTGAAGATTTAATTCAAAAAGTTTAAATAAATTCTTTAAATATGCAGATAATCAGTAAAACAATATTAAAAAGTTTAATAACAGTATCGAGGCAAAAAATGGAAGATAGAAGGGTATCAATAGCATCGTGTAGTGGAATGAGTCCCTATGGCATGGTTGCCAGGGCATCTTCTGCAGATACAGTTGATGAACATAAAAATGTTTTATCTATATGTATAACAGCCACATCAGCCGATAGAGGGGGTTTCAGAGATTTAATTAAAAAATATCCCATAATTGCAGTAAATGGCTGTGAAAACGCATGTGTAGATAAAATGCTCCAAGAAAAGGGAGTAAATGTCAGTAAAACCATAAATGTGATGGAATTGTTGAAGAAGGAAGATTTAAGACCTAATGATGTGGTCAGACTTGATGAAGAAGGGGAACGTAGCGTTGAAGCAGTCCAAAAAAGATTAAAAGAATTTTTAGATGAATATATTGATTAATATTACTTTTTTTTTTAATCATTTAGAATGCAGTGATAAGTTTAATTAATGATTTAAATTTAATTCAAGTGATTATTATAGTACTTTATACAATTTATGAGCGATAACTTAATGGTGTGGAAAGATGAAAGAACCCAAGCTAGATTTAAATGAAGAGATGTGTGATGCTACCCAACTGAGTTTTCTTGATAGATATTTAACTCTTTGGATTTTCCTTGCAATGGTTTTAGGAGTTTCTTTGGGCTATTTTATTCCTGGCGTGGAGTCATTCATCAACCAGTTCCAAGTGGACACTACCAATATACCTATAGCAATTGGTTTGATCCTAATGATGTATCCTCCCCTTGCAAAGGTTCGATATGAAGAATTAGGCGATGTATTTAGTAATTGGAAGATTTTAGGTGTGGCTCTTTTCCAGAACTGGGTAATAGCGCCAACATTAATGTTTATATTAGCAATAGTTTTTCTGAGCAGTTATCCTGAATATATGGTCGGTTTAATCTTAATTGGAATAGCACCGTGTATTGCAATGGTAATTGTTTGGAATGAGCTTGCGAAAGGCGATACGGAGTATGCAGCAGGACTTGTAGCTTTTAATAGCGTATTTCAGGTATTCTTCTACAGTGTTTATGCATGGCTATTTATATCAGTGCTTCTGCCTTTACTTGGACTGCGGGGTAGCATTGTAAATGTTAGCATATTACAAATAGCTGTGAGTGTATTTATATATCTTGGAATTCCATTTTTAGCCGGAATGATTACAAGGTTTGTACTCGTAAGAGGGAAAGGTAAAGAGTGGTACCATAACAAATTTATTCCTAAAATCAGCCCCATTACTCTTATTGCACTGCTATTTACAATTGTGGTGATGTTTAGCTTAAAAGGAAACATTATAGTGCAAATTCCTCTAGATGTTATACGTATTGCAATTCCACTCATTATCTACTTCGTGGTCATGTTTTTCATAACTTTCTACATTGGATATAAAATAGGGGCAGATTATTCAAAAACTACTACAATATCATTTACAGCGGCAAGCAACAACTTTGAGCTTGCTATCGCAGTAGCTGTGGCAGTTTTTGGAATAGGATCAGGCGTAGCATTTGCAGCGGTCATAGGGCCGTTGATAGAGGTTCCAATACTTATAAGCTTAGTAAATGTGGCTTTATGGTTCCAAAGGAGATTCTTTATCATGAAGGATGGCGGACAAATTAATTCGGATTAATCACAGATTTTTTTTAAATATTTTTTTATTGATGCTTGTTATTTAAATGAGAGAATAATCTGCGCAGAAAGAAAAAAAGTTCTAAATCAAAGAAAATGGTTGGAATAAGATGCCAATGCCAGGATCGGGCAGTTGAGTGGGAAGGGTCTCAGCTTCGAGAGATCAGATGCGAAAGGTGTGGTAAAATTTTTAAAACCAATAGATTTGTGGATATCTGTTTTAGCTTGAAAAAGAGAGATAGATATGGCTGTTTATCACTCAGCCATGACTCGTTTCCATAACTCATTTTCTAGAAAAATCTTGTAAAACCAAGGCCTATATTAAGGGCTAAAAGAATAAAAGAGGCAATTGAAACAAGATATACAATTTTTTGAGCTCCGCTTTCTGAGGTTATGTAATTTAGAAGCTCTTCAAACATTAATCCGCCGTCTAAAGGTTTCATGGGGAGTAGGTTGAAAGTTCCAATTCCAATGTTTAAGAGATATATCCACCATAACTGGGAGGTTAAAAAAAACAGAAACCAGGGTATTGCTTGTCCGTATGTACCAGAAACACTCTCATTGACCTGCAGGTGCTCCTGTCTTCGTATCCCTATATATGGAAGCGACGAATTCGATGGATTCGCACCAATTTTAACTGTAAAGGTTCCCTTATCACTTTCAAATTTTAAAGTATCACCGGGTTTAGTTTTATTAAATATTTCAGTAAAATCAGTACCATTCTTTATAGGATAACCATTTATGCCCTGGATGATCATTCCTTGTTTTAATATCCCATCAGAAGGGCTGTTTGGAACCACACTGACAATTTCCAAGCCATCTGAATAGAAAACGTTGGGAACAAAAAAACTGGATAATATATAAAAAATTCCAAGAGCAATTCCAGCAAGTCCAAGATTAAATATGGAACCTGCAGCGTAAATTCTAAGTTTTGAAAGCCTCTTAGATTTCTTAATATCATCTTCATTAGGTTCAACAAAAGCTCCCGGTAAAATAGCCAGTAATAGAAGTCCAATTGACTTAATACGTACGCCCTCTACTCTTGCAAGTATTCCGTGTCCAAATTCATGGATTATTATAACTGTTGCAAGTCCAATTATTCCATAACCCAGAGGAATGTATACAGAAGATCCAGTTTCAACACCCGGGATTATAATTGATACGGCAGGGGCCTGAAATACAGTCTCCAGGGATTTTATAAGCATATAAAATAAGAAGACCATGAATATAACGGCAACTGGAATTCCAATATTCATGCTTATCCTCCAGAATCTGCCGTATTTTTTAGCTACGGAATCGATATAACCTCTCATTCTCTTGGTTTTTCTCATCATTAGAGGGCCGTTGATCTCAATTTTTAGTTTTTTCCTAAATATTAATGCAATAACCCAAATTATAAGAAATAAGATAGCATAATACCATAAAGCGTTCATATAATCACCTTTTAAACTTTTAACCTATCATACATTAAAACATCACAGCTTTCTCCTTCATCTATTCCTTCTAAATTTTCCTCAATAATGATGTAGCAATCAGATTTAACCATGGATCTCATGACTCCTGATCCCTTTATCATTTGTGGGTGAACCACTTCGCCTTCTATTTTGCCACGAACATAGTCCATCCTCCCAAGGGTGGATGGGATTTTTTTTGAAGCTATTTTACTGACTGGCACTGGTTTCCAATCTATATTTTGCATTTGCATGAGATATGATCTTATAAAAACATCGAACTGAACCATTGCAGCTACAGGGTAGCCAGAAAGCATGAATACCGGTTTTTTATCAATTATACCAAACGCGAAGGGTTTTCCCGGCCTGATAGATACTCCGTGAATTAGTATTTCTCCCATCTCGCCTACAACATCAACCACCACATCCCCCTTGCTTATGGCAGTACCACCAGTAGTTATAATCACGTCACTTGCTTTCAAAGACCTTTTTAGCTGTTCTTTCATAAGGTTATGGTCATCAATGCAGTGGCTAAGTTCTGGAACCGCAAGACAGCTTTCAACTAAAGATTTTAAAGTGTAATAGTTGGAGTTTATTATCTGGCCACCTTGAAGCCGGGAAGTTGGTTTTACCAGTTCATTTCCAGTGGTTATAACATTTACAACCGGTTTCTTGTATACTCTGATTTTATCATGTCCGGCAGAAGCCATAATAGCAAGATCTTGAGGTCTCAGGAGTTTTCCTGTATTTAAAACCAATTCTCCTTTTTTTATGTCCTCACCTCTGAATGAAATGTTCTCACCAGGGGTTAAAGTAGTTGCCACTTCGAGATCATTGCTTTTCGCATGGGTGTACTCTTCCATCACTACTGCGTTGGCCCCCTCAGGTATGGGGGTGCCAGTTGCAATTTGTACAGCTTCTCCATTTTTTAGATTCACATTAGAAAGTTGACCTGCGCTAATTCGGTCAACAATCTTAAAATAGGCAGGATTTGTTTCTGAAAAACCGAATGTATTCTCAGCTTTTATGGCGTAACCGTCCATAGCAGATTTGTCAAAAGGTGGTGAATCAAGCAGAGATTTCACATTTTCGGCTATCACGCGGTTGTATGCATCCTTCAGCCCTATTTTCTCATTATAAAAACCGATTTCAACATTTTTAATAATCTTTAATGCTTTTTCAACTGACATTAGCTCTGATAAAAACATATTACCTGTTCTCAGCGTTATGATCAATTTTAAGTTTAATTAATTTGGGGTATTCATAAAATATATAAAAGAGCTTTAAATAGTTTCACTTAGGATCATTTTCATGACTATAAAGATGTAAAATATAAACTTTTTTTGCTAATAATTTGGAAATCGTTTAGGAGTGATTTGGAGAAGGATTTGGAGAAGATTTGAATGTTGTTTTGAATTATTTATTGATAGTTATTCAGTTTTAATGATTTTAACAACAATTTTCAGACTATTAAGTCGTTAATTAAAGATAAATCCAGAATCAGTATATTTAAATTCTTTAAATTGAATAGAGTATAATAATAAAATTTTTTAAATGTAGGGGTTGAATTTGCATTCAAACAGTAAAATGATAGAAATAAAGTCATTAACAAAACGTTTTGGAAAAATACTGGCTCTTGACAATCTTAATCTGGATATTGATCAAGGAGAACTTTTAGGGATCATAGGGCCAAACGGCGCTGGAAAAACAACGGCCATAAGAATTATATCTTGCATACTTAAACCAGACAATGGCGAAGTCCTGGTTGATGGACACAGCATCCATAAAGACCAGATCAAGATAAAATCTATGATTGGATATCTTCCAGAAGAACCAAACCTTTACGAACGTTTCAAGGCTTACGATCTTTTGAAATATTTTGGCGAACTTTATGGCGTTCCAAAAGAAAATCTGGAAAACCGTATATATGAACTTCTTGAACTTGTAGGTATGAGTGAACGAGCACAGCACAGAATAAATACTTTTTCTAAAGGTTTACGCCAGAGAATAGGCATTGCAAGAGCGTTGATCCATGATCCTGATATTTTAATATTTGATGAGCCAACCATGGGCCTAGATCCTGCAACCTCAAATTCAATTCGTAACTTCATAAACACACTCCGTGGTAAGAAAACCATAATTTTATGTACCCATTACATGGACGAAGCAGATGCTCTGTGTGATCGTGTGGCGATTTTAAATCATGGAAGGATAGCGGACATGGGCACTCCAGACTACCTTAAATCAAAAATACATGGAGAAACCCTTCTTAAGATAAAAGTTAAACACATTGAAGATGCAAATCTGTCAGAGATCCGCCAATTTAAGTCTGTAGAAAATGTCAATGTTTCAGGAGGAGATATACTGGTATCATTAAATTCAAACCATGAAATTTGTGACATTGTCAACGTTGTCAAAGAAGATGTGATATCACTGAATACCAAAGAACCATCATTAGAAGATGTTTTCATTCAAACTGTGAAATGATTCCTGCATTTTTATTTCTTTCAAAATAGAGGTTTATTATGAAAACACTTACCATAACAAAATGGGAATTTAAGGGCACTATTTCAAGTAGAAAATTTTTAATGATATTTTTTCTACAATTGGCAGTGCTAGTTTTAATGATAATGTTTTTTAACCAGTTTATTGCCAATATTGAATCACAAAAAACTGTTTCTTTATCCCCATCACTTTACGGCTTCGCTTCCATGGATATTATGGATGATAGCAAACTCATTACTCCAAATATCGATCATGAACTACTGGAAATCAGAACATTAGACTACAACGAATCAATAAATAGGTTAAAGAGGGGTGAAATTACTGCATTCGTCATTGTTCCTGGAGATTCCAGAAATAAGATAGATAAAATTCAGGTAATCACCATAAATATTTTGGTGAATTATAATGATCCTAAAAGAAGTGTTGTAATAGAAGAAGTTAATTCTGCAGCCAAACAGGCATCATCTTCCATTTCCAATCAATGGATAGATTCCCTTCTACCGGAAGATAAAACAGCCGAACCTGTTGTAAGTCAAAAAGGAAGAGGAGAGCCTTTACCATTCCAAATTATCAGGAAAGTCATGATAGCAATATTATTATTTTTACCCCTATTTCTTTTTGGAAATATGGTTATAGATAGCGTTGTTGGGGAAAAAGAGAGAAAAACAGGAGAAATCTTGATAGCCATGCCTCTATCTCACACCCACATCATAATTGGAAAGAGCCTGGCAGTGGTGCTAACCATAGCTGTACAGGTCGCAATGTGGATAATAATCCTGATAGCTGCAGGTTTTGAAATCCAAAACCCCATTCTAGTTTATTTGATCATCATTCTCACCGCAGTTCCCATTATTGCTATAACCACCATCATAGCTGCCTATTCAAAAAATTACAAGGAAGCCGGTATCGGTATCAGCTTTGCATATATTGGGATTGTGGGATTTTTGATAGTTCCTGCTCTTGGTTACATTTCAGGGAGATCCACGGTCTCTAACATATCTTCAATGACTCTGGTAATGAGAATTTTCTCTGGTGAAAATGTACCCCTTTTGGAGTTCCTCCTTCCCATTATTTTCATCCTGATTGTTAGTTTAATCTCATTCTGGATCTCCATTAAACTTTTAAGAAGGGATGATGTATTTTTCGGGCCGAGACCCGGTATATTAAGACTTTTAATAGAATTTCTTGGTTTTAAAAAAGTTTACAGGATAAAATGATAAATAGAAAAGTAGATGTAACTAAGCAGACAGTTATAGTTTTAGAAATGAAAGGTAGAATCCTTTTCTAATTCTGGAGGCTGTCTAACAATTAATGTTTTTTTGTTGGGGTCATGTTAAATATTTTTGTTTTTGGAGTTATTTTTTTGATTTTAGGGTGGTTATTTAAGTGGAAAGTTTATATGGGGGTTTGTTCTATTATTGTTTAGTTTTAGTAGTGTAGGGGTTGTTTTCATGGCTTTGAGAGAGGATAAGATGGGGCAATCTTGGTTGTTGCCCCCGGCGGTTAGTGATTTAATACCACAGGATCATATTTGTCAATTGGTTGTTGCTTTAGTGGATGATTTGGATGTAAACGGTGTGGAAAAGAAATACCGGTGTATGCGGGGTAATCCAGCATATTCTCGCCGGATGTTACTAAGATTGGTGATTATGGCATCGGTTGATGGTGTTTGGTCTTCAAGGAAGATTGCAAAGCTAGCAGCGGAGAATGTGGTTTATATGTATCTCACCGGCTCTGATACTCCTGATTTCAGGACCATTTGCAAGTTCAAAATCGAATGCCAGGATTTGATTGAACAGGCTTTTAAAAAGACAGTTAACGTTTCAAAAAAGCTAGGAATTGCTAAACTGGGCCACATATCTATAGACGGTACTAAAATCAAAGCCAACGCCTCCAACAACCACACACTAACCAAGGAAGATGTAAAGAACATCAAAAAGATTATCAAGAAAGGAATAGAGGCAGATGAAGAGGAAGACAAGTTATACGGCGATGAAAGAGGAGACCAACTACCGCCCAAACTCAACACTAAAAAAAAGATCCGTGAAAAAATAAAAGAAATAGAACGTTCAGAGGATAAAAAACTGAAAAGCGTGGCTAAAAAGGTTATCGAACAACACGCATTAGCCGATGCAAAAATAAGAAAAAAATCATCCATAAAATCGACCAGGCAGAACAAGAGCTGGAAAAAAGCGGTCAGAAAGTGGTTAGTCTATCTGACCCTGAAGCACGATTCATGGAGAATAAAAAGAAGTTTAAGGAGTTATCATATAATTTTCAGATAGCTGTGGACCATTATTCATATATAATCCTTGCAAATAGTGTTACTCATGATTGCACAGACCACCATCAATTACAACCGCATGTGGAGCAAACAGAGAAGAACCTGGGCGGTTTGCCGGAAGGAACAAAGTTCAGCGCTGATAACGGCTACCATACTGGCGCTAACCTTCGTTACCTGGAGGAAAAGGGACTCGATGGTTATATTCCCAACCGTAAACAAGCCGGCGAAATGAAAGGCAAAAAGAAGAATAAAAAATATTCAAAGGACAAATTCCAATACGATGCTCTGAAAGATCAATTTACATGCCCACAGGGTGAAATACTCACCCAAAAAGGCGAATATGAATACAAAGGGAATTTAATGTACGCCTATTATGGTGAGAACTGTTCTGCATGCCCCTATCAACTGGAATGCGCTGGTAAAGGCCGTAAAAAGGTAATCACCAGTAACGTGTACGAAGGAGAACTACAAAGAATGGCAGCCAAAATGCAAACACCAGAAGGGAAAGAAGAGTATAAAAAGCGAAATAAAACGGTTGAATGGCCATTCGGGAACATTAAGTATAACCTGAAATTCACGGAGTTTTTAGTGCGAGGATTCGGGAAAGCAGGGACTGTGCAGGACCTGGTGAGCTCAGCACACAACTTGAAGATAATATGGAAAAAAATAAGCCAAAATATAACATCCATATGTAAAATTATATCGTCCACAGGTAAAAATCAAGGATTCAACACCCCAGCAAGATCCATTTAAACCATAAGGACCACACATCGAAAAACTTTAAAATTATTTGAGAGTCAACCTCTCTGGCTTAAAAAATAAATAAAGCTCTGAAAAAAAGATATATAGAGAGGTATTTGATTTCGAAAATATTGAAATCTTGCATAATCTTGTAATTAGTATACTGGGAGTGTATAATTGGTGATTACGGCATTTACGATATTTTTGGCATTTTCACTTTATTAAATCGTGACTTTTTCCTTGTCCAGGCCATATATCAGGAATAATACTAGACCAATGGTTGCTATAAGTCCTATGGCACTATAGGCTACAATTGGCCAGTTTACAATATGGCTGCTGGCAACAGATTCAACGATATTTCCAGAGGCCAGGAAAACCAATACACTGATGCCTATTGCAAAAAAATTCAGAACGTCCATTAACCGGGGGTGAGTAAATCTTAAAATGGACCATGATGAAAAGGCAGCGTAGACCATCGGGAGTAGTGGGGCGATGACCAGCGCCATTACCCATACAGCGGCTGATAGAACAAAAAGCGGGTTTAATCCTCCAAAAAAGTTCCAAATGAGAGAGAATAGGATAATGACGAGGATAATTATAGGATAGCTCAATACAAAAATGGATCCCATCTTGCCAGCCCATAATGTAGTCAGGGAAATAGGGGTGGTTAGTAAGGCTTCAAATCTCCGGACGAGCTTTTCATCACCGAATTTTTCCTGGATAAAAGGGAAACTTACTACCCACATGGCAAAAGGAGGGATGATTATAAAAGTCATCTCCATGAATAATTTTCGTATGGGTTCGGTCTGAGTTGATTGGGTAACGAAAATATATCCCACACCTAAAAAACCTAAAATGTTTAAAAAAATAGCGCTCAGGTAATCTCTGCGTCCCCAGACCTCTTTTACCTCTTTTAAGACCAGGGCTTTCAACTGTGAATTCATGCTTCTCCCTCTTTATCTGCAACTAAGTTGAGATAAACTTCTTCAAGTGAGGAGCCGACTTTCCAAGTATCTAAAATCTTCCTTTCTGTTAGCTCAAAGGCATCAAAATCCTTTTTTGGGTAAAAAGAAATCACCGGCCCCTCCAATTTTATTTTGTAGCCCATATTTTGCAGCTTTCTGGTTAAGGAATCCGCATCGGCTGAAGATTCAAGACGAATGAAAAGTCGTGACTTCCCAAACTGACTTATAACATCTCTTAGAATACCATTAGAGATCAATTTTCCCTTTTTTAGGATAGCAATGTTGGAACAGATTTTCTGTACCTCTTCCAGGTCATGTGAAGAAAAAAAGATGGTTTTACCATTGGCTGCTAACTCTTTCATCATGTTCCTGATAAGATACCTTGATTCTGGGTCAACTCCCACTGTGGGCTCATCCAATACCAGAATGTCGGGATCAGAGACCAAAGCTCTTGCTAGGGCCAATCTCTTGCGCATTCCATGTGAATATTTGGCAACTTGAACATCAGCCCATTCAGACAATTCCACCGAATCAATGACGTTTTTTGCCAGTTCCCCTGCTCTTTGACCATCTATACCATATAGCTCCGCCCAGTAAACTATGTTCTTCAAACCAGTTAATTTTTCATATAAACCATCGAATTCTAACATGGATCCAACATGCCTTCTCGTATCCAGAGCTTTGACGTCTTCAGGATAAGGATCTTCTCCCCACACCCTAACCTTTCCTGAAGATGGCCTAATTAGTCCTAATATAAGTTTAATGGTGGTGGTCTTCCCAGAGCCGTTTGGGCCTAAATAGCCAAAGATCTGGCCCTTTTCAACTTCGAGGGAAATCCCCTTCAAAGCTTCGAAAGTTCCGTAACACCGGTGAATTTCATTCAGATCTATGAGAACTTCGGCCAACTTTTTTTGCCCCCTCTAAAATTGATATTAATTCAGGATTTCTTCCCCAAGAGCATTTCTCTCCAATTTCATGATACTTTTGAAGTCCCCTTGCCAAACAGCGCTGGCAGAACCACAAATGTTCACATTCACCACATATTTCTGGCCTTGGATCTTCTAGTTCAATTAAAAGTGAGGAAAGATTTCTCGAAAATATTGTATCTAAGTCTTCGTAATAAACATTTCCCAAAGAAAGATCATTGGGATTAGACATGGGACACATCTTTACTTCTCCATTAGGAGTAAGACACACAGTTCTGCTAGCTGCTCCACAGTTGAGTTTATTTTCCATTTTTTCTTCACCAATTATCGGAAGGTACTCAGGATTTTCAAATAAAAAGTCACCAAATTCTTTTTTAGTAATCTCCACTTGTTCAATTAGTTGATCCATATCTTCTGGGGAAAAAATAAGCTCAGAAGATTTTCCACGACCCATTGGAACTACAGTAGAGAGTATCATCGACGTAGCCCCTAATTTTTTAGCTAAATCTACTGTGAAAAAAATCTGGTCAACGTTCATAGGTGTTAAGGTCATAGCGGCCCTAATTACAAATTCTTTTTTGCTTAACATTTCAATAGCCTTCTTGGCATTTTCAAATGCTCCTTTCTGGCCACAGAACCAATCAACGTATTTGGGATTATCTCCATTTAGATCAACTTGGAAAGATAATCTATTCTTATACTTACTGAATAGTGTTATATGGTCTTGATTAAGTAAATAACCATTAGTATTAACCCCCACCAAAGGGAATTGCTTTAAACAATGCTCCATTATAGAAAGGAAATCAGGATGCATTAAAGGTTCTCCGCCTGTTAATTCAATTATCAAAACTCCAAGACGTTTTAAACCGTTTAATATTTCAAATAATTTATTTTTTTTCCAAAATTCATCATTTTCGGGCCCACTGTTGATATAACAGTGCCTACAAGAAAAGTTGCACTTATAAGTAAGTTCAATGGAAGCATGCGTAGGGGTTGGAATCTCCCAATTTCCTGTAGTTTGAAAATCTATAGATTTTGGTTTATCTAATATATTTACAAATGACCTAGACGCATCTAAATAGGATTTAATTGTTTTAAGTGTGGATTTATAATCTTCTTTGTAGTGAAAAGCAAGTTTTCTAGCGATTTGTTCTAAACTGGTCTTACCATCACATTTATCAAGTATTCTTGCTGCATCTTCATTTATTACATGACCAGTATCGTTACTTCCAAAGGTGAAGGGATAAACATATCCATATTTTGGCCCTTTATGTAACTTATATCCCTCTTTTAATACGGGAAATGTTTTGTTATTTAATGACATCTAATATCGCCTCATCTTTTAAAAAATCCCCCAGGATCCAATGATATCCCGGGAGATCTAGTTTTAATTTGTTGCTACACCTTCAATGATACTGGCTTTTTAGTACAGCAAGCGCCGTTAAAAAGGCAAGCATAGGACTGACTGTACACCCTATGCAAACTAAACAGCCACCACATACTGGGCTTTTGCCTACTGTTGCAGGATTCATCTGGTTCACCTCCTAATACTTCATTACTATTTTATTACATTTGTTATTAATAAATGTTGTTTAAGTAGTAATATTGTAGTATTCAAAGTCATTACCAACTTAATTTTGAATTATCCGAATTTATAACCAATTAAAAAAGTATTTTAAAATTATTACTTGTTTTTATAGTTTTAAACTCTTGATATTAAAGCTATAAATTCATATTGATGGTTTAAATAGATTGATTCATAAAATTAAAATTATAACTGTGAAATTAATCCTACCAAAAATTATTATTCAAATAACAATTCAAAAGACCCTATTTGATTAATTAGCCATTAAATAGGTTTAATGATTTCCTGTTCTAATCTTCGTCTACTTTTGAGAGAATATATTTAATATTTTCAACTGATTCATACAGTTTTTCCAGATCTTCATCATCCAAGGAGCAAACGTTCTCTTTTACCTCCTTAATTTCATTTTTTCGCCATTCGCTAAAACATTCATTCCCTTTATCTGTGATGACGATTTTAATCACTCTTCGATCATTTAAATCCGGCGCTCGCCTGATCATTCCCTTTTCAACAAGTTTATCGGCCAAATAGGTCATATTCTGCTTTTTTATGCATAGTAATTTCCCAATTTCTGACATGGATAGTTCCCCACATTTTTTTAATAATCCTAATGTTTGATAGTGTGAAAATGGTAGTTTCGTGCGTTTTTTAAAATTTTTATTCTTAAAAAGTTTTTTTAGGAAAAACGGATAATAAAACAAAAATAGATTATCCGTTATTTCGCCTAACCTTTTATCATCCACTTGAAACACCTACATAATTCAATCGTATGTACATATCTATTATAAATAATAATTTATAGTAATGATATGTTACTATTATAATCAAGGATACGAACAAAGCATTTATATATTACTAATCAAATTTTATATATTACCGCTTAACTGAAAAGATGTAAAAAATTGTCAATGTTATAGATTCGGTTAAAAGAATATAACATTGGGAAGGAGATAAAAAAATGGGCCTTTACAAACTATCATTCAAAAATCTTCGGCGAAGAAAGCTTAGAAGCATATTGACCATGTTAGGAATAGTAATAGGCGTAACCACATTAGTGCTCCTAGTGGGTTTAGGGGCAGGAATGACCTCCTCCATCAAAGAACAGACGGAATCTATGATGGGAGATGTTATTATAACAAAGAGCGGTTCTGGTGAAATGGCAGCAATGGGGCCGGTTGGCACCATGCAAAACCAAATGGACCCAGACACAGTTTCTAAGATAAAAAATAATTCACTACTTTTTGATATTAAAGAATATGTCACCTTCATAGATGTTGTAAATGGAATGACCGTTGTTGTTGAGGGAACAAACGACTGGCAACAGGTAAAGATGAAAAATGGAACTGCAGGAGTAGTTATCGATGAAGAAGTTGCAAATCAACTTGGACTTAAAGTAGGAAGCAAATTCAAACTAAAAGACCAGGAATTTACTGTTACAGGAATAGCAGCTAATACTGGAGGGATGATTTATATTGAAATTGATAAAGTACGTAATATGACTGAAAATAAGATATCCACTATTTCAGCCCGAACAAGAGGAGATCCAAAATTAGTGAGCAAAGAAATTGAAAACCAAATAAGTGGTGTAGACGTCCTAACCAAGTCAGACATTGCAGAAGAAGTAGACAAATTAACTAGTCAAATGCTACTGTTTATAGGGGGAATAGCAAGCATAGGCTTGATTGTTGGAGTAATCAGCATTGTAAATACTATGTTAATCAGTGTTATGGAGAGAACAAGAGAAATTGGAATATTAAAGGCCATTGGATTTACAAATAGAGAAATACTGGGAAGCACACTTATGGAAGCAGGTCTTTTAGGATTTATAGGGTCCATAGTAGGTGTGATCATTGGTGCGATTGGAATTGTGTTATTATCCAATACTTTTGGCATTGAAAATGTCTCCAATCTACTGCCTTTATGGTTAATATTGGGCGTGATTGGTGGCGCTACATTTTTAAGCATTTTAGCAGGCTTATATCCTGCATGGCGTGCTTCAAGATTAAATGTGGTGGAGGCGTTAAGAAATGAATGATAACACCATTTTGGAATTTCAGGATGTCTGGAAGATCTATAAAATGGGTGACGAAGAAATCCATGCATTGGCGGGTGTTAATATATCAATCGAGAAAGATTCCTTTACAGCAATAATGGGTCCATCTGGTTCAGGAAAATCAACATTACTTCATGTTGCAGGCATACTGGACATGCCCACAAAGGGAAATGTTTTAATTAAAAAGAAAAAAACAAGTGATCTATCACAAAAAGAGCAATCTTTATTGAGAAGAAAAGAAATAGGCTTCGTTTTTCAGCGACTGAATCTTCTACCGCAATTAAGTGTGCTTGAAAATGTGATGCTCCCCATGTTTTCTCCTTATACTCGTAAGGCAAAAGAAATTCTGAAGAATATGGGACTTGGTGACAAATATAACAGATTACCTGGACAACTGTCTGGTGGAGAACAACAGAGGGTTGCAATTGCCAGAGCACTTATAAATCACCCTTCTTTGATATTGGCAGATGAACCTACAGGTGAACTTGACACCAATAACACAAAAATTATAATGAAACAACTTAAGAAGTTGAACGAGCAGGGACTAACTATTATAATAGTCACTCACAATCAAATAGCTGCAGAATTTGTGAATAATGTCATAGAGATGAGAGATGGTAATATAATATGAAAATAATGGCCCTGGCTCGGAAGGAAGCTCGAGATATACTGACCAACAGAATATATCTTCTAGTAGTTGTTGTACAGGTTTTTATAGTCCTAGGAGCATTTGGACTAGGTTATGTAAGTTCGGTTGCAAATGATCCAGACCTTCTAGATCAGTGGAAATTTAGCTCTTCACTTAAGGTGGGCGTATCAGAGGAACTTAAAGGGTCAGATTTTGCCCAAGCTCTGGAAGAGAAGAATTTAAATCTTATTTACTATAGAAATATTTCAGAAGCAAGAAATCTAGTTGGTACACAGCTTATTGCAGTTGTAGAAGTTTCCCCACCACCAAAGGAAGATATATCCGTTGAAATTGACAACGCAAATATTTTTTTTCCGGTTGTTTCCCAGAAAATAAATGATGCCATAAATAAATATAATCTGGAGAAAAAGCTTAAAGCAGGCGGATTAAGCAAAACAGATATTCAAAAAATTGAAAATCCATTAGTTCTAAATGAAAAAAACGTTAATAAGGAGAATGAGGTCAAGTTGGCTCTTGATAATTCCTATTTCGTTGAGATCATGTATGGCTTCATAGTTCCATTCATTCTTCTTCTGCCATTTTTCCTGGCTAGTAACATTGTAACTGATAGCATAGTGGGAGAACGAGAGAGAAAGACCTTTGAAGTTCTATTAATGACCCCTCTCTCTGGATCTATGGTGATAATTGGAAAGATAATACCCATTCTATCCTTTTCATTAATTCAGAGCATAGCATGGATAGTCTTGCTTGATCTCCTAAAAGTTCCTATCTTTAATCCCTTTTTACTACTTATTTTACTTTTTTTTGTTGGATTAGGTTTTATTGGTGCCGGTGTTCTTATATCAATGTTTGTTGACAGCACTAAGGAGGCAAATTCAGCGATAACCCTGTTTTTAGTCTTTGTAACCTTTATTTTTTTCCTACCGCTTTTTATAAAGCTGCCATTTCTTCAGGGGATTTTAAATATCATTCCAACAATTTTAATGGTTAAATTATCGTCGACTCCAAATATTCAGCCGTATATCATTCTCTATTTCATGCCAAGTATTACCCTATCTATAATGATATTCACATTCACTGTCAAGTATTTTAACCATGAAAGAACCATCAGACTTTAATTTTTAGCTGATAAAACTAATATAATTGAAAATATTAAAGATTTAAAAAAAAGAATAAAAGTTCCATGTAACGAAAAATCCACTGCATTTACCATCTAATACATTGATCATCTGGTTTAAAAATTGGTTTTCCTTCATTTTTGTTGATACTCTAATTATGGTTCTATCTGCCCTTTTTTCAATGCTTAAAACATCGTATCCTCTTAAATCTATTTCTTTAGCTGGTTCTATAACTGTTATTTCATAAAAATCAGTATTAGTTCCAAGTATCCCCAAGGAAAACCTCACTAAAATAAGTATAATTATTATAATCGATGGCGTAATTAGCTGTCGAGGGGAAAACGGCTCTTTAAGCGCATAAATACCTAAAAGACCTGATAATCCAATTAGAGCCGGTGTTGAGAACAGTCCTCCATCTAATATTCCAATAAAAGACATTGTTAATGCAAATATGAGTATTAATTTGTTTCCATTCCTTCGATCATTCAGGGATATGAGACCAGTTAAATAAATAATGGGTAAAGCAATGAAAATAAGAAATGCCACTGGAGAAACGAAATGTGAAAGTGAAGATCCAGTGTAAATATGTGATGGAACCCATATCCCAAAATAACTGATAAAACTGCCTGATGCAGATTTTAGAATATGGCTGTGGGTTATACTGGTGGTGGTTACATTGGGGCTTAGAGAGGCAAAGGTGGTAAATATAGAAACTCCAAATTTTACCCTGATCCAAATTTCTAGTATCATTCCAACAATATATACAAATAAAATCAGTAATATGGCTGTTTTGAGATATTTACGTCCACTTGCTTTAAATATGGGGTTGATAGTTACCAATTTTTTCATTATCTTTCCATTGAAGTTAAATAGGGGATATATCAGCAAAATACTTCCCATTATCATTAAAAATAGAACGGATTTTCCTTCAGATGAACCTTCCAAGAAAGGATAGGTGAGTATCAGCATTATTTTATCTAAATAATCAGTCACGAATAGAAAGATTGCAAATAGGATAAAAAAAATTCCCAGTAGATTCAAACGGTTTAAATGCAACATATCTCTCCTTAGAATATTTATGGCGCCATTAACAAATTTCTAAAATTCAAATTAATTTCAAACTTTCAATTTTTTATCTTTTATCAACGTAATATATATGGTTCATTATTTTACAGTCTACTTAGCAATGATATGAGGAGTCATAGAGGCTCAAAAAAAGAATTTAATTAATATTTATTTAATCATATTTTTCTTCTTGGAAACTTATCTTAAATTTAGTTCCACCGTTGCTGCACATTTCAATTGAACCATCAATTTGGTTTGTTAAGCTGTTAACCAATTGTAATCCTAGAGATTTCGTTTCTCGGAAATCTAAACCGTTAGGAAAGCCCACACCATTATCACTGACTTCGAGGACAAAAGTACCATCTGTCAGCAAAAATTCAACATTTATTTCGCCCTTTTTTCCATATGGGAAGGCGTATTTGATGCAATTTGATATCAACTCATTCACAATTAAACCCAAAGGTATGGTTGTATTTATGTCTAGATCATGATCTTCAACCTGAAGATTCAATTTTATATTACCGTTATCAGATAAATAAGTTTTAAAAATATCTGATGCCAGTTTTTGGATGTATTCACTGAAATTGATACTTTTTAGATCATCAGAACCGTATAATTTTTCATGAATCAACGCCATGGACTGGGCACGGGTTTGACTTTTTTTGAAAACTTCCAGGGTCTCTTCATCCTCTATATATTGTGATTGAAGATTAAGCAGGCTGGATATAATCATCAGATTATTTTTAACACGATGATGTATTTCCTTTAAAAGTATCTCTTTTTCTGCTAAAGCTTTTTTGAGATCTTCTTCAGCTTTTTTTTCTGCTGTAATATCTCTTGTCATGACAGATATAATATC
>Ga0194111_10001241_pt1 | contig 31483 bp, 30 predicted proteins | sample TA2KigC300mmetaG_FD_146194 | JGI IMG/M metagenome (GOLD analysis project Ga0194111, IMG submission 146194) | Freshwater microbial communities from Lake Tanganyika, Tanzania - TA2015033 Kigoma Deep Cast 300m | ecosystem: Environmental > Aquatic > Freshwater > Lake | place: Tanzania: Lake... | reverse complement strand
CGCTAACGTGGATTTCCCGTGGTCAATGTGCGCAATAATGCAAAAATTCCTGATATTTGATTTTTTATCTTCCAATGCTTTTTTAAATAAAAAAGTGGACTCTAAAATGAAGGTGCTCTTCCCTCCAGTTTAGATTCCACTTCTTTCAGAACCGTAGCAAAAATTGTCTATTTGCCTTTGCTCTTCCTCTCTGCCTTTATGTTCTGTATGTCCTTGCGGATTTCTGCTGCTACTTTTCTGATTTCGTTTAATTGTTTCCTTAATCTCGAACCTGCTGCATTCTGTTCTTTCGTGTAAAACTTTTCGATGTCCGTCTTCATTTCTTCTAACTTTTGTTGAATAAGATTGAATTTTTCCATTTCTTCCTTTCCTTTTTTAAATTTATAAAAAATCAGTTTATATATGGTATCGAGAATATTATGTTGTATCCCCATACCAGAAAAGCTAATCCTGCTATCAATATTATGGAAATTATCGTTATCTTTAACCAGGGTTTCATATCGTAATCTCTGAATATTCCCCATAATCCGTTGAATCCGTGGTATATTCCTAAAGTGACAAATGTTAAATCTATTATCCTGTACCATGAGAACTGCATACGGTATAATACTGCTTCGTATGTTTTTCCCGATTCGGGCTGATAATGCATTAATATGTAATGCCCTATCATAAACACTACAAGTGCTAAACCCGTAATCCTTTGAAAAACCCAGCTTTTTGCTCCTGTCTCTTTCGACGCTTTGTATTTGTACATATGTTTATCTGAATAATTTGAAAATTTCATGTGAAAACATTACAAATCCCATTGCTAAAAATAAAACAATACCTACAATCCAGGTTAATTTGTATAATTTCTTGTGGTATCTTGCACCGTCCGCCCAATCTACAAGTACAATCCTTATGCCGTTTAAAGAGTGAAATAATACTATTGCAAATAATAACCACTCGATAACTGAAAAAACCGGCGTGCTGTACATTGCCATCTTATGTTCAAATGCCTCTTTCCCTGAAGTTAACGGACTTAAAGACCATATATGCATAAAAATGTATAAAAGTAAGGCAATACCTGATATTCTGTGATATATCCACGCCCAGCTTCCCGAATCTTTGTAATAAGAAAGGTTTTCTTTTATCCAGTTTTTTTGCTCGAAAAACTTAATCTTCTTTTCTTCCATATTGATATTTTATGAAAATTATAAAAAATGTTTAAAAATAACAATTAATTAAATTATCTTATTTGTTTTATAAAAATTAAGTAAAATGGAAAAAAGTTGAAAATTTCTTGCATTTTAAAATTTATCTAAAAATCTTTTAAATAAACTGCAGTTATAACTATATTAAATGAATTCTTTATTTTTAGTTAGTGAAATTTAATTCGTTTTTTTACTCATTTGACTTCATATTTTTTCCGTATTTTGTTAACTTTGAATAACAGTTAATTAAATTTCGTTTTTTCATGCTTACACCAAATTATATTAAAAATCTGAAACCTTACGTTCCGGGAAAACCTATCGAAGAACTGCAGAGAGAATTTAATATCGAACGTATCTATAAAATCGCATCTAATGAAAATTCTCTCGGTCCGTCTCCTAAAGCAGTTGAAGCAATGATTAATTATATGTCGGAATCCCATAGATATCCCGAAGTCGGTGCTTTCGATCTGAGAAATAAAATTTCCAAAAAATTTAATTTAAAAATAGAAAATATTGCAGTGGGTAACGGTAGTGAGGGAATTATGGCTAACGCACTGAGAAGTTTCTTGTGCGATGGAGAGGAAATTATTTCATCTGAATCGACTTTTATTGGTTTTCAGGTACTCGCCAGGGGAAGAGCAAATAAATATGTCGAAGTACCGATGCTGCCCGGTAAATATAAATTCGATTTGGACGGGATTCTTAATGCAGTGAATTCTAATACTAAAATAATTTATCTTTGCAATCCGAATAATCCTACAGGTACAATATTTACTAAAAAAGAATTTGAAGAATTTATTAAAAAGATTCCCGAAAATATCCTTGTTATGATTGACGAAGCGTATTTCGAATATGCTACTATGTATCCCGAATATCCCGATTCCCTTTTCTATCGGTTCGATAATGTGATTACATTAAGAACTTTTTCAAAAATATATGGTATAGCCGGTATCCGACTCGGATACGGATTTGCGAGGAATGAAATAGTGGAAACTATTATGAAAGTAAAACTTCCTTTTGAACCGAGTATTATCGCTCAGGCTGCCGGAATTGCAGCCCTCGATGACGATGACTTTGTAAAAATGTCGCTCGAAATGAATAGGGAAGGATATAATTTCTTGACTTCGGAACTGAGTAATCTTAATATTAAATGGATTCCTTCCTATGCAAATTTCATTATGATTGATATGGGAAAAGAAGAATATGTCGTTAAATTGAATGATTATATGCTGAAAAACGGAATCATTATTAGACCCCTGAAAGCATTCGGACTGCCTCATTGCATTAGAGTAACAATCGGTACACCGGAAGAAAATAATGCATTCGTCGATTATTTGAGAAAATACCTGAAGAAATGAAATTTTTTTTTGCGTTGAAACTGAATGTAAATAAATCTGTTTCTTAATTTATACCCTTTCCTTTGCATACCCTGCATACCCTGTCCCTCTTTTTATCGACGTACGGATAATACCTGCCTCCCGAACCGAATTCGTTTAAATCAAATGCTCTGAAAGTCCATATATTCAAACCGTAAATTACTTCCTCTTTTCCTGTCCCGCTGCAGTATTTGCACGTATCGATCTTGCTTGTGTGTTTGTCACCGTCATCTTTGTATAAAAAAATTAAATACCCGTTTATATCGTATGCAAAATCTGTATTGTATATTGCATTTTTTCCCTGCAATGAATTGTGTGTGAAAATAAAGAAAAAAATGATGTTAATTATTATGACATTTTTCATTATATAATTAATGCAATTATTTTTCACATCAATATTATACGTCTGTTGTCTGCTCTTTGGCTTTTGATATTTGTTTATCAGCGTATTCTCTTCCTGCTTTTAAAGAGTTAATATTGGCATTAACTACTTCTTCACCTTTCCTGCCGAATAATAATTTTATCGCATATTCGAGTTTTTCAAAATCAATGTCTAAATACGGCGATGCTGCACCGAGTACTACCATGTTGGCGGATTTTGGTGATTTTAATCTGACCGCTATTTCATCTGCATCTAAATAAATTTTTTGCGGTAATGATTCTATCTCCGATATAATGCTTTCTAATGATGGATAATTCGATATGTTTATAAATGGTTTTGTGTTTGTTATCAGCCAGCCGTCTTCTGAAAGCATAGGTAAATATCTTAATGATTCCATAGGCTCTACCGATATTATCATGTCCGCTCTGCCTCTCGGTATTAAATCGGAAAAAATCTCTTTGTCCGATAACCTCAAATGAGATTGAACGTCTCCGCCTCTCTGACTCATACCGTGAACTTCTGCCTGCTTTAAATATAACCCTGATTCTACTGCTGCTAATCCTATTGCCGCAGCAATGGATAAAATTCCCTGACCTCCCACACCTGCAAGTATAATGTCTTTTTTCATAATTATTTGCTTTTTGATTTTTCTCTGAATTTCTGGCTCTGCGTTACTATGCATTCCCTGCGCGGTATTATTACCGAAACTCCGTCGTAGTTTAATTCTTCCTTGATTATTTTTACGTTCTCTTCATGATTTCGCTTTAATGGATTTATGATTTTTATATGCTCGGACTCTACGCCTATTCCTTTGCAAATGTCTTCGAGCCTTCCTGATGCTGCTGACGGCTGTCCGCCTGTCATCGCCGTTGTTTCGTTGTCTAATATGAATACCGTTATGTTCGATTTGTCTTTGACTGCATCTAATAATCCCGCTATACCTGAATGTGTGAACGTCGAATCGCCGATTACTGCTACCGAAGGCACTATCCCTGCCTCGTATGCTCCCTTTGCCATCGTTATGGATGCACCCATGTCTACACAGGAATTTATCATTTCATAAGGAGGCAGCGCGGATAATGTATAACACCCTATGTCCGAAAATACCCTGTCCTTGCCGTATTCTGATATTGCTTCTTTAAGTGCCAAAACAGAATCTGTGTGTGGACAACCTATGCATAATGACGGAGGTCTCGGAGTTACAACAGACGGAATTTCTCTACCGTCCTTGGCTTTCATTCCGAGTAACCTTGCGACTGAATTTGGATTCAACTCTCCGTCTCTCGGCAGCCCGCCGTCCATCCTGCCCGATATCTTCTTTCCGTTGTCTAATATGCCTCTCAATAACTCTTCTACTACGGGAAAACCTTCTTCGATTACGTAAATTGTATCGCATTCATCGTATAATTTCTTTATCATTTTAACCGGAACGGGATATTGAGAAATCTTTAACAACGGATAGGGGAGTTTTGTATCCTGAAAATTTTCCATTAAATAATTGTATGCTATTCCTGTCGTGATTATTCCTTTTGTTTTGTCTTCTCCTTCATAATATTTGTTGAATGGCGAATTCTCCGATTCTTCTTCGAAATATTTCTGTTTGTTTAATAAATCTTTGTATTGTTTTCGGGCTATTGAAGGCAAAAGAACAAACTGCCTTAAATTTGCCGGCTGTTTGATGTTGTTTTGCTGCTTTGATTCGTTTCTCGTTACACCTGCCCTCGAATGAGCCAACCTTGTCGTGATTCTTATTAATACCGGAATACCGTATTTCTCGCTGAAGTCGAAACCGTAAAATACCATATCATAAGCTTCTTGTTGATTTGATGGCTCTAATATCGGAATGAAAGCAAATTTGCCGAAAAATCTTGAATCCTGCTCATTCTGAGATGAATGCATCGAAGGGTCGTCTGCTGCTACAATGATAAATCCGCCGTTTGCCCCGGTTATTGCACTGTTAATGAACGGGTCTGCCGCTACGTTTAAACCTACATGCTTCATGCAGGTCATCGCTCTCTTGCCTGCGTATGACATACCAAGTGCTGCTTCCATTGCCGTCTTTTCATTGGCTGTCCAGCATGCTTTTATCCCTCGCTCTTTTGCCTCTCGTGATGAAATTACATATTCAGTAATCTCGGTCGAAGGTGTGCCGGGATATGCAAAGATTCCCGACATTCCGGCGTCTATTCCCCCCTGCGCTATCGCTTCGTCGCCTAATAATAATACTTTTTGCATAATTTTATTTTTTTTGTGTTTTTTAAAATATAAAAAAAAATTCCGAATATTCAGTCATTAATTATTGTACTAAATTTGTAATCCGTTGTTGTTAACTTTGTGAAATGGAACCAATAAGCATTATACTTAGTGCGCTGATGATTATGCTTCTGCGTATTACCGACGTTTCACTCGGAACAATGAGAGTACTCTTTACCGTTCAGGGGAAAAAGTGGATTGCCGGAACTGTCGGATTTATCGAAGTTACTATCTGGATTTTTGCTATTAGACATATTATGCTGAATCTGGATAATATATGGAATGTCTTCGGATATTCCGGCGGATTTGCAATAGGAACTATCCTTGGTATTTCTGTGGAACAAAAAATCGGCTCGGGATTTGTTCAGCTGTATGTCATATCAATGTATTTTACCGATAAAATTGCGGATAAATTAAGGGAAAATCATATCGGGATTACTATTCTTCCCGGAGAAGGTACGAGAGGAGGCGTCGCGGTATTGTATATTATGGTTACAAGAAAAAGACAAAAAGAAGTTATTAAATTGGTCGAAGAAATTGACCCTAATGCCGTAATCTCTATTCAATCGGCTGTTATGTATAGAGGGTATATACATACACGTAAATAACTAACTAATGTCACCCTTTATTGGTCTTATCTGAAGTTGCTCTATTACAACCTTTTTCGGCTGCGCTGCAATCTGGCATATTAATCGGGCTATGTCTTTCGGTGTCATCATTCTGTTGTGGTAACGCTGCCTCGAACGTGCATCCCACATCGGTGTTTCAACCGGTCCCGGTATTACATTCGTTACCTTTATATTGAATTTTTTTACTTCCTCACGAAGTGAATTTGACATTGCTATTAATCCCGCTTTGGATGCGGAATATACTGAACTCAACGGAAATGTCGTGTTGGCTGCTGTGGATGATATGTTTATGATGTGCCCGCTCCTGCTCTTTATCATCATCGGTAAAACAGCTTTTGTGCATAAAAATGCTCCCCTTAAATTTGTGTTAATTATAGTGTCGAAATCTAATGCCTTCGTTTCTAATAATGTTCTGAATATCGTTACACCGGCGTTGTTGATTAGTATATCGATTTTTCCGTATCGCTCCCTTATCCGCTTGACTACCGAATGTACACTCCTCTCGGAAGCTACATTGCATACAAATGCACTCGCTTCTTTTTCGGCGAATTTTATCTCGCTGACTAAATTTACTAACCTCGACTTCCTTCGACCTGTCGCTACTACTATGTATCCCGCTTTTGAAAACTCTATGGCAGTTTCCTTTCCTATTCCGGTCGATGCTCCGGTTATCCATACAACACGACTTTTTTTGTTGAATTTCATATTTTTGATGTTTTGTTTTTTGTTTTTACATCAGCATCCCGCCGTCTATTGTTATTACCTGTCCGGTTATATATCCCGCTCTGTCCGAAGATAAAAATACTACCAGGTCTGCTATCTCCGACGGATTGCAAGGCCTCTTTAAAGGTATAATGTCTAAAAATGATTTTTTCTGCTCTTCGGTTAATGCATCCGTCATTTCGGTTTGTACAAATCCCGGCGCTACTGCGTTTACGTTTATGTTTCTTGATGCAAATTCTTTTGCGGTCGATTTTGTTAATCCGATTAATCCCGCCTTTGATGCCGAATAGTTAGATTGACCTGCATTACCCATTATCCCCGATACTGAACTTAAATTTACTATCTTTCCGTATCTCTGTTTTGCCATGTATTTAAATACTGCCTTTGTTAGATTAAATGCTCCTTTTAAATTTACGCTTAATACCGTGTCCCAGTCTTCTTCGGACATGCGCATCACTAACTTGTCACGTGTTATGCCTGCATTGTTAATTAGTATGTCTATTTTGTTTGTCTCCGTGATTATCTCATCTACTGCTTTCTGTACACTTTCGTAATGTGAGACATTTATTATTTTTCTTATTACCCTTCCGCCTTTTTCTGTTATTTCCTGTTCCGTTATGTGGAAATCATCCGGGAATGATATATCCGTAGCTATGACTGTCGCTCCTTCTTCCGAAAATGCCTTCAATATTGCTCTCCCTATTCCTCTTCCGCTGCCGGTTATTAACGCCGTTTTGCCTGTTAGTAATTTTTCCATTTTATTTTTTCTTGTAATTTTTTGTGTAATATTCGTTTATTAAATTGTAACCTTCTTCTCCGATTACGTACCTTATCTCCTCACGCATCGCTTCAAAAACAGTGTTTGTGTGATTCTCTGTTTTGTGTAACCCGCAGTAATCCAGGTTTTTCGAATGCTCGGTGTCGTATGTTAATGTGTTGTTTTCTATCGTTAAAGGATAAAATATGCAGTAATTAGGCTTCAATTTCCATTTGTGATAATTCTTTCTTACTGATAATATCTGAAGTATACAATATTCATCTTTATTCTTGAATACGCATCGTTCTTTTCCGCCTGTACTGTATACGCACGTGCTTTTGGCTCGCCCGGAAGGGAAGTCGGTGTCTGTTATTGTTTCGTCTTCAAACCAATCCGATGAATCCCTTAACATCCCATCATGCATTAAATCTGTAATATCGCTCTCGTGCTTTAATATTTTATCGATGAATCCTGTATCGATGTATACTCCTGAATCACAACACTCCCCGCCGCATTTCGAAATGTCACAGTACGGAACGAATCCCTGTGTGAAAATTATTTCGTCAATCTTTATTGACTTGGAATTTGGAAATCGTAAACTGCCGCCGGTTAAATTAATCTGTTCCTTGCTCGGAATTGATTCTGTTTGTATCTCTTCTTTCATTTGTTTCTGCGATTCGTTGGAGTTCGTTTAAATATTATATTTTTCTTGAATTATAAATTCTCGATGTCGGTTGCAGATGATATGTTGTAAACCTCTGCATCTTGATTAATCTTCTTGATTAATCCTGTTAAAACTTTTCCCGAACCGATTTCGTAAAATTTTGTTACACCGTCTTTAATCATGTTACGTATGAGTAACTCCCACCTTACAGGCGATACGAGCTGTTTCGATAACGCTCCCTTAATCTTTTCACTGCTTGTTATCGGATTGCCGTCAACGTTTGTGTATATGGGTATTGCTGAATCTTTGAATTCTGTGTTCGATAAAGCAACCCTTAATTCGTGGTCGGATGTTCTCATTAACTCTGAATGAAATGCTCCGCTTACTTCAAGCTTTTTTGCAAGCTTGCATTTGTATGGCTCTTCTTTCGAAATCCTTATCGCTTCCTCTACTCCCGGTATATCACCCGATATTACAATCTGACCGGGACAATTGTAATTAGCTGGCTGTACAATTCCTTTTTCTGATGCCTTCCGGCAAATTTCTGCTACTGCACTCTCGCTTAATCCTATTAATGCTGCCATCGTACCGCTTTGTATCGTACCTGAATTTTTCATCAACTCGCCGCGTTTCTTTACAAGTTCTAATCCGTTTTCGAATCCTATACTATTTGCGTATGCATTTGCCGTGTATTCTCCAAGTGAATGTCCTGCAGTGCAATCGGCTTTTATTCTGTCTCCTGTTAATTTTGTTAGAATATATGAATGTACGAATAATGCTGGCTGTGTGATATTTGTTTCTTTTAACTTTTCTGTCGGTCCATCGAAAGATATTTCACTTAATGAGAAACCCATTATTTCATCTGCTGATTTGTAATATTCCTTTGCTGATTCGTATTTTTCGAATAAATCTTTTCCCATACCTGTTGACTGTGAACCCTGACCGGGAAAAACAAATGCAATTTTTGTCATACGTTTTTTTATTTTATGATTTATCAATTTACTTAAAACGTTTATTTAAATCAATTTAAGAATTATTTAACAAATATTTAAATTTTTATTTATTGCAGAAATTACTAAATTAGAACCTTATAAATATTTTATTGAAATTTACAAGCAGAGATATAACTTTTCCTAACCAGCTGTCAATATTAAGAATAATTTTGGCTCCTGTTTTTCTTCTCTTGTATCTCTCGGATAATCCGCTTTATAAAAAACTATCGGTAATTGTCTATGTTATAGCTGCTCTGACAGATTGGTACGATGGCTGGTATGCAAGAAAATATAAAATGACTACAAAAGTTGGCGTGTTCCTCGATCCGCTTGCCGATAAAATCTTGACTTCTTCTGCTTTTTTGCTGTTCAGTATTATTAAAATTATGGACTGGTGGATGCTTGCTATTATTATTTTCAGGGATATTATAGTTACTTTGTTGAGGTCTTATGACGAATACAAAGGTAAAACTTTGAAAACTTCTTATATCGCTAAAACTAAAACATTCCTGCAGATGACTTATATATTCGTCGTACTGGGTTTACTGTTTATTCTTAGCTTTGAAGTTTCGCAAAATATTTACAATTCAATAAATTCTTTTCTTTTTTCAAAATTGAATTATGTATTGCTGCTTATTATTAGTGCAATTACACTTCTGTCGGGTGTTTTGTACTTTTTCGAAAATAAATCGGTAAATGAAATTAATAAAAAAACCAAAAATTGAAAACCCGGATGTAAGGGTTGATTTTTTCAGCAGGATGTTCTCGAGCGGATTGTTTATAGGATATGTACCTTTTGCAAGCGGTACTTTCGGTACTGCTTTCGCATTAATCTTCTTCCTTATCCCTGCTTTTCATAATCATGTTGTCCTATCGGTTGTTTTTATTGCGTCTTTTATCATCGGTGTTTTTACTTCTCAAAATATGATTCAAAAATACGGTAAAGACCCGTCTCAGGTGGTAATAGACGAAATAACCGGTATGTGGTTCTGTATCCTCGTACTTCTGTTCCTTAATGTCGAGATTAATCTGTATGTGATTTTTGTTTCGTTTATCCTCTTCAGAATCTTTGATATTGTGAAAATATTTCCTGCGGGATATTTCGATAAGATTAATAATGGCTATGGTATAATGATGGATGATATTGTATCGGCTTTTTATGCCGCATTGCTGACTTTTGCATTTGTTGAATTTCTTAACTTTTAAAAAAATGAAATCTAAAATAATTACTGTTGGCGACGAAATATTAATGGGACATATCGTAAATTCTAATTCCGCTTATATCAGCGATAAATTGTATTCCGTCGGTCTGCCGGTTGAACAAATTGTTACTGTCGGCGATAATGAAGAAGCAATTCTTACGGAATTGCGAAACTCGTTCGGGATATATAACGTAATTATACTTACTGGCGGATTGGGTCCGACTCACGATGATATTACAAAATCCGTTTTGGTGAAGTTCTTTGATGATGAACTAAAATTCGATGAAAAAGTCTACGAAAATATTATCTCGCTGTTCAAAATTAGAGGAATCAGTATGCCCGAAACTAATAAAGAACAGGCAATGGTTCCGAAAAATTCTAAGGTAATATGGAATAAAAATGGAACTGCACCCGGTATCTGGATGGAAAAAGACGATAAAATCTTAATAGCTTTGCCCGGTGTTCCTCTGGAAATGAAACCAATGCTGGATGAATCTGTTATTCCGTCTTTAAGAGAAAAATTCTCGGAATCGGTGACACAGGTGCAGAAAAATAAAATAATCTTGACAACGGGTATCAGCGAAACTTCATTATTTGAATTGCTCGGAAATATTAAAGATATCACCGGAGATGACTGTAAAATTGCTTTCCTTCCTTCCTTTCCCGGCGTCAAAATCCGTATAGATGCTTCCGATGTTAATGAGATTCTCGTAAATGAAAAAATATCTGAAGTCGAAAAAAAAATCAGAGCGAAAGCAGAGGATTTCATCTATGGCGTTAACGATGATAAACTCGAAAAAATTGTCGGTGATTTACTCGTTGAAAAAAAACTTACACTCTCGGTTGCCGAATCTTGCTCGGGAGGACTCTTCGCTTCTTTGATTACTGATGTACCGGGCAGTTCAAAATATTTCTTGGGCGGCGTATGCTCTTATTCAAATGAATCGAAAATTAAATTGCTGAAAGTTAAAAAGAAAACAATAGAAAAATACGGCGCCGTTAGCAAAGAAACAGCATTGGAAATGGCTGTCGGAGTGAGAAATTTGTTTAAATCAAATGTCGGAATGTCAGTGACGGGAATTGCCGGTCCGGAAGGCGGAACGGAAAATAAACCCGTCGGGCTCGTGTGGATTGGATGCTCGTTTGAAAATAAAACTTTTACAGCAAAACATTTGTTTGGTGACAATAGACTTAGAACAAAATTACGCTCCGTTATGATGGCTTTAAGTTTGCTCAGGAAAGAACTGATGTAAAACTAAATTCATTTTTAATAACTTAAATTAAATATAATGAAAAAATTAAATTTCTTCCTGCTGGTAGTATTTCTACTTTTTTCCGGACACCTGTATTCACAGGTCGAAGACCCTTATATCGATAGGGCTGTCTATAATCCAAGAACTTTTGTACCGATGATCTATTCACCTGATGCGGTCGTTACTATTGGAGACTATGATAATTTTAATATCGGTACTGACTTTGCTGAAGTTTGGGTGGCTGGAAATCCGAGAAACCCGAAAGAATTTGCGGGAGCCTGGAATAATACTTCATCTGCTTACGGTGTCCGTACCTGGATTACGAAAAATGGATATGACTGGACTAATTATAACCCTACCTGGGGAGCTACTATGTGGGGCGACCCGGTTACTGCCTATGATAGCCTTGGCAATCTTTTTGTCGATAATATGTACGGACCAAGTTCAATCCAGGGAACAAAAATTGCAAAAACTTCTGACGGCGGTACTACCTGGACGGTTGTAAATGGAAATACCGGTGACGATAAAAACTGGATAGCCGCTGACCAGACAACCGGTCCGTATGCCAACTACATCTACGGCGTGATGACTCCGGGAAATGTGAAAAGAAGTACTGACGGAGGCGCTACTTTTACACAGGTATTCTCTTCTACTAATACTTATCCCGGTATGATGGTCGCCGTCGGTCCGAATGTCATCGGCGGTGACGTTCCGGGCGGATGCGTTTACGTTGTTACTAATACCGGCTCTGCAGCTTATTCCGTAAGTTATAACTTCTTCGTTTCAACAAACGGCGGCGCAAACTTTACTCTGAAATCTTCTCAGAGCTTTGCCGGCTATGTTGGGACATGGTCGAGTTCAAGACATTCAGTGCAAGGAGTCAGAACAAGACCCTATCCCTTTATTACAGTCGATAATAGCTACGGTCCGTATAGAGGCAGACTGTATTGTGTCTACGCTACTAATGACCCTGCCGGCTCCGGTAATAAACCCGATGTATATTGCAGATACTCGACTAATCAGGGAACTACTTGGTCATCACCTGTTAGAATTAATGATGACGCCAACTATACGGCTAATCATCAGTGGTTTCCCGCTCCATGGTGCGATATAATGACAGGAAAACTCTATGTACAATGGATGGATACTCGGGATTGTCCGACAAGCGATAGTGCTGTGATATATGCTTCATATTCCACTAACGGCGGCGTTACTTTTGTGCAGAATCAAAGAATATCAAATGCAAAAATGAGAATCTATTGCCCGACTTGCGGAGGCGGAGGAACTCCTGTATATCAGGGAGACTATAACGGTATTGCTTCGAATAAAAAAGTATCATTACTGGCATGGACTGACTGGAGAGCAGGCAATTTTGCAAATTATGTTGCCTATTTCCCTGACTTTGCTATGAGACTTTCTCCTGCAGTCGATAGCCTTAATCCTAATAACGGTACGGGACTTATTCGGATGGTCGTTCCTGCAGTTAAATTATATACCGATACCGTAATCGTTACAGCGGTGATTACGCCCGCGCCTACTACCGGTACACTAAGTGTTACTCTCCCGAATGGAAATAAATTGTATCAGTATCCTGATTCCCTCCCGATGAATATTACTGCGACAGGCGGCGTTACCGCAGGTAATTATACACTTACGGTTACTGCAGAAGGTCCGAACGGTACACCTGTCCATAAAAGAACTGCAACTCTCGTCGTAAGTCCCTTGGTCGGAATGGAAAATACTGCCGAAATAATCGGCGGCTATAAACTGTATCAAAACTATCCGAACCCGTTTAACCCTGTTACAAAAATTGAATATAACCTCGTAAAATCTTCAAATGTTAAAATTACTATATATGATATGCTTGGCAAAGTTGTAGCCTCTGTGAAATATGATAACCAACCTGCGGGAAAAAACTATTTCTTGTTTAATGCCGCAAATCTCTCCGCGGGTGTATATTTCTATAAAAATCCAGACAGAAGAATTTTCTGATATCAAAAAAATGACACTGATTAAATAAAAGTAATTATAATTATCCTTAAAAAATAAAAGGGCTGATTTAGAAGGACCTTTTATTTTTATATATCCGTATAATTATCGTTTGAAAATTTTTTATTTATAACTTTACTCTTTATATTTCACTTCTCACTTTTTTTATTTTATAAGTAACTTTTAATTTTTTTTTATATACCTTAATTTTGTTTTAATATGAAACATAAAACTTTTTTAACTCGTATTAATTAAATAGTGTTCGTCAAGTTTATTAATTAAATAATCTGAAAATGCAAATGTCACTGAATTTAAACAAAGGTAAAATTATTGTTCCGGTTGCTCTGGTTCTTACGCTTATTGCGGGATTAATTATCGGTAGAATCTTAATACCCGGCTATTTTAACGTAAATAATAAATCTAATCTTATTCAGCAGGATAAGCAACAGGTAATTCAGGATATCTCGCAGGAAAGACATAACGCAATTACTAAAGCAATTGAAAAAGTGTCTCCTGCTATAGTTGGTATCAATGTGGAAGAAGTAAGGGAAATTAGAAATCCCTTTTTTGATGACCCCTTCTTCAGACAGTTTTTCGGACAGGATTACCCACAAAGACAGGTTATCAGAGGTCTGGGCTCTGGTTTTCTGATATCAGATGACGGATATATTCTGACAAATGACCACGTAGCCGGTAATGCTACAAAAATTTCTGTTACGCTGACATCCGGCGAAACTGTTGATGCTAAAGTTGTCGGCTCTGACCCTGTAACTGATATTGCTCTTCTTAAAATAGAAAAAAATAATTTGCCTTACGTTAATCTGGCAAATTCCGATAACGTGATAATCGGTGAATGGGTTATCGCTCTCGGAAATCCTTTCGGCTTGTTTGAAATTAATTCTAAACCTACTGTTACTGTCGGAGTCGTAAGCGCCGTTAATATGAAAGCAAGCGGAGGTGAAAACAGAGTATATAAAGATATGATTCAAACTGATGCTTCCATTAATTCCGGAAATTCCGGCGGTCCGCTCGTCGATGTTGAAGGAAATGTTATTGGGATGAATACTATTATCTATACAGGAGGTTCATTCAGCTCGGGAAGCATTGGAGTCGGCTTTGCAATTTCTTCTAACAGAGTTAAAAAAATATCCGAAGAACTTAAAGCAAAAGGAAAAATAGATAGAAATTTCGACGTGGGTTTCAGAATTCAGGGAATAGACGACAGAATCGCTAAATATTATGGACTTAAAGATAAAAACGGTGTTATAGTTACTCAGATTATTAAAGGTGGTATTTCCGATCAAGCTGGTCTCAAACCGGAAGATATTATTATCGGCGTTAATAACGAAAAAGTACGTGACCAGCAGGATCTGATTTATGCTGTCAATGATTTAAGAGTAGGGGATGTGTTGAAATTGACAGTACTGAGAGATGGGAGTGAAAAAATAATAGAAATAGATCTGAAATCGGCTAAGTAAAAATTTTGTCTGTAATACACCGAATCGCGTTAATTATCGATTAACTTTGATTGTTTATTCTGATACACTCCGGAATCTTCTTCGGTAATTTATATTCTCTCTTCTTCGGGTTTTGATGTATCAATCGGCGGCTCTGAATTCATTCTGCAGTTTCCGTTGAAAATCGCTCCCTGATCCATAAGTAAAAGCTCGATGTCTACATCTCCATTTAACCTTCCGCCCTTCTTTATCTCGAGTTTGTGGGCTTTGACGTTTCCCTTGACTTCACCGTATATAATCACTTCAACCGAACTTACATCGCCGTTTATTAACCCTTTGTCGCCTATGACTACTCCGTTTTCTCCGCTTAGATTTCCGACAACCCTTCCGTCTATTCTGGTGTAATCAGGAAAATATAAATTGCCTTCGAACTTGCATCCTTCGCTTATTACAGTCTTGATTTTGTTTTGTTCTGATTTTGAAACGGGATTCACAAATGTGTCTTTTAATGTATCTTTTAATGATTCTTTGTTTTTTTGTCCGAACATTTTGTTTTTACTTTGTTTTAATATCGAAACTTAATAATATTTTTGTTTTTTAGCAATTTATTAATATATGACCAAAATGCGCGTTACCTGTCAGGGAAAATTTTTTTCTTTTTATATTAATGAAATTATTTTCAATTTTTGGAAAAATATTTGTATTTTTATAAATTTTAATATAAAGTAATTTGTTGTAATTTTTTAAAAATATTATATAGTAACTATGAAAAAAATATTAATTGCATTAATCTTAATCTTTTTCTCGGCTCAGTTATTTTCACAAATTGCATATAGCCCTAAAGTTGATTCTTTAATCAATTTGGTTTCTGTTGCTTCAATTAGAAAATATGTCAGGGAATTGTCGGGTGATACCGTCGCTATGATTAGCGGAAATCCTTATACAATATTGTCAAGACATTATCTCCAGCCCGGTAATGACTCGGCGGCTAAGTATATATATCAACAGTTTCAGGCGCTCGGATTAACTGCCAGTTATCAGGTTATAACAACTACAAATAAAAATGTTATAGGTACAAAATTGGGAACTAAGTATCCTAACCAGTATTATATAATATGCGGACACTATGATGATATGCCCTCCGGTACCAGAGCACCCGGTGCCGATGATAATGCCTCCGGTGTCGTTGGTGTACTTGAAGCAGCAAGAATTCTGCAGGGTTTTAATACTGATTATACTATAAAATTTATCGCCTTCGATGAGGAAGAAAGAGGACTCTACGGAAGTAAAGCATATGCGGATACGGCTTTCGCTCACGGTGACTCTATTAAAGGAGTTATCAACCTGGATATGATTGCATACGACGGCAATAACGACGGAAAATTGACTGTGCATACTACAAATAATTCCGCTACCTTTGTCTCTAACTTTGCTAATTGTATCCGAACTTATGTTCCGGGTCTTGACCCTGTTATAATGACATCGCTTCCCGGAGGTAGTGACCATCAGTCTTTCTGGAATAGAGGGTATCTCGCGTTGCTGTCAATCGAATATACAAGCGATATGACTCCTTTCTATCATACAGTCGGAGATTCAGTTGCTACTTTGAATATGAACTATTTCCAGAAAATGTCTAAAGCGGCTCTTGCATATCTCGTCGTGCTTGCTAATAATTATAATATCTCTATTACTCATAACCAGATACCTACCGGTAACGATACTACTGCACGAATTGCAACCGCAGTTATTAAAAGCTCTAAAGGAATAGGAACCGGCTCTAACCAACCGAGACTGTATTATAAAGTGAATACAGGGTCTTTTAACTATGTATCTCCGTTTTATCAGAATCTCGATACTTTTAAATTCCAGATACCCGGACTACCTATCGGTAATACGGTTTATTATTATATAGCAGCACAGGACTCGTCGGGAAGCCTGATTGCTACTTTACCTTCCGGCGGCAAAGGTGTAAATCCGCCCGGAACAACACCGCCAACGGATTTGTATAGCTATGAAGTCGAAAACTATAGCATCGCTACAATTGGAACGGGAACATCTTCTACAGGTTATCCTTTCTATACATTTTACCATGACTCAAGAACCGATATGCTGTTTCTTGCAAGTGAAATCAATGCATCCGGCGGTATAGCGGGATTTATTACAAAAATTGGATTCGATGTCATATCGGCTTCTTCTCAGGTTATGAATGGCTTTTATGTTAAAATGCAGCATACTACCGCAACTTCAATTTCCGGATTTACTAATACCGGATGGACTGACGTGTATTCGGGTACGTATACTGTTCCGGGTACCGGCTGGCAGTATGTTAATCTTCAAACACCCGGCTTTTACTGGAATGGCGTAAATAATTTACTCGTGGAAATCTGCTTCGATAATACTTCCTATACTTCTAATAGTACAGTTAACGGAACAACTTCATCAGGAACGGTAAGACATCACCATCTCGATAACTCGGCAGGATGCTCTTTGACGGGTACTAGTACGGCTTCAACTCGACCTAATACAAGATTCTTTATCAATACTTCAACGGTAGTAAATCCTGTTTCTGCTCAGTTACCGACACAATATGAACTTTCTCAGAACTTCCCCAACCCGTTTAATCCGGAAACTAAAATTAAGTTCGCAGTTCCGAAAGAATCTTTTATTACTCTGAAAGTCTATGATATACTCGGCAGGGAAGTCGCATCCCTTGTAAATGAAAATAAAACTCCGGGATATTATATAATCGGATTCAATGCGTCAAATTTATCTTCGGGAATTTATTACTATAGATTGGAATCCGATAATTTCGTCGAAGTTAAAAAAATGCTGCTCTTGAAATAATTTAAATTATATACTGAATTCAAAAGGCATAGTAATTATCCTGCTATGCTTTTTTTTTCTGCAAAAATCAAAGTATATCAAACCCCGATTTATCAGCACTTTCTCCTCTTTTCACTCCTCCCCATTAACTCCTCCCCCTTTATTATTTCCTATTTCCTATTTCCTATTACCTATTACCTATTTCCTATTACCTATTACCTATTACCTATTTCCTATTTGCTATTTCCTATTTCCTATTTCCTATTTCCTATTTCCTATTTGCTATTTCCTATTTCCTATTTGCTATTTCCTATTTCTTATTTCCTATTTGCAATTTCCTATTTACTATTTCCTATTTCCTATTTCCTATTTCCTATTTGCTATTTCCTATTTCCTATTTCCTATTTCTTATTTCCTATTTCCTATTTCCTATTTCCTATTTCTTATTTCTTATTTCTTATTTCCTATTTCCTATTTCCTATTTGCTATTTCCTATTTGCTATTTGTAATATCTTCCCTGCTTTAAAAAATCACTCTGATTTCTGAAATTTTGTAATTGTAATAAATTAATAAAATCTATAATTTTATAAATTATATTCTTTATTTGCCGAAATGGCGGAATTGGTAGACGCACTGGACTCAAAATCCAGCGAGACCTAAATCTCGTAAGGGTTCGACTCCCTTTTTCGGCACTTGTGACTTCGTTCGAAATATATTTTGATTATTCATAATTTAAATATTAAATAATGCCTTCTTTAAATATTCTGGGTATTGGAGTGATTTCCTGGCTTATCTTCTTGCCCGTCGTCGGAATGATTCTCATCCTTGCTCTCCCAAAATCTTTTACAAAATATTATAAGTATATAACGGTAGTCTTTACTTTTCTGCTCTGCCTTGTGGCTCTTTTCGCGTTGATGAACTATGATACTTCAAAAGCAGGTGTGAATAGTATCGATTCTTATCAGTTTGTCGAAAAGGTACCTTGGATTAATCTGAATGTCGCTAACTTTAGAGTGTATATCGAATATTTTGTGGCTGCCGACGGACTCTCGTTCCCTATGATTATTCTGACTGCACTTATTGGTTTAATCGGCGCTATAGCATCTTTCAGCGTTGATAAAAATGAAAAAGGATATTACTCGCTCTATCTGCTGCTCGTAACCGGTATGATGGGAGTGTTCTGTGCTCTGGATTTGTTCCTGTTCTTTGTCTTCTGGGAGGTTATGCTCCTGCCTATGTATTTCTTAATAGGTATATGGGGTGGTCCCAGAAGAGAATATGCCGCAATCAAGTTCTTCCTGTATACTCTCTTCGGAAGTGTCTTTATCCTTATTACTATTATCGCACTGTATTTCAGCTCAAGAGACCCTGTTACCGGAATATATACGTTTAATATGGTAACTATGATGAATCCGGCTAATCTTCCGAACTGGCCGCTCGCTCTTAACTATACTGACCTTAGATTACTTGCGTTTGTTGCATTGTTTATAGGATTTGCTATTAAAGTGCCGGTCTTTCCCTTCCATACATGGCTTCCCGATGCTCACGTGGAAGCACCTACTGCAATTTCCGTCATTCTTGCCGGTGTACTGCTGAAAATGGGTACGTATGGAATGTTCAGAATGTCTTATGCTTTGTTCCCGGATGCTGCTAAATATTTTGCCCTCTGGATTGCCGTGCTCGCTATGATTAATATTATATATGGAGCCCTGTGCGCTATGGCTCAAACGGATTTTAAAAAACTTATTGCCTATTCTTCTATCTCGCATATGGGCTACGTTATGCTCGGCATGGCTTCGATGACTGAAATAGGATTCAATGGCGCTATATTCCAGATGTTTAACCACGGGACTATTACTGCCGTACTCTTCCTTGCAGTCGGAGTTATCTATGACAGGACACATACACGCGGACTCGATGATTTCGGCGGACTGGCTAATAAGATGCCTAAATATTTCGGTGTCGTTATGGTCGGATTTTTTGCTTCAATCGGATTACCCGGACTGAGCGCCTTTATTAGTGAAGCATTCGTGTTTATCGGCGCGTTTACTAATAATACGGGTCCCTATGAAGTTACGATGAGAGTCATTACAATTATCTCTACTCTCGGAATTATTCTTAACGCCGCATATATCCTTTGGACTATACAAAGAGTGTTTCTTGGAACTTTACCCGAAAAATGGAGCTCGTTGAAAGACCTTAACGTAAGAGAAGCATTTAGTCTTGTTCCGTTAATAATAATTATTATTGTCCTTGGAATCTATCCCGCTCCGTTTATAAAATTGATGACCGCTTCGGTCAATCAACTTCTCGGAATTATCGCTAAATTTTAAAATATATACCTTGTGCAAAATCTGATTTTATATAGTCTCTCAAATTTTATTCCCGAAACAATCCTCGTTGTTACAATTATTGTTTGCATTATTGCGGATCTGATTATTAGAAAAAAATCTTTTGCAGTAACCTTTGTTGCAATCGTCGGACTCGTATTGTCTTTTGTCTTTGTAGTTAAACAATGGGGACTGAGTATGAGTATATTCAGCGGAATGCTCGCAATTGATAACTATGCGGTTTTCTTTAAGTTGCTGTTCATAATATCTACTCTGTTTATTCTGCTGTTTGTGGAAACATCTAAGGAAATGAAAACCGCTTCTCATAAAAATGAACATGTCTATCTGATACTTTCACTCACTACAGGCGCCTATTTGATGGCTTCTTCGGTTAATTTGATTATGATGTATATTTCACTCGAAATGGTAAGCCTTACATCATATATACTTGCGGGCTATCTGAAAAAAGATAAACGCTCTACCGAAGCTGCAATTAAATATATTATCTATGGAGCCGCCTCATCGGGTATTATGCTCTATGGAATGACTCTGATTTATGGATATACTGCTACTATGAATATAAATGAAATATTTCTGTATTTATCGAAAAATCCGATTACTGATACACCCGTACTGCTGGCTTCTGTTATTATGATTTCCGCGGGATTTGGATATAAAATTTCTTCGGTACCTTTCCATTTCTGGACTCCCGATGTATACGAAGGTGCTCCGATTCCGATTACCGCATTCCTCGCTGTTACTTCTTCGGCAGCAGGTTTTTCGGTTCTTGTTAGATTCTTCCTTGTTGGCTTCGCTAATACTGAAATTATTACAGCTGTCAAATGGCAGGAAGTTATTATCGTTTTCTCTATCGCATCTATGATTATTGGCAATTTTGTCGCTGTCTGGCAAACCAGCCTTAAAAGACTTCTGGCTTATTCATCTATCGCTCAATCGGGTTATATATTGCTCGGACTTGCAGTCGTTAACTCGGCTGGACTTTTTGCGGTCATCCTTTACCTGTCTGCTTACCTGTTTATGAATCTCGGTGCTTTCTATGTTACTATCTTAATACATAATAAACTCGGTACTGATAATATGGATGAAATGGACGGACTCGGATATCGAAGTCCGTTTATCGGTGTTACAATGGCTGTCTTTATGTTCTCGCTTGCGGGAATTCCCGCTACGGTCGGATTTATCGGTAAATTCTATATTTTCTCCGCGCTTATTAATACTAATTCGCCTAACTTGACCTGGCTTGCGGTTGTCGGCTTGCTCAACAGCGTTGTGTCACTTTTCTTCTATGTCAAAGTCCTGAAACATATGTTCCTTAATAAACCGGAAAAACCGCTGCCCGAACTCGATTACGGCTATGCTAATATTCTTATTACTCTGCTGCTGGCTGTTCCTACAATATTGTTCGGTCTGTATTTTACTCCGCTGCTTAGACTTGCAGAGAATTCTATCAAAATCTTTGGCTTGAATTGATTGAAAGGTATATTTATTTTTTAATATTAATTTTGAACGGAATTAAATTCCGTTTTTTTACGAATGTCTAAATTATGTGTGGAATTATAGGATATATTGGAAAAAAGAATTCACTCCCGATTATTATCGAAGGTCTTAAAAGACTCGAATATAGAGGGTATGATAGTGCCGGTGTCTGCGTTATTAACGGCGATAAAATAATCAGACAATATAAACGCGCAGGTAAAGTCAACGATATGGAAAAAAATATTAATGTCGATGTGTTTAACGGAAATATCGGTATCGGACATACAAGATGGGCTACGCACGGCGAACCGACGGATATTAATGCACACCCGCATTTCGATATGGATAATAAAATTGTTATCGTACATAACGGTATTATAGAAAATTATAAGGTTATTAAAGATAAATTGGCTGAAGACGGATATGTCTTCAGAACAGATACCGATACCGAAATTCTGGCTGATTTGATTAATTATCATTATAGAAGAACGAAGGATTTTTCACTTGCCGTGAGACTCGCTCTTATTGATGTCGAAGGAACCTACGGAATTGCGTGCCTCTGCGCCGATGAACCGGATAAAATTATTGTTGCAAGAAATGGCAGCCCGCTGCTTATCGGAGTCGGAAATGAAGAAACTTATATTGCTTCGGATGCCGCTGCGGTTATTAACCATACGAAAAATGTCGTCTATCTGGAAGACGGCGAAATGGCAGTGATTACCGAAAAAGGATTTCACCTGAAAACTATCGAAGATAAAGAAATATTCAGAAATGTTGAAGTACTCGATTTCTTTATGGGCGAAATTGAAAAAGGCGGATACGAACACTTTATGCTGAAAGAAATTTGCGAACAGGCGGATTCAATTCAAAATACATACAGGGGCAGAATTAATTTCGAAACAGGTATAGTAAAACTCGGCGGACTCGAAAGTGTTTTCGATAAAATGCTTAATGCTAAAAGATTTATTATTACTGCCTGCGGTACTGCCTGGCATGCCGCATTGGTAGGGGAATACCTCATCGAACAATTCTGCCGGATACCCGTTGAAGTGGAATATGCTTCGGAATTCAGATATAGAACTCCGATTATTCATAAGGACGATGTGGTTATACTTATAAGCCAAAGCGGTGAAACCGCAGATACACTTGCAGCACTGAGAGAAGCAAAAAAACATGGAGCAACAACTATAGGTATCGTTAATGTCATCGGCTCTACAATAGCAAGAGAAGTTGAAGCAGGGACGTATATTCATGCAGGTCCGGAAATCGGAGTCGCTTCAACTAAAGCATTTACTTCTCAGGTTATGTCGCTTTCTCTCATTACCCTTATGCTCGCATACGAAAAATCGATTATGAAACAAAGTACACTTGTTAATGTGGCAAAGAGTCTGAAATTACTGCCGGAAAAAATTAACAAAATCGTTGAACGTAAAAACGAATATAAAGAAATTGCACTCAAGTTTAAAGATGCACGCAATTTCCTGTACCTCGGAAGGGGAGTGAATTTTCCTATCGCTCTCGAAGGCGCCCTGAAATTAAAAGAAATTTCCTATATACACGCTGAAGGATATCCGGCTGCAGAGATGAAACACGGTCCTATTGCTCTGATTGACGAAAATATGCCCGTCGTCTTTATAGCTCCTAAAGATAAAGCGTATGATAAAATTATCTCTAATATCGAAGAAGTTCGTGCAAGAAAAGGAAAAATTATTACTATCGCTAATGAAGATGATACTAATATTAATAACTATTCGGACTACGTTCTCCGCGTACCAAACGAAACAAGCCTTTTTGCCCCTATTCTGAACGTGATTCCCTTGCAGTTCCTGTCATACTATATCGCCGTTGCAAGAAATTGCGACGTCGATCAGCCCCGTAACCTCGCCAAAAGCGTCACGGTGGAATAACTCACTATACCATTCCCTTTTCCCTCTTTTCTATTTCCTCTTTTCTCTTTTCTCTTTGCTATTTCCTATTTCCTATTTCCTATTTGCTATTTGCTTTTTCCTCTTTCCTTTTTGCTATTTCCTATTTGCTATTTCCTATTTGCTCTTTGCTATTTCCTATTTACTATTTACTATTTACTATTTGCTATTTCCTATTTCCTATTTGCTATTTGTTATTTCCTATTTGCTATATGCCACATGTTATATGCTAAGGCATCGCATATGTCGTCTTGAATGTATCGACTAAATTCTGATACGTGGTTACTATATCTACTTCTACCGTTGTTCCCTGAGGTATTCCGTAAACGAATTGACACGGCCAGAATATTCCTATCCTGTAAAATAATATCGGTGTGCTCCCGCTTACATTATATTTTATTAATCTCTTTATACTGGAAAATGTTCCGTTAACAAAAATTTTAAAACCAAGATATCCAACCCCTGGCTTAAAATATAAATACGCTTCGTAACTGGATTTTGTTTTATTAAATAATTTTGTGCCAAAAAAATTTATTTTTTTATTTTTCCAATAATCAAATGTGTTATAATATTCCATACAGCCGGTAAAACCTGCAAAATTTGCATTTATGCTTGTAACTGTAATTGTGTCGCCTTCAAAAAAGCTTGTTTGTACCCATTTGTCTCCGACACTTGCAGGATACTTTATCCAGAGTTCTGGTGTTGGAAATATGTATACTGTAGTATCTCCGTATGCATGACAGTATAAACCGTCGGAATGGTTTTTTACACTCCAGAAATGACTGTATCCTTCCCATTGCCAGTCGTAACATGTTACTCCGTTTATGTCTCTTGTCCTTGTTATGTTAACTTGAGATGTGTCTGTAATTGCCTGTGAGGAATCAATAAATCTCCAGTAGTTTCCTACTGCAAGAGGACTAATCTCCAGATTGTCTCCCTTCATTGTGTCTGCAACAAGCCGGACTATACCTTGGCAGAAAGAATCCGGCAATATGTAGTCTTTATTGTTCCAGGAAAGTGTCGCAACTACATTATTGTTATCCAGACCCTGAATCGGATTTCCGTTCTGGTCAGTGATGTTCAGTGTACCGTCTGCTGAGTCTTTTCTGCCCTGAACACCCCCTATCTGCCCCGTCGTGTTAATCTGTGTGATTTGCGGTCCGGGACTCACAGGGCTGTCGCTCTTGCTGCAGCCGAAATAATAGAGCGGTACAAATATTAATGACAAAACCACCAGTAAGTGAATAAGCGAAATAAGCTTTTTCTCTTTTGTTCCCATAGCTTTATATTTTTAATTTAGAAAGATTAATGTTTTTTTTATTTAGTACTTAATTACTAAAAAATATATCTCTTTCTTAAATCACTTTACAAGTATCATCTTCTTAGTCTCCGAAAAATTATTGGTGACTAACTTGTAATAATAAATACCGCTTGGAAATATGCTTGCATCGAATTGGTATTCGTATACACCTGGCATCTGATATTCATTGACTAATGTCGAAATTTCCTTCCCTAATATATCGTAGATTTTTAAAGTTACGAAATTGCTTTTTGAAGTCTCGTATCTGATGTTCGTCGTCGGATTGAATGGATTCGGATAGTTCTGATGTAATTTGTATTCTACCGGATTTGTTTCTTCTGTTATTAATGTTGAAGTCGGACTTAATTGAACGTTTAATATTGTCGTTGAGTCTTTCTGAACGTATACATTTGAAATTGTCTTTGTTATGTAATTTGGTGCAGAAAAACTTAAAGTGTATGTCCCGTTGGAAATGTATCTGTGATAATCACCGATTAATGAATCTGAATTTATCCATGTGCTGTCTGCTATCTCCTTCCCGTTTACACGTACCTTTGCCTTAACCGGCAACCCTGTTACTGAATCGGTTATGATTCCGCGGATACCATATAGACTTTCCTGTATGTAATTTAAAAACGATTTGAAATTATAATTCCAGTAATTTGGCAGAGTGGAACCTGCAGGTGCTTTCGTGCTCGATATTTCATTCGTTATCTCACGACTGCCTCTGAAATATGTCATGTAATCCTGCCTTCCGCCTGTAATCCTGTACCAGGAAAATCCGTTTACTATACCGGGAATATTAGGATATCCCAATAAGTCTGTCATATAAGATGGATTTATGCTGTGTACCGTATCGACAAATCTTCTTGATACGTGTATGAACCAGTCATCATCGGGATGTAAACGCCCCCATGTATCCCAGGGATAATTCAATACCTGTGCTCCGCCGTGAAAATTCATCGAAAGCGAAAAATTAAATAAAGTGGCAATATTCATAAATGCTATCGTCTCCGGCTGCCACGTACCCCCGGGATTCGGTCCTGCTGCAGGGTCGGGGAAATTCCTGTTCAAATCCTTGTTGTTTGCGTTGTTTCTTATAGCACCCGAAACCGTGTTGTTGCCGCCGTGATACGTGCCGTCTGGATTTGCCAGCGGATTTATCCAGATTTCTACGTTGTTTAATAAATAAGTTATCTTCGGATTGACCCCGTATCCTTTGCATAACGTGTCTATTAACCGTAACATTAATACATATGCGGTTATCTCATCTCCGTGCATCGAGGATGTGTACATAAATCTCGGCTTGTCTTTCCTTATGCTTACACTATCGGTTACTTTTGCAAATAATAACCTTCGTCCCTGTACCGTTCCCCCTATGTCTACTATCTGACATATATTCGGAAAAGTCGTGCCGAATTGATTCATCATACTCGTGTATCCGTCGTATGTCGGATATGAATCCCATTCCCGTATTTCGTTGATTTCATCGGACATCCTTATGCCTTCATTGTCTCCCGGATGTTTTAATATTTCAAAATTATAATTCAATTTCAGAAAATTTTCGAATTCTTCTCTGTTTGCGTATGCATAAACTGTGTGCTCTCGGAAATTGTCTATTGAAATTATTTCTGATAACCTGTCGACTTCTGCTTTGTCAAATACACTGAACTTAAAATATACTTCTCCTTTTTTCTCCAAATATTCATTTGCTGATTTTAAATCGTTATATTGTGCAAAACCTGAACTAACAGCGACACATAATAATATAATAACACTTAATACTCTCATTTTTTCTTTATTTTATATTTAAACTAAACATTTCGAAATATACAATAAATTGACAAATTTTTCCCAATATTGAATTTATAATTTCAAATTTTCATTCTTAATAATTTTTAAAACGTATTTACCAAGCATGTCAAATTCTATGTTCACAGGGTCGCCGATTTTCATATATCTGAAATTTGTTACTTCATAAGTATGCGGAATTATTGCTATTTTTATCAGTACTTCCTTTTTTGTTTCTTTTTCTATCTGTGCAACTGTCAGACTTACTCCGTTTATTGCAATCGAACCTACGTAAATTATATTGTTTCTGTATTTGGAATCGAATGTGAAAAAATATTCCCGGCTGTCTTTTAATTTGCTTATCTTGTGTACCTTTCCCGTTGTATCAACGTGTCCTTGTACGATGTGTCCGTCGAGTGTCGCGTTTATCCTCATCGGCTTTTCAAGATTTACATATTCTCCGGTTTTCAGTACGGAAAGATTTGTTTTGCTTAAGGATTCGTTAATCGTTGTAAAATTAAATTGATTTCCTTTCTTACCCGTTATTGTCATGCAGGCACCGTTAATTGCTATGCTGTCTCCTTTTTTAATGTCCTTTAAATAATTTTTTGTAGTTGGCTCGACGATGAAATATATACTGTCTCCCTTTATCCTGCGGGAAATTATCTTTCCCATGTCTGTTACTATCCCTGTAAACATATTTTGTTTTTAAATAATTTGTAAAATTTTTTAACTTAATTAATGTAAATAAATATTTCTTTACGGATTTTCTGTGTTTTGGATTTTATTTATTCCTTCTGTAACGAATCATTATATCATTATCTGAATTTCTTAACTCCGCTGCTTTCAATCCGAATCTATCTTTGATTTCATTCGTTTTGTAATCTCTGAATGGTGCTATCCCTTCGCCTAAAATTATCGGTGCAATGAAAAAGTATATCTCGTCGAATAAATTACTCTCTGCAAATTGTGAAAAAATACTTGCTCCGCCCTCAACTAATATGCTTGATATGTTTCGCCTGTATAATTCGCTCAGTATATCCCTTATTAAATAACGCTTTTTGTCTTTTAGTATTAATTGACTGCCTTTGTCGTATTCGTTTGATAATTTCGATGTGATTATAATCGTATCTTTCGTATTTTTGAATATGTTAAGTGATTTCGGTAAATCGTTTTTCCGGTCTATTATTATTCTCTTCGGATTCCTTCCCTTTTTGTGCGATGTTAATAATGGATTGTCACGTAACGCTGTATTCCTGCCTATTAAAACCGCATCATATTCTGCACGAAGTAAATATACTAACTCTCTTGATTTACTATTAGTTATCCATTTTGACTTAAAGTTCTCTAATGCGATAAAACCATCAAGAGATTGTGCAATTTTCAGTGTGATGTATGGTCTTTTTTCAATTATGTGTTTTATGAAAAATCTGTTTAATTCCCTGCATTCCTCTTCCTTTATACCGGTTGTTACTTCTATTCCCGCTTTCTTTAACTCTCGTATCCCTCTGCCGTTTACTAACGGATTCGGATCGGAGATTCCGATTATTACTTTTCTTATCTTTTTTGAAATAATTGCTTCTGTGCATGGAGGAGTCTTTCCGTAATGACAGCATGGTTCGAGATTTATGTATAAATCTGCTCCTTCTGTGCTGTATCCCGACCTTTCCGCGTTTCTGATTGCGTTTATCTCCGCATGCGGTCCTCCGGATTTCTTGTGATATCCCTCTCCGATTATTTTGTTGCCTTTTACTAAAACACAACCCGCAAGAGGATTCGGCGATACCATTCCTGCTCCCTTTTTTGCTAATTCTATACATCTGTTTATGTAATTCTCTTCCTTACTCATTTAATCTTTTTCATTTTGTTTGTTATGCTGTCTTTGTTGTCCTTATAATATTTGTATGTTGGTAAATCAAGCATTTCAACTGTGTATTTTTTGACTGCTCTTCTGAAAAATTCGTAATCGTAACCGTATAAGTCTTTAAAACCGTTTAACTCTCTGAAAACTTCCGCTTTACCGAAAAATGTTGCGCCTGTTATGCATTCATCTATATGTATCAACCTGCTCTTGTTCCTTGCATCAGGAACGAAATAATCTGATTCTTTTCCGATAACTTTTACTTTGGAATAAGTTAAATCAACATCTCTGTTCCTGTCTGAATATTTTACACGTAATTCTATGTGCCTCTTCTCGTATTCATCGTCTGAATCTATGAAAGTAATATATTTTCCCTGTGCAATCGTTATGCCTGCGTTTAATGATAATGCTGTGCCCCTGTTGGTGTGATAAATGTATTTTATGTTTGTATTTCTGCTTAATATCGGCTTTAGATGTTCATATGTTCCGTCTCTGCTGCCGTCGTCGATTATTATTAGTTCGTAATTTCTGTATGTCTGACCTGAAACCGATTGTATAGCCCTCCTGATAATATGTTTCCTGTTGTATGTGGCAAGAATTATTGTAACCTTGTATTTTTCTTTGTTGATTATCATCTAAAATTTTAACCATTCGTATGGATTCTGCGGGTTGTTACCGTCCCATATTTCGAAATGAAAACATTGACCGTTTGAATTCTCGTGCGTCGATCCGATTACGTCACCGGCTTTTATCCTGTCGCCTTTTTTTATTTTTAAATTTGTTATGACTGAATATACGGTTCTGATGTTATTCCCGTGATTTATAATAACAGTATTTCCGTAAAACGGATAATATTCTGCGTCTTCTGCAATACCGCTCGCCGTGCACCTTACGTCTGAACCCTTCGCTATCGAAAAATCTAATCCGTTGTTGTATGTAACTACCTTTGTGTCTGTGTTTGTATATTTGCCGAAATCTGATATTATAAATATACTGTTGACGGGTAATATCAATCTGCCTTTCAGCTCTCTGATTGATTCATTTGTGTAATCGGGCGTTGTGTGTGTCTTGTAAATATAATTATTGCTTATACTGTTTAGTAAATCGTCTATTTTGCTGATGTTGTCTTTTCTGTTCTGAATCTGCCTGCCGAACCCTTCGTTATCTGACCTGATAATGTCGATTTTTTTTGCTATTCCAATCTTCTCCCTGTTTAATAAACTGTATTCGGTCTTTTTCTGCTGGAGGTAAATGCTCCTTTGTGAAGATGCTAAAGATATGTATTTTTCCCTTTCGCTTATCAGTAAATCGCTCGATTTCATTTCCCCGGCGGTAAGTAAATTCACGTCTGAAATTTGTTTTAAATATTTTATCTTTATCGCCTTTTCATTCAAATTGTCCGACTGAAATATGTATTCAAAATCCGATAACCTGCCGTATTTGTATAGAGATATTACAATTTCTCTTAAAAGTGATTTTAATTTTTCTGTCTTTTCTAAAATGTTGATGTAATGGAACTGCTCCCTTATGTCTGCTGTCTTTCCGCTGTCTAAATAATTTATTAAAGCATTTAATATTCGAATGTTGTCTGATATATTTTTCAGACTGTTTTCCAGTATGTAAATTTGTGTTTCGTTGAATTTGATTGTCTCTTCTAACTTTGTTATTTCTTCGCTGTATATACGGCTCTGATTGCTCAGGTCGACTCTTAAATCGTAATCTGCAAATGCATTTGTGCCGATAAACAATATTATTATAAATAATTGTATTGTATTTTTTAATCCCATTGTATTATCCTGGCGCTTTTCGGAATCTGGATTTTGTAAGTCAGATTCTCTTTGTTGAAAGTTTCCGATTTGAAAATGATGTTTACCGTTACTTTGTCTTTCGGTATTTCGATTCCTATCACTTTCGAAAAAAATATCCCGCTTTTCTGTATGTAGTTTGAGTATTCCGCTCTGTATTTCGTGATCCCCGTGTCGTTTGTGGTTAACGTCTTTATGATGTTGTAGTAATTTCTGTCAATCCATATTTTTTTGTTCAATAACTCTGTTGTGTCTTTAAATGAAATTAAATAATCGTCTTTGTTTATCTGTAACTTAATAGATGATGTATCCGTGTCTTTGAAAAAATATGTGCCGGTTATACCTTTCAGAATTTCGTCAAACTCGAGCCTTAATTTCAATATTGCATAAATGTTGCACGGATTGGTCGTACCCTTTATTACATAATTGTCTTGCAGATTGTGATAAATGAAATTCTGTCTCGTTATTAACATGTATGCATAATTGACTCCGAATGGTCCCCTCAGCTTTATGTATATGCTGTCCGGCTTCTTTACACTCAGGAAAAATGATGCGAATATCTCATCTTTAGCTGATAAAAATTCAATTTCACCCTCGCTTTCAAGCGATTTCAAATTTTCGTAATTTGCATTTACCCTGTCTATTATCTCTTTCTTATTGACGGATTTTATCGGCTGCTGCCCGTATATATAACTGGAAATTAAAAAAAGTATTAAAAATAAAAAAAATTTGCTAAAATTGCTCATAAATAATAACCAATTTACTAACTTAAATGTGTAATTTAAAGATATAAATATTTGAAAAATCTACCGAAAAATTCTTTCAAAACCTTCCTCCCTTTAACTCATTCCCTCCATCTCCTTTTTCCCTTTTTCATACCTGTTTTCCCTTCATAACTCTTTAACTCATAACTCTTTACTACTTCCTATCTGATATTTCCTATCCATATTTCCCTCATAACTTTTTCCCTCATAACTTTTTAACTCATAACTCTTTACTACTTCCTATCTGATATTTCCTATCCATATTTCCCTCATAACTTTTTAACTCATAACTCTTTACTATTTCTTATATGTTATATATTATATGTTATATGTCTCGTATTTGTCACTTCTTTTAACATTTTAATTCAAATTATTGTTAAATATATTTAAAGATTATAATGAAAAATTTTCTGTATAAACTGTATGAAGAAAAAAATTTTAATAAGAGACCTGACGCTTAGAGACGGACAACAGTCGGCTTTTGCTACAAGAATGACTCAATCGCAAATTGATAGAG